>Ga0302279_10000364_pt1 | contig 65917 bp, 59 predicted proteins | sample III_Bog_N3_3_FD_194541 | JGI IMG/M metagenome (GOLD analysis project Ga0302279, IMG submission 194541) | Peat permafrost microbial communities from Stordalen Mire near Abisko, Sweden - III_Bog_N3_3 | ecosystem: Environmental > Terrestrial > Soil > Wetlands > Peat | place: Sweden: Abisko... | reverse complement strand
CGGCAGCTCGCCATCGAAGGGAGTCGGGGGGGGCTTGGACCCTTGGAGGCCTAAGGACACGCGACCGCAGATGCCCAGGAGCCCTGGGCAGGCAGGTTGCCTATTGGTTAGTCCCGCTCCACGCGCGCATCGTTCGTAAGGTTTGCTTCGACAACATCAATCTCGGCCACAGAAGGGCGCGACTTGCGCGCCTTCTCGCCCGCGGGGGCTGCGGCCGCATCCGGGAGCTTCGACCGGGGAGAGAGCGGGCTCGATGCGGGTGCCATCGCTTCGGGCCGAAAGCTGATGCGCCGCTCATGTTCCGGAGGGAAGGGATCGCGCATGAGCCTCGATGAAGCAATCGGCGGTCCTGCCCGGCTTACGCTGAATTGTCCGGCACTTGACGCTGTGCACTCGCGGCCGCACGGGGGCGTGGGGCCGCACGAAGGGGGCCGAATCCGCGTGTGTGGAGGTGCGCGCGGCAACCGAGACCACACCGGCGCCGACGAGCATCCGAGGGCGAGTCGTCGGGGGCGTCCTCAGGAAGATCGATTCCGCGAGTCGCGCATCTCCTGCTCCCTACTTGGTGCTCCGCGCCTCGCGGATAGCCCACCGAGCTTTCGCTCGCTCTCGCTCCCCTTCCCTCGTGCGCGGCTCGCCGCGGGCGGGCAGCGCGGCGAGGAGCCTCGCCGTCGCGGCAGCAACCTCCTCCACGGCACGCGCGAACGCCTCATCGCTTGCCCGCGACGGCGCCGTCGTCCCGCTGACCTTGCGGACGTACTGCAGCGCTGCGGCGCGAACCTCGTCCTCGGTCGTGGGTGGCTGGAAATGGTGCAGGACGCGGATGTTGCGGCACATGGCGAGTCGGAAGCATAGCCGCGCGGCCGGCCGATCGCCGCATGAGCCCGGTGACGAGCGGGGGCGCTGGGTGAAAGTCCTGCATGGCATGCGAAAGGACTGCGCGGGCCCGGTCCGTGCTTTGCGGAGCGTCATGAACGCCCCGCCGCCGGCTCCACGTCGAGCTCCCCCCGTGACGCCGCCGGGCCCGAACGGAGCACCTCGACCACGGCCTCCGTGGATCCCGCTCGCGCTCTCGTTGTTGGTTCTAGCGGTCCTCGTGGCGCTGCAAGCCGGTCCCTGGCGCGCGATCGATCTCGCCGTCGTCGACTACACGCAGTTCTACGGCTGGGTTCAGGATGGGAAAGTCGCAAAGGTCACGCTCGATGGGCACGAGGTGACCGGCGAGCTCTCGACGCCAGAGAAGCTCGAAGGGCGCGAGACCAAGACGTTTCGCACGACCCTCCCGGCACAGGACGACCGCGACCTCCTCCCGCTCCTGCGCGACAAGCACGTCGACGTCCGCGCCACCGAAGATCACCCGTCGACGTTCACGTCGGTGCTCGTCTCCCTGCTCCCGTGGGTCCTCATCCTCGGTGCATGGTGGTGGATGTCGCGGCGTGCGGCGCAGTCGCTCGCGGGGGGCGCGGGGGGACCACTCGGGCCGTTCATGCGGGGGCAGAACCGCCGCTTCGAAGCGCAGCAAGAGGTGCGCGTGCGCTTCGACGACGTGGCGGGCCTGCAATCCGCCAAGAGTGACCTGATGGAGGTCGTCGACTTTCTGCGCGCGCCGGCCAAATTCCAGAAGCTCGGTGGAAAGCTCCCGCGCGGCGTCCTGCTCATCGGCCCGCCCGGCACGGGCAAGACACTTCTCGCACGCGCGGTCGCGGGCGAGGCCGGAGTGCCGTTCTTCTACGTCAACGGAAGCGAGTTCATTCAGGTCTTCGTTGGCATCGGCGCGTCGCGCGTGCGCGAGCTGTTCGAGGAAGCAAAGAAGACGGCACCGTCGATCGTGTTCATCGACGAGATCGATGCCGTCGGCCGGTCGCGCGGCGCGGGCATCGGCGGCGTCAACGACGAGCGAGAGCAGACGCTCAATCAGCTCCTTTCCGAGATGGATGGCTTCGCCCACACCGACAATGTCATCGTGCTCGCGGCGACCAACCGCCCGGACGTGCTCGACTCGGCGCTCCTGCGCCCGGGGCGCTTCGACCGGCACGTCGTCGTCGATCGGCCCGAGGCCAAGGCGCGCGAAGCGATTCTTAAGGTCCATACGCGCGGAATGCCGCTCGCGCCGGACGTGCGTCTGGAAGTCCTCGCGCAGGCAACCGCCGGGTTCTCGGGGGCCGACCTCGCGAATCTTGCAAACGAGGCGGCGCTGCACGCGGCGCGAAGAAATGGCGAGAGCGTCGCGGCCAACGACTTCGCCGCCGCGATGGACAAGATCGTCCTCGGCGATCCGCGCGAGACGCTTCTCGACCCCGAGGAGCGGAGGCGCGTCGCGTCCCACGAGAGTGGCCACGCCATCGTTGCCTGGTTCACCGACAACGCCGAGCCGCTGCACCGCGTTTCGATACTCCCGCGAGGGATGTCGCTCGGAGCGACGCAACAGACGCCCGCTGCGGACCGCCATCTCGCAACGCGCTCACACCTCGACGCGAAGCTCCGCGTGCTGCTCGGCGGCTACGCCTCCGAGTCGCTGCTCCTCGGCGAGGTCTCGAGCGGCTCGGAGAACGACCTGCGGGAGGCGACGCGCATCGCCTTCGACATGGTCGCGCACTACGGCATGTCCGAGGCCGTGGGCCCGGTGTTCCACGACCAGCGCACCGAGCACGCCTTCCTAGGCCAGAAGCTGGGAAGCGACAGCGCGACGAGCGACGCCACGACCCACGCGATTGAAGAGGAAACGCGCAAGGTGCTCGCGAAGGCCGCGGAGGAAGCGCGGGGCACGCTGAGCCTCCATCGCGGAGAGCTCGACCGACTCATCGTGGCCCTGTTGGAGCACGAGACGCTGGAGAAAGACGCCGTTGCCCGCGTGCTCGGGGGGGCGACCGACGCATCAATTGCGCGCACGCGAGACGATTTGCGCAATGGCGTACGCGAACCCACAAACCCACGCATGAGCCAGACCGAGCACGATTCGTGAAAGCGAGGGGTGCATGCGCTCCACCATCATCGTCACCTTGCTGGGGCTCGCCGCGTGCGCCAGCGCGCCGGCCGACATGTCGAACGCCGCTCTGCCAACGACGCGCGCCTATACAGCGTCGAACATCCACGCCGCGGTCGAGGTCCAACCCACGCCGCACGTCCTCGAGCTGCTCGCGGCGCACGATCGCACGCAGGAAGACCACGCGCTCGACGAGTCGCGACAGGCGGCCGATCTGCTCACGTTTCTGGCGATCGACGACGGCTCCCACGTCGCCGAGCTCGCCAGCGGCAAGGGCTACTTCACCGAGCTGATGGCTCGCGCCGTCGGCCCCCGTGGCGTCGTGCTCGGGCAGAACGCGCCAGAGATGCTCGCGGGGACCTCAGCCGAGACGGCGTGGAAGGCGCGCCTCGGGCGCTCGAGCGACGCGAATGTCGTGCGCGTCGACCGCAGCTTCGTGGCTCCGCTCCCGCCGGAGACTCGCGGTCTCGACCTCGTGTTCCTTGCGATTGACTACGGCCAGCTCGTCCAGTTCGGGGTCGATCGCGACGCGATGAACCATGCCGTCCACCTGGCACTGCGCCGGGGCGGCCGCTACGTGGTCCTCGACGAGACGCCCAGGGAGGGCCCGTTCTTGACGGACCTCCACGCGCTCCATACGGCGGAATCACGCAACGCGCGTCGTGAGATCGAGTCCGCCGGCTTCGCCTTTGCGGCAGAGGGGCGCTTCTTGCGTGATTCCAGCGACCCGCGCGACTGGGATGCAAACCCCGGCGCCTCCAAGACGGGGGAGAAGCGCGATCGGTTCGTGCTCGCATTCGTGAAGCCGTGAACGTCCCCGAGCGCGAGACGCGCTACCACGCACGCGTGGATCCCCATAGGCGAGGCGCCGCTCTCGCCAATGTCATCCTCGGAGGACAGGACGGCCTCGTGAACGTCCTCGGTGTCGTCCTCGGCGTGGCCGCGGCGACCGCGAGCACGCCGATCGTGCTCGCAGCCGGCCTGGCCTCGACGCTGGCGGGGGCGGTCTCGATGACCGCCGTCGCGTACAGCTCGCGACTCGCCGAGAGCGCGCGATACGAGAGCGAGCGCGCGCGAGAATACCGCCATGTCCGCACCGTACCGGACGTCGAGCGGGAGGAGATTCGAGCGATGTACGCTCAGAAGGGTTTCGAGGGTGCGCTGCTGGATCGGATCGTCGAGACGATCACTGCGAACGAGGATGTCTGGGTCGCCGTGATGATGTCCGAAGAGCACCAGCTGGCGCCCATCAGTCGCGCCGCCGCGATCCAGGGAGCCCTCATCGTCGGCGTTGCGTGCTTGTGCGGTTCCCTCATTCCGCTCGCTCCGTTCCTCGTTCTCGCGCCGCGAGCAGCCACCTGGGCTGCGGTCACCGCCGCAGCCATCGCTCTCTTCGCCGTCGGCGCGTACAAGGCACGCGTCACGGTCGGCGGGCCGGTACGGAGCGGCGTCGAGATGGCGCTCATCGGGACAGCGAGCGCCCTCGTGGCGTACGGTGCAGGCGCCCTGATGCGCGTCCCCATCACGCCGTGACTTGCCACGGGCGACGTGAGTGCGGCGCTAGCCCTGATCCTGGAGAAGACTCGAGCCGCGTCCGAAGCCGGCAGGAATTTCATAGTGCAGGTGCCCGATCGGATGATGCTCCGAGTGCCGCGCGCACCAGAGCTTCGCGCTCTTCGACTCGCGCTGGACCTTGAGGCAATCGGGGCACGGCGGTTCGATCTCGGGCACGTCCGAGGTCGCGTGATGCTTTGGTCTCACGATGAGGACCGGGCACGCGCACTCCCGGGCGACCCGCTCCGACACCGAGCCGAAGGCCAAGCGCGGAAGTCCCTTTCGGTCGTGTGTCCCGACGATCACGAGGTCGGCGTCCGTGCTCGTCGCGGTCTGCACGATCGCAGGCGCAGCCTTGCACTCCCGCAGGTGACCCACGACCGTCAGATTGCTCCGCGCCTGTGCCAGCCTCGCCTTCCCATCCAGGTACACGCGCCCCCGCTCGATCGCCCGCTCGCGCGCTTCGGCGACCGGGAAACCTTCGGTCTCATACGGTTCGAGCGCATGGACCAGGTGAAGCTCGGCGCCCGCGATCGCACGCGCGAGATTGCAGGCCGCATCGATCACTCGATCGACCTCGGTCGAGCTGTCGACACCAACGACAACCACGAATCGCGGCGTAGGAGATTTATCGGCGTTGGTCATGGGACACTCCGAGTGCATCCCGCGCGCCACGGGGCAGTCCCCTCGGGCGTTCGGCTGTCACAATGTGCCCACTGCATACCTTGCGGAAAGCCGCAGGCCTTGCGCCTGCTCTGCGCGAGCGATGAGCTTCATGCTAGCGCCTCGCAGGGGGGAGCATGCCCACGGTCGCCTCGTGCCTCTTGCCCGGTTGCCTCGACGATCGACAACCAATAGGCCCCCTCAGGGTCGATCCGTTTCCGCTCACGCGCTGCCGCCGCGAGCGGCACGTGCGTGAACACCCCGTGGACTCGCCCGATCAGCACCCCGGTCTTCCCGGTCATGGCGGCATGTGCTGCGTGACGACCGAGGGCGTCGCAGAGCAGGCTGTCGCTCGCGTTCGCAGGAACCGCTCGAACCATGTAGCTGGGGTCGATGTACTTGAGCGTCATCGGAAACTCGCGGCCGCGGAAGTAATCCTTGATTACGTCACGCAGGTGCATGCCGATGTCCGCAGAGGGCGCTGCGTAGCGGACGTTCCCGGACGGGTCTCGCTCGGCCACCCCGCCGACGAGCGCTGCTCCGCACCCTTCGGCGACGACGACGACCGCGTGGGAGCGCGCTCGCAGCCGCCGCTCCAGAGCTGCGAGCAGTCCGTGCTCACCGTCGATGGCAAATGGCACCTCCGGAACGAGACACACGTTGACGTCGTCGCTCGCGAGCGTTGCCGCAGCGGCAATGAATCCGGAGTCGCGACCCATGAGCTTGACGAGACCGATCCCGTTTCGAGCGCCGGTCGCTTCGACGTGCGCCGCGTCGATCGCCGACCGCGCGAGCTCGACCGCAGTGTCGAAACCGAACGTCTTGTCGACGAACGGTATGTCGTTGTCGATCGTCTTGGGAACGGCGACGACGGCGATCGGGAGCCCCCGCTTCGCGATCTCGCGGTGGATCGCGAGCGCGCCGCGGATGGTCCCGTCACCACCGACGGCAATCAGAGCCGTCAGACACCGAGCCATGAGCGTATCGACGATCGCACCTGTGTCGTGCCTCCCACGTGACAAGCCGAGGACGCTCCCCCCCTGCTTGTGAATCAGGCGAACATCGTCGGGACCCAGCCGAACCGTATCGCTCACGGTCGGCGCATCGAGCCCGTCGAACCCGTACCGAAAACCAAAGATCGCAGGGACGCCATAATGATGGTGCAGCTCGAGCACGACTGCGCGGATGACGTTGTTGATGCCGGGGGAGAGACCTCCGCACGTCACGAGGCCCACGCGGGCGCGACTCGGCTCGTAGAAGAGCTTTGCGCGCGGCCCAGCCTTCTCAAGGAGAATGCGCGGCGCCGTGGCGCCCAGCTCGCATTCGACCTCCAATGCAACCCGTGCATCCTCACGCACGAAGTGCGCAGCGCCGTCGCCCGTCCGCATCGTGAGGGGCAACGGCGAAGAGAAGACCGGTGCGCCCAGCGTCGGCACCTCGAAGTCACCCGCGACGAGTGGCATGGAGTCCATTCGCGAAGACACCGAGCAAGCGGCGAACCATCCCGCTGGATCCCCTCTTGCTTTGGATGCGCGACATGAAACGCACCGTCGCGGACATCATGAACCGGAACCTCCTCTACCTGGCCGATGGCTCACGCACCGAGCTGGCGCGAGACCCGATCCTGAAGTTCGGCGTCACTGCGGTGCCCGTGCTCGACGAGGAGGGGCGGCCGGTCGGCGTAGTGTCACTCCGGGATCTCCTGCGCGACGCCCCCCCGCACCATGCGACGTCCCCTGCGTTCTCGATCGTCGCGACCACGAGTGTCGAAGCTGCGGCGCGTGCCCTTGCCGAAACCGACTATCACCACCTCGTCGTCGTCGACGAGAAGAGTGGGCGCGCCGTGGGAATGGTCTCCTCAGCCGACCTCCTGCGCGCGCTCCTCGATATGCCGCCTCGGCACCCGGGAGCGTTCCCAGCGTTCCGAGGTGGCGCAAAATAGGCACACGCAACGGAAGCGACACGCTCCACGGGCTACCGACGACGAGCGGCGGACCGTCTCAGAGCGATCCCGCAAGCTCACGGAGTTTCTTCGCCGTCTGTTGCACCGACTCGAGCGCGGCGACGGTGCCGTGCTCGGCAGCGCGCTCTGCCTCTTCGATCTTCGGCTGAAGCCGATCCCACGCGTCGCGAACATCCATTCCGGCGAGGTGGATCTTCAACTTCGCTTCATCCCGTAGCGCGCGAAGCTGGTTGACCGTCTCCTTGAGCTCGCGACGAACATTCTCCTGATTGGTGACCATGGCATGTGCCTCCTCACCTCGGCGGGTGCACGGATCACACCATGGTCCAACGCGCTCGCGAATTGCCCGCCGAAGCAGGCCCAGCGGCGCTCAGGCTGTGCGGCTCCCCTCACCTCGCGGCAACCCCTCCGCAATCTCGTCGACGAAGCGATCGAGCGCGAGCCAGTCCGTGAGCTCGTAGTCGCGGGAGGTGTCCGTCGGGCCGCCCGCGCGCTTCGAGATAGCGCGCATCACGAGCCGCACGATCGCGCCATACTCCTTGTAGAGAAGCGCCCCCGCGACCGGGTGGACGTGAGCGGGATGCAGCTTCGTCTCGGCGACAAAGGCGTCGATGGCTTCTCTCACGCCGGTGGCGGCTTCGGCACGCAGTGCCGGCGACCGGCTCGAATCTTCCGCCCCCGCTTCGGCGAGACTCACCGAGAGGAACGCCGTCGGCATGCGTGCGAGCACGTCGTGGTTGGTCTTCGCGAACGCCGTCATCTCGCGCTCATGCTTACGAAGGTGAAGCGATGCGAGGAGGATCGCGGCGCAGTAGAAGGGCAGTTCGACCGGTTCGTCGCTCCCCACATCGACGACGTCGACCTCGAAGTTGCGCGCACGCAACGTGGCGGCCACGTGCTCCGCGATCTTTCGCGTTTGGCCTTCGCGCGTCGCGTAGGCGACGAGGACGGGTTTGCAGGCTTTGTGAATCGACATGACCGGAAGCCTCTCGGGCGCCATGCGTTCCGCATGCCAATCGTCGTTGCGCAAAGATGCACGCCTTGCACCGCGCGCGCGGGCGGCCGCGAGCCAGGACTCGCCCGGCACGCGGCATGCGAGCGCCCGGCATAGGAGGCTCGCTATGGCTTGGACCTTACCGCTTCGCGACGTGACCCTCGACGACGTGGCGCAGGTGGGCGGAAAGAACGCTTCTCTCGGGGAGCTGCTGCGCGAGCTCGCGCCGCTCGGCGTGCGCATTCCTGATGGCTTCGCCATCACCGCGGACGCGTACCGTCACTTCATCCATGAAGCCGGTCTCGATGCGGCGATTGACGATGAGCTGCGCGGTCTGAGAAAGGGCGACGTCGACGACCTCGTCCGTCGAGCGGATCGACTTCGCGACCGCATCGCGCATGCGCCCATGCCTCTCGACCTCGCGCGCGACATCGAGGAGAGCTACCGAAAGCTCTCCCGCACGTATGGCGACGAAATGACCGACGTCGCAGTGCGCTCGTCAGCGACCGCCGAGGATCTCCCGGGGGCGAGCTTCGCCGGTCAGCAAGAGAGTTTCCTCAACGTGCGAGGCGTCGCCTCGGTATCGGACGCCGTACGCAAGGCGTTCGCGAGCCTCTTCACACCGCGGGCCATCAGCTACCGCGAGGACATGGGCTTCGCGCACAAGAAGATCGCGCTGTCGGTCGGTGTTCAGAAGATGGTTCGCTCGGACCGTTCGAGCGCCGGCGTCATCTTCACGCTCGACCCGGAAACGGGCCATCGCGGCGTCGTGTTCGTGACCTCGAGCTTTGGACTTGGCGAAAGTGTCGTCCAAGGGCGCGTAGCGCCGGATCAGTTCCTGGTCCACAAGGCGACCCTGCGCGAGGGGTTCGCGCCGCTCGTCCGCAAGATCCTCGGAACGAAGGAGGTGCGACTCGTCTACGATCCCGACGGCCACAAGCAGGTTCGCAGCGAGCCCGTTCCGGTGGAGGACCGTGGGCGTTGGTCGCTCTCCGATAGCGACGCGCTCGCACTCGCCGCGTGGGCGCTGCACATCGAGGACCACTATACGAAGCGGCATGGTGCCGACACACCGATGGACATCGAGTGGGCCAAGGATGGCGTGAGCGGCGAGCTCTTCGTGGTGCAAGCGCGCCCGGAGACTGTCCATTCGCGGGAGGCCCACCCGAAAGTACGCATCTACACGATGAAAGGGTCCGCGACTCCGCTGCTGCAAGGGCTCGCAATCGGAGACGGGATCGTCCACGGCAGAGTCCGCGTGCTCGATAAGCCTCGACAGGCCGCTCAATTCAAACGCGGCGAGATTCTCGTCACGACGGTCACCGATCCCGACTGGGAGCCCGTGATGAAGATGGCAGCAGGGATCGTCACCGACCGGGGAGGTCGGACGTCGCACGCGGCAATCGTCGCACGTGAACTAGGCGTACCGGCGATCGTCGGCGCCGTCGACGCGACGACGAAGCTCGTCGACGGAGCGGAGGTCACGATCTCGTGTGCTGAAGGCGAATCTGGACGTGTCTACCCCGGTGCTCTGCCATTCGATGTCGAAGAGATCGATCCGGCGACGCTAGGACGTCCTCGGACGCAAATCCTCCTTAACGCCGGCAATCCCGAGCTCGCGCTTCGGCTCTCTCTGTTGCCGAGCGACGGCGTCGGGCTCGCGCGGATGGAGTTCGTCTTTGCCGGCTGGGTCGGCGTGCATCCGCTCGCGCTCACGCGGTATGCGACGCTCGCCCCCGCCGTGCGGAGACAGGTCGACGCGCTCACCGTGGGCTACCCCGACAAGACGCAGTTCTTCGTCGACCGCCTGGCCCAGGGGATCGGGACAATCGCCGCCGCCTTTCATCCGCGTCCGGTCATTCTTCGCTTCAGCGACTTCAAGACGAACGAGTACGCGCGCCTCGTCGGCGGTGCAGGCTTCGAGCCGAGCGAGGAGAACCCCATGCTGGGCTGGCGCGGCGCGAGTCGCTACTACCATCCCAACTACAAGGAAGGGTTCCTGCTCGAATGCGCCGCGGTGAAGCGCGTGAGAGAGACCTTCGGGCTCACCAACCTCAAGGTGATGATCCCCTTCTGTCGGACGCCCGAAGAAGGGGCGAAGGTCCAGGTGACGATGCGCGAAGCCGGGCTGGTCCGTGGCGACAAGGGGCTCGAGATCTACGTGATGGCCGAAATCCCTTCGAACATTCTACTCGCGGAGCGCTTCGCGGAGATCTTCGACGGCTTCTCCATCGGCTCGAACGACCTCACCCAGCTCACGCTCGGCGTCGACCGCGACTCCATGACGATTGCGCCGCTCTTCGACGAGCGCAACGAAGCCGTGAAGTGGTCGTGTGCTCACCTCGTGGAGGTGGCGCAGAAGGCGCATCGCAAGGTCGGTATCTGCGGACAGGCGCCGAGCGACTACCCCGATTTCGCGGCGTTCCTCGTCGCGCGCGGCATCGACTCGATCAGCCTGAACCCCGACGCGCTCGTCCGCACGACGCGACGAATCCTCGCCATGGAGGGAGATCTGTCCCAAAAGCGGGTCGCGCCCGAGCCACTGCCCTTCATCGAACGGATGGCGGAGTGACGATCTCCGGTGCCGGCACGCTCAGCTATCGCTCGCGCCTGCATCGAGCAGCGGTGCCAGCCGAGGGAGGTGCCGCACGAGGCGCGCGCGCAGCTCGGGCGAGAGTTGCTCCGAGAGAGCTCGACATGCGCAGGCCGCGTGCTCGGTGGCGAAGCCGAGATCCGTCGCCTCTCGAACGGCGACGTTCGCGATGAGCGCTTCGCGGTCGAGCGGCATGGCCATGGCATGACCATGTACGAGTGAGCGAAGCTCAGAGGGGAGCTCGCGACCGAGGGCATCGGCCTCATCGCTCGCAAGGGCCTCGACGAGCGTCGAGATCGTGGCGCGCAGCGCGCGTTCGGCAGCTTCGCTGTCGATGCCGGTGAGCTCGCTGACGCGGGAGACGAGATCGTGCCGGTTCATGGCTCGCCTGTTTGGGTCAAGCGTGCGCGGCGTACCCGTTCGGTTCGAGATCGCTCGCACGCGGGATGAGCTCGTTGTTCTCGAAGTGCATCTGTTCGGTGAGCGCGCTGAGAGCCGCTTGCACGCGCTCCCGCACGACGTCCGCGTCGGCAGCACCCCCAAGCTGGGCGAGGTACTCGGATACACGGCGGATCCGGGCGTGCGTATGCTTGTGCCCTTCGCGCAAGCGATCTCCGTGCTCATGGATCGTGCGGAACGGAGGGGGCGGGTATGGCCCGCGGCCCATGCGCGCTTCGGCGAGCGCGCGCACGCGCGCAAAGAGGCACTCCTCCTCCTCACACATCTGTTTCGAAACGACCTCATCGAGCGCATCGAGCGCCTCGGCGAGGATGCGCGCGCGAGGCTCCCGCACGGCAAGCGACGCGACGACGCTCCTTGCGTCCGCCAGAAGCCGCTTTGTGCGTGGATGACAGACATCGAGGACGCAATCGAGCACGGCCGAAATACCGGATGGCGACCAGTCCTGAGGCGCCGCGCAATCGACTCTTCGGAGCTCGGCCTCGAGGAGCTCGACTTCGACACCGGCCGCTGCGCACGCTTCACCGAGCGTCCGGCTACCTTCGCAGCAGTAGTCGAGCCCCGCGCGCTCAAGCGCGCGGCGCGCATCCTCGCCCGCGTTCGCGATGTCCCGGAGGCGTGATCCTCGTTGAACGTTCATGATCGCAGTTCCTCCCCCAGCGGTTCCGCTACGGTCGTGGCGCAGCCGCTCCGTTCTTCGACGTCATCGTGACCCGCTTCATCGCGAGCCCGTAGTCCTGGAGCCGGTACTGAATCTTGCGAACGCTGATGCCAAGCATCTTGGCCGCGCGGGACGTGCTTCCTCCCGTCGCCTCGAGTGTAGCCAGGATCGCGTGTCTTTCGAGCTCTTCCAGTGTCGAGCCGGGGATCTTGAGGCCACTTCGACCGTTCGTCGTCGCGGCCATCGGCAGGTGCTCGGCGGTCACTCGTGGCCCGTCACACAGCACCACGGCGCGCTCGATGACATTCTCGAGCTCGCGCACGTTCCCTGGCCACGTGCCAGCTTCGATGCGCGCGATCGCGTTCTGCGCGAACCCGTCGATCGACTTGCCGTTCTCTCGTGCGAAGCGCTCGAGGAAATACGTCGCGAGCGGGAGAACGTCCTCGGGGCGCGCCCGGAGTGGTGGTGTTTGCACGTTCACGACGTTGAGGCGGTAGAAGAGGTCCTCCCGGAAGCGCTCCTCCGCTACTTCCTTCGCGAGATCGCGATTGGTCGCGGCGATGATCCGGACATCGACTCGGATCGTCTCGTTGCCGCCGACCCTCTCGAAAGCTCGCTCCTGAAGGAAGCGGAGGAGCTTGACCTGCAAAGACGGAGAGATCTCGCCGATCTCGTCGAGGAACAGCGTCCCGCCATCGGCGTTCCTGAAGTGCCCCTCCCGGCGCGCAACCGCGCCCGTGAAGGAGCCTTTCTCATGGCCGAACAGCTCACTCTCGAGCAACGTCTCGGCGAGAGCCGCGCAGTGGAGCTTGATGAACGGCTGTTTCGCGCGCGGGCTGCGATAGTGGATCGCCTGCGCGACCAGCTCCTTACCCGTACCGCTCTCGCCGGTGATCAGGACGGTCGCACGCGTAGGGGCAACGCGGTCGATCGTGCGAAAGATCTCCTGCATCGCAGCACTCGCACCAACGATGTTCGCGAAGCGGAGCTTCTCGCCGAGGCGCGCGCGCAGCTCTGCGGCCTCACGGCGCAGGCGCCGCCGCTCGAGCGCGCGTTCGAGTATGACGATCAGCTCCTCGATGCGGAGCGGCTTGGTCAGATAGTCCTCTGCTCCCGCCTGCATCGCGCGGACCCCGGTCGCAACGTCGGCGTAGGCAGTCATCATGATCACGATGAGGTCCGGATGGAGCTCTCGCGCTCGCTCCAGCAACTCGACGCCGTCGATGCCCGGCATCCGAAGATCGGTGACGAGGACGTCGGGCGCCCCCTGCGCGATGCGGCCGAGCGCGTCTTCCGCGCAGGCAGCCTCCTCGACGACGAAGCCCTCTTGCTCCAGAAGTAGCCCGAGCGCCGAGCGTGAGGACCGTTCGTCATCGACCACGAGAACCGTCGCGCGCGGCGGCCCCGGCGGGCGCCCTGAATCGCTCATGTTGTGCCTCCCTCTGCGCTCCAGAGCATCGGGCGTGCCGCCGCGATTCATCGGACGGCCGTGGCCGTTCCACTCATGGGGTCGCCCCATGACGCATGTCGCGCGCAGACGCGCACCTTATGCGGGCAAAGCGTGATGACCAGGAGCCTCGAAGGCGCCGCCTGCGGCACGCCCGATGCGTGGCCGTCCCAGCGACGATGGATCTGCTCTTCATCCCGAGCTGGCGAGCGATCGCCGTACGCGGCTCGATCGCGTTGCTCTTCGGCCTCGGCGCTTGCCTGTGGCCGAACGTCACGCTCGCGGAGTTCGTCCTCCTGTTTGGCGTCTACGCGCTCCTCGACGGGATCGTCGCGATCGTCATCGGCTCGCGCCTGCGTGCGACGGATCGAGGATGGCTACTGCCGCTGGAGGGGCTGCTCGGGATCGCGCTCGGGCTTCTCGCGCTCGCAAGGGGGGACGCGGGAACGCCCCTGATCACGATCCTCGTCGGCGTCTGGGCGCTGGTGACCGGAGCGCTCGAATTGCTCGCAGCGCACCGCCTCCGCCAGGACATTCCCGGGGAAGCGTTCCTCGCCTTCGGAGGAGGGACGGCGCTCGCAATGGGCATGCTCATCCTGCTGTTCCCCGCAGCCGGGTCGCTGCTGCTCGTCGTGCTCTTCGGTTCGTATGCCCTCATTTTTGGTGCCTCTCTGCTGATGGTCGCGATGCAGCTCCGCGACCGGGAGAACGCGACCGGCTCCGGACCGCGGGTCTCGGCGTCGCGGTAGCGCCTGATCCAGGGTTGGAGAGCTCAAGGCGCCGCCGAGCGGAGCTCACACGCGCGAATTCTGCGCTTGAGCGCAATCAGTTCGCCCCCATCGGCCAGATTCCGGACCTCTCGCCTGTTGCCAGCCAGGAACGCGCCTTGCTCTACCCGGGGGCAGCCTGAGGTTGCCACTCGATGAACTCTCGATTCGTGCATGCCGATGCTCCGACGCGGGTCTACTGGGAAATCACACGCGCGTGCGCGCTCGCCTGCCGCCACTGCCGGGCGGAGGCCACGCACCACGCCGACCCTCACGAGCTGCATCACTCGGTAGGTGTTCGCCTCCTGCGCAACCTCGCAGCGGCCGATCCGAAGCCTCATCTGGTGCTCACGGGGGGTGACCCGCTCGAGCGGAGCGATCTGTTCGAGCTGATCTCGATCGCGCGGAACCTCGGACTGCACGTCTCCGTCTCGCCGAGCGCCACCCCGCGCCTGACGCCGGAGACGATCGCGAGGTTGAAGGACGCCGGCGTCGACGCCATCTCGCTGTCGATCGACGGCTCCACCGCACAGAAGCACGACGACATTCGCCAGATCGCCGGCACGTTCGAGCGGACGCTCAGCGCTGCGGCTCGCGCGCGAGAGGTCGACCTCGCGTTCCAGGTGAACACGCTCGTGAGCGCCGAGACCTGCGACGACTTGCCCGCGATCGAGACGCTCGTGCGCCAGCTCGGCGCCGCGCGGTGGAGTCTCTTCTTCCTCGTGAGCGTGGGTCGAGGCTCGGTCCTGCAGCCGATCGACGCCGACACCACCGAGCGCCTGCTGACGTGGTTCGCCGAGCGGGCGAAGGTGAAGCCCGGGCCCGTCTTCACGACGACCGAGGCCCCGTTCTATCGCCGCATCGTGGCTCGGGTCGGCGGAGCGCCCCCCGGTCACGGTCACGCCGCGGGGATTCGCGACGGCAACGGGGTGATGTTCATTGGGCACGATGGAGAGGTATACCCGTCTGGGTTCCTCCCGGTCTCGGCAGGGAACGTGAAGATCGAGAACCCGATCACGATCTACCGGGAGGCCGCGATCTTCAAAGCGCTGCGCAACACCGATGGGTTCCACGGGCGGTGCGGGCGATGCGAATTCCGGGGGGCCTGCGGCGGTTCGCGCGCACGCGCATGGACGGCGACGGGCGACGTGCTGGGCGAGGATCCGCTATGCGCCTACCAGCCGCCGCCCCGGCACGAGCACGCCTCGGATCACGACGAGCACGCTGCGGACTGAGGACGGGCGTAAACGCGGCGCACGGTCAGCGACGGTGGCCGCCGCCGTGTCCCCCACCGAGCCGCTGAACGACATGCGGGTGGGCGGCCCAACCGCCACGCCAGCCGACCGGCCCCCACCCACGTCGCACCCAGACGCCGTAGTGATAGGGGCCCCAACCCCAGGGCGAGACGTACCAAGTCCACCCCAGCCCAGCGGTGTAGAGCCAGACGTACGGTACCCCTTCCATGTCACTGGCGACGGCGCCCGACGGGACCCATACCCAACCGTGATCTGACGTGTATACCCACTGCCCCTGCGGGTACGTGTAGACCCACTGCGATTCGGGCGGCGGTGCCCCCTCTACGGCAGGGGCGGCCGGCGCATACTGAGGCGCTTGTGACGGGAGAGGAGGCAGAGCGGCACCTTCCGCTGAGCCAGCTGGTGGAGGTGCCGATGGCGCGGCTGCAACTGTCGACGCTTGCGAGGCTGGCGCTACCCCAGGTGGCGGCGGCGGCAGCGCGAGCGGCTCGACCCCTGCCGGCGGCGCGGCAGGCGGCGGGGGCGGCACCTGCGGAGGCGCGGATTCCACGTCTTCACCGCAGCCCGCGAGAATCAGCGAGAGGACCAGCATGGTTCGATGCGCGATGCGGTTCATGATCCGTCAAGTAAGCACACCATGTACCGCCATGAAAGCGCTGCCGTTCGCTCGCCACGCCTCGCCCTCGTCGATGGAATGCGCCTCTACGCAAGCCCTGCGCACGGATCCGCAGGGCACTCTCACTCGCGCGTGTCGCGCGGGCGATGAGACGTCGCCGGAATGCATGTTGCTCAGCGATGGAGAATGCGAACGCCGCTCCTTGCTCTCCTCGCTTTCGCCCCTGCATGCGCATCCTCGCTGAGCGAGCCCAACCCGGCTCCAACGGCGGCGGTCACGACCAATGCGCTCGCGGCCACCTCGAGCCCGAGCATCGCGCGCGCGCCGGAGCCGCTCGCGCTGATTCCCGACGCAGGCCCGACCGCAGTGCTCCCGCACATATGGTCGGCGGCGATCGGGCGAACCGACGCGCGATCGACGATGGCAGTCGAGGGGAGGACCATCGTGATTGGCACCCACGGCGGCTCCTTTGACGCGGTGGAAGCGGTGGACGACGGGGTCTATCTCGTCGACGGACTGACGGGCGTCGTCATCCGGATGATCCCGACCCCGGGGCGCGGCAATCGGGACGTGAACGGAATCGCCCTCGACGCGGGACGCGTGTTCTTCTCCGCGGCCAACGGACAGGTGGTCGCCGCCCGTCTGGACGGCAAGGTCCTCTGGGCACACGCGCTCGGCTCCGAGCCGCTGGCCGCACCCACGCTCGTCGACACCAACGGAGACGGTGTCCTGGAAGTCGCGGTGGGAGACGAAGCCGGGCGCGTTCACGTGCTCGACGGCAAAACGGGGACCGAGCTTTGGTCGCGCGCGATTCAGGGCGCCGCGACGCAGAGCACCCACTCCAAGCACCCGAGCATCGAAGCGGGGATCGCCGCAGCGGACCTCGACGGCGACGGGTCGAACGACCTGGTCGTCGCCAGCTGGGATGGCAGCCTCTCGGTCCTCCGGGGCTCGAACGGTCAGACTGTCTGGTCCGTGCACGACGACGCGCGCATCCGGGGGACCCCGGTTCTCGTCGATGTCGATGGCGACGGTCGACTCGAGGTCATCGCGACATGGGAGACCGGCGCGACGCGGATACTCGATGGCCAGACGGGACACGAACTGTGGTCGACCGTCGTTGGTCGCGAGGAGAAGATCCGAGTCAACGTACTCGGCTCGACGATTCCGTTCCTGGGTACGACCTCCGGCATGCTCGCAGTGCCGGTCGGACGCGAGCCCAGCGGAGATGGCCTGCTCCTCGTGGGCGAGCGCGCCCTCTCGTTTCGATCGGGCGATCCGCGCGTGGTCGGAACCGCCGTCGTGACGGCGCTGAGGCCGAGCAATGCGCAGAGCCTTCTCTTCGGGACGAGCTCGGGCGAGCTGGTGTCGGTGAGCCCGGACGGGCACCGCTCGACACTCGCAAGAACGGGAGGCCCCATCGAGGCATCGGCCATGGTCGCCGACACCGACGGAGACGGAGTGTACGAGGCGCTCGTAGCCTCGAGCGATGGCAGGCTCACATGCTTTGCAACGAGCGTCACCGATGCTCCCTCGATCGGCCGCTTCCGCGGTGATTCGCCGACGAACCAGGGTGTCCTCCGGCCCATGAACCTGCACTGGGCGTTCGGCCACGACCGCGGAGCCGCAGGCAAGGGGAAGTGACATGCAGAAGATGATGCAGGCCATGCAGGTCGGCGGACCGCGTGGAGAGCTCACGCTCGTCGAGAAGCCGAGCCCGGAGCCGGCCGAGAACGAGGTCCTCCTGAAGGTGCAGGCTTGCGGGGTCTGCCACGGAGATGCCGTCGTGAAGGAGGGCCAGTTCCCTCGTCTGCAGTACCCGCGCATTCCCGGACACGAGGTGGTTGGAATCATCGAGCACGTGGGCGCGCGCGTGAGGGGGTGGAAGACGGGGCAGCGGGTCGGCGTCGGCTGGCACGGAGGGCACTGCTTCACGTGCATCCCGTGCCGCCACGGCGCGTTCGGAGCCTGCGAGTCATCGATGACGACCGGGCTCACGAGCGACGGCGGATACGCCGAGTACATGGTCGCGCGCGCCGAAGCGCTGACCGAGATCCCCGAAGGGCTCTCGTCGGTCGATGCCGCTCCACTCCTCTGCGCCGGGAGCACGACGCTCGCGGCCATCAAAGCCAGCGCTGCCAAAGGGGGAGACCTGGTCGCGATTCACGGCCTCGGCGGGCTCGGTCACCTCGGCGTGCAGTACGCGGTGAAGCTCGGATTTCGCACCGCCGTGATCTCGCGAGGTCGAGGCAAGGAGGAGCTCGCGAGGAAGCTCGGTGCGCACGCATACATCGACAGCGACGCGACGGACCCGGCGAAGGAGCTTCGACGGATGGGCGGGGCGAAGCTCATCGTCGCTACGGCGCCGAGTAGCCAGGGGATGGCGGGGCTCGTCGACGGCCTGGCGTTCAAAGGGCAGCTCACCATCATCACGTTCTCGAACGAGCCAATGCAGCTTGCGCCGTCCATGCTGATGCACGGGGCGCGGTCGATCGTCGGCTGGGTCGGGGGCGACGTGCAGGACGCGCTGCGCTTCAGCGTGCTCACGGGGATCGTTCCCATGATCGAGACCTTCCCGCTCGAGGAGGCTGCCACCGCCTACGAGCGGATGATGTCGTCGCAGGTGAAGTTTCGCTGCGTGTTGACGATGGAACCCTGAAGGACTCGCGCCATGGACGTCCTGAAGATCATCCGAGAGAGACAATCCGCGCGCGTCCCTTTCGACCGCACACGCGCCATCCCTCCGGCTCACATGCGCCAGATCCTCGAGGCCGCGCGCTGGACACCGACCGCGCACAACATGCAGAACTTCGAGATCGTCGTAGTCGACGACGCGAAGCTGCTCGACGCGATCGCGAACATCCGCGGTGAGACTTCCGAGGTGTTCGTGCGGGAGAACTACGAGCAGCTCTCGTTCTCCGAGGACGAGCTCCGACGAAGGAAGGTCGGTCTCCTGGGTCTGATGTTCCCCCCCTCGTGGAGGACGCCAGGGGTGGCGCCCTACGTCGACGAGGCGCACGCGCACTCGATCCTCGGCGAACCGATCCGGTCCAGCTCTGCGCTGCTCGTCGTCCTGCACGACCCGCGGAGACGAGCTCCCGCCTCAGAGGGGGACGTGCTCGGGATGATCAGTCTCGGATGTCTGATGCAGAACATGTGGCTGGTCGCGGCGTCTCTCGGCATCGGCTTCCACGTGCAGAGCGTGCTCTCCGCGCCGAGCGTCGAGCGCGAAGTGAAGACGCTGCTCGGTGTCCCGGAGCCGCTCGAGATCGGCTTCACGTGCCGGCTCGGTTATCCCGTGACGGACCCCAAGTACCTGCGCGTCCGCCGCGACGTCGAGGACTTCGCCCATCGAAATCGCTATGGCACGAAGACATGAGCGCGCGAAAAGTCTGCGCCATGATGCAGGCCCTTCGCCTCGACCGGGGAGACTGACCCCGAACGCGCGCGGGCACGCCGGCACGGTCGCTGCAAAACGAGCTTCGTACCGTGTTCGGGATCCTTCGCATCGCCTACAAGCTCCTCGTCAACGACAAGGGGAAGTTCGCCGCGCTGCTCATGGGCCTCACGTTCTCCGTGTTCCTCATGATCCAGATGACGTCGATGTTCGCCGGCATGATGAAGAAGGCGTCGGCCACCGTGATGAACACGGGCTCGAAGGTGTGGGTGATGGACCGAGCCGTCACCAACGTGAGCAGCTCGATTCCGATGCCCGACTACCTCCTCGACGCCGTACGGAGCATCGAAGGGGTGAAGTTCGCGGTCCCCCTCTACTCGGGCGCAGGGCTCGTGCGCCTCGCGGATGGCACCTATCAGCCGGTCACCGTCCTCGGCCTCGATGACACGAGCCTCTTCGGTCGCCCGGCGCTCATCGAGGGGCACATCGCCGACATCTATGCCGAGAACGGTTTCGTCGTCGTGAAGGACGAGGAGTACTCGAAGCTCGAGAGCCCCAAGATCGGGACCACGTTCGAGCTGAACGACAACCGCGGCGTCATCGTCGGCATCGCCAAGGTGCCCGCCAGCGGCCTGTTCGGGATCCCCACGCTCTACACGACCTTCAACCGCGCGATTCAGTACATCCCGTCGATGCGGTTCACGATCTCGTTCATCCTCGTGGAGCCGCAGAGCCCCGAGGCCGTTCCGGGCATTCAGAAGGCGGTGTCGAAGCTCGGGTACGACACGGTCACCGAGCAGGGGTTCATCGACCGGATCACCAACTGGTACGTCATGCACACGGGCATGGGGACGAACCTGCTCCTGATGACCGCGATCAGCTTCATCGTGGGGCTCTCGATCTCGGGGCAGACCTTCTACACGTTCGTCCTCGAGAACATGGAGAAGTTCGGGGCGCTGAAGGCCATCGGAGCCAAGGGGTACGAGCTCGTCGCGATGATCTTCTTCCAGGCGGCCTTGACCGGGTTGGCCGGCTACGGCCTCGGCATCGGCCTCTGCGCGGGGCTCATCGCTCTCGCGAAGCTGCGGGTGCCCGACTACGCGTCCATCGTCACGTTCGGGAACCTGGGCCTGGCGCTCGGGATGGTGCTCGTGATCTCCGCGTTCTCCGGGTACATCGCGGTCCGCAAGGTTCTGCGCATCGACCCGTACGACGTCTTCCGAGGGTGATGCGATGAATCCAGTCGCCATCCGCGCCGACGGCATCACCAAGTGGTTTGGTCAAGGCGAGGCCAAGACCTGCGCCGTACGCGACGTGACCTTCGAAGCGCGCTTCAAGGAGATGCTCTACATCGTCGGGCCGTCGGGGAGCGGGAAGACGACGCTCCTGTCGATGATCTCCGGGATCCTCCGGCCCGACTCGGGGAAAGTCCACGTCGAGGACGTCGACATCTGGGGGCTCAAGGAGAACGCGCTCGCCACCTTCCGCCTGAACAAGGTCGGCTTCGTCTTCCAGGACTTCCACCTCTTCCCCCACCTCACGACCGTCGAGAACGTGGCCATCCCGCTCTTGCTCAAGCGGCAGGATTGGAACAAGTCCATCAAGGAGGCCGCCAAGTACCTCGACGTCGTCGGGCTGTCGGCGCGCGCGCAGCTCAGCCCGACGCGCCTCAGCGGAGGCGAGCAGCAGCGCGTCGCCATCGCACGCGCGCTCGCGAGCGGCCCGGACCTCATGATCTTCGACGAGCCCACGGCGTCGCTCGACGGCGACACCGGCAAGAGGATCGTCGAGTTCGTGAAGAGCGAGGTCCTCACCGAGCATCGCTGCATCATCGTCGTCACGCACGACGACCGGATCTACAGCTTCGCGGACCGGATCCTGCACATGGAGGACGGGCGGATGCGCGACGGAAAAGGGAGCGCCGATGCGTAACAAGGTCATTCTCTTGCTCGTCTTGCTCGGCGTGCTCGGCGCGGGGTACAGCGCCTACGTCTACGCCGTCCCCAGCAAGCCCCTGCCGCCGGTGTTCACCCCCGCGGCCGACCCCTACGCGCAGGGGATCTACGCCAACGGGATCATCGAGAGCAACCAGTCGAACGGCGAGAACATCAACATCTACCCGGAGGTGCCCGGCTCGATCGTGAGCATCTTCGTCACCGAGGGGCAGCCCGTCACGAAGGGGACGCCGCTCGTCCAGATCGACGACTCGATCCAGAAGGCCATCGTCGAGCAGCAGAAGTCGCAGGCCCAAGCCGCGGGAGCGATGCTCGAGGAGCTCCGGGCGCAGCCACGCAAGGAGAACCTGGAGGTCGCGCAGGCGCAGGTGGAGCTGGCGCAGGCGAGCCTGAAGACCGCGCAGGACGCGCTCGACAAGCAGCAGAGCTCCTACAAGATCGCGCCCGAGTCCGTCAGCAAGGACGCGCTCGACAACGCCATCAACGCGCAGAAGGTCGCGAAGGCGAACCTCGAGATGGTCACGCGCCAGTACGACCTCACCAAGGCCGGCGCGTGGGTGTTCGACATCCGCAACCAGGAGAAGCAGGCCGAGGCGCTGAACAAGGCGTACATGTCCTCGAGCGCGCTGCTCGCGAAGTACCTGGTCAAGGCTCCGGCCGACGGCGTCGTGATGTCGATCGCATCGACCATCGGCAGCTACGTCTCGCCGCAGGGGGCGTACGACACCTATACGCAGGGCTTCGACCCGGTCATCGTGATGAGCTCCGTGAGGGGGACGCTCGACGTGCGTTGCTACATCGACGAGATCCTCATCCCGCGCCTCCCGCCCCCCGAGAAGATCGTGGCGCAGATGTTCATCCGCGGCACCAACACGAAGATCCCGCTCGAGTTCGTCCGCGTGCAGCCGTACGTCTCGCCCAAGATCGAGCTCTCGAACCAGCGCCAGGAGAAGGTCGACCTGCGCGTCTTGCCGATCATCTTCCGCTTCACGCCGCCGCCGGGGGTGCAGGTGTTCCCCGGCGAAATGGTCGACATCTACGTCGGGGAGAGCAAGTGAGACGCGCCGCGCTGGCGCTCACGTGCGCGCTCGGCGCGGGCTGCGCCGTCGGGCCCAACTTCCATCGCCCGGAGGCTCCGAGCGACAAGGGGTACACGTCGCAGGCCACCGTGAAGTCGGCGACCGCCGAGGGGAAGACGCAGCAGTTCGTCGAGGGGGCGCCGATCGCCGGCGACTGGTGGAAGACGCTACGCTGCCCGCAGCTCGACGCGATCGTCGCAGAGGCGCTGGCGAACAACCCGGGGCTCGACAGCGCGCGCGCGACGCTGCGCCGCAATCAGCACAGCCTCAGCGCGGGGTACGGCGTGTTCTTCCCCCAGGTGAACGCGCAGGCCGGCGCCAGTCGACAGCTCTACAACCCTGCCCCGGGCGGGACGCTGATTCCGAGCAGCACGTACAACCTCTTCACGCTCTCCGGCACCGTCAGCTACACGATCGACATCTGGGGGGGGGAGCGCCGGCAGGTCGAGATGCTCGGCGCGGCCGTCGATGCGCAGAAGTACGCGCTCGCCGGCGCGTACGTGATGCTCACCGCCAACGTGGTCGACGCGGTCGTCGCGCAGGCGGCGTACCGGGCGGAGATCGACGCGACCAAGGCGGTGCTCGACGTCCTGCGCGAGCAGGTGCGCCTCGGCAAGATACAAGCGACCGCCGGCACGGTCCCCTACTCCACCGTCCTCAGCTTGCAGAGCCAGCTGGCGAGCACCGAGGGGCTGCTGCCGCCGCTCGAGGACAAGATCGATCAAGCCGCCGACCTGCTCGCCGCGCTCACGGGGATGACTCCGGCGAGCTGGAAGATCCCGACGCTCGCGCTCAGCGACTTCCACCTTCCGGAGGACCTCCCTCTCAGCGTCCCGTCGCAGCTCGTGCGGCAGAGGGCCGACGTGCTCATCGCCGAGGCCGAGCTGCACGCCGCGAACGCCAACATCGGCGTCGCGACGGCCGCGATGCTGCCGAACCTCACGCTGACGGGGGGCTACGGCGTCAACGGCACGTCGAACGGCTCGGGGATCTTCTGGAGCGCCGGCGCGGGGGTGTTGGCGCCGATCTTCCACGGCGGCTCGCTGAACGAGCAGCGCAAGGCGGCGGTCGAGGCGCGCAACGCGGCGGCGGCCGACTACAGGACGACGGTGCTCTCGGCGTTCGAGCAGGTGGCCGACACCTTGCGCGGGCTCAGCCACGACGCCGACGCGGTGGAGGCGCAGAGCGAGGCATCCCAGACGGCCGAGCAAGCCATGCTCCTCATCCAGGCGAACTACGCCGCGGGGATCGCGACCTACCTGCAGGTTCTCAGCGCCGACACGCAGTTCGTGCAAGCGAAGATCGCCTACGTGCAGGCCGTCGCGCAGCGCCTTCAGGACACCGTCGCGCTCTACGTCGCCCTCGGCGGCGGCTGGTGGAACGTCCCCGCGGCGACCAAAGGCTGAACCGGTATCGCGCGGATCTCGGCGACCTTCGCCTCGAACGGCGACCAGTCGTCGCGCTCGGCGATCGCGCTCCAGATCGACTCGATCTCGTCGATGAGCAGTGTGCAGGGGCGCTCGCGCTCGAAGTACGGGTGCCGCTGCGAATCTGCCGGCGTGTAGAGCGCGAGGAGCTCGCGAAGGCGGTCCCAGGAAGCGCCGGCCGCGCGGTAGTGAGGCTCCCCTTCCCCCGCGAGCGCGCGTGCTTCCCGCGCGAGACCGCCGTGGAGGTCGAAGAAGAAGCGGTCGTAGCCGATCTCGCTCTCCTCGAGGAACGCGAACACGGCTGCGACCAAGGCGCCGTCGAGATCGGCGTTCGACGCGAGGCCGAGGCGCGCCAGCGTCCGCGACGTGACCTCCTGCTCGAGCACCTGCTCGAACTCGGCGAGCGCGGGGCCGAGCGGGATGTCGGGCGAGAGCAGCCGCAGCGCGTCGGCCAGGCGCGTGAGGTTCCGGAGGAACGCGCGCGGCTGGTTGCCGAACGAATAGAGCCCCGCGTGGTCGAAGTACGCGGCCACGAACTCGTCGTCGTACGTGGGGAGGAAGCGGTACGGGCCGAAGTCGAACGCCTCGCCGGTGATGCACATGTTGTCGGAGTTGAGGACGCCGTGGACGAAGCCGGCGACCATGAAGCTCGCGCACAGGGCGGCCGTGGCGCGCGTGACGCGCGCGAGGAAGCGCGCGGGGGCGTCGGGGCCGCCTCCGACCTCCGGGTAGTAGTGCGTGATGCAGTACGCGAGGAGCCGCTCCTGCATCGGGACGTCGCGGTGGTGGGCCAGGCGCTGGAAGGTGCCGAAGCGGATGTGCGAGTGGCTCAATCGAACGAGCACCGATGACCGGGTCGGTGAAGGCTCGTCGCCGCGCATGAGCGCCTCTCCGGTCTCGAAGAGGCTGATGGAGCGCGAGGTGGGGACGGCGAGTGCCTCCAGCATCTCGGTCGCGAGCACCTCGCGCACGCCCCCTTTCAGGGTGAGGCGCCCGTCGCCGCCGCGCGACCATGGGGTCCGGCCGCTCCCTTTCGTCCCCAGGTCGAGGAGGCGCCCGGCGTCGTCCTCCAGCTGCGCGAACAGGAACCCGCGACCGTCGCCGAGGTAGGGGTTGTACACGTCGAACTGGTGGCCGTGGTACCGGAGCGCGAGCGGCTTGGGGAGGTTCCCGGGGAGCGGCTCGAAGCGGGCGAAGTGCGCCTCCCACTCGGCCTCGTCCAGCTCGCCGAGCCCTACGCGCTCGGCCGCACGCTGGTTGCGGAAGCGGAGCAAGCGCTCCGGGAACTCCGCCGCTTTGACGTCGTCGTAAAGCTCGGAGCCGAGCTCGGTGATCCGCGCGGCGGGGCGGTAATGAGCGGAGACGGGCATCGGGGCGGCGGAGCATAGCAAGCCCTTGGCTCGCGCTTGGTTCGCGGCCGTGGTTCGGCGTGTGCGCCCGCGCGTGGTACACCGCTGGCGATGACGATCCAGTGGTACCCGGGCCACATGACCAAGGCCCGCAAGGCGATGGCCGACGCGGTCCCCTCCCAGGACGTCATCATCGAGGTCCTCGATGCGCGCATGCCCGGCGCGAGCGAGAACCCTCTCGTCACCGAGATCCGGAGGCAGAAGCCTTGCCTCAAAGTGCTCAGCAAGAGCGATCTCGCCGATCCGGACGTCACCCGCGCGTGGCTCGCGTACTTCGAGCGCGCGCGCACGGAGCCGTCCAAGGACCGCCCGCAGGGGAAGGTCCTGGCCATCGCGATCCGCACCGACAAGCAAAACGAGACCAAGGCGCGCATCCCCGAGCTGTGCAAGCGGCTGGCGTTGCACCCGAGCGGACCGGGCAAGACCGTGCGCGCGATGATCGTGGGGATCCCGAACGCGGGGAAGTCGACGCTCATCAACACGCTGATGGAGCGCAAGGTCGCGAAGGTGGGCGACGAGCCCGCCGTCACCAAGTCGCGGCAGCTGGTCACGCTTAAGAACGGGATGACGATCTCGGACAACCCCGGGATCATGTGGCCGAAGATCGAGGACGAAGCGGCCTCGTACCGGCTCGCCCTCGGCGGCGCGATCCCCGACACGGCGCTCGACTACGAGAGCGTCGCGCTCTTCGGTGCGAAGTTCCTGATCGAGCGGTACCCCGCGCTGCTCCGCGCTCGGTACAAGCTGACCGAGGTCCCAGCCGCGGCCGACGCGCTGCTCGCCGAGATCGGCCGGCGACGAGGGGCGCTCCGGAGCGGCGGGACGATCGACATGCACAAGGCCGCCGACGTGCTCATCCACGACGTCCGCTCGGGCGCTCTCGGGCGCATCAGCTTCGAATCGCCGTGACGACGGTCAGCTCGCGAGGAATCGCTCGACGAGCGCGACCGTGAGCGGCGGCATCTCCTGCATCGGATAGTGGCCGGAGTCCGCGAGCGGCGTGACGACGAGACGGTCGCACAGCGGCTCCAGCGCGCGCTTGACCGCCTCGCTTCGCATGGATGGCGCGTCCTGCTCGCCGGTGATCGCGAGCACCGGCACGGTGATGCGCGTGGTCGGATCAGGGAGACCGTCGCGCGCGAACATCGCGACGTAGGCCGCGGCCGCCGACGGATCGGCGCCGGCGCGCCATCCCGCAACCTTGAACGTCGTCCAGCCAGGCGACAGGCGCGCGCCGAACCGCTGCGCGAGGAGCGCGGTCCGCGTCGCGTCGTCGGCCAGCGCCAGCGCACGCGAGAGCGCGAGCATCGCCTCGTCGGCCCCGAAGCCCGTCGGTGGCGGCGGGGTGAGCACGACCACCCGCTCCACGCGGTCGACGTGGTGCTGCGCGAGGTGCAACGCGACGAGCGTGCTCATCGAGTGGCCGACGACGGCGAACCGTGACCACCCGAGCCCACCGGCGAGCGCCAGGACGTCGGCTGCGCACTCCTCGACCGTGAACGCCCCCTCGCGCCCTCTCGACAGGCCGTAGCCGCGGAGATCCGCGAGCGCGAACGTGAAGCGCGCTCCGTCGAGATACGGCCGGGCGCCGTCCCACGTCGAGGTGTCGCACATCCAATCGTTCAGGATCACGACGCGCACAGGGCCGGTACCGAGGAGCTCGTGGCCGAGCGGCAGATCGGCGCGCACCGCGCCAACGGGGGTACTCATGGCGCGATGCTAGGCGCGACTCACGCCGAGCGCTTCCCTCTCGCGATCTCCTTCGCCCCGAGCGCCGCGCGCGCGTCATCCACCGAGCCGCCCTTCTCCGCGAGCGCCCCGAGCACCGCGTGCACGCTGCGTCGCAGGTCGCTCGCCCGCACGTCGATCGCGTCGGCGGCTTCGCGCACTGCGCCGTCGAGGATCGCCTTCCACTCTTCCCGGGTCGGCTTGGGTGGCGCCGGGGGCTCGGGTGGCTGCGGCGCGGCCGCAACGGGCGGGGCGACGACGGCATCATCCGCGTCGTCGCCCACGAGGGGCGCGATCGCGGGATGCGCGCTCAGCCCCAGAAGCTCGGCGAACGACTCGACGTAGTCGGGATCGATGTCGTTGATGGCGTAGAGGAAGTGCAGCCGTTCCTTGGCGTCGGGGAGCGAATACGAGTTCTCCCAGTCCGACAGCGTGCGCTGCGAGACGCCGAGCCAGGTGGCCATGGCGCCCTGCGTGAGCTTTCGCTCGCCGCGCAGGGTGCGTAGGCCGCTGGCGAAGACCTTGAGCTCGGAGCGTTTGCGGGGCATGAGAAGCGCCGGGTCGAGGTCGCGTGCAATGATTGCACGGACGAAGGTACGATGAACGCGCGTGCATGCAACCGTAACACGAACGGCGATGGGCGGGTGTCGCCCACACGCACGCGCTACATGCATGCAAGCAGACCTCGCACGGTGTCTCCTGGATCGAGCGACCGCGCGTGCAGCGAGCACATGACGTGTGAATCGAACGACGACCGCTCATGTAGTTCCTGCATCAGGACTCGTGCCCCGTTCCGTCTCGCTGCAATGACTGCATGCCCTGAATTCGACGCGGTGACTTCTGGTGCAGCTCTTACATGAGCGCGCCTCCTCGACTCCGCTTCCGACGCGCTCTTTGCTTCAGGCCTCTGCCTCATTGCGTGCCCGCGTGCGACGCTAGCGGCGTCCATCGATGCCCGAGAACGACGTGTCGCCTCTTCGCTTCCGGCTCCTCCCGCTCGGCGCGCTGAACGAGCCGCGTACCGTCGCGGTGCTCCTCGCGCTGTTGTTCGGAGCGCTCGCGTGCGCGGGGGCGCTCTTCCCGATCACCGACCCCGACGTCTGGTGGATCGCCGCTGCGGGACGCGACACGCTCGCGCACGGCGCGGTGCCGCGCGTGAACGGCTACGCGTTCACAGACGCCGCGCATCCGTGGGTCATGCACGAGTGGCTGTACGGCATCGTGCTCGCGCCGGGTGCCGTCCACCTGGGACCGTCGTCCTTCGCGCTCGTGGGCATCGCGTGCGGCGCGCTCGCGTTCGGGCTCTTCGTGACGTTCGCGGTGACGCACGCGCGAAGCCTCGCGGCGGCCACTCTCAGCGTGCTCCTGATGGCATCGGTCGCGTCGGCGCTCTTCGGGCCGCGTCCGTCGTCGGCGGCGCTGTCGCTGGCGCTCGCGATGGCGCTCGTCGCGTTCCCCGCGGGGTGGTCGAAGACTCGAAGCGCGCTCGCCGTCCTGCTCGAGCTCCTATGGGCGCAGATGCACGGGAGCTTCCCGCTCGGCGTCGTGATTCTCCTGTTCGCCGGCGTGGAGCACGCGCGCGATCGAGCGACGCTTGCTCCGCGCACGATGACGGCGATTGCGGCGATGTTCGTCACGCTGGTGAATCCGTACGGCCTTCGGCTCCACGGCCTGGTCGCGCACTACGTGCTCGGCGACGACGACGTGAGCTCGCTCATTCATCGGCAGATCGAAGAGTTCCAACCGCTCTGGCGCGCGGGACCCGTGTGGGCGAGCCCTCCCACGGTGATCGCGCTCGTCATCGTCGTCGCTCTGGCCGCGAGCGCGCTCGTGCACCGTCGGCATCGTGCGCGGGCCGTGCTGGTGCTCGCGCTCGCTGCGATGGCGGTGCACCAGGCGCGACACGCGGCGCTGGCGATCGTGCTGGGGAGCGCGTTGCTCGTGTCCGAGATCGACGACCTGCTCGAAAGGACGAAGCCCGCGGGGCCGCGCGTGCGGGCTTCGTCGCTGGTCCTTGCCATGCTCGCGCCGGGGCTCTTGGTGAGCGCGCTCCTCTGGCTGCACGCGCTGCGAACGCGGGCCGAAGGGGCATGGATCGACGACTCGCTCGGAGGCTCCTCGGTGCTCGCGCTCTCTCGCGCGCTCCCCGACGGCGCGCACACGTACGCGCCGTTCGCCCCGTCCGCGCTCGTCCTCTGGGAAAGCGCACCGCGCGGAGGGCGTGTCTTCTTCGACCCGCGCAACGACTGCTACTCGGCCGACGTCCTTCGCACGTCGAGCGCGCTCCCGAGCGACGACCACGCCGACCGCACGCTCGCCGACCGCGGAACCGACGAAGCGATCCTCCACGTCGGGACCGTTCCGTTCGACGCCCTCGCGCGCTCGCCCCTATGGGAGAGCGTGAAGCGCGACGGAGAGTGGACGCTCTTCAGGAGCGCGCGCCATCGCTGAAGGTGGGGAGGGTTGTGAGGCGGAGCTTCGCTGGCGCCGCGGCGGGGGCCGCGCGACGGCGGCGGCCAGCCTGCCCACCCATCGCCGCCGTCGGACGGCCCCCGCCGACGGCTTGCGTACCGATTGGGTCGGGAGAAGGAGCCCTTCTGTCGAGTCGACAGCCTCGGTCCCGGCCAGCTGCGTGGCTACGCGCCTACCTTCTCGGCCGATGTGAGAGCTCCTCGTTACTTCGGCGGCGGGGGCGCCGGCGGAGGCGGAGGCGGAGGCGGCGGAGGCGGAGGCGGAGGCGGGTTCGAGCTCGCGATCTTCTGCGTCCACTCGGCGATGTGGTTCGACGTCTTCGGGTTCTGGAACGGCAGGAAGAACGCCGTATAGCTTCCGTCCACCCCGGCGAGGATCTTCGCCGGGTCGACCGCAAACATCCAGAGCTGCTGCTGCGCCTCGCTCGGATCCCAGTTCTTGAGGCGCAGGCCCGGCTGGCGGAGCGAGGCGACGGTGAACCAGAAGAGCTTCCCCGTCCCCTGCGTCGTCTCGAACGGCGTCGGTCGCGGGAAGGTGTCGAGCACGGCGGCACCGGCACCGTCGGCGACGCCAGGCTTGGCCGCGTTGTCCAGATGGAGGGGAGTCGCGCCGGCCGCGGGCTTCACCGCCCACGTCGTGGCCGAGACGTTGCCGGCGATGTCGCTGTCGCAGTTGGGGTTCGTGGCGTCGCTGAGCGCGCAGATGGTCTGCGAGAACACCATGAACGTGGAGTCGGGCGCGAAGCTCGGGTTGTAGCTGTTCACCGCGTTCGTGGCCGTCGTCACGCCGCTCGGGATCACGACGACGGGCGCACCGAGAGCGCTGCCACCGTCGCCCACGTTGATTCCGCCGTCGGTCACCGCGCCGGGCGCGAACGTCGCCACGTCGATGCCCCCCTGGTACTCGCGCTGCGATGTGTTGTGCGAGCCCACGTGGGTCATCGCGATCATCGTCCCGTCGGGCGACCACGCCGGGTGATCGGGCTCGAACGCGAGGAGCTGCGACGTGAAGATGAGCCCCGTGTTTCCGTCGTGGAAGAACAGGTTGTTCGAGCCGCTCCCGTTGGCGCTCATCTCGCCATCGCCGTCGACGGCGACGAACTGCGCGCTGAACGGGTCGAACGACGCGAACTGCACGCGGTTGGTCGTGTTCTGGGTCTGCGTCAGCGGCGCCGCGACGGTCGCGACGTCGTTGATGTAGTTCATCCGCCCGTCGTTCTGCCCCCCCTCGGAGTTCACCATCTTCGTCCCGTCGGGGGAGATGGCGTGGCACCCGACGCACGTTCCATCGGTGCCGTATTCCCCCTTGGAGAAGAAGACGTCGGGCGTCGTGGAGGTGCCACCGAAGTCGAAGCGCATGATCTGAGTGTCGGTGACGTCCCAGTAGTAGACGCCGCCGTTCACGGCTTGCTGCGCGAACTGGATGTGAATCGTCGACGACGTCCCGACCGACGTCCCCGTCGCGTCGGTCCCCTTGATCGTGACCGCGACGTTGCCGAGCCCGGCGTTCGACTGCGCGAGGTAGGCGTACCCGGTCGGATCGAGCTGGAACCCGCACGCGCCGGAGACGAGCAGCCCGCCGAGCGTGTCGCACAGCGTGTAGTACGTGATGCTCGTCGTCGGGCTGGTGAAGGTCAGCTGGTAGATCGTGTTGCTCGCCCCGCCGGGCATCCAGTGCACGTCGAGGATGTGCAGGTTCGGCGGGAGCATGACGCCGTCGTTCGGGTACTCGAGGACGGGCGCGCGCGAGGGATCGGCGGGACCGCCGAAGAGCGAGCCGGGGTTCGCGGGGAGTCCGCCGTCGGGAGTGTCGGCGTTGGAGAGCGTCGCCACGAGCTGCACGGTCAGCGACGTCGTCGCCGTGATGGGCACGTTCCCCGGGTTGAGCGCCTCGGCCTCGACCGTGAGCGTCCCCCCCTGCTGCGGCGGATCCGTCGCGGCGACGGGTAGCCTCGATGTCCACGTCGGCGCGCCGCTCGTGGGGAAGTCGCCGATGAGATAGTTGTCGGGAACCCAGAAGACGAAGCGATCGGTGATGTCGACCGCCGGGCCCGATCCGTTCAGCACGCCCATGACCGTGTAGGCCTGCGAGACGGTCTGTCCGGCCTGCACAGTGAGCGTCGCGTTGGCGGGGACGATCATGACATTGGAGATCACGGCACCGCCGCCCCCTTCGTCGCCCGCTCCCCCGTCGCCAATTCCGAGCACGATGTTGCTGCCGTCGCCGTACGTGACGTTCCCCCCGCCGTCGCCCTGGGTCGTCCCGTTGCTCCCGGAGCTTCCGCAGGCGGCGAGCAGACCGACGACCCCCGCGGTCACGACCGCACCCACGACGGAGAGATGTGCACGCAACGCGGAAGCTCGGCTCATGCCGCCAGCCCAATGCAAACGCGGTTCCTGGGCAAGAACGGCGTGCAAGTACTCGAAAGAATAGAAAACAGGTGACGCGGATCGCGGCGGACCAGGAGCAAACTGAGTAGAAAAGTCCGCAGGTGACGGATGTGCGTTACCCCAGGGGATGATGTGGGCGCGTGCGTGCTCGCAGTCGCTCCGCCGTCCTCACCGGTCGATGAGGGCTGGCGTACCGGGGCGATTCACGGCGTGCGCGGACAGCTTCAGAATCGTGGGCGCAGGCTCGCTCTCGCTGAGCACGATGCACCTCGCCTCGTTCGCCAGGAGCGCGGCACTACCGGTATCGATTTGCTCTGCCATCCACGCCGGCGAATCGATGAGCGCCTCGAGCTGCGCGCGCGACACCGTCACCAGGATGTATTCGTCGATGCATCGCCCCTGCGGGTAATCGCGCCGCGCCTTCTGAATGAGCGGGTGCGGGCTCCGTCTGCCGGCCATCTCGTAGAGGAGAAAGAATCGCTCGCTCGGCGGAATCTCCTTGGCGATCTGACTGACGATGAACCACTCCGTCGTTCGTGCAAGCCGACGGACCGTCTGCCGTGAAACTCCCGCCATTGCGACCTTCCTCCGACTCTCTCCATTCAACGATAGCGGCGATTCGTGGGTTGAAAATGCCTTTCTCCCCGTACTCCGAAGGCATTGCCTCGCCGCCAGCCGCGCACACGCGGAGCGCCATGACGCATCGCCCCTCGCGCACGCGCGCGATCCTCCTGACCGGCGTCCGACAAATGGCCTAAGAAACTCGCCCATGCGCAAGACCGCCCTCGCCTGCATCGCCACCGGCCTCATCGCTGCCGCCTGCGCCGCATCCACGGTCGCCCCGCCGCCCCAGACGCCCGCGCCGATCGCACCCGCTCCGCTCGCGACCGCAGAGAAGGCCCCCTCGCTGACCCTCGCCCAGACGGGCATCGTCCCCGAGTGGATGGACGCTTCGGCCGACCCTTGCCAGGACTACTTCGCGTACGCGTGCGGCGGCTTCGTGAAGAACACCGTGATCCCACCCGACCGCGCGGGGTGGAGCGCGATCCTCGAAATCGTGAAGGCGAACGAAGAGTACCTGCGCGACGTGCTCGAGAAGGCGGCGAACGCTCCGGGCGACGACGCGGGGATGAAGAAGCTCGGCGACTACTACGCCGCATGCACCGACGAGGCCGCCGTCGAGAAGGCGGGCGCGCTCCCCATCAAGCCGCTGCTCGACGACGTGGCCAAGGTGAAGGACCCGAAGACGCTCGCCGCCTCGATCGCGAAGCTGCACGCGCTGTCGATCTACCCGCTCTTCGACTCCGACGAAGCGCAGGACTTGAAGGACGCCACGCACGTCATCGCGGTGCTCGATCAGGACGGCCTCGGCCTCCCGGATCGCGACTACTACCTGAAGGACGAGGGGAACATGAAGGACGTGCGGACGTTCTACGCGGCCCACGTCGCCCGGATGTTCGCGCTCCTCGGCCTGAAGCCCGCGGAGGCGAAGACCGCCACCGTGGACGTCATGCGCATCGAAACCAAGCTGGCGAAGATCCAGCAGAACAAGGTCACGCGGCGCGACCCTTACCAGACCTACCACCGCGTCGACCGCGCGGGCCTCCCGGGCATCGCCAAGACGTTCCCGTGGGACTCGTACTTCGCGGCGCTCGGCATCCCGGGCGTGTCGGAAATCTCGGTCAACGACCCGGCCTACTTCACGGGCATCGACGCACTGATGCACCAGGAGCCGCCGGCCGCCTGGCGTCACTACCTGACAGCGCGGATCGTGGCTCACGAAGCGCCCCGGCTCTCCAAGCCGTTCCAGGAGGAAGCGTTCTCGCTCGCCCACAAGATCACCGGGCAGAAGGAGCTCCCGGCGCGCTGGAAGCGGTGCGTGCGCGGCGCCGATACGCAGCTGGGCGAGCTGCTCGCGCAGCCGTACGTCGCGTCGAAGTTCGCGGGCGACTCGAAGGAGCGCGCCAAAGTGCTCACGCAGGCGATCCACGACGCGATGCGGGTCGAGCTCGGCCTCTTGCCGTGGATGGACGACGCGACGCGCACGGCCGCCATCGCCAAGCTCGATCAGATCAACGCCAAGGTCGGCTACCCCGACCACTGGCGTGCCTACGATTTCCCCGTCACGCGGACGGACTACGCTGCCAACGCGCTGGCCGCCGACGCCTTCGAGCGCCAGTGGCGCCTCTCGAAGATCGGCAAGCCCGTCGACCGGCTGGAGTGGGACATGACGCCGCCGACGGTGAACGCCTACTACAGCCCGTCGCTCAACGAGATCGTCCTACCGGCCGGCGAGCTCCAGCCGCCATTCTTCTCGCGCGATTTCTACGCGCCCGTGAACATCGGCGACGAAGGCTCGAGCACCATCGGCCACGAGCTGACGCACGGCTTCGACGACGAAGGGTCCAAGTTCGACGGCGCGGGGAACCTGCGCGACTGGTGGACGAAAGACACGAAGGCGAAGTTCGCCGACGCCACCAAGTGCGTGCAGGACCAGTACTCGTCGTACGAGGCGGTCCCAGGCGTGAAGCTCAACGGCGAGCTCACGTCAGGCGAGAACATCGCGGACATCGGCGGCGTGAAGATCGCTCTCGGTGCGCTCCGCGCGTGGCAAAAGGCTCACCCCGAGGAACACCGCACGGTCGACGGGTACACCGACGAGCAGATCTTCTTCCTCGCCGACGCCCAGAGCTGGTGCACCAAGAAGACCCCCGAGCTTCTCGAGGCGGGGGCGCACGCCGACGAGCACGCGACCGAGCAGTGGCGGGTCAACGGGCCGATGGCCGACGTGCCGGCCTTTGCAGAGGCGTATCACTGCAAGGCCGGCACGCCGATGAACAACGGCAAGGTCTGCTCGGTCTGGTAGCAGGCCGACTCAGGCCTTCGCGCTGAACATCTCGAACGCCTGGCGCGTCGCATCGACCGCGAGCTTGCGCCACTGGGCGCTGAGCAGGCTGACGTACGCCGCGGACTCCTTGGTGAGGCGCGCCGCTTCGTCGGCGTTGGCGCACGCCTGCTCGAACCCCTTGGTCTCGAGCTTCCCGACCTCGGCGACGAAGGCATCCCATCGCTGGATCTGCTCGTTGACCGCACGCTGCCAGTGGTTGGTGAATTGCTGCGACTGCGAAGTTTCGGTTGCGCTCATGTTCGTCTCCATATTCCAGGCGAAACTGCCTGCGACGGAGGGCGAACATAAAGCGCCGTCGTCCGATGTCAACGATCTATTGTGCGACGCACAACAAACGTCACGTCAAGGACGCTTCTGTCTCTTCACTTCCTTCTTCAGCGCCTCGAGCTCGCGCCGCAGATCCGCCATGTCGTTCGTCGCCTGGGGGGCTTCCTGCTGCTGGGCGGGCTGGTCGCGCCACCCGGCGACGCCGCCGATCAGACGGGCGAGCGCGCTCGTGGCGTCGAAGGGGGCCATGGCCAGCGGATTGTACGGTGCCAGCGCCTGCGCTCCCTGCTTGGCGTGGAGGTACATGTCGAGCGCCCAGGAGATGTATCGCCCGAGAAATTCGCCGAGTGCGTCGTCGTTCATGCGGATCAGCCGAACGAGCAGCGACGACGGGAGAAGCCGCGAGGCCCCCCGGCTCTCGAGGATGATTTGGGCCAGCGTGGCCTGGGTGAGATCGTCGTTCGTCTTGGCATCGACGACCCTCGCGTCGGCCCCAGCGCGAATTCGCTCGGCGAGCTCCTCGAGTGTCACGTAGCGGCTCGCCTCCATGTCGTAGAGGCGTCGGTTCGCGTACTTCTTGACCAACATCGGCGTCACTGTAGCCGTGCCGCGAGGGGCGTGCCAGCGCGCCTTCTTGTGCTCCGCACAATAGGCGCCTTGACAGTGAGTCGACGCCAGCTATCTTGGCCGCCTTGTAAGCCGGGCGCCCCCCGGAGCGAGCACGTTTCCGCGCCGCGAGGAGTCGTCCTGATGATGCAGTGCAACATGCGGTTCCTTGCGGCGGCAGCCCTGGCAACCTCGATGGGGTGTGCCGGCTCGAGCAACCGAGCGTGTGTCAGCGGTGCCGACTGCGCGACGGGAGCATGCAGTGCGTCAGGCGAGTGCGTCGCAGCCCCCGCGCCGGAAGCCGGGACGACCGACGCCAGCTCCGACGCCACCGATTCGTCGTTCCCTCTCGGCTCCGACGGCTCGGACAGCGCGGACCCCGACGGCGGGCAGACCGTCACCCTCGAGGACGGCGCGGTCGTCGGCTGCATCCCCAACGGTGACGGCACGATCACGCAGGACGAAATCCCGATGCAGGCCGGCCTCCACGCCACCTACCTCGACGCGCAGAACGCCACGTGGGACACGACGGGCACGGGCGGTGACGGCGGAACGCGGGCGTGGGATCTCACGGTGTCCCTCAGCGGGGACCAGCCGGTGATCTTCACGACCCAGACGCCGACGGGCACGTGGTGGACGAGCGCCTATGCCGGCGCGACGTACGCCTCTCTCCTCTCGGCGACCGCGACGCTCCTCGGTGTCTTCAAAGCGAGCGACAACGCCCTCTTGCTCCTCGGCGTCGTCTCCCCCACGAACACGACGGAGACAGAGCTCACGTACGCGACCCCCATCGTCACACTCCAGTTCCCGCTCTCGGTGGGGACGACGTGGAGCACGACCTCCAACGTGACGGGGCTGGCGGAGGGGATCACGACCGGCCTCGGCTACACGGAGGCGTACACGAACACGGCGGACGAGTGGGGGACGATGAAGACGCCGTACGGCACGTTCCAGGTGCTGCGCGTCGGGACGGTGCTCACCCGCACGGTGGGCATCGAGGTGACGACGATCCGTTCGTACGCTTGGATCGCCGAGTGCGTCGGCCCCGTGGCCTCCGCCACGTCGCAGAACAACGAGACGAGCACCGAGTTCACGAGCGAAGCCGAACTGCGGAGGCTTACGCCGTGACACGGCGAGCTCCCGTGTCGCGCATGTCTCTCCTCGTCGCGGTGCTGATGGCGCACCTCCTGACGGGGTGTCTGTCGTTCCATGCCGGTCCCCTCCCCGGTGAGCCGAAGAACGCCACGTACGCGACCGTGAACGGCGTGCACGTTCGGTACGTCGACGTGGGCGAAGGGCCCGCGGTCGTGCTCATTCACGGCTTCGCGTCGGCGCTCGAGACGTGGGGCGCGGTCATCCCCGAGCTCAAGAAGACGCACCGGGTGATCGCGCTCGACATGAAAGGGTTCGGCTGGACGAGCCGCCCCGAGGGGGACTACTCGCCGCGGGCCCAGGCCGACCTCGTCTTCGGGCTGCTCGATCAGCGCGGGATCGATCGCGCCGCGGTCGTCGCGCACTCGTGGGGCTCGTCGATCGCGCTCGAGATGGCGCTCGCCCACCCCGAGCGCGTGACCAAGATCGCGCTCTACGACGCCTGGGTCTACGAGTCGCAGCTGCCGACGTTCTTCGTCTGGTCGCGCGCGCCCGGTGTCGGCGAGACGCTCTTCTCGCTCTATTACAAGCAGAACCCCGACTACCGGATGGCCTTCGCGTTCTACGACAAGGAGCGCTACGTCACCGAGAGGCTCGTCACCGAGGTCGACCGGGCGCTCGACCGACCGGGCACGCTCGCCGCTGCGCTCGCGGCCGTGCGGGGGCAACACTACGCGGCCGTCGAGGAGCGCTACCGGAACATCGCGCAGAAGACGCTGCTCCTGTGGGGGCGCGAGGACGAAGTGACGCGCCTGAGCGTGGGCGAGCGACTCTCCAGGGACCTGCCGAACTCGCGCCTCGTCGTGTATCCCCGCTGCGGCCACTTCCCGATGATCGAAGCGCGGGGGGCGTCGAACACGGATCTGTCGGACTTCCTCGCGGAGGAGCAGCCGTGAAGACCTTCGCGCGCGCAGCATGCGTCCTCGCCGGCGCTTCGATCGTGCTCGTGCCGCGGTCCGCGCACGCCACCGGGTTCACCGACATCGGCGAGGACATCGTCCCGCGCGACAAGGTCGACGTGGAGGTGCACGGGTACATGCGCGTGCGCGCAGAGGAGCTCGACAACCTCGATCTCGATCGCGGCCTCACGCCGTCGGGGCAGGTGTTCTACCCGACGTCGATCTCCAACTCGAACGCGCAGGTCCTGACGTACGCGGACATGCGCCTGCGGACCGACTTCGCCATCTACGCGCCCGGCGGCGGCGTCGCCGTGAAGGCGCGGATCGATACGCTCGACAACCAGCCGCTCGGCGGCAACTACGCCGGCGCCCCCGCCGCCAGCACGACGCAGACGTCCCCCACGAACGCCTTCCACGTGAAGCGCGCGTACGGCGAAGCGCTGACGCCGTTCGGCCTCCTCGCCGCCGGACGCATGGGGAACGCCTGGGGCCTCGGGATGCTCGCGAACGGCGGCGACTGCGCCGACTGCGACAGCGGCGACTCGGCGGACCGCATCGCGTTCCTCACGCCCATCCTCGATCACATCGTCGCGGCGGCGTACGACTTCACCGCCACGGGCCCGTTCGTCCCGGGCGCCGCGGGGACGACGTTCATCGACATCGCCCCTTCGGCGGCGGTGCACACCGTGACGTTCGCCGTCCTCCACTTCAAGGACGAGCTGGCCCGGCGGCGCCGGCGTCTCGCGGGGAAGGTCACCTTCGAGTACGGCGCGTACCTCTCGCACCGCTGGCAGGCAGACGACATCCCGGCGACGTACCTCCCGTTCACGGTTCCGGTCACGATCAACGCCGCGCAGGTGATGATGCGCGGCTACACCGCCACCGCCATCGACGGGTGGGCGCGCCTCACGGCTCCCGCCGCGCGCGTCGAGGCGGAGTGGGCGATGCTCCTCGCGAACGTCGACCAGCCGTCGCTGATTCCGGGGGTGCTCTACCACGTGCCGGTCACGTCGAATCAGATGGGCCTCGCGGTGGAGAGCGAGTTCGGCGAGCCGGAAGGGCCGGTCGGCGCGGGGCTCGACGGCGGATACGCGAGCGGCGACTCGGCGCCCGGGTTCAGCGCGTTTCCGAAGATCGCGGCCCCTCTCGCCCAACCAGGCGACCTCAACGGAGGCCAGGCGAACCCGCCGTACGACACCCACGTCAACGACTTCCGCTTCCACCCCGACTACCGCATCGACCGCATCCTCTTCCGCGAAATCATCGGCACCGTCACCAACGCCGTCTACCTCCGCCCCCACGCACAGTGGACGGTCTACCGCAGCGCGCCGGGCGTCCTCAGCGCAGAAATCGCCGGAGTCGCTTCCTGGGCCGCCGTCGCATCCGCGACTCCGGGTGGCAGAAGCCCGCTCGGTGTGGAAATCGATCCTACGCTCGCCTACGCGAGTCGCGACGGCTTCGGCATCGCGTTCGAGTACGGCGTTCTGTTCCCGCTCGCGGGACTCGACAACACGTCTGCCCACCTCACCGCGCAGCCCGCCCAGCTTGGACGCGTTCGCCTTCAGTACTTCTTCTAACCATGCGAACCACGCCCCTCACGCTCACCGCGCTCGCGCTCGTCCTCGCCGCTGGATGTGGCAACAACCAGACGTACCCCGATCCGGCGGTCGCCTATGACGCGGGGCTCGCGACGCCGCTCGACTGCGAGCCGACGCTCGACGGAACGATCACGGCCGCCCAGCTCACGCCGGTGCTGGGGATCCCGGTGAAGTACCTCGTGTCGCAGGCCAACACGACGGAGCCCGTGGACGTCGTCGGCGAGGTCGATTCGAGCGGGCAGCGCGTCTGGAACTGGGGAACGAGCCTGGACACGGACGCCACGATCTCGATCGAGGCGACTCCGCTCACGGGCAAGTGGTACGCGGCGTCCTTCCCCGGCGGGGTGTTCGTCACACCGTTCGACGCCGGCGACACGCTGGAGGCCGTCTACCACTCCGACGCCAACGGCATCTATCTGCACGGTCTCGCGTCGACGGTGCAGAACCCGCCCAACGGGGAGACGCTCTACGCGTACACGCAGCCGGTCACCATCACGCAGTTCCCGCTCTCCGTGGGATCGAGCTGGGTGTCCACGGCGACCGTCGAGAACGGCATGCTCGACGGACTTCCGTACGCGAGCACGGACACGTACGAGGTCAGCGACGACGCCACCGGGCAGCTGATTCTCCCCGACGTCACGTTCACCCAGGCGCACCGGATCCGCACGAAGGTCACGATCAACCCGGCGGCCGGCGAGGCGGTCACTACGTGGCAGGTGTCCTTCTTCTTCCAGTGCTTCGGTGAGGTCGCGCGCGCGACGAGCCAGACGAACGACACGAACGAGAACTTCACGACCGCCGCCCAGGTGCGCCGGTTCGGTCTGTAGGCTAGCAACACGTGGAGGCGACGATGGTGATCTGGGATCAGTGGAAGAAGGGCTTCGATGCATGGGAAGGCGCGACCGCGAAGCTCCTCGAGGAGGTGCTGAAGAGCCCCCTCGTGACCGGTCCCACCGGCACGCTGCTGGCGACGGCCATGAAGATGAAGACGGCGGCCGACGCGGCCAAGGCGACGTGGTGGGCCGAGATGGGTCTGTCCACGAAGCGTGATCAGGAACGAGTGCTTCACCTGCTCAACCAGCTCCAGAGCAAGGTGATGGATCTGGAAGAGAAGCTGGATTCCAAGTCGCACTGACTGCACCGGAGGGGACCATGGACATCACGCCGTATCTCGAGCTCAGTATCGCGCCTCGCGCGCTCTTCGACTCGCTCCCCGAGCGCCGCTCGCGCGTGCGCTACATGGTGCCGACCGCGAACGGCGACTGGCGTGCCGTGACGTGGGGCGCCCACGCGAAGGAGATCCGCGAGATCGCGCTCTTCCTCGCGCAGAACGGCGTCACGTCGGGCGCGCGCGGATGCGTGTTCGCACCGAACCGCGTGGAATGGATGAGCGCGGCCTTGGCCATCCAGGCGACCGGCGGCGTCATGGTGCCGATCTACGGTTCGTCCACCGCGGAGCAGGCGGCGTACATCGTCGAGCACAGCGACGCGAAGGTCGTGTTCGTCGATTCGCCCGCGCTCGTCGGCCGCATCCTCGAGGCGTGGGACAAGTACGCGAAGGTCGATCGCATCGTGCTCCTCGACGACGGGCTGGACGTGGCGCGCGTCGCCGCCTCGCTTCGCGACGCGGGCAAGCACGTCCCCCCGGCGGACGCGATCGAGCAGCGGTTCGTGACGTGGTCGCGCGCGCGCGCGGTCGGCCAGGCGCGTGACCTCGAGGACCCGCGCGCCTTCGCGCGCACGATGGACGCGGTCTCGCTCGATCAGCACGGCCTCATGCTCTATACGAGCGGCACGACCGGCAACCCGAAGGGGGTCGCGCTCACGCACCGCAACGTCGCCATCAACGGGCACGACTGGCTCGTCAACAACGAGCCGCTCCTGCACGAAGGGGCGGTCGATCTCCTCTGGCTTCCGATGAGCCACATCTTCGGCTTCGGCGAGGCCTGTCTCGGCAACTCGCTCGGCTTCACCACGTACCTGTGCGATCCGCGCGTCGTCATGGAGAAGCTCCCCGAAGTGCGGCCGAGCGTCTTCATGAGCGTCCCGTCGGTGTGGGAGAAGCTGGCGATGGGCGCGGCGACGGAGGCGACTCCGGCCGCGCGGCGCGCAAAGCTCGAGCAGCTCACCGGCGGCAAGCTCCGCTTCTGCCTCTCCGGCGGCGCGGGGCTCAAGCGCGAGGTGAAGGAGATCTTCCACGAGTGCGGCATCCTGATCCTCGAGGGGTACGGCCTCACCGAGTGCTCGCCGACCCTGACCCTGAACAGCCCCAGCGCCTTCCGCTTCGACACCGTCGGAAAGCCGCTTCCGTCGATCGAGCTCCGGCTCGCCGACGACGGAGAAATCCTGGCGCGCGGCCCGAGCATCTTCGGCGGCTACCACAAGGACCCGGCGGCGACGCGCGAGGCGTTCACCGAGGACGGCTGGTTCAAGACCGGTGACGTGGGGCGCTTCACGGAGGACGGCTTCCTCCAGATCATCGACCGCAAGAAGGACATCCTGGTGACCGCCGGCGGGAAGAACATCCCCCCCGCGAACATCGAGATCCGCTTCGCCGACGAGCCGCTCTTCGCGCACGTCGTCGTCTACGGCGAGGCGAAGCGGTTCCTGGTCGCCGGCATCTGGCTCAACAACGAGGTCATCGACGCGCACCTCGCGGCCAAGGGGGTCGACCCCGGCGCCCGCGGCCAGGCGGTCCACGCGCTCGTGGAAGAGCGGGTCGCGCGCATCAACGGTGAGCTCGCGAGCCACGAGTCGATCAAGCGGTTCGCCATCATGGACCGCCCGCTCACGATCGACGGCGGCATGCTGACGCCGACGTTGAAGGTCCGTCGCAAGAAGGTCTACGAAGCGTTCAGGGAGCCTTTCGAGGCGCTCTACACATGAAAGGGCTCCCGCACGTTCTGGGTCTCTGGAAGCGCAAGCCGCCTCCCGTGGGGACGACGCCGGCCGACGTCGTGCACACCGAGAACAAGCTCCGGCTTCTCCGCTACCGCCGCAGCACGCCGGCGACGTTCGAGACGCCGGTGCTCCTCGTGCCGTCGCTCATCAACCGCCACTACGTCCTCGATCTGCTCCCCCAGAAGAGCTTCGCGGCGTGGCTCGTCCAGCGCGGCTTCGACGTCTACTGCATCGACTGGGGGACGCCGGGCGACGAGGACAAGTTCCTCACGTTCGACGAGATCTGCGACGGGTACCTCGGTCGCGCCATCCGCTCGGCCGCGCGCTCTGCAGGGGCCCAGAAGGTCCACTTGCTCGGCTACTGCATGGGCGGGATCCTCACCACGATCCACGCGGCGGTGCGCCCCAGCCACGTCGCGTCGCTCACGACGCTCGCGGCTCCGGTCCGCTTCGACGGCGCCGGCCTGCTCGGCTCATGGACCCGCTCGCCGACCTTCGACGTGCGCTCGCTGGTGAACGCCTACGGCAACGTGCCGTGGACGCTCCTCCAGAGCTCCTTCCACATGCTCCGGCCGACGCTCACCCTCTCGAAGATGGTGCACCTGCTCGACCGCGCCTGGGACGACGAGTCGCTCGACGGGTTCCTCGCCATCGAGGCCTGGGGCAACGACAACGTGTCGATCCCCGGCGCCTTCTACCAGCGCTACATCGAGGACCTCTACCAGCGCGACCTGCTGGCGCGCGGCGAGTTCACCCTCTCCGGGCGCCCGGCGCGCCTCGACGCGATCCGCTGCCCGACGCTCGCCGTGACGTTCGAGCACGACACGATCGTTCCCTGGAAGGACGCCAAGGAGCTCGTCGATCGGGTCTCGTCGACCGACAAGGAGTGGCTGCACCTGCAGGGGGGCCACGTCGGCGCGGTGGTCTCGAAGAGCGCTTCGCAGAAGCTGTGGCCGAAGCTGGCCGCGTTCTGGGAAGAGCGCGACGGGGCCGTGAAAGAAGCGCCGGCGAAGAAGGGGCGCGCGGGCAAGGCGCCCCGGACGCCCGCGCCCAACACGACTTTACAATCCGGCCGCTGAACCTTTGCAGTGCGCGGCGTAGGCTCCGCGCGTGAACGAAGACGACTCGCTCGATCGCGCGAAGGCACGAAAGGCGGCCGCGGACCCCGACCGGCCCGGCGAGAAATGCCGCGCGCCGGCGGGGGCGTTCGTGCCGGTCGTCGACCGCAACAAGTGCGAGGGGAAGCACGACTGCGTCGACGTGTGCCCGTACGGCGTGTTCGACGTGCGGCGGATGGACGACGCCGACTTCGCGCGTCTCTCGCTCCGCGGGAAGCTGAAGAGCGTCATGCACGGGAGGAAGACGGCGTACACGCCGAAAGCCGAGGCGTGTCAGGCGTGCGGGCTGTGCGTCGTCGCGTGCCCCGAGAAGGCGATCCGTCTCGTGAAAGCCTGAGCCTCGGGCGAGCTCCGCGTGCTCGCCGACGGGGTCAGGCGGCTCGCGAACCAGTCGAGCGCACCGTCTTGAAGAGCGCGGCGACGTCCGGCACGGCGCCATTTCTTCGACTGGGCCACGCGCCTGCACGCCCATCGCAACGCACGCCGAGGCCTCGCAGTGCTTCTGCACGCCCACGCAAAAGCATGCCGAGGCCTCGCAGTGCTTCTGCATGCCCACGCAAAAGCATGCCGAGGCCTCGCAGTGCTTCTGCATGCCCACGCAAAAGCATGCCGAGGCCTCGCAGTGCTTCTGCATGCCCGCGCGAAAGCATGCCGAGGCCTCGCAGTGCTTCTGCATGCCCGCGCAAAGGCATGCCGAGGCCTCGCAGTGCTTCTGCATGCCCGCGCGAAAGCATGCCGAGGCCTCGCAGTGCTTCTCCGCATCCTCGGCGATCTTCTCCCCACCCCCGGCGCGCTTCTCTAGTCCCCCGCCCCGAGACGCGCGTACGCCGCGAGCACTTCTGGCCCGATGCGCCCACGGGCGAACCGCGCTGACGCCGTCACCCGCGCCGCCGCCCCGAGACGCGCCCGACGCGCGGGATCGCTCGCCAGCGCCCGCATCGCCTCGGCCAGCACGGACGGATCGCGCGGCGCCACGGCCAGCGCGTCGACGTCGTCGGTCACCAGCTCCGCCGCCCCCCCTTCCCGTGCGGCGATGAGCGCGCGCCCGCACGTCATCGCTTCGGCGATCGTCCGACCGAACGGCTCGGGCTTCGTGCTCGCGTGGACCGCGACGTCGAGCGACCGGTACACCCGCTCCGGCGCGGCCTGGAACGGCACGAGGCCGAAGACGCTCGTGAGCCCGCGATCGACGACCCGCGCGCGGAGCTCCGCCACGGTGAACTGCGAGGCGTCCGTGTCGTAGGCCGTGCCGCCGATGATGTAGAAGCGCGCCGCCGGCCCATTCGACCGCACGTACGAAGCCGCTGCGTCGATGAACACCTCTTGCCCCTTCCAGCGCGCGTAGGTCGCGATGAGGCCGATGCGGACGACGTCGTTCGGGGCGGGCGGCAGCCCTGCGAGCGCGTCGAGATCGACGCGCGGTCCTTCGGGGACGAAGCAGTCGGTGTCGATCGCGTCGTACACCAGCGTCACGTCGTCGCGGTGGAGCGCGCGCGCCGCGTCGTCCACCACGGCCCGCGAGATGGCGAGGAGCCCCGCCGCGCGCGGTGACGCCAGGCGGAGCACGTGCGCCATGATCGCCCGCTGGCCGATGAAGTCGCGCAGGTGCCAGACGACCGGCGCCCCGCGGTTGGGGAGGAGCGCCGACAGAAGGTGCATCTTGATCCCGTTCGAGTGGATGACCGTCGGCGCGAACGCCCGGACCGCCCGTTCGAGCTGGATCGCGTACGCGCCGAGCGCGCCGGTGGCGACGGCCAGCGCCGGCGCTTGCTGGAGGATCCCGCGGAGGCCCACGATCCCGCTGTCCCCCGCGCGCGAGAGAGCGCGCGGCAACGGCAGCACGGTGACTCCCATCCCTAGCCGCTCGGCCCCTTCGACGAGAGGCCCCGGGCCGCCGACGATGAGCCCCGTCTGGAGGCCGGGGCGCGCATCGCGCATCGACGCGACGAGGTCGAGCAAGCACCGCTCGGCGCCCCCCATCGTGCCGACCGGATCGAGAAACAGCACCCTCATCGGACGTCCTTCTCGATCGCCGGGCGCGCGCAGTCAACGTCGTTGAGCGAGGGCTGCGCATCGCGACTCGCCCGGCGCCCCGCGCTTCCCCGAGATCGAAGGCGATTCGCGAGGCCACCTTTGGTATGAGACGCGGATGGCCACAGACCTGTTCGCGCGGAAAGACGTCGGCAAGCTCGCAGCCGAGGCGGAGGGGACCGAGGGTCTGAAGCGCACGCTGGGGGCCTTCGATCTCGTCGCGCTCGGCGTCGGCGCGATCATCGGCGCAGGCCTGTTCGTCCGCACGGCAGCGGCGGCGGCGAGCAGCGCGGGCCCGTCGGTCACGCTCGGCTTCGTCGTCGCCGCGGTCGGCTGCGCGTTCGCGGGGCTCTGCTATGCGGAGCTGGCGTCGATGATCCCGATCGCCGGGAGCGCCTACACGTACACGTACACGACGATGGGCGAGCTGGTCGCCTGGATCATCGGCTGGGACCTCGTGCTCGAGTACGCGCTCGGCGCGGCGACCGTCGGCATCGCCTGGAGCGAGTACCTCAACAAGCTGCTCGGCCTCTTCGGGGCTCACATCCCCTACGCGCTCTGCCACTCCCCGTTCCAGATGGAAGGGGGCGAGCACGGCATCATCAACCTGCCGGCGCTGGGCATCATCCTCGTCCTGACGCTCCTCCTGATTCGCGGGATCCACGAGTCGGCGGTCGTCAACGGGATCATCGTGGTCATGAAGGTGACGGTCGTCATCCTCATCATCACGCTCGGCTGGAGCTTCATGAAGCCCGAGAACCACACGCCGTACATCCCGGCGTCGTCCGTGTACACGGACCCGCAAGGGGTACCGCACGCGTTCGGCGGGACGATGGGCATCCTCGGCGCGGCCGGTATCGTGTTCTTCGCCTTCATCGGCTTCGACGCCGTCTCGACCGCCGCCCAGGAGGCGCGCAACCCGAAGCGCGACATGCCGATCGGCATCCTCGGGTCGCTCGCGATCTGCACCGTCCTCTACATCCTGTTCGCGCACGTCCTCACCGGCCTCGCGAACGTCGACTTCTTCCGCAACGCGGGCAAAGAGGCGTCCGTCGCCAAGGCCATCGACGGCTACATGCCCGGCTACACGTGGCTGTCGAACGCCGTCACCGTCGCCATCCTTGGCGGCTTCTCGTCCGTCATCCTCGTCATGCTGATGGGGCAGTCGCGCGTCTTCTACACGATGAGCCGAGACGGACTCGTCCCGCGCGTCTTCTCCGACCTGCACCCGCTGTACAGGACCCCCTACAAGTCGAATCTCCTCTTCTTCGTCTTCGTCGGCCTCTTCGCGGCCTTCGTCCCGGGCGACATCGTCGGCGACATGACGAGCATCGGGACGCTGTTCGCGTTCAGCCTCGTGTCGATCGGCGTGTGGATCATGCGCTACCGGCAGCCCGACATGGCCCGCCCGTTCCGCGTGCCGGCGGTCCCGTTCGTCTCGGTCTGCGGCGTCCTCGTGTGCGGCTCGATGATCTACGGCCTCGGGTGGCCGAACTGGCTCCGGCTCGGCGTGTGGCTCGTGATCGGCCTCATCATCTACTTCGCGTACGGGCGCAAACACAGCCGCGTACAGGCCGACGCGCGCGGCGAAGTCTCCGCGTAGCGACCTCTTCGTCACCGCGCTTGCCTCGCGACTCCCTCGTCGCGGGCGCGCTCTTCGCGTAGAACGCGGGGCATGCGCCGTTCCGCCCCCGCGATCGCCGCCGCTCTTCTGCTGGCGTGCACCCGCTTCGGCGCCGTCTATCCCCCCCGCCCCGACCCGTCGCAGTCGCCGGCGGAAGCGGATCCGGTCCCTTCCCGCGTCGTCGCGCACCTCTCGATGGCGCGCCCGGCGCTGGCCAAGGCGCTCGACGACGTCGCCCCGAAGACCGGAGAGGGGACGTTTCCTCTGCTCGGCGCCGACCGCCGGTACACGTGGGCTCGCGAACCGCTCCAGATCGAGCTCGCACAGGGGCGCGTCGTCATTCACACGAAGGTGCGCGCGACGATCGCGCTCCCGCTCCACCCCATCGAGCTCCCTTTCGAGCTCCGGATCGACGCCGAGCCGGTCGTGAACCGCGACTACGCGCTGAAGCTCCAGTCGGTCGAAGTGCACGTCACGTCGACCGACACGCGGGTCGCCTTCGCCGACCGCGTGGCCGGCGTCTACGACATGATCGCGTCGCCGATCGGCGAACAGCTCCGCGCGTTCGCCTACGACATGCGCCCGCTGCTCGGCGAGGCGGCCGCGCGCATCGCCCACCCCATCGACCTGCAGCTCGGCGACGCCCACGGGTGCGCGATCCTGCGCCTGCTCGACGTCGAGGCGGGTCCGACGATCATGGCCGACGGCCTCGAGAAGGACGTCGCGCTCGTCGTTGCACCGTCGGTCACGCTCCCCTGCGACGTCACGAACGACGATGGCGGGGCGGTCCCCTTCCCGCTCCCTCCCCTCTCGAACGTCGCCACGATCGTCCCGGGCCCCTTCACCGTCACGATCCCGATCGCCGCGCGCTACGACGAGCTCACGCGCGCGATGAGCGCTGCGTTCACCAACGGAAAGCTCTTCTTCTCCACCGATTACCCCGGCCTCTACCTCGAGAGCCCCGAGATCTACGAGTCACGCGGCGAGATCGTGCTGAAGCTCCACATCGCCGGGCCGGTCCACGCGCTTGGGATCGAGACGTCCCTGGACGGCGACCTCTATCTGAGCGGTCATCCGGCCGTGCTCGACAACGAGCTCGCGGTGCCGGACCTCGAGCCGACGATCGAAACCAGGAACTTCCTCCTCTCGCTCAAGGCCATGAAGGACGGCGACCGCATCCGCGATCAGGCGCGCGCCGCGCTCCGCCTCGACATCGGCGATCGACTTCGCCCCGTGCGCGAGAAGCTCTCCTCCGATCTCACGTTCGAGAACGCGAGCGGCTGTTTCCACGGCGACGTCGACCGCGTCGAGGTGACCGGCGTGCACGCCCACGCCTCCTATCTACGCATCTACGTTCAGGTAACGGCCCGCGCGCGCGCCGCAGCCCCTTGCGGAACCGGGGACGGCGCCCCGAAGTGACGTATGCTTGTCGTGATGGGTTCGCCCCCACCGCCCACCACGGCGACGATCGCCGATCGCATCGCTGATCGCTTGGCGATCTACCTCGGGCCGCACACCGGCCGGGTCGCGGTGAAGACCTTCGCCCAGAAGGCGCTCGGGCGGGGACCGGAGACTCTCGAGCTCGGTGATTTGCCGAAGCTCGAGACCGCCCTCCGACCGATGCTCCGGACGCTCGTGGGGGCTGCGCGCGCGGAGCTCGTGCTCGCCGAGATACGACGAGAGCTGGCCAAATGAGCTACCGAAAGATCGCCGTCTTCCCCCTCATATGGGCCGCCTTCTTCATCGCCCTCGCCGTCGTCGTCCCTGCCGACGCGCGGAAGGCGCTGTTCATCACCCAGACCGACCTCTCGAAGGGTCTCGCGACCGTCGGCTGCTTCATCGCGGCCTACGCCTTCGAGCGCGGCGCGTACATGAGGCGCGCCTGGTCGTTCAACGCCTGGTGCTACCTGCTCCTCTTGCTCCGCGATCTGGCGATCAACACCTTCCCGCCCGACGCCACGCTGTTCGGGATGAAGAACGTGGCCCTCGCCGGCGGCCTCGTCTTCGTGGCGAACATCGCGTCCTGCGTCGGTACCGCGATGATGGCGCGCGCGTGGACGACCGCCGGGCTCGTGCTCCCCGGCTCTCTCTCCGCGCGGATCGGGGTCGTGGCGGTCGCGATCCTGCTGGCGATCGGCATCTCGGGATCGGACCTGCTGGTCGACGGCCGGGCGCTCCTCGGCGGCGACCTCGCGTCGATGCACAGCGTCGCCTCCGACCTCGGCGACATCATCGGCCTGGCCCTCATCGCGCCCGTGCTGCTCACGGCGATCGCCATGCGCGGCGGCGTCCTCACCTGGCCGTGGGCCTTCATGACGGTGAGCCTCGTCTGCTGGCTCCTCTACGACGCCATATCGATCATCGAGCACTTCCTCCCCGGGCACGAGGTCGCGGCGCGCGTCGTTCGCGAGTCGTTCCGCACCCTCGCGTGCGCCACCGAGTGCGCCGCCGGGCTCCTGCAGCAGCGCGTGATCACGGCGCCGATCGACGCCGAAGACGCCCCCGCCGCCGAGTGACTCTCACCCCGCGTCGAGCACGCCGGCGAGCGCGCGCGCTTCGACGATGTTGTCCTCGATGGAACAGTAGGTCCAACCGCCGTACCGCCCGATCGAGTACACCCCGTTCGCGTTGAGAACCCGCGTGAGCCTTTGGTGCTCTGCCTGCGATTCGCGCGTGATGTGCACGTACGCGGGGTCCATCACGACAGCGTGATCGGCCACGAGCCGATGGTCGCTGATGACCCCCTCGGCCTTCAGATCGGCAAGCACGCGCGCCTTGGTCTTCTCGACGTCCACGACCGCGTCCTTCGGGAAGCCGATCTCGACGTAGAGGCTGAGGCGATCGGTGTCGAAGATGTTGTCGTAGAAGCCGACCCGGTAGAAGACGCGCGAAGGGTCCGGAAAATAGACCCAGTGCACCCCGCGCTCCCCCTTCTTGTCGAAGCCGAGATTGAAGACGAGCACCTTGTTCCACGTGAAGGCGCGAGCCTCGTACGGCAGGCCCGCCATCTTCACGAGCTTGTCGAACGGAGCCGACGAGACCAGGCGCTCGTAGCGAACCTCGCGCTTCGTCGTCTTCGCGACGCGCGCGCGCAGGTCGATCGACAGCAGCCGCTCGTCGAGCCCGATCGCCGACGGCGCCGTCACGCTGGCGAGAGCCTTCACGTATTCGATGGCCCCCCCGCGCGGGTAGGTGAACGACGCGTTGTACGACGCGTTGTTGGCGACGCGCATGTTGCGCACGATGTCCGTGAGATCGGCGTGGGGGAAGAAGCGCCCCATCGCCTCCTTGTCGAGCGTGGCGAGGTCACAGGCGTAGAGCTTCTCGTTGTACGGAATGAGGAACCTCTCGGCGATGCCGCGCCCGAAGCGCGCGTAGAGCATCTCCTTGAAGTTCGTCTCGGGCGCCGCTTGCTCTCCCGCCACCGGCGTCCGCGCGAAGTAGAGGTCGTACAGGCACTCGATGAACTCGTCCTGCGGCAGCTGGTGGATGTTCTTCTGGAACGGGAAGTCGATCTTGCCACCGGCGTAGGCGATCTTCGACGACCGCTGCACCGTCCGGATCTCCTGCCCCGGCATTCGCTCGCGCAGCCACGCCTCGATGTCCGCGTGACGGAAGTGGAAGAAGTGCCCCGAGTAGTCCCAGACGAAGCCGTCCTTCTGGACCGTCTTGCAGTAGCCGCCGATCTCCCGGTCGGCTTCTAGGACGAGCAGATCGCGGTCACGAAGGAACGCAGCGGTGGCGAGCCCGCTGATGCCGGCGCCGATGATCAGGTGACGAACGCTATCCATGTCGCTGAACGTTCCTCTCGCACGAAGGCGCCAGCGGCGCGAGGGCGAATTGCCAACGCGCCGGCGTCATGCTCGCCCGGCGAGGGGCGTTCTCACCCGCGCAACCGCTTCCACCGATTGATGAGACCGTTCGTCGATACGTCGTGCGAATCGACATTCCCCGCGGTGCGCAGCTCCGGTTCGATCTTCTTCGCCAGCTGCTTGCCCAGCTCGACCCCCCACTGATCGAAGCTGTAGATGTTCCAGACGACCCCCTGCGTGAAGATCTTGTGCTCGTAGAGAGCCACCAGCATCCCCAGCGTCTTGGGCGTGATCTTCTGCACGAGGAACGAGTTCGTGGGCCGGTTCCCCGGAAACATCTTGTGCGGCAGCAGCTCGGCAATCCGCTCTGCGCTCACCTTCTGCGTCTCGAGCTCGCTCCGCGCCTCCGCCTCGGTCTTCCCCTTCATCAACGCCTCGGTCTGCGCGAAGAAGTTCGCCAGCAGCACGAGGTGATGGTCGCCGAGACGATTGTGCGTCTCGACGGGCGCAATGAAGTCGGCCGGGATGAGGCGCGTCCCCTGGTGAATGAGCTGGTAGAACGCGTGCTGGCCGTTCGTCCCCGGCTCCCCCCAGACGATGGGCCCCGTCGAGTAGTCGACGACGTTCCCCTGCTTGTCGACGCGCTTCCCGTTGCTCTCCATGTCCCCCTGCTGGAAGTACGCAGGGAACCGGTGCATGTACTGGTCGTACGGAAGAATCGCGTGCGTCTCGGCGCCGAAGAAATTCGAGTACCAGACGCCGAGGAGCCCCAGGATGACGGGCACGTTCCGCTCGAGCGGCGCGCTCCGGAAGTGCTCGTCGACGGCGAACCCGCCCGAGAGCATCTCCTCGAAACGATCCATCCCGATCATGCACGCGATCGGCAAACCGATCGCCGACCACAGCGAGTAGCGGCCGCCGACCCAGTCCCAGAACTCGAACATGTTGTCGGTGTCGATCCCGAACTTCTTCACTTCGGCCGTCGCCGTGGAGACGGCGACGAAGTGCTTGGCGACCGTCTTCTCGTCCTTCGACCGCTCGAGAAGCCAAGCGCGCGCCGACTGCGCGTTCATCAGCGTCTCCTGCGTCGTGAACGTCTTGGACGCCACGATGAAGAGCGTCGTCTCGGCGTCGAGGTGCTTCACCGTTTCGACGAGCTGCGTCCCGTCCACGTTCGAGACGAAGTGCGCGCGTAGGCCGTCCTGCCAGTACGGCCGCAGGGCCTCGCACGCCATGACGGGCCCGAGGTCGGAGCCGCCGATCCCGATGTTCACGACGTCGGTGATGCGCTTGCCCGTCCACCCCTTCCACGTGCCGCTCCGGAGCAGATCGGTGAACTTGCGCATCCGCGCCAGCACCGCGTTCACCTCGGGCATCACGTCTTTACCGTCGACGAGGATCGGTCGGTTCGCTCGATTCCGAAGCGCGGTGTGGAGGACGGCGCGATTCTCGGTCCCGTTGATCTTCTCGCCGGCGAACATACGGTCGCGCCAATCGGTGACCTTCTGCTGCTCGGCGAGGGAGAGGAGCAGGCGCATCGTCTCCGCCGTGACGCGGTTCTTCGAGTAGTCGACGAACACGTCGCCGAGATCGATCGAGAACCGATCGAAGCGCGCTCCGTCTTCCGCGAACAGCGTGCGCATGTGCCACGTACGCGCGGTCTCGTAGTGACGAGCGAGCGCCTGCCAGGCAGGCGACTTCGTGAGAGTGCTCATCGCGGCTCCTTTCGGGTCGCCGGGTTCCGTCCCGGCATCGGACCGCGAAGATAGCCTAGGGTCGCGAGCGGGAGCTACGCGGACTCGACGGTGGCAGGTCGAAGACGTTCGCGGCGCTGCTGCGCGCACGGCTCTGGCAGAACGTGCGGAGGCTCTCGACCTGCGACGCGATCTGCGCGAGTTGCTCTTCCGTCTCCGCGTCAGCCGCGTCGGCCGCGAGCTCGTGCAGATGAGCAATCTCGTGCGGTAACGCCACGCTCTTCAGCTCCACCACGGCGACCTGAATCGTCTCGGTGATCTCGGCCAGTTTCTGAACGCGCATAGCCCACACACGATAGCACGCGACCGCGCGCGGTCACCTTCGGTCCGCGGCCCGAGACGCGAGCAGGACCAGCGAGCGAGCCTCGATCGTCGCGACGAAGCTCGAGAGCTTGTTTCCCCCGTTTGGAGCGGCGCTCGTCGCTGTGTCCAAAAGGAGCACCCACGCCTCCGATCGATTCGGCAGCCGGAACGTGGCGGGCTCGGCGCTCGCGTTGAGGAGGATCACGAAATCGTCATCGAGCGCATCGACGTCGGGCTCGCCGTCACCGGTCGCGCCAACGAGGTGCAGGCCGAGCGCGGCGATCCGCGGGTCAGTCCAGTCGTCGCCCTTCATCACACCAGCGACCGGCGGCACGCTCCCCCTCACGTCGCCGGCGCGAAACGGGCGAAGCCACGTCGCATCCTCTTCACGCAGGTACGCGCGCCGGCGAAACGAAGGATGGGTGCGTCGAATGGCTGCGAGCGAGCGCATGAAGGTCAGGAGCTCTTCGCGCGGCCCGTCGAGCTCCCAGTCCAGCCACGAGATCTCGTTGTCCTGGACGTAGGCGTTGTTGTTCCCCCGCTGCGTATGGCCGATCTCGTCCCCCGAGGAGATCATCGGAACCCCCTGCGAGAGGAGCAGCGTCGCCAGGAGATTCCTTTGTTGCCGCGCGCGGGCCGCGAGGATCCGTGGATCCGGCGTCTCCCCCTCCACGCCGAAGTTCGTGCTGGCGTTGTCGTCCCAGCCGTCTTCGTTGCGCTGCCCGTTCGCCTCGTTGTGCTTCTTCGCGTAGGAGACGAGGTCGCGGAGCGTGAACCCGTCGTGCGCCGTCACGAAATTGATGCTCGCGTGCGGCCGGCGGCCGTCGTCTCCGTAGAGGTCGCTCGAACCGGCGAGTCGCGTGGCGAGGTCGCCGACCTTCGAGCGGTCGCCCAGCCAGAAGCGGCGCACGGTGTCGCGGTAGTGAGCGTTCCACTCGCTCCAGAGGACCGGGAAGTTCCCCGCCTGGTACCCCTCGATGCCGAGGTCCCAGGGCTCCGCGATGAGCTTCACCCGCGAGAGCACGGGGTCCTGGTGAATGATGTCGAAGAACGCGCTCAGCTTGTCCATGTGCTCCGCGTCGCGCGCGAGCGTGGGCGCGAGATCGAAGCGGAAGCCGTCGACGTGCATCTCGACGGCCCAGTAGCGCAAGCTATCCATGATCAGCTTGAGCGTCTGCGGCTCGGTGATGTTGAGCGTGTTGCCGCAGCCGGTGAAATCCACGTAGCGGGCGCGGTCATCCGCGGCGAGCCGGTAGTAGACGGAGTTGTCGAGACCTCGCAGCGAGAGTGTGGGCCCGAAGCGATCACCCTCGCACGTGTGGTTGTAGACGACGTCGAGCACGACCTCGATGCGCGCGGCGTGTAGCCGCTTGACCATCTCCTTGAACTCGCGAACGGCGTCGGCGGGGTTCGACGCGAATCGCTGGTCGGGCGCGAAGAAGCCGAGCGTCGAATAGCCCCAGTAGTTCGTCGCGCCTCGCCTCGCGAGAGGGGCCTCGTCGCATTCCTCGTGGATCGGCATCAGCTCGACGGTGGTGACGCCGATCGAGAGCAGGTGAGCGATCGCGGCATCGCTGGCGACGCCGAGGTACGTGCCGCGCTGCTCCTTGGGCACCCCCGGGTGGCGTCGCGTGAACCCCTTTACGTGCAGCTCGTAGACGACCGTGTCCGACCAGGGGACCTCCGGCGGCTCGTCCCCGCCCCAATCGAACGACGTATCGACGACGATCGAACGAGGTACCCCCGACGCGTCATCGCGAAGGTCCCTGACGAGGTCGCTCGCCACCCTCCCCATGAGGGACGGGACGTATCCGAACACGGGCGCACGAAAGTCGGTCTTCCCGGACAGCGCGAGCGCGTACGGGTCGACGAGCAGCTTGCTCGGATTGAAGCGGTGCCCTCGAGTCGGGTCGTAGGGACCATCCGCGCGGAAGCCGTAGCGCTGGCCCGGCCCCACCACCTCGACGTTCGCGTTCCAGACGTGTGCGTGCCCGCGGATCATCCCGATCCGCTCCTCGTTCCCTGCCTCATCGAAGAGGCACAGCTCCAGTCGCGTCGCGTTCTGGGAGAATACGGCGAAGTTGGTGCCGGTCGTGTGAACCGTGGCACCGAGCGGGTAGTCGCGGCCGGATCGGATCGCGTGCGCCAAGCGCCTTCAGCGTATCAGCTTCCGGAACGAATCACGCTCGTCCCGCGTCACCCGCGAGCCCACGGACGCGCTCGAAGCGCGCCTTCACCCGCTCGTCGGTCTCGAGGTCCTCGATCGGCTTCGGGAGACGATACGTCCAGTTGGCTTCACCGACGGTACCCGGCGTGTTGATCCGCGTCCGCTCGCCGAGGAGCTCCTGCGCCAGCGTGAGCGTGAGCGAGGACCCAGCTCGGAAGAGCAACCCGAGCAACGCGAAGACCCGCTCGTCCTCGGATGCTTTCTTCGAGATGCCAGCGAGGCGCTCGAGCTGCTCTCGCTCGACGCCCGTGAAATCGTCCCACCACGCCGTGATGGGTGCAGTGTCGTGCGTGCTCCAGGTCGCGACGCTCAGCGGGGAGAACGCGGAAGGATCGCGGAACGTCCCGCCGTGCGCCCCTTCGTCCTTCTCCCACGGGATGACCTTGTATCCCGGTGTTTGGAGCTCGCGCAGTGTCTCGCGGACGAAGGGCGGAATGACACCGAGGTCCTCGGCGATCACCTGCGCACGTCCGCCGTTCACGCCGTTACCACGCCCCGCCTCGTCGATGATCGCGCGAAGAACCCGCTCGCCGTGCGCGCGCTGCGTGGCATCCCCCTCGGGATCGAAATAGCCACGGTGCCCCGGCTTACGCACGTACATACGGAAGTACCCGACGACGTGGTCGAGGCGAAAGCGGTCATACATCTGCGCCGCGTGGCGCGTTCGCGCGCGAAGCCACTTCAGGTCGTCTTCTTCCATCGCGCGCCAGTCGTAGGCCGGGAGCCCCCAGTCCTGTCCGTCGGGCGAGAAAGCATCCGGTGGCGCACCGAGCGAGACGTCGCGCCGGAACTGCCACGAGCGCGACCAGACGTCGGCGCTCTCTCCGCAGACCACGAACGGCAGGTCGCCCATGAGCTGAACGCCCAGCGCGCTCGTTTCTTCGCGTGCGCGGGACCACTGGCAATGCGCGATCCACTGAAGGTAGTGATGCTCGAGTATCGGCATCGCCAGCGTCTCGCGAGCCCGGCTGATCACGTACGGGACGCGCTCGCGCTCTTCGTTCGGCCACCGCTCCCACCCCCACATGCCGTGCGAATCGCGGAGCGCTACGTAGAGCGCGAGATCCTCGGCCCAGGCGCGTTCGCGCTCGATCCACTGGGCGAGCTCCTCGGCGCGCGCCGTCCCCCGCTTCCACTCGCGCGCGTGGAACCGCTCGAAGGCGTGGTGCAGCACCCGCATCTTGAGCGCGCGCGCAGCCGCGTAGTCCACGCGATCGAGCGCGCGAAGGCGCTCGAGATCGCGGCGTCCGTCAGCGCCGAGCACCTCGTCGATCGCCCCCTTGTCGAGGTCCGGTATGGCCTCGACCGTGATGTAGATGGGATCGAGCCCGAACGCGGTCCGGGCTCCGTAGGGGCTCGTCTCGCCGGCCGCCAGCTCATACGGCGGGAGTATCTGAAGCACGCGGTGCCCTGCGCGTCGGATCCACGCCGCGCAACGCGGAAGGTCACCGATCTGACCGATGCCCCAATCGTCACGCGAGCGAATCGAGAAGAGGGGAAGAACGACGCCGGCGGTACGCGAAGGGGACATTGGCTGGTGCTTCTCTCCGTGCCAGAGCAGACGGGCTGTAACTCACCGCTGAGGTACTAAGTTGACATGTGAAAAGCAAGCGCGCCAGCTCGAGCTGGAATCCAGGAGCCAAGCGCGCCGGTGCGTCCCGGGTTACATGTTCGGGAACCGGGATGAAAGCGCGATTCGAGCTCTTCGCCGGACTGTCCTTGCTAGCGCACGCGGCCGCATTCGTCGGGGTAGCCGTGCGGCGGGACGCTCCCGCGAGCGCGTCGAGCACCGGAACGACTCCCGGTGCGTCGGCTGCCATCGGGGGCGACACGTTCGAGGTGCCCGAGGTCGAGGACGTTGCGAGCCAGGTTCCGAGCGAGGAGGGGACGACGGGCGAGGAAGCTGCTTCGATCGAGATCGACGCGCCTCCCGCGACCAAAGGGGCGCTTGCGACCGCAAGACATTCGCTGAGCGCGCGAGCTTCGCATCGCTCGGCCGCGCCGCCTCCCGCTCCTGAGCCCGCGAGCTACGGAGCTCTCGGCGACCGATCCGCAGGCGATCTCGTCGCGACGTTCAAGCGCGTCTTCCCGATCGCCGCCAGCTCGGATCCTCTCTGGAACAGCGTCCCGGTCGGCTTCTACGCCGATGGCGACGTCACGTTCTTCCTCGCACCCGACGGCTCACTCACCGACGCCACGGCCAGCGCCGCCGCGGCTCCTGCGTTCCGGGCCGCCTTCACGCGCACGATGACTCTGCTCCGACATCGCCTGTTCACGGCACAAGCTGCGACGACACACCTTCACATGGTCGTTCGCGTCACCGACAAGCTCGTGAACCATGGCGCTTTCACGATCGACTCCGCGGGTTCATTCGAGCTGCCGAGCGGACGCCACGTGAGCGTGAGCATCACCGCGCGGTAGACGAGGACACGACTACCTCGCCGCGTCCTCACGGGTGAGGATCACGAGCCTGTCTTGCCGGAATTTGACGCGGTACGCGGGCGGAACGACGGCAAGCGCGTCGGGCGTCGGGTCCCACAGCAAGACGTAGTCGTAGCGCGGCTGCGCTTCACGCCAGAAGTCGCTCCACGCTTCCCGCCAGACTTTCTCGCAGTCCTCCACGACGCCGCCGGCGCGGAGCGTGTTGCACATCCAGTCGGGAGACTTCATCGACTGCGCGAAGCTCTCGAGCACGAGGTGATTGAACCGCGGCGGCGGAGGCTCGCGGTACATGACGGGGAACGAGCTCGAGTGCGCGAAGAGGAGCGGCGCGTCCGTCTCCTTCTCGGTCACGTAGTAGCCCCATGCGTGCAGGAGGCTGCGGGTGTTCTCGCTGGTGAGCTGGCGGCTGAAGAGCAGTGGGAGCAGATGCGCGTCCTTCGGTACCGCTGCGATTCCCGCCGTGAACGCCGCGCGGTCACGATCGAGCCGCACGTAATCGATGCCCATTCCAACGCTGTATAGCGCCGCGCCGAGCCCGAGGAACGCGAGGATGCGCTTGTCGAGGCTCGCGGGGACGCGCAGAAGCGCGAACATCCAGAGATAAGGGATGAGCCTCGAGTTCACGTGGAACCAGTTCGTCGCGATGTACGGGATCAACGCGTACATGACGAGCAAGGTCAGGAACGACCACGGGCCGAAGAACGCGGGTCGCTCGCGGCGATTCACGAACGCGAAGACGGCAAGCCCCACCGCGACGACGAACGACGAGATCGAGAGCTTCGTGAAGCCCCAGAGCCACTCGGCCCACAAGTTGTAAGCGAGCTCCCAGGGCGGCAAGAGAGAGGAGAAGTTCACGTAGCCGTACATCGCCCCCGTGGCCTCGGTCGCGTGGGCGACCAGCGAGCACGCGACAAGCAAGGTGCTCGGCAAGAGCGGCAGGAAGAGGCGAAGCTCACGCACGCGCTCGAGCAGTGTCGCGCGCTGCTTGGACCGCGAGACGTCCCCGCTGAGCACGTGGAGACCGACGAGGAGGTGGACGACCATCAGCGCGAAGACATGCGCGTACCAGGTGGCGACGGCGACGAGCGCGATCACGGCGGCACGGGTCCAGCTCCACTCGCGCCGCTGCCTGTCGAGGAGCAAGAGCGCGAGGAGCGAGAGCGGGACCCCAAGTGCGAAGTCGAGCATCCCCATCGAGACGAACCAGTTGTGGACGAATGGCCAGGCGAAGAACGTGGCCATGACCATTCGCCGGCGGCTCCCCGTCAACTCGAGGACGAACCTCGGAATGACCAGGGCGTTCGCAGCGAGCACGAGAGCCACGAAGAGGCGCGCCGCGACCTTCGTACCGACCGCGTTTCCGACGAAGTAGAGCCACGCGAAGAGCGCCGTGTTCGTCTTCATGAATCCGTTGAAGACGAACTCCGGGTAGCGCTCGGGGTTCTGGATGACCGTGATGGCCGCTAGATGGTTCGGAAGATCCTGGAGCGGCGGGACCTCCGTGAGGGTGAGGGGCCACGCACCGAGCAAGAAAAGGCCGACGCTCAGGACGAGCGCGAGCTGCGTGTTCGTGAGGTTCCAGAACCAGACGAGGAACCGGCGCGCGAGCGTCGGAGCGCCGAGCTCTCCGAGCGTCGGGCGCGCGCTCTCGACGCTGCGGGCGCCGAGGTGCGCCTCGCTCGCGGAGAGGTCGCTGACGACGTTCGCTTTGGAGATCACGATCGAAAAGCTCCTCGAGAGGCTCGCCGCCCTTGCGCGCCTAGCCAACAGGGCGCCCGCCTCCGTCGGAGGCTCGCTGTGGGCGAAAACCAGCGAAAATTACGGCCTGGCAACATAGCGCCGTGTAGGAGATGTGTCCAATCGACTCTATCGCGCTCTGCCGGCCCCGGACCGGCGCGACAACGGTGTCATGGGAATGACGGGACCGACACAGCCGGGATGCTCCGACCAAGCGAGCGACGTGGTAAGCCTGCGCGCCAAATGGACCCCACACGCGCCCTTGCCCTGATGATTCACGTCGTCGGCTTCATCGTCTGGCTCGGCTCCCTCTTCAGCATGGCGCGCACGTTGGTGGCCCGCGACGCAGAGACCGAGGAGAGCTTCCGCACGCGTCTGGGCGTGCTCGCGCGCGCAGAAGGACGTCGCGCAGACATCGGCGCCGGCTTGGCGCTCCTCGGCGGCATGTGGCTACTGTCCAACGCACCGGCGTTCTACCTGCACCAGCCATGGATGCACATGAAGCTCACGCTCGTCGTCGCGCTGCTCGGAGCTCACGGGTTCCTTCGCGTGAAGGCCAAGCGAGCGTCCATGGGCGAAGGGCGGTTTCCCCGCGCCGCGCTCTCGGTCCTGTGGGTGCTCGCGATAGGTATCGTCGCGCTCGTCGTCTTCAGGCCCGGCGCCCGCTAGCTAGACGGCGCTCAGGCGTGCGCGGCGTTCCAGTTCGCGCCGCTCCCCACCTCGACCAGCAGTGGCACGTCGAGCTTCACTGCGCCCTCCATCGCCTCACGGATGCGCGCGGACGCCTCTTCGACCTTCGCCTCCGGCACCTCGAAGACGAGCTCGTCGTGCACGGTCAGGATCATTCGCGCGCCCGGCACTACGTCGCCGCTGCCCAGCTTGACCATCGCCAGCTTCAGGATGTCCGCGGCGGTCCCCTGAATCGGTGTGTTCTTGGCGATGCGCTCGGCCTCCATTCGTAGGCCGCGATTCGCCGAGTGGAGATTGGGCAGGAAGCGACGACGCCCGAGCAGCGTTCGAACCGCTTCGCCGCGTCCCGCCGCTTCGACGGTCTCGCGCATGAAACGCGCGACGCCGCTGTAGCGTTCGAAGTACGCCTCGATGAAACGTGCGGCTTCGTCGCGCGTCACGCCGATCTGCTTCGCGAGCGCACTGTCGCCCATGCCGTAGATGACGCCGAAGTTGATCGTCTTGGCGCGTGCCCGCATCTCGCGTGTCACATCGTCTTTCGGCAGGCCGAACACGAGCGACGCCGTCCTCGTGTGCACGTCCTCGTTTGTGCGAAACGCTTCGAGGAGCTGCTCGTCGTGTGCGAGGTGCGCGAGCACGCGCAGCTCGATTTGCGAATAGTCCGCGCTCACGATGCGCTGGCCCGGGGGCGCGATGAACGCGGCGCGGATCTGTCGTCCGACCTCGGTGCGGATGGGAATGTTCTGGAGGTTGGGGTCCGTGGACGAGAGTCGCCCCGTCGCCGCCACGGTTTGGACGAAGCGGGTGTGGATCCGCCCGGTCTGCGGGTTCACGGCCTTCGGCAGCGCGTCGATGTACGTCCCCTTCAGCTTGTCGAGCTCGCGGTACGCGACGATCACGCGCGGTAGATCGTGCTTCTCGGCGAGCTCCTCGAGCACGGAAGCGTCGGTGGAGCGCCCCCCCTTGGGGGTCTTCTTGAGGACCGGAAGCTTCAGCTCGTCGAACAGGATCTTCTCGAGCTGATCGCGCGAGCGGACCGAGAACTCGTGCCCGACCAGCGCCTTCGCTTCCGCGTCGAGCTTCTTCAGCTCCTCTTCGATCGTGGAACCGAGCGAGCGCAGGACGTCGACGTCGACCAGAACGCCCGTCCACTCCATCTCGGCCAGCACGCGGGACAGCGGCAGCTCCACTTCGTGGAGCAGCTTGGCGAGCCCCTCCTTCTCGACGCGTGGCTCGATTCTCTCGGCGAGCGCGAGCGTCGCTTCGGCCATCGACGCAGCGAAGGTCGTGGCTCGCTCGAGATCGACCTCGTCGAACGCGAGCTGCGATCCCCGCTGCTTGCCCGTCGTCTCGTCATAGGTCGCAAGCTCGAGATCGAGATCGCGGCGAGCGAGCTCCTTCAAGGTGCTCGGGGCGTCCGGGTCGAGGAGGTAGCTTGCGAGGAGTGTGTCGAGGATTGGTCCTGCGATCGCCAGCTGATGGCGGTGGAAGAGGACCTCGATGGTCTTCAGATCGTGCGCGACTTTCTTCACGCGCGCGTCGGTGAGCACCGGCCCGAGCGCGCGCACGACTTCAGGCCACGGGATCTGCGCGGGACAGCCGAGGTACCGGTGCCCCACGGGCACGTAGACCCCCTCGCCGACCGCGGTGGCCAGCGAAATGCCGATGACGTCGCCCCGCATCGGGTCCGTGCTCGACCACTGCACGGAGATCGCTAGCTCGCGACGCTGACGCGCCGTTTCGAGGAGGGCTTCCAGAGCCTTCGAGTCCGTCACGCAGTGGTAGGCGCGGACCTTGGTCGTCGTGGGTCTGAACTGATCGAGCAGGCGCGTGAACTCGAGCTCGGTGAACAGACGACGCAGCTCGACCGGGTCCGCGCCCCCGTAGACGAGCTTCTTCACGTCGAGCTCGATCGGCACGTCACGAGTCAGCGTGACCAGCTTCTGCGACAGCCGGGCGTCCGCTTCGTGCGTGACGAGCGCCTCCTTCAGCTTCGCTTTCTTGATCGAATCGATGTGCCGATAGATGCCGTCGATCGACTCGTACGTGAGAAGCAGGTCGCTCGCCGTCTTCGGCCCCACGCTTGGCACACCAGGGACGTTGTCCGACGTGTCGCCGGTCAGGGCGAGGAGATCGCGCAGCTTGCTCGGTGCGACGCCGAACTTCGCGCGGACCTCGTCGGCCCCGTAGACCTTGTCTCGCATCGAGTCCCAGAGCACGACGCGGTCGTCGTCGTCGCGCACGAGCTGCATCAGATCCTTGTCGGCACTCACGATGACGACGCGGAGCCCCGCCATGAGCGCGCGATCGACGACCGACGCGATGAGGTCGTCGGCCTCGAGGCCCGGCCGCTGGTAGATCGGGATGTTGTACGCGCGGACGATCGACTCGCAGCGCTCCATCTGCATCGACAGATCGGCGGGCGGCGGGGGGCGGTTCGCTTTGTAGCGGGCGTCGAGCTCGTGCCGAAACGTCCCGCCCTTGGAATCCATCGCAACCGCCAGCATGTGCGGGCGCTTCTCGTTCACCACCTTCTGCAACATGTTCACCGTGCCGAGCACGGCGTGCGTGGGCTCCCCCTTCCCGTTCGAGAGCGGAGCTATCGCGTGGTAGGCGCGGAAGACGTACCCGCTCAGATCGATCAGGTAGAGGCAGTCCTCGCTGCCGGGGGGGGGGAGCGCCGCGGCGTGCGTCATCAGATCCCGAAGATGGCGGCGTCTTCGCTCAAGAAGACCCCGACCGCCGACCCCAAGAGAACGAGCGTGCCGAGATCCGGCGCCTCGGCGTTGACGCGGACCTTGTGCTCGAACTTCATGGCCGAATCGACATCGAAGGTGAGGAGCGCCTTGCCCCCCTCCTCGAGCGCCCAGGTGGTGCGCCACACGTTGAGCGGCGTCCAGCTCAGAGTCTTCTCGCTGCGGGTACGAGCGATACCGCGTCCGCCGAGATCCACCTCGAGGGACACGAGCGGCGCGCGCTGACTCATCGGCTGGCCGTCCGCGCCTTCAGCCGGAGTCGGCCCCTCTTCGCGGACGATGACGCGGGGTCGGAGCAACCCGGAACGCTCGATGACGACGCGCCCGTCCGCGGTCTCGGCTTGCGCCGGCGAGCCGAACCCCTTCGGCCAGGTGAGCGTCGCAACGACGTCACTCCCTGCGTGCAGCGCGTACGCGCGCTTCCCCGTCTCGCTCCAGGTCATGATGTCGCTGAATCCGCGCATCGTCTTCATGGTCGCCTCCCCTCGTACGGTTTCTCAGTGCGGCGTGTCCGCATCGAGCGGCGCGGAGTCGAGCCGAGATCGAAGCGGCGTGTCAAGGGCACCCCACGGCAAGGCTCCCGGAGCGCTCTTTCGCGTCGGCACGACGCGCCAGAGATAAAACAGCGGAATCGCCGTCCAGGACGCGGCCACCACGCGCAACGGCCACGCCGCGCTCTCGAGGCCGGCGCGCACGGCGGCGGTCCACGTCAGCAGATAGATGGCAACAAGAGCGCCCTTCTCCCGCGCGCCGAGCGTCGTTCGAATTTCGACGAGGAGCGCGACGGGGAGCGCGAGGAGCGTCATGTCGTAATAGAACAGGTGCGGCGAGGCGAGCAGCGTCGCAAAGCAGGCGAGCGCCCAGGCGCCCCGCTCGTCGAGCGCTTCGCGCGTCTCGCCGGGGAGTGACCGCCACAGCGTCGCGACGACGACGGCGAGGCTCAGAGCGGCGCCGAGCAACCAGCCAGCAGCCTGAACGACGCCGATGCCGTGCGGGAGGACAGAGTCGATGAACGGCATGATGCTCGTCATGCGCATGGCACGATCGACGCGCAGGAAGACGCGGTACTCGGGGGATTGCAGGATGCGCCACCACCCTTGGAGCGCGCTCGGGCCGAATACGACCAAGGTGAGCGCGGCCTGCGCGAGCGCACCTGTGACCCACGCTCCGATCGCGCGCTTCCGCCGCAACGCGAGGAACATCAGCGGTGGAAGAACGAACAGCTGCGGTTTGAACAGTCCGAGTGACATCACGAGCCCCGCCGCGGCGTCGCGACGCTCGAGCGCCAGTGCCACGCCCGATGACCAGAGCAAGAGCGAGATCGCGGTGTCCTGCCCGCTGCCGAGGAGCTGGATCACGGGCTGGCTGGCCATCGCTGCGACGAGCATGACGTCGCGGTGCGAGCGCGGGAGCGACGGCGTCAGCGTGCGGATCGTGCGAGCCGAGAGGAACAGCAGCGCGAGGGTCACGCACGTCCACGCCGCGGCGGCGAGGGCGTAGGGCAAGCGCGCGAACGGCGCGTAGAGGAGCGAGGCGAGCGGCGGCGAGATGTAGAGGTCGAGGAAGTGCGGATCGTGCGTTATCGCCTGCTGCACGTTCGACTGCGCGTCGATGTCGTAGAGGTGTGCGAGATCTCGGTGGAGCGCGAGAGTGCCGCCGGTCAGGTGGGCGATGAAGTCGGGCAGAACCGCCATCCCGAGCGCGTCGAAGGGGAAGTGTCCGCGCGCGATGACGACCGCATAGAGCACGACGTTGACCGCGAAGATCGCGATCGAGAAGTCGCGCACGCGACGAAGCGTGAGTGCGCGCTCGAGAGGTCCCTCCCTCTTCGGCGACATCGGCGATTCAGAGCGGCTTGGGGCGATTGTCCACGACGTGGTGGTAATGGACGGGCTTCTTCTCGATGGTGAAGTTCTGGTCGAGCACGACGAAGTCGTCCTTGTCCTTCGCTACGAACGTCATCGTCGGATTCTGGGGGCGCAGCTGCTCGGCCCCCTTCTCGCTCGTGTTGAAACCGACGTCGACCTGCTCCGAGGGCTTCACGCGGAGCATGAAGATCGCGGCGCCGGAGGCGTCCGTGCGTGCCACGGTTCGCCCGAGCACGGTCACCGGGAGGTTCACGCCGTTGTCCGAGCGGATGCCGACGACGACCGTACGCAGCGTCGGCGGACAGCGCGCTTCGAACAGCGGCGGCCGAGAGCCGACTGCCAGCCTTCGCAGCGAAACCGTGACGGGGCTCGACGGCGACTCGTAGTCGGCGGGGCACTTCACCGTGAGATCGACCTGATCCCCCTCCTTGCCTCCGAACCGCACGCGGGCCGATCCCGTCGCGTCGGTCTTTCCGACGACCTTCGTGGCCGCGAGGATCTGCGCGCCGGGGAGCGCCTTGCCTGGATCGCTCGTCACGCGGACCTGCACTTCGAAAGGCACCGGCTTCGGCTCGTCGAACTCGAGCTTCGAGCATGCGACGAGCGGGAGAAGCAGAGCGAAGCGAGCGAGGCGGCTCACGGGCGAACCATACACGATCGCACCTGGGTCTGCGGACGCAGCGCTCAGTTGTTCGGCCCCGCGTACGCCAGGAAGATGAAGGCTGCGTCGGGCGAGGCGTTGATCGTGCCGATGCCGCCGCCCGGGCACGTGAACGACGTGTACGAGTCCGCGAGCTCGCCGGAGGTCGTCGTCATCGGGGAAAGCGTGCATCCCGCCTGCGAGACGAGCGGGTTATAGAAGTCGAAGATCTGCTGGTCCCAGTCGGGCGTCAGGATGATCGTCACCGCGCTGAGGAGGCCGGCGTCGCCGCCGTTCTCCGCCGCACCGCAGAGCGTGCCGCCGCTGGGCGTCGTCCGGAGCGACTCGGGGAGATTGCCCCAGCTGCCGGGGACCAGAGCGCCGTTCCCGACGTCGGTCGTCGCTTCGGCGCATGTCGCGCTCGGCCGCGAGGGTGCCCCGCCCGAACCGCTCCCCGACCCGCTGCTGGCGCTGGCGACGTCGGGCGTTGCGCCGCTCTTCGACGAGCAGGCGGCAGGGAGAAGAGCAAGCGCGAGGAGCGCGGCGGCAACGTTCGTTCGACGCATGGAGGGCTCTGTAATGGAGCGCCCGAGCGCAGGCAATCCATTCGACCCGGTCGCGCTGCGGTTCACTCCGTGAGCTGCGTGGTTCACGCCGTGAGCTGCTGGTTCACGCCGTGAGCTGCTGGTTCACGCCGTGAGCTGCGTGGTTCACGCCGTGAGCTGCGTGGTTCACGCCGTGAGCTGGGTCGTTCACGCCCGCGCGAGAGCC
>Ga0302279_10000363_pt1 | contig 66067 bp, 64 predicted proteins | sample III_Bog_N3_3_FD_194541 | JGI IMG/M metagenome (GOLD analysis project Ga0302279, IMG submission 194541) | Peat permafrost microbial communities from Stordalen Mire near Abisko, Sweden - III_Bog_N3_3 | ecosystem: Environmental > Terrestrial > Soil > Wetlands > Peat | place: Sweden: Abisko... | reverse complement strand
ACGTCGGTCATCATCGTGCACGCGTGCCCTCGGCGGGTAGTCGGGCTGTCCACCACTCTGGCGTAGCGCCGGGGCCGGGGGCAGGGTCAAAAGTCACGGTTCGCCCCAGGGGGTGGGCGTGACTGGGTTCACCCCTCGATGCAGGCGGGAAACCCCGAAACCAGGGCGCCCCGGGTTGGCCGCGTGGGCATGCGGGCGCGAGCGGCCCGGAGGGGCGACCCCTCCCAACCGGTCCGTTCGCGCCTGCCACCTGCAGGTGGCAAACTGCGCGCACCGCCGGAGCATCTCCGGGTCGGTGGTGTTGTCGGTGTGATTGCTCAGCCGACGAGAGAAGCGGTGAGCTTCCGGTCGTCGTGGCGCCACGTGGCGAGTCCGAACAGTGCCAAGAGCAGGACCATGAGCACCGCCCACCACAGGTCCGCTCCACCCCACTGCGAGTTGGAGAACCACGTGGCGAAGACCGCCACGCCCACGGCGGAGAAGAACACACTCGCCCGGCGCGGCGCGGCGCAGAGCACCCCGAGGGCTAGGACGGGCCAGGTGTAATAGGCGTCGAGCACGGCCTCGGACGCCACGCGGGCCGCAAAGGCGACCGCCAGGGCCAGCACGACGCGCTGGAGGGTGGTCGTGCGCCGGCAGAGCACGAAGCTCGCCACCACCGCCACGGCGATGCCGACGACCCGGCTGGGACCGGCGGCAACGCCCGAGAAACCCTCGAAGACGAGTCGTGGGGCGAACGTGGTCCACGGCGTCGAATGGTTGAACCCGATGTAGTTGGGCTGATGGGTGAGCCAATCGCTGAGCTGGGACCAATCGAGTGCGAGGGCCGGGAGCAAGAGCGCGGCGGCCGGTGCCACGGCGCGAAGCGACGTCGCACCGAGGGCCCGGGCTCCCCACCGCACGCCCACCACCGTGAGCAGTGCTGGCACCGCCAGCAGTGCCAGCGGCTGGACCGCGATGGCCGCACCGAGGAGCCACCCCGCGCGCGGCACGCGCTCGGCGTCGAGGGCGACGGCGGCGAAGAGGGCCAGCCCGACGGCGACCGCGTCCTCGGGATGGCCCCATTTCACCGTCACGTTCGCCAGGAGGACGGCTTCGGCGATGGAGAGGGCGAACCGTCGGCTCCGAGGGACCCCCCACCGCTCGGCCACCGCGTCCGCGGCGAAGAGAGGCAGCGAGGCGATGAGCAAGATGAAGGGCCCGAGCAGCACCCAGCCCGTCGGGGTCGCGAAGGCCGCGAAGTTGGGGCCCACCTCGAGATGGAGCGCGCTGCCGATGGCGGCGATCGGGGCGAGAGCGACCAGGATCCCCGGATAGGCGGCGTAGCCAGAACTCAGATGCCCGTGGACGAGAGCCACCGAGTCGAGATAGGTGCCCCACACGTCGCTCGGCGCCAACCAGATGTTGTACTCGCCGCGCGTGAGGCCGGCCCAGAGGATCACATAGTCCATGCCGAAGAACAGGGTCAGCCCCGTGGCCACGAGCGGGGCGGCACGCCGCTCGGCCCATGTCCGGAACCTCGACGGGTTTGATGGGCCGTCGGCCTCGCGCACGCCGGCAGTCTTCCACAGCGCGAACCGCCAGCCGTGTCCATCGCGACCCTCTCCGGCGCCGTTCTTCGAGGTGCGTGGCCAGTTGAGCGCGAGGATCTGAGCGTGCAACGACAACGACGGAAAAGGGGCGAACTGCGACGACTCGATCGGCGGGCTTCCCGATCGGTTGGGGACCACGCCCGACGGAGCACCCGATGAGCTGGGGGGACCTCGCCGTCGTCATGGTCCTCGTGGTGCTCTGGGCGTCGGTGGCCGTGCGGGCCGACCGCGCGGGCATCACCGCGCCGATGGTGTTTGCGTTGGCCGGCGTGGCCCTCGCCGGCGACCGGGCACTGCACATCACCTTGTCGTCGGGGAGCATCAAGCTGACCGCCGAGCTGACACTCGTCCTCGTGCTCTTCACCGACGCCGCACGCATCCGCATCTCGTCCCTGCGCCAGGACATCGGCCTCCCGCTGCGGCTCCTCGGCATCGGCCTGCCGCTGACCGTCCTCCTCGGCGCGTTGGCCGCTCACCTCTTCTTCGGCCAGCCGGGCATCTGGATGGTGGTACTCATCTCGGCGTGCCTGGCGCCAACCGACGCCAGCCTGGGCAGCGGGATCGTGACCAACGAGTCGGTGCCGAGCCGGGTGCGCCGCGCCCTCAACGTGGAGAGCGGCCTCAACGACGGCATCGTCGCACCACTGGTCTCATTGGCGGTCGCCGTGCTCGCCGGCCAGGCGGGCGAACACGGCGGGCCCATCGCACTGGCACTGCGCGAGATCCTGATTGGCGCGGCCATCGGCGTCGGTGCAGGATGCGTGGCCGGCTGGCTCCTCGCCTACGCGGTGGGAAAGGGCTGGACGTCTGGCGGAGCGGCCGCGGTGGCCATGGCCGCCGCGGCGATCGGGACCTACGCGCTCGCCGAGGCAGCGTCGGGCAACGGATTCGTGGGGGCGTTCATCGGCGGCCTGTGCTTCGGCGCCTTCCAGGGGCACCTAGATCGCGACGTGCCCGAGGTCGCGGTCGGCACTGGTCAGCTGTTGGCGTGCCTTGTCTGGTTCGCATTCGGCGCGGCGATGCTGCGCCCGGCGCTGAGCAGCCCCGACCTCGCTCGTGCCGCCGGCTACGCCGTCGTCAGCCTCACCCTGGTGCGCATGGTCCCGGTCGCGGTCGCACTCCTCGGCGCGCGCCTCGGTTGGGCGACGGTGGCCTTCATGGGCTGGTTCGGCCCGCGCGGCCTTGCGTCGGTGGTTTTCGCGCTCCTCGCTTCCGACGAGCTCGGCCATTCCGCCTCGACCCTGCTCACCGTCGTGTCGGTCACCGTGGCGCTCAGCATCGTCTGCCACGGCGTAAGCGCCAACCCACTCATCCGCCGGTATGTCTCGCACATCTCGACGCGCGAGCCCGGCCATCCCCTCCTGGTCACCGTCGACGTCCCACCGGCGCGTCGGCCATTGGGTGCGGGCATGACCGCCCGCGATGCCCGGCCCACGTGACGCGCCGCCGTGGTGGGACCGCGTGGGGGGTCCTCGCCCCGAGTCGCACTCGAATCGGCGACTGGCCATGGCCATGGCCAGTTCACACCACGACACGCCCCGGTGACTACCAGCAGTGAGCACCGCCGTACCTGATCGATCGATCCCAGCGGTCGAGATGTCGCGCCGCCGGTCGGCCCCTGCTGTTCGTGAAGCGTGCCGCCGACGACCGTCGAGGAGGCCGGCGGCGCGAAGACGGGACCGGTTGCTCGGACGCTATGTCGAGGCGACGGCGACGATCGGGACGAACACCGGATGGCCACCTACGGACCCGTTGAAGTCGGCGTCGCCGAACGCGAACACGCCGCCGTCGGCGCCAGCCATCGTGTAGCCCCCCTCATCGGGCGACGCCGTGATGCCGACGATCGGCTGGGCGAGCACCAGCCCGCCCGTCGAGCCGAAGAAGAGGGCCGAGCCGTAGGAAAACACGCCGCCGTCGCTCGCCACCAGCCAGTACCCCTGGCCCTGGGCGGCCGGCGCCATGCCGACCACGGGCTCGTTCAGGTGCATCGAGCCCGTCGAGCCGAAGAAGCCGGCGGTGCCGTAGGCGAAGATGCCGCCGTCGGCCGCGACGAGCCAGTAGCCCCCGGACCCGTCTGCGGCCATCCCGACGATCGGCTGATTGAGGTGCGTGCCACCCATCGACCCGTAGAACTGGGCGTCACCGAAGGCGAAGACGCCGCCGTCGGCCGCGACGAGCCAGTAGCCACGATCGTCGGGTGTGGGCGCCATGCCCACGATGGGCAGGTTGAGGTGGATTGCCCCGGTCGAACCGAAGAAACCGGCGTCGCCGAAGGCGAAGATGCCGCCGTCGCTCGCCGCCAGCCAGTACCCGCGCCGATCGGATGTCGCGGCCATCGCCACGATCGGCTTGTTCAAGGCGACACCGCTCAGGTCGCCGAGGAACGGGGCATTCCCGAGGTTCACGATCTCGCCCCAGGCGTCGACCATCCACGTCCCGTGGCCCGGGCCGCTGAAGTGCTGGTCGATGGCCTGCTCGAAAGCGGACGCGATCGCCGCGTAGCCCGCGTCGTTGGGGTGCAGCGTCATGCCGGTGGTGTCGCACATGTGGGTCATCCCGCAGACGTCCGCGTCGATCGCCGGTGCGACCCGCACGAGCGTCACGCTGTTCGAGGCGTAGACCGCAGCGATGGCCGCATTGATGTCGTCGGTCATCGCCGCCGTCTCCGTGAACCAGGAGGTCGGCAGCGCCGCGACCCCGGCATTGGGGTCGTCGTCGGGTGTGCCCAGATCCAGTTGGCCCGCCGAGTAGGGGTCGTAGACGTCCATGCCGAAGATGGGGACCCCCGGAGCGGCCGCGTGGAGGGCCGCCACGATCTCGGGAAGCTGCAGGCTGAGGGCTGCGATGCCTGTGGCCACGCAGTTCTCGTCGACCACCCCAACCGGCGTGTGGGCAACCGGCGCGAGGGTGCAGCCGTCGACGTTGTTGATGCCCACTTCGAGCGTGATGTAGGGGACCGCTCCCGGGTGGTCCGAGAGGAACGTGGTGGCCGCATCGAGCTGGCTCACCTGCGAGGAGTCCGGGAAGGGGCACGCGCCCCAGGCGAAGAGCATGGTGGAGGTCGCCGAGCCGCCACAGGCAAGGTTCTCAAGCTCGAGTCCCGGGAAGTTGGCTTCCTCGTGGCCGACGATGAGGTCGGGATACTGCGTGGCCCCCGCGCTCGCCCCGGTGCCGGTCGAGAGCGAGTTGCCGAGCGTCAGCTGGTATTCGGGGTGTTGGGCGGCTCGGGCAGGCGTGGCGACGAGGGCCACGCTGGCGAACGCCACGAGGGACACGACGACGAGGAGCCGGGGCAGCGACCGGCGGCCGGCTGTGGGGCGCTCATTGGGCGTCGGGGCCGGGATTGTGCCGGGCACCTCGTGAGTATGGCCGCCCACCCACCAGCTGCGCCATGGCCGTTCGGCCACATTTCGCCCGAAGGGGTGACGAGAACACTGCGGACCCGTGCTCCGGCTCGGCTCGCCGACGCACCCGTATGCCCCGCTATCTAGGCTTTGTCGCATGGAGACGTGGGATGCCATCTGTTCGCGACGAAACGTCCGGGTCTACGACGAGCGGACCCTTGCGGCCGAGCACCTCGACCGCATCCTCGAAGCCGGGCGGCGCTCGCCGTCGGCCTCCAATCGCCAACCATGGGATTTCGTCCTGGTCACCGATCCGGCTCAACTCCGGGCGCTCTCGACTGTCTGGGCGGGGGCGGGCCACCTGGCAGCCGCCAAGGCCGCCATCGTGCTGGTGTTGGGTGAGCCCGAGGCGGAGCGCTACCTCACCATCGACCAGTACGACCTCGGCCAGGCGACCATGGCGATGATGCTGGCCGCCACCGACCTCGGCATCGGGAGCGGTCACTCGGCGATTGGCGACCAGGACGCATGCCGGCGGATCCTCGGGGTGCCCGACGACCGGCACTGCGCTTACATGTTGGCACTCGGCTACCCGGCGGACCGCCCGCTCCGACGAATCGCGAACCCCGACCGACGGCCCTTCGACGACGTCGTCCACCGGGGGAGCTGGTAGCGCGTCCGAGGGGTGCGCGCCCGGGTCCGACGTTGACTCGGGCGCGCGATCAGCTTCTCGTAGGCACGAGACGGGCTCACGAGCCCCGACGCGGCCGCGTCTCCCTGCAGGGCTCCCTGGCCGGGAAAGACTGATCATCGGCGAAGAGGCCGGCGACGAGAGCTGACGGCGAGCGACGCCTCCCCGGTGCCACTCTGAGCGGTCGCGGGGACGCACCGCCAAACGATCGTCTGACGTACATCAATGCGGCGGCGGGCGACGACGCCGAGCCGGGACACGTGACTCATTAGTCTTTGGCGGGTGGCAATGTTCTCGGTGAAAGCCCTGTCGGGGATGCAGGTCAGGGTGACAAAGAGAGGCGTCCGCACGGGGGCAAGCCCTCGGCTACTGCCAGTCCACGTGCGCGTCGGAAGGCTAGGTGTCTCTTCCGAAGCTGGTTCGGCAGACCTCTACCAATCCCTTGGCCGCTCCTCTCGGCGAAGTCACGACGCCCCCGGATCCCTGCGACCACCGGCCGACGAGGGGCGCGACCCTCTTCCGGATTCCGACCTCTGGTTTGGCGAGATGCTGCAGGTTGGGGCAGGGCCCCAACAGCCAGATGAAGAGGCTTGGCGGGACCTCGCGGCAGAGTTTCGGAGAATCTCGTCGTTGCTGCGAGCGGAGTTCAGACCCGCCACCGAGCCGACGTTGCCCGACACTGCGGACTTCGACGAGGCGGCGGCCCTCCGTGCGGCCGAGGCGGCGGCCCTCGAAGGCGTCGGACGCCTGCTGCGCGCTGAAAGGGCAGCGGCACGCGACAGAGCGAGAGAATCGGTCGCCGACGAGAAACGTCAGTTTGACCAGCAGCGTGAGGCGGAAGAAGCAGCTCTCGTTGAACTCCGACGCAAGTGGGAAGATCTCAAGGCCAACGATCCAGAAACCGTCCTGCAAGTCTCCGGAGAGGCCTTAGAGGAGATTGATGCTTGGGCTGGCGTCGTCGATGTCAACGTCGACGAGATCACGGTCCTGCATGTGGTTCCGAGCGTCGCTGCCATTCCGCTCCGATACCCCGAAAGAGTGAGCGCTCTCATCGCTCCAATCCAAGGCTTGGACGAACTCCAAAGAAATGGGTACTACCGCACGCTCGTGTTCGGAAACCTCATCGTCACGCTGAAGGAGGCCTTTGCCGTCCTACCTGGCGTCGCCCGCATTCGTACAGTGGTCGTTCGGCGAACGGAATCGGCCCTTGAGTGTCTGTTGGCGGCAACATTCGACCGGAGTCGGTTCGTTGCCGCGAATTTCGGCACAGACGGTGCAGAGCAAATCATCTACCAGACTCACGGATCCTTCTGCATGGAAGAGATCGGCCGTGTGGGTGAACTCCTGCCCCTCGATCCTCATGATCAGCCCGAGATCGCCGCACTCCTGGAGCAGATCACGTACGTCGAAGAAGAGCAGGTCGGGCCCGAGCGGCCAATGCTCACCTTCCGACCAAACATCTTCGCGTGGGACGAAACAGGGCAAACTGAGGCCGAAGCCTGAACCGGCCTGAGTTTTCCGGAGTCTCTGACGTGTCCTGGGTTCGGTGGAGCCGACTGACCGGACTCTCGCCGCTGTCAGAACTCGAACCTCGGCATGAGCAGAGGGTGCCCACGCCCGTCCGCTGGCCCCCCCGTTCTCGGGTGGCCGGGCCGCCTTGCCGTCGCCGGGGTGCGCGGCGGTTTCGGCCCCGTTTCGCGGCCCCGCCCCTCTCTCCCGCGCGACGTCACAAGGGCGCCCCCGGCAGGATTCGAACCTGCGACGCACGGTTTAGGAAACCGACGCTCTATCCCCTGAGCTACGAGGGCCGAGATGGTGTCGCTGACCCGGACCCTAATGGGTCCAGACCGGCCTGCGAGGGGCACGACGATCTCCGAGCGCGAGGCGCGAGCACCGCCGGGCCGGGATCGTTCCCCGTCGAAGACGAGGTGCCGGTCGGTCTGCGTCGGCCTTCGCAGCGTTTACGGCGTACGAACAGGCGCTGGGTGCCCTCTTGGCGATGCTCTTCGACGCGTTGGCAACCAGTGGCTCGGTTGGTGTGGCGCCCGGGGACGGCGTGGCCGATCTCGAGGAGGCGCCGACCGACGGGTGAAGTAGGAGTTGGCCGACGTGTAGTACCTGCCGCCTGACGCGATGGAGGAACTGAATGCCTCGGCTCAGGGGAGGCAGGGGTGCGGCCGAGGTGATGGCGCTCGACAACAGGCCGCCGGCAAGCACTGCCGACCCGAGCCCATCCGCCGGAGCGCCAATTTCCAGCGCTGGAGCGACTCATCCCAATTTTGCGTACCCCTGCCCCCTCTCGGATCGCAACCTGAGCTGCGGCGTGCGGTACAGCACCAACATCGGCGATACCGGGCACGGCGGTGCCCTGACCAGGGAGGGCGACCCCAAGGGCGCCAACTGATGCGACCAACGGCGCCGGGCGAGTTGAGTGGCGGGACGCCCAGCGGTGGCTATCCTGTGGCAGAGGATGTGACAATAGAGAGGTGTCCCCAATGACCGCTCGCGAGGATGCCCCGCCGGCACGGACGCAGCTGCACGGCACGCGCTACGGCGAGCTGCTCTTCGCGACGCTCGAGGGCGACAGCATCACCGCAGACGTCTGGACGACCTTCACGCTCAACGACTGCCCGGCTGCGCTGTGGGATCCGATCGACGCAGCAGCCCTCGCCACCGAGCGTGGCGCCACCTTTGGGCTGAAGAACGGCCCGCGCCACTGGCTCATCGACGAACTCCAGCGGGGCTCGGTCGTCGAGGACGTCGAGTTCGCGCAGTTCGCCGGCCTCGAGATGGTGCGCGTGGCGTCGGTACAGATCGACCTGGCCTCGCTGGGCTCGAGAGAATACCGCCCGAACCATGTCGACCGCCGCAGCCTTTTCACTTGGAACGCTGGGCAGAGGGTGTACGAACTCGTAGGTGAAGATGGTGCGTCTTACGTGATGCAGGCCTACAGCCAAATCGTCGACCCGGCACTCGAAGAGGCGGACCTCCAATCGCTCGGCTCAAGGCTGCAACTTCCCGAAGGCTGGCGCTACGACACCCGCGTGCTCGACGAGAACCTCTTGGTCGACACGCGGTCGGTCAAGGCCACCGTCATCCAAGACGAGCTCCAGAACAGCTACTGCTTGCGCGACTGAGTCCTGACTTCGGCGCTCTCGGCTGCTCGTACAAAGGGCCTGCGCCCACCACTTTGGGGCACGCACGCCTGCGAACGCCACCTCCGCTCTGGCGATGACCTGCACCCTTCCCTCATGGCCCGCGCGCGGCTCGTGGTGCCCCGGCGACCTGAGCTCTCACCTCGTATGCTGCGGGCATGGCCAGTAAATCGAAACCCGCGGGTGAGGCAAAGAAGCCGGGGCGCTCCCTCAAAGAGAAGCGAGCCGCAAAGCACGAGAAGCAAGCTGCGCAGCAGCAGGCCCGCAAGAACGCCTGAGGACATCGTGGGCGCTGCGACAGCGCCCTTCGCATTGACCGAATCGGAGGCGTTGCCTCGCGACGCGGTCGAAAAAAGTTCCTTGCAACATTCCGGGGCCCTCAGGCGTCTCAATTGCGATGGACGAGGCACCCACCGCCGTGGCGTCGCACCCTGGTACGCCTGACAACGCCCCACACCCGGATGCGTCGACGGCCGAGGTGCCGTCCAGCCCGGGTGCACTCCCCACCGCTCGCCGGGTCGAGTTCATCGAGTTCTACGAAAAGAATTTTGCCTCCCTCGTTCGGCTCGGCACCCTCCTCACCGGTTCGCCGGAGGTCGCCCTCGATCTCGTCCAGGACTCGTTCGTACGGCTCCACCGTCGGTGGCCCAGCGTGGACGCACCCCTCCCCTACGTCCGGCGATCGCTCGTCAACGCCGCCACCTCCTACCATCGGCGAGCCGCACTCGCCCGGCGCCATCTGTCGACGATGCGGCCCGAGGTGGGCGAGCTCGAGCCTGACGAGCTGTTCGACGCACTGGCCAACCTGACCCAGCGCCAGCGCGCCGCCTTGGTGCTCCGCTTCTACGACGACCTCGATGACCGCGCCATCGCCGCTGCGCTGCGCTGCCGACCCGCAACCGTTCGCTCGCTGATCCACCGCGGTCTCGGCGAGCTGCGAAAGGTGATTGACCAATGAGCGACCCCGACAACACCGAAGACCGCCTCCGCCTGTCGCTGCACTCGCATGCCGATGCTGTCCAGGTTGAACCCGACTCGAGTGGGCTCTTTGACCGGACCGCCCGGGACTCCGTGCACCGGCGACGCCGACTCGGCGCCCTCAGTGTCATCGCCGTGGTTCTCGTCGGCGCTGCCGGGGTCCTCGGCGGCCAGGCACTGGCCTCATCGGGCACGAAGCAAACCACGGCTTCCCTCGCCCCAGAGTCCGCCGCCGCGCCCTCGACCGGCGGCCCGAGCAGCGGGGCGGCGATCGCTCCCAGCGCACCGCTGAACCACCTCTTCACTCGCACGACCGGCGACGGGATCACGATCCGGGCCTATGTGGGTCAGGCTGAGACAGCGCCCACCTGCGAGAACGGCTGCACCCCGGCCCCGGGCACCACGTCGACGACCGGTGCAGGCCAGCCCACGCCGACGTCGTCGCTGCCCGTGCCGAAGGGCGCGGGCGCATCGTCGGGCACGATCTCGCCTGCCGCGTCGACGGGCACCGGCTCGCTACCGGTGATGACGGTCCCCTTGACCCCCGTCTCGCCCGTGAGCACGACGACGACGGTGGGCGCGGGCGCTGGGACCACGAGCACCACTGCGGGTTCGGGAGGTGGGGCGACGACGTGCACCTCAGCGCCCGTCACCATCGAGCTCTCGACCGACGCCGCGGTCACCACCGCTACTGCCGCCGTCGAGACGCCGGTGGCCGGGCAGCTCGTCGTCGAGGCGAGCGGCGTCTTCGGCACCGCCGAGGGAAACCCGGCGTCATGGGTGCTGGTGGCGACCGGCTCCGATGTCGCCTCGGTTCGACTGGGCGGCGCGGGGAGCGACACCATGACGCCGGTCGACGGCCTCGCCGTGCTGGCGGTGACGGGCAGCTCGGCGCCTTCGGTCGTGGCCCTCGACCCCAACGGGGTGGTCCTCGCCAGCGTGCCCGCTACGGTGTCCTCGGCCACCCTCGGGTGTGCGGTCACGGGGAGCCCCCCGCCCTCGAGCACCACGGTGCCCTCGACCGTGCCTCCGGGTTCGAATCCCGGGGGACCGGTCACGACGATCCCGATCGACCCGCCCGTGAACAGCCCTCCGGGTACCGCGCTCCCCCTGGCCGACGACGCCGTGGGGGCGACGGGCGCAAGAGGCTGACCGAACGAGCAAGCCCTCGGCTAGAACAGGGTTCATGGATGATGCGACCTCGGCCGCCTATGAACAGGCGTCGGGCTATTTCGTCGGCCTCGTCGAACACGTCGGGGGGAGTGAGTGGACGAGCCCGGGCCTGGGTGAGTGGAACGTGCTCGAGCTCGTCGCCCACACGAACCGTGCGCACACCCTCGTCGAGAGCTATCTCGTGCACCCACAGCCGGCGGCAGGGCCCGAGTACTTCGCCGAGAGTGCGATCGCTCAGCGCGCCCGCGACGCCGTCGATGCGCTCGGTGACGACCCCGTCGCCACCGTCAGACGGGATGCCGAGCGGGCCCTCGCGGTCATCGCCGCCTCACCCGCCGACGCCGTGATCGGGAGCCCGATGGGCTCGATGGCACTTTCGGCCTACCTCCCGTCGCGCAGCGCCGAGCTGGTCATCCACGGCCTCGACCTGGCCCGCGCGCTCACGCTCCCGGTCGCGCCACCGGCCGACGCCATCATTGCCGCTCTCGAATGGGTGGGTGCGGTTGCCTCCCGACGAAAGGTCGCGGTCGACCTCCTGCTGGCGGCGACCGGGCGCGCGGCGCTCCCCCCTGGCTTCAGCGTCTATTGACCCGGCCGCGGCCGCTCGAGCTCGGCCGCGCACGATCCGGACTGCGTGGCCGTCACCTACGCTTGGAACCCGCAGCTCTCAGGAGGCGACGTGGGACTTTCCATCGGGATCGTGGGCCTGCCCAACGTGGGCAAGTCGACGCTCTTCAACGCTCTGACCCGAAACGAGGTCCTGGCGGCCAACTACCCGTTCGCGACCATCGAGCCCAATGTGGGCGTGGTGGCCGTCCCCGATGACCGCCTCGACCACCTGGGTTCGCTCTACTCGAGCGAGCGGGTGGTCCCCGCCATGGCCACATTCGTCGACATCGCCGGCATCGTGCGCGGCGCGTCCGAAGGAGAGGGCCTGGGAAACCAATTCCTCGCCGCCATCCGGGAGTGCGACGCCATCTGCCAGGTGGTGCGGGCGTTCCACGACGACGACGTCATCCACGTCGAGGGGAAGGTGGACCCCGACGGTGACATCGCCACCATCAACACTGAGCTGATCCTGGCCGACCTCCAGACCGTCGACAACCGGCTGCCGAAGCTCGAGAAGGAGGCGAGGCGCCAGCCGGCGCTCGCCCCCGTGGTGAAGGCCATCACCGCCGCGCGTGCCGTCCTTGACGAAGGGCGCACCATCTCGTCGGCCGTCGCCCGCAAAGAGCTCGACCCGACGCACCTCGCCGAGTTGCAGCTGCTGAGCGCCAAGCCCTTCATCTACGTGTTCAACGTCGACGAGGGGTCACTCGACGACGCCGAACTCGCCACCTCGCTCGTGGCGTTGGTGGACCCCGCCCCTGCTGTTGTGCTGAGCGCCCAGCTCGAGTCCGAGGTCGCAGCCCTCGACCCGGCTGACGCCGAAGAGCTGCTCGCCAGCTACGGGCAAAAGGAGTCGGGCCTCGTCCAGTTGGTCCACGTCGGGTTCGCGACCCTCGGGCTCCAGACCTTCCTCACCGCCGGACCGAAGGAGGCGAGGGCCTGGACCATCCACCGCGGCGACACGGCACCCGAGGCGGCGGGCGTCATCCACACGGACTTCCAGCGGGGCTTCATCAAGGCGGAGATCGTGAGTTACGAGGACCTCATGGAGGCCGGCTCGGTCCCAGCCGCTCGCGCGGTGGGCAAGGCCCGCATCGAGGGGAAGGACTACGTGATGCGAGACGGCGACGTCGTGGAGTTCCGCTTCAACGTCTGAACTGTCTCCAGCGGCGCCACACCGGACCAGCCAAGGAGGGCCATGGCCACACACCGTGCCACCGTCGCAACCGAGATGACGGCGTCGCTGCGCGTCGCGCCGGGCCGGAGGGTCGACATCCGCACCGACTTCGACCCCGCCGCCACGCCCGGCCAGCTGTCGAAGGAGGAGGCTGCCGGGGACCTCGCAGACGGCATCGCGCTCTTGGAGGACCTCCAGTCCAAGCTCGCCGCCCAAAAGACGTTCGGCCTCCTCGTCGTCCTCCAGGGCATCGACGCATCGGGCAAGGACGGCATCGTTAAGCACGTGATGAGCGGGCTCAACCCCGAGGGGGTCGAGGTGCACCCGTTCAAGCAGCCCTCGGCGGAGGAGCTGGCGCATGACTTCTTGTGGCGCTACCAGCGCGAGCTGCCCGCCCGCGGGCAGATCGGCATCTTCAACCGCTCGCACTACGAGGAGGTGCTGGTGGTGCGGGTGCATCCCGAGCTCCTCGAGCGAGAACAGCTGCCCGCCGAGGCCAAGGGGGTCGGCGTGTGGCAGCGGCGGTACCGGGAGATCAACGACTGGGAGCGCTATCTCGTCCAGAACGGCATCGTGGTGGTGAAGCTCTTCTTGCACCTCTCCTACGAGGAGCAGTGCAGGCGCTTCCTGCGCCGCATCGACAACCCCAGCCGGAACTGGAAGTTCTCGGTCAGCGACATCGAGGAACGCCGGTCCTGGGATGCCTACCAGGTCGCCTTTTCCGAGATGCTCTCCGAGACGAGCACGCGCTGGGCGCCCTGGCACGTGCTGCCCGCCGACCACAAGTGGTTCACCCGCCTGGCGGCAGCGGGCGCGGTGGCAAACGCACTCCTCGCCATCGACCCCCGCTACCCCGACGTGGAGGGGGCCATCAAGGCGCAGATGGCGGCGGCGCGCACCGAGCTCGAGGCGGAGTTGTCGAAGCGACGGCACTAACGGGGACCGCCATCCGCACGGGCGTGGCCGCTCGGCGGGAAAAGGCCGTATTCTTGTCCCAGGCGGGTAGGGGGACTGGCACGTGTGCTGCCCGTGCCCGCCAGAGCCGGGCAGCCGCCGGGCGAGCACAAGGAGCCAAGATGACCACGACTTCCGAACGCGCCGATTTCAAGGTGGCCGACCTCGACCTGGCGGCCTTCGGCCGCAAAGAGATCGAGCTCGCCGAGCACGAGATGCCCGGCCTCATGGCCATGAGGGCGGAGTTCTCCGCCGACCGGCCCCTGGCCGGTGCCCGCATCACCGGCTCGTTGCACATGACCGTCCAGACCGCTGTGCTTATCGAGACCCTCACCGCGCTCGGCGCCGAGGTGCGCTGGGCCAGCTGCAACATCTTCTCGACGCAGGACCACGCAGCTGCCGCAGTCGCCGTCGGCCCGAACGGCACGCCCGACGAGCCGCGCGGGGTGCCGGTCTTCGCCTGGAAGGGCGAGACACTGGAGGAGTACTGGTGGTGCACCGAGCAGGCCCTTCGCTGGCCCGGCATCGGCGGCCCCACCATGATCCTCGACGACGGGGGCGATGCCACGCTCTACGTCCATCGAGGCGTCGAGTTCGAGAAGCTCGGCACCGTGCCCGACCCCTCCACGGCTGACTCCGAGGAGTACGCGGTCGTCCTGACGTCGCTCGCCCGCAGCCTGGCCGAGGAGCCGGGCCGCTGGACGGCGATCGCCAACGGCATCAAAGGCGTGACCGAGGAGACCACCACCGGCGTCCACCGGCTCTACGAGATGCAGCGCAACGGGGAGCTGCTCTTCCCCGCCATCAACGTGAACGACGCGGTCACCAAGTCCAAGTTCGACAACAAGTACGGCTGCCGGCACTCGCTGGTGGACGGGATCAACCGGGCCACCGACGTCCTGATCGGCGGCAAGGTGGCCGTGATCTGCGGCTACGGCGACGTAGGCAAGGGCTGCGCCGACTCGCTGCGAGGCCAGGGCGCGCGCGTCATCGTGACCGAGATCGACCCTATCTGCGCACTGCAGGCGGCCATGGACGGCTACGAGGTCACGACCCTCGATGACGCGCTCGACCGGGCGGACATCATCATCACGGCCACCGGCAACAAGGACATCATCACCGCCCCCGACATGGAGCGGATGAAGCACCAGGCCATCGTCGGCAACATCGGCCACTTCGACAACGAGATCGACATGGCCGGCCTCGCCGCCCTCCCGGGAGTCGAGCGGGTCAACATCAAGCCCCAGGTCGACAAGTGGGTCTTCCGCGACGGCCACGCCGTCATCATCTTGTCGGAGGGCCGCCTGCTCAACCTGGGCAACGCCACCGGCCACCCGAGCTTCGTGATGTCGAACTCGTTCACCAACCAGACCATGGCCCAGCTCGAGCTGTTCTCGAAGGCCGCGGACTACGAGAACAAGGTCTACGTGCTGCCCAAGCACCTCGACGAGAAGGTCGCCCTGCTCCACCTCGACGCGCTCGGCGTGAAGCTGACCAAGCTGACCGACGACCAGGCGGCCTACATCGGGGTGCCGGTCGACGGCCCCTACAAGCCCGAGACGTACCGCTACTAAGAAGGGCGGTCGCTCACGGTTGGGCGGCCGCTGCCGGGGAAGGTTCTGACCCGGAGGTGATGGTATGCGCGTCGCAGTGCTCGGCATGGGCAGGATGGGGCAGTCGGTGGCCGTTCGGCTGCTCGACGGGAACCACGAAGTGGTGGTGTGGAACCGCACGGCCGGTCGCGCCGGGGAGGCCCTGAAGGCCGGGGCGGCCGAGGCGTCGAGTCCGGCCGAAGCGGCCGAGGGCACCGAGGCGGTGCTCGTCTCGCTGGCCAACGACGACGCCGTGCTCAACGTGGTGCTCGGTGACGACGGGGTCGGCCCGCACCTTGGCGGTGCCGTGCTGGTCGACCTGAGCACGGTTGCCCCGACCACGTCCAGGCGCCTGCGCGAGGGGGTGGCGCCCGCCGAGATGGTCGCCGCGCCGATCCTCGGGGGACCGACGGCCGTGCGCTCGGGCGCCGCCACCTACCTCGTCGCCGGCGACGACAAGGTGATCGAGCGATTGCAGCCGGTCTTCGCTGCGCTCTCCGAGAAGCGCAAGCACATCGGCGCCGACGTGGGCGCAGCCACCACGGCGAAGCTCCTCAGCAACTACCTGCTCATGTCGAGCATCGCCACCATGGCCGAGGCGGTGGCCACCGGACAGGCGCTCGGCATGGGCAACGATCTGTTGCGCGAGCTGTTCGGCCCGAACCCGACCGTGTCGCCGGCCCAGGCCCAGCGGCTCGATGACCTGCTCGAGGGCGACCACCAGGGTTGGTTCGCTGCCCGGCTCGGCGCCAAAGACGTCCGCCTTGCCCGCCAACTGGCCGAAGAGGGCGGGCTCAGCCTCCCGGTCGCCGCCGTCATCGAGGGCCGCTACGACGCGCTCGATGGCCTCGGCCTCGGCGACGCCGACATCGCAGCCGTCATCGAGCTGTTGCGCCGCTGACCCGGGGGGACATCCGGCGGCGACCGGGCGCCGTAGTACTGGTATGGCCAGTACCGCTCCCGCGGCCGTCGCCTCGGCCCAGCACCACCGGTTTGCGGCCGTGCTCTGGGCGGGCGGGCGCACCAACCGCTCGCCCACGAACGCCCTCGTCGTGTTGGGCGCTGTGCTCCTGGGCATCTCCGCGGGCATCCACGCCCACCTGTGGGACACGGGTTACCGCCACATCGCCACCATCGGCGTGCTCTTCGGCCTCCAGGCGGTCAGCGGCCTGGTCGTAGCCGTGGCCGTCGTGGCCTGGCGCCGGGTCGGGACCTCGCTGCTCGGCGCAGGCTTCGCCGCCTCGACGCTGGTCGGGTTCCTCCTCTCGGTGAACGGCGGCCTCTTCGGCTTCGAGGACTCCTGGGCCGCGCCCGATGCAACGCTCGCGTTCGGCGTCGAGCTCGGGGCACTCGTGGTGTTGGCGGCTGCGGCCGCGCTCAGCTGGCGGGACTGGCGGCGATCGACGAGCTGAGCTCAGCGCAGGCCGGCGAAGAGGTCGGCCTCGGGGACCGGCGCGCCCGTGCGGTCCACCGCCCGCACGAAGGCCTCTTGGCCGAAGAAGCGATCGAACAGCTCACGCCCGAGCCGCAGGAAGAAGATGTCCTCGGTCTGGCTGGCATGCGCGGCGAGGGCGTCGTACTTGGCGTCGACGAACGGGGCGCAGTCGACGACGGCCGCGATCAGCTCGTCGTCGGTGCCGAACTCTGGGCCCTCGCGCTCGCCCTCGGTGGCAGTGGTCTCCTCGGGCATGTCCACGCCCGCCTCGGCCATCATCGCCTCGAATTCGGGGAGGGCGGATTTCGGGATCGCCGTGAAATAGACCTTGTCGGGGATGCCCGTCGCCTCGGCAGCGGCCATGGTGATGCGGTGGGCCTGGATGTGGTCGGGGTGCCCGTAGAACCCGTTCGCGTCATAGGTGACGACGACCTGCGGGCGGTACGCCTCCATCAGATCGCCGAGCCGCGAGGCGGCCACGTCGACCGGCGTGTTCCAGAAGTTGTCGGGCGCCTCGTTCTGCTCCCAGCCCATCATCCCCGAGTCGTGATACCCCAGCCGCTCCAGGTGCGTGACGCCGAGGATGCGGCAACTCTCCTCGAGCTCGGCTGCCCGCACGGCGACCACCGCACTCGGGTCATGGCCGGGCTCGCCCGGCTTGACGCCGCCCGGGGCGTCGCCGAGCTCCCCCCCGGTGCAGGTGACGAGCACCGTGCGCACGCCCTCGGCCGCGTAACGGGCGAGGACGCCACCGGTGCCGCTCGCCTCGTCGTCGGGGTGGGCATGGACGGCCATGAGCGTGAGCGGCGAGGAGTTGGGCACCACCCGATCGTAGGGGGCTTGCCGCTCGGCGCAGGCCGCGCGGGGCTGCCAGTCAGCGCAGGCCGGCGAAGAGATCGTCCTCGGGAAGCGGCGCGCCCGTCGAGTCCTTGGCCCGGACGAAGGCCTCGATCGCGAAGATCGCACCGAACAGCTCGGCGCCCATGTCGAGGAAGAAGGCGTTGTCGCCCTGGCTCGCGTGCGCGGCGAGGGCGGCATACTTCGCCCCCACGACTGGCGTGCAGTCGACGTAGGTCCCCACCAGCTCGTCGTCGGTGCCGAAGGGCGGGTCGCCCTCCACCCAGTCGGGCAGCTCCAGGCCGTCGGCCTGCGCCAGCTCCACGAAGCCGGCCAGCGCTGACTTTGGGAGGGCGATGAAGTAGAGCTTCTCGGTGCTCGCCGTGCGCTCCACCGCGGCGACCGTCACGCGATGGGCCTGGATGTGGTCGGGGTGCCCGTAGAAGCCGTCGGCCCCGTAGGTGAGCACGACCTGGGGGCGGTACACGTCGAGCACGGCGGCGAGCCGGGCCGCCACCTTGTCCACGTCGCTCCGCCAGAACGCCCCGGACGCGTCGTTCTGCGGCCAGCCCATCATCCCCGAGTCGTGATAGCCGAGGAGCTCGAGATGGGTGACACCGAGCAGTCGGCAGCTCTCCTCGAGCTCGCACCGGCGCATGGCGACCGTCGAGGCCTCGTCGCTGCCGGCCGCGGCGTGACCCGGTCCCTCGCCCAGGTCGCCGTCGGTGCAGGTGACCAGCACCGTGCGGATGCCCTCGGCCGCGTAACGGGCCAACACCCCGCCGGTGAAGAGCGCCTCGTCGTCGGGATGGGCGTGGACGGCCAGGAGGGTGAGCGGCTCGATCGGCATGGCGCGAGCGTAGAGGGCGCCCGGCGCCTCAGCCGATCTGGATGGCCTTGACCAGGAGCAACAGGACGGCGACGACGAGGTAGACCCGCAGCGCGTACATCGCGTAGAGCCGGCTCTTGGACCACGTGGGGCGGTCGACCAGGTTGAGGGGCGGCATGCGCCAGGTGGCGCGCAGCTCCTTCGAGATCGGCTCCGCCGGGGTCCTTCGCCGGAGGCGCCAGAACACGATGCCGGCGATGCCGAGGGTGACCACCAAGATCGCGCCCATCACCTCGACCAGCGTCGTGACGTTCACGTGCGTGAACACGGTCGTGATCATCAAGATGAACGACATCATGAGCAGGATCGAAACGATCACCGTGGCCAGCACGTTGAGCCAGGGGCGGTTGACCCAGGGCCCGAGCACCGCCTTGTCGTTGCACAACAGGAGAAGGAACACCGTCGCACTGGGCAACAGGACCCCGGCCAGGGCCTGAACACCCGTGGTGATGAGACCGAGCGGCGCCCCGGGGATGAGCACGATGACCGCGGCCAGGGCCACCATGGCGCTGAAGGCGCCGTAGAAGAACTTCGCGTCCTTCCAGCTGCGGTGGAGCGAGTGGTGCGCGCCGAACACGTCGCCGAAGGCGTACGAAGTGGCGAGCGTCACCGAGGCGGCTCCGATGATCGAGGCGTTGAGCAGGATGATGGCGAAGATCGCGCCCGTCCCGTGCCCGACCTGGGTGGCCAGGCCGTGCGCCACACCGCCTGCGTTGGTGTAATGGCCGAACAGCGGCGTCCCGGTGAACGCGGAGGCCACGACGGCCATGATCAGCGACGCCGCGAACACCGTCACGAGGGAGCCGAGGACGGTGTCGACCCGCTCGTAGTTGATCCAGCGCGGCGTGATGCGCTTGTCGATGATGTTCGACTGCTGGAAGAAAAGTTGCCATGGGGCCACCGTGGTGCCGACGATGGCGATCACGAGCAGGATCGACGTCGAGTTGAACCCGCCGTGGACGCCCGGGATGACGAAGCCCTTGGCGAAGGACGAGGCGCTCGGGTGGCTGAAGATGGCGAGGGGAATCACCAAGAAGTTGGCGAAGATGAAGACGAACATGAACCGTTCCCAGCGCCGGAAGCTCCCGCTCGCGGTCATCGCCACGAGCGCGACGGCCGCGATGGGCACCGAGATGTACTCGCTCACCCCGAAGTAGCCGAGCGCGAGGCTGACACCGATGAACTCGGTTGCGATGGTGAGGAAGTTCAAGATGAACAGGTCACCGACCGAGAATGCCCCCCAGAACTTCCCGAAGCGCTCGTTGATCAGGCGGGCGTGGCCGACGCCGGTGACCGCACCGAGGCGAACGACCATCTCCTGGTTGACGATCAGCACCGGGATGAGCAGGGGCAGCGTCCACAGCAGCGTCAGCCCGTAGTTCTGGCCGGCCTGGGCGTAGGTCGAGACCCCGCCGGCGTCGTTGTCCCCCACCATCACGATGAGTCCCGGGCCGAGGATGGCGAACAGGGTGAGGATGCGGGCCTTCCACGAGCGCCGGCTCCCGACGTCGTGCTGCTTGATGGTGCCAAAGGCCCCCTGGATGTCGCCCAGGTGGGCCGAGTCCAAGACGGCGCTCGCCTGCTCCTCGTCGGGGGCGACGTCGGTCATCTCTCACCTCCTCTCACTGACCTGGCTTCGTGCGGCACGACACGCACCGAGCCCGGTCAGGAGGAGGCGACGGTTGGCGCTCCTCGGTGACCGAACCTCGTGCGTGTCGCTCGATGTGGTCGTCTGCTTCTTGTGCGTCGGGTTCTCAGCGCTGGTCCCCCCGACGTGGTGGCGGCTCGGTGTCGGCCGGACGGATCCGCAGCTTGGATTTTCGCATCCGTCGCGCCTATTCCTCGGCGGTGGCCATGCCGAACTCGCGGCGCCAGCCGCTCGGCAACAGGAGCTCGACCAGGTCGTCGACGGTGACCACGCCGAGCATCTGGCGGTGCTCGTGGTCGAGGACGGGGGCGACGGTCAGGTTGAAGTCCGACATGGTCCTCGCCGTGGCGTTGAGGTCCCAGTCGGCGTGGACATGGGCGGGATCGGGGCGCATGACCGCAGCGAGCGTCGCCGTGGGCCGGGCGCGCACCAGGCTCACCACCGATGCCGAGCCGGTCACTTCGCCGGACGGCCCGGTGGCGAAGACGACGTTGAGGGTCTCGGGCGGTGCGGTGCTGGCTCGCACCGCGTCGAGCACCTCGACGACGCTCAGCGTCTCGGGCAGCGCCAGGAAGTCGGGGCTCATGATGCCCCCCGCCGTCTCGGGGTTGTAGGAGAGGAGTGAGCGGACCTTGCGCTGCTGGGGCTCGGGCAGCAGGTTCAAAATGGGGAGCCGCCGCTCCTGGTCGATGTCGACGATGAGATCGGCGGCATCGTCGGGGGCCATGCGGCTGAGCACCCTGGCCGCCTCGGCGTCGGAGCGCGACTGGATGAACTCGAGCTGGTGCTCCATGTCGAGCTCTTCGAACACGTCGGCCTCGAGCTCCTGGTCGGCGCCCACCGCCTCGATGATCTCCTCTCCCTCCTCATGGGAGGCAGCCTCGACGAGGTCGGCGATCTGGGCGGGGTGCAGGCGCGCCAGCTTGCGGTAGGGGATGCGGAGCCTGGCCGACGGCACGTGCGCCACGAAGGGCTCGATGCTCTCCCAGTCGACGATCGACCCGGGGCGGATGTTCCTGCCGAGCCTCCCGGGCAGCAGTCTTCGGAAGACGGCCTTGGTCGAGGGGTCGACGCCCACGACCTCCCAGGTTCCGTCGACCTTTGCCAGTTCGATCTCGTTCGCCCGGATCAAGCGGCCGCCGACCAGGTTGATGAGGTGGCGGCTGAGCAGGTCCTGGGCGAGCAGCAGTTCGCCGGGCCGGCGCTCGAACCGACGCAGGTCCACTCGCTCGCCGACGAAGTGCACCCGGCCCGGCTCGATGTCGGCGATCTTGCGGAGGGGGACGAACAGATCACGCCCGGCGATGCGCGCGACCAGACCGGCGATGGGCGGATGGGGGCGCTCGCCGACCCGCACGATCAGATCCTGGACGCGGCCGATCTTGTCGCCCGCCTGGTCGACGAGGGGGCGCTTTAACACGCTCGAGAGATGCACGACTTCGATGGCCACGGCGGGCGACCTTCCTTGGCCCACGCGCAACGGTCACCAGGCGTGACCGACCTGCTGCGTATGGACGCGAGCAAACCTAACAGCCGCGTCGCAGCCGTCGAGGTGGCTTTTGCGCGACATTCGTGACAGGAAAGCGGCCCCGGGGCGGCCTGTGGCCTAGGTCTGGAGGTCGCCGACCGCATCGGCGAGCGCCTCGAGCTCCGCTCGCCAGTCTGCCGGGGGCACCAGGGGCCTGGCCACGAATTTGGAGAAGCCGACCTCGATGAAGGACTCGAGGTGCGCGCGCAGTTGCTCGAGGCCGACCGGGACGAGGGCCTCGAGCGGGTTCCCCCGGGCCCGGCGCCCGAGGGCGGCCCGTGCACGGTCGCTGAGGGGGGCGGTGGCGTAGCCGATGCTCACCCCGAAATGCTCGGGACTGATGGCACGCCCGGCCCGCTCGGCCGCCTCGTCGATGACCGCCCTACCGGCCACCACCTCGGCTGGCGTGCACATGGCGGGCAGCCAACCGTCGGCCATGCGGCCGCAACGCTCAAGCGATGCCGGTGCCATGCCGCCCAACCACACCTCGAGGGGCTCCTGGGAGGGGACCGGCGAGAGGGAGACGCTTGCGAACGACGCGCTCGGGCCGTCGTGGCTGACCGGCGCCCCCGACCAGAGCGCACGCAGGACAGGGAGGAGCTCGTCGATGGCGTCGCCCCTCGCTGTCGGGGCCACTCCGATGGCCGAGCGCTCGGGCTCCGTCGAGAGGCCCGGCACCAGCGTGAGCAGCAGCCGGCCGCCCGAGAGCGCGTCGAGCGACGCAGCCTGCTTCGCCAGGCGCACCGGGTTCTTGCCCGGGAGGAGGGCTGTGGTTCCGAGCTTCAAGGTGGGATTGTGGGCGCCAACCCAGGCCAGCGCCACCATGGGGTCGAGACCCGGCGCACTCAGGACCTCTGGGAGCCACAACGAGTCGAAGCCGAGTGCGTCGATGTCGTCGCCCAGCCGACACAGGCCGACGGCGTCGAGGCCGGGGGCGCTGGTGCCAATGCCGATGCGCACCTTCATGAGATCGAGCCTCCCATCCGGCGCGACGATACGCCCATCGGTTCAGTGCGGGGCACCGGCGACGGCTCGCTTCGCCTGCTCGATACCGGCGTCGTCCACGTCGTGGTGGGTCATCAGGCGGATGAGGCCGGGCGCGATCGAGTCAGCGAGCACCCCCTCTGAGCGCAGGTGGTCGAGGACCCGCCCCGGCGCTCTGGAATGGAACAGCACGATATTGGTCACGACCCGCTCGGGGACGCAGCCACCATCGGGCCAGCGCTCGGCCACCGCTTCGGCGAGCTCTCGTGCCCGGCGGTGATCATCGGCCAGGCGGTCCACCATCTTTTGGAGCGCGACGAGCCCGGCTGCCGCCAGCACCCCAGCCTGTCGCATAGCACCGCCGAGCCGCTTGCGCTCGATCACCGCCGCCTCGATGAAATCGACCGGGCCGGCGAGGAGCGACCCCACCGGGGCGCAGAGGCCCTTCGACAGGCAGCTCATCACCGTGGTCGCCTCATCGGCGAACTCGGCAGCACTGACGCCGGTCGCGATCTCGGCATTGAACAGGCGGGCGCCATCCATGTGCACGGGCAGGTCCCCTGCCGCCTCGCGCACGTCGCGCAGGGCCGAGAGGGACCAGGGAACGCCACCGGCGGGCATATGCGTGTTCTCGACGCAGACCAGGCTGGTGGTGGGCTGGTGGTAGTCGGCGGCCTGTCGGGCGCGCACCACGTCCGCCGCGCGAATGGTCCCGTCGCTGTCGTCGACCGGGTCGAACTGGATCCCGGCGTTGCGGCCGGCCGCGCCGAGCTCGTAGGCGACGATGTGCTGGCGGGCCCCGGCGACCACGATTGTCCCGGGCTGGGTGAGGACCCGCAGGGCGATCTGGTTGGCCATCACCCCGGACGGGACGAAGAGCGCAGCTGCCTTGCCGACACGCTCGGCGTAGACGGCCTGCAGCTCGTTGACCGTCGGGTCCTCGCGGTAGCCGTCGTCACCGACCTCGGCGTCGGCCATGGCTCGACGCATCTCGACGGTAGGGCGAGTGACCGTGTCACTGCGCAGATCGACGAGTGCGCCCACACGGCGATGCTATCGGGCTGCCGCGCCACGACGACCTGGCCGCCGGCCCGAGGTGGCAGCGCTCCTCGTTAGGCTCTCGCCTCGTGACAACGACCCCGGACGCGGGCGGCCAGCCGGATCCTCCCATTCTCGCCAGCACCGACGCAGGGGTCCACGCCGCGCTCGGCATCTCGGTCGTCGAGGTGTCCGCTGATCGCGCGGTTGTCACCGTGCCGGTGACCGAGCGCGTCCACCAGCCCTACGGGCTGCTCCACGGGGGCGTCTCGGCACTCTTGGCCGAGTCCGCCGCCAGCATCGGCGGTGCCGCCTCCGTCCCGGCGGGCAAGGCGGTCGTTGGCATCGAGCTCAACGCCTCGCACCTTCACTCCGTTCGGCGGGGCACTCTCACCGCCGTAGCCACGCCGCTGCGCAAGGGGCGGACCATCCAGGTCTGGGACATCGCTGTCTCCGACGACGCCGACCGGCTCATCTGCCAGGCCCGCTGCACCCTGGCGGTCGTCGACGCTCCCACGGTGACGCCCTAAGAGGCCACGGCGGCGGCGTCGATGGCCCCCCGCATGGTGTTGGCCGCGTCCTTGTCGTGGATGAACGCCGAGATGACCGCACCGATCAGTGCGATCCCCGCCGCGGCGGCGAAGGCGGCCCGGAAGCCGCTCAGTACCGTCGCGTGCGCTGCGCTGCCGACGTCGGGGACCACTGTCGTAAAGACGGTGGCCAGCAACGCGACCCCGAGGGCGGCTGCCATCTGTCGCTGCGTGTTGAAGAGGGCGGAGGCCTGGCCGGTGTCGGCCGGCGACATGGTCGCGAACGTGGCGGTCTGCAGCGACATGAACACGAAGGACATGGACGCGCCGAGGAGGAACATGAGGCCGCGGAGCCACCACAGGTCGGCGGTGATGCCGACGGTGGCGAGCACGACCATCACCGCGCTCACGCCGACGAGGCCTCCCACCATCAGCCTCCTCGGCCCGACTCGCGGGTAGAGACGCGCGGCCAGCTGTGACAGCAGCATCACGCCGATGGCCTCGGGGAAGGTGCACAGGCCCGAGACCAGCGCCGAGGTGCCGCGGCCTACCTGGAGGAACTGCGGGAAGATGAACAAGAGCCCGAGGAACGACCCGTAGGCGAAGATCCCGACGAGGTTGGTGGTCCCGAAGAGCCGGTCGCCGAGCAGGGCCAGGCGGAGCATCGGGTAGCGGCGGTGGAGCTCGACGGGGACGAGCACGGCGAAGCAGAGGAGACCGGCGACCAGCGCGCCGAGGACGCCGCTCGAGCCCCAGCCCTTCACCGGACCCTGACTGAGGGCATAGAGCACCAACCCGAGGCCAGCGCCGGAGAGGGCGAAGCCGAAGACGTCGAACCCACCTTTCGCCGGCTCGCGGTGCTCGTGGAGGAAGAAGAGGCCGAAGAGGAAAGCCGCCACGCCGACCGGGACGTTGACATAGAACACCCACCGCCATGACAGCGTGTCGACCAGGAGGCCGCCGAGGACCGGCCCGGTCGCCGGGGCGATGACGGTCGGGATGATCAAGATCGAGGCAGCCTTCGCCCGCTCGGCGGGTGGGAAGGCCCGGAACAACATGGCCGTCCCGACCGGGGTCAGCATGCCGCCGCCCACGCCCTGGAGGACCCTGAAGGCGATCAATTCGTTGAGCGACGTCGCGAGGCCACAGAGGATGGAGGCGCCCGTGAACGCAGCCAGTGCGAAGAGGAACACACGCTTGGTGCCGATCCTGTCGCCGATCCACCCCGAAGCCGGGATGAAGACCGCCAGTCCGAGCAGGTAGCCGGTGACGACCCACTCAATGCTGTCGGCGTTCACGTGGAAGTCACGGGCCATGGTCGGGAGTGCCACGTTCACGATGGTCGAGTCCAAGATGTTCATGAACATCGCCACGACGAAGACAGCGCCGACGACGAGGCGCTGATCGATGGCGGGCAGCCTGAGGGGGGCGGCTCGATGCCTGGGGCCGTTCGAGGGCGTCACCGTCCTCTCCGTCAGCTGTTCTGGCCTTGCCACGTTCGAAACTCCTCGAGGAGCCCGGCGATCGCCGGCCGGGCAACGCACCACTTTAGGGGCGACAGGGTGGCCGCCATCCTGCGTCCCTCGACGGTCCGAGCTGCCGTCGTTGGTCGCACCGCCGGTACGACCGCAGCGGCCCCTGCCGGTGCTCGCAGGTCAAACAGTCGCATTGGGCGCCCCCTTCCGCTTAGAATCATGGTGTGCACCCGGTGCGAACCGCTGGTGAGCCGGGGTTCGGCCGGATACTCACCATCACTTCCGCTCCCGGTGGGAGTCCCACAGTCTCGGGTAGCACCACTGGTATTACCGCCGGGTTTCCTAACGCCGCCCCGACTTCCGTCGGCGATCCGGTGCCGATGGCCGCCTTGGGCGGTTCCCGGTCGGAAGCACCCGACCTTCGTCCCCGCTCCCCCATGGGGAGCCCCAACACACCCCTGGAGGTTCCCTCATGAGCAGATCACCCGTCGCCGTGCTCGGGACCGGCATGACCGACCTCTCGAGGAGGGACCTGACGCCCGACGGCATGGCGCACCAAGCGGTGGCCGAGGCCCTCGGGGACGCCGGCGTCTCGGCCAGCGACCTCAGCCTCGTCATCTCGTCGAATGCCACCGGGGGGCGGCTCAACGATCAGGGGTGCATCCGGGGCCAATCGTGGCTCCGCAAGGCCGGCCTCGCCGGCGTACCGGTGGTCAACGTGGACAACTCCTGTGCCGGGGGCTCCTCGGCGCTCCACCTCGGCGTGATGGCGGCGCTCACCTCGAACCGCCCGATCCTGGTCCTCGGCGTCGAGAAAATGTGGACAGGAAACCGTGCGGAGACCCTGGCCGGCATCGAAGACGGCCTGCCTGCTGACTACCGCGCCGACATGCACGACCGGTTCATCGCTGACGAGAACCCGAGCGGCAGCGTCCTCATGGACCTCAACGCCAGGTGGGCGGCCCTCTACATGCGCGAGCGTGGCGCGACCATCGAACAGGTGGCCGCCGCGGCGGTCAAGGCGCGGCGCAACGCCGCTCTGAACCCCCTCGCCCAGATCCAACAGGCCATCTCGCTGGAGGAGGTCCTGCGCTCGCCGCAGGTCGCGGGCGTGCTGACCCGGGCCATGTGCAGTTCCTTCTGCGACGGCGCCGCAGCTGCGGTCCTCGCTGGACCCGACGCCGCCGCCGTCGACGGCGCGCCACGTATCATCGGCTCCGTGGCCCGATCCGGCAACGGCGCAATCGACTACCACGAGCGTCTCGAGGAGACGGCCGCGGCCGCCTGGGACGAATTCGGCTTCGGACCCGGCGACATCGACATGGTCGAGCTCCACGACGCCACCAGCCCCGAGGAGCTCTATGCGCTCGAGTCTCTCGGCCTCTTCGCTCACGGTGAGGCCGGACCTGCGACCTTGCGCGGCGACACGGCCATCGGCGGCAGCGGGCTCACCGTCAACCCGAGCGGCGGCCTTGTTGGGCGCGGCCACCCGCTTGGCGCCACGGGCATTGCGCAGCTCATCGAGCTGGCCAACCAGTTCCGCGGCCGCTGCGGCGCCCGACAGGTGCGAGGCGCTCGGCTTGGCATCACGGTCAATACCGGTGGGATCATCGAGGGGGACGCGGCATTCGTGGGGATCCACGCCGTCGCAGGAGGCTGACCATGGCTGGCATCAAGGTGACGGGCTGGGGCATCGCCGTGCCGGAGAAGGTGGTCACCAACGACGACCTCACCGCCACCTTGGACACGAACGACGCATGGATCGTCGAGCGCACCGGCATCCGGGAGCGCCGCGTAGGTGGGACGACCTCGGGACTGGCCATCGAGGCCGGCCAGAAGGCGCTCGACAAGGCCGGCCTGACCCCCGCCGACATCGACATGGTGGTGCTCGCCACCACGACGCCCGACGCCATGGTGCCGGGGACGGCCACGACCGTGCAGAACGCGCTCGGGATCAACGGGGGCGCCTTCGACGTGAACGCCGCCTGTTCGGGGTTCGTCTACGGCCTGGTGACCGCCGCCGGCCTCGCCGCCGTGGGCGCCCGGCGCATCCTGCTGATCGGCAGCGACACGCTGACCCGCATCACTGACTGGGACGACCGTTCGATTGCCGTGCTGGTGGGCGACGGGGCCGGTGCGGCCGTCATCGAGACGGTCGAGGGCGAGAGCGACCTGCTCAGCTGGAACCTGAATGCCGATGGCTCGCTCAAGCACCTCTTGTACTGCGAGCACGGCGGGTTCTTGGTCATGGACGGCAAGGAGATCTTCCGCAAGGCGGTGCGCGTCGTGGTCGAGTCGGCCGAGAAGGCCATGGCCGATGCCGGCCTCGGGGTCGACGACATCAGCCTGTTCGTGCCCCACCAGGCCAACCTGCGCATCATCCAGGCGGCCTGCCAGCGGTTGGGCATTTCCGAGGAGAAGTCGGCGATCGTCATCGACCGCTATGGCAACACCTCGTCGGCCTCGATCCCTCTCGCGCTCGTCGACGCCATCGACAACGGGCGGGTGAAGCCGGGCGACACCCTGTTGCTCTCCGGTTTCGGCGGCGGCATGACCTGGGCGAGCGCCGTGCTCCGCTGGGGCGGATGAGCGGGGACCGCTCCGAGCCGGTCCTCGTGGTGCTCGCGGCGGGCCGCGCCCGCCGCTTCGGCGGCGTCAAGCCGCTTGCACCGGTCGGGCCGGCCGGCGAGCCCGTGCTCGACCTGCTCGCCAGTGACGCGCTGGCCGCGGGCTTCGGCTCGCTGGTTCTGGTCCTCGGGTCCGCCACCGGACCGGCCGTCCGCTACCACGTGGAACGAACCTGGCCCACGCCGATCGAGGTCCATTTCGCGGAGCAGCTGGCGCCGATCGGGACCGTCGATGCCGTGCTGGCCGCCTCCTCGCACCTGCGAGACGGCGAGGCATTCGGCGTGGCGAACGCCGATGACATCTATGGGCGCGCCGCCCTCAGCCTCCTCGCCCAACGACTCCGCAGCCATCCGGCCGACAATGCCCTGGTCGGCTTCCGGCTGCGCAACGCCGTCATCGGCGACAAGCCGGTGACCCGGGGGGTGTGCGCGCTCAATGACCACGGCACGCTCGTGTCGATCGAAGAGCGGCGCAACGTGGTGGCCTCGGGGCCGGGGTCCTTCGCCGCAGGCGACGGCCTCCAGCCGGCCGCCCTCGACGGCGACGTGCTCGTGTCGATGAACCTGTGGGGCTTCGCCGCCGCCATGCGCGACGTCTTCTCGGGTGCCATGAAGTCGGCGAGTGAGGCCAGTGAGGACGCCGAGGTGCTGTTGCCCGAGGTCGTCGGCGCCCTGCTCGGCGATCCATCCGCGGGCCGGCTCGGGCAGTTCACGGTCATCCCCACCGAGGACCGCTGCATCGGGGTGACCCACCCTGGGGACCTCGCACTCGTCCAGGCGGACCTCGCCGGCCAGATCGGCCGGGGCGAGCGTCCGGGCGAGTTGTGGCCGTCGGTCAAGTGAGGGCACGGCCGTGAGCCGCAGCCAGCGCCTGAGCGTCGCCCTCGGAGTCAACCTGGCGCTGGTGGTGGCGCTCGCCATTGCGGCGCGCCTGGCCCACTCCACCAGCCTGCTCGCCGACGCCGGCCACAACCTGAGCGACGTCTGCGCCGTCGCCCTCTCGTTGGCCGCGGTCCGCTGGGCGACCCGCCCGCGCAGCAGCACTCGCTCGTTCGGGAACCACCGGGGCACCATCCTCGCCGCGTTGGCGAACGCAGCCGCCCTCTTCGCCGTGACGGCGGTCATCGTCGTTCTCAGCATCGACCGGCTCGTGCACCCGGTGGCCGTCCGGGGCGGGATCCTGGTGGTGATGGCCCTCGTGGCCATGGGCGCGAACGCCGCCTGCGCCATGGTGGTGCGAGACGGCACGCACGACCTCAACATGCGTTCCGTATTCCTTCACATGACAGCTGACGTCCTGAGCGCTGCGTTCGTCCTCGTCGCCGGGCTGATCCTGCTCGTGAGCGGCGGCAGCTCCTGGGAGCGCATCGACCCGATCGCTTCTTTGGCGGTGAGCGCCCTGATCCTCGTCGAGGCCTACCGCATCCTTCGTGGCGCCATCGACGTCCTGCTCGAGTCCACGCCCGCTGACCTCGATCTCAACGAGCTGCGCCTGGCCATCATGTCGGTGGAAGGGGTGTCCGACGTGCACGACGTCCACGCCTGGAGCCTGTCGAGCGAGGTGCGCGCCCTCTCTGCCCACCTGGTGCTGGCGGGACACCCGACGCTCGAGGAAGCCCAGGAGGTGGGCGGTGCGGTCCGCTCCCGGGTGAGTGCGCCGTTCGAGCTGTCCCACACGACCTTCGAGCTCGAGTGCGAGCGGTGCGACGACGACCTTGCCGACCCCTGCGGGATGGACGAGGTGGTCGAGGAGCACGGCCAAGGCGCAAACCGGGCCCGGACGCGACGCAACCCCGAGTAACCAGCCGGTCGAAACCGCCCGTGCTCCTCGGGGCCACGCCTACGACGGACCGCTGCCACCTGCAGCCGGGGCCGTGTCGGACAACCCCGGCCCGGGGCCGGAGCCGACAGCTCCAGGGAAGCCACCGACCCGTTCCACGAACCGCCTCTCCGGGTACCTTCCTCCGCCCCGACCGAGAGCACCTTGCGGCACCCCCTGCCGCTCTTCGACGCTGCCTTGCGGCTTCATCTCCGATCCCCTCGGTTCCACCTTGCGGCTTCCCCTCGGTTGCACCTTCGCTTCCCCTTGCGGTTCCGCTCCAGCGCTGCGGCGGGCTTTAGCAACCCGAACTGGAGACACTGTGCACTTTCCATCTTCCGAGGTCAAGGGCAATTTTCGAAATCCAGACGTTGTCCCCACACTTTCTGGAGTCGTCCCCAGATGGCCGTGTGTCGTCCCCAGGGGACCCACGGTCATCCCCAGCTCCTCCCCAGGCCGGGCGGCCCTTCTGGCGGGGCCCCAGGCACCGGCTCGGACCCGCGCGCGCCCGGGGAGCGGCGGGGACGGGCGGTAGCCTCAGTTGTGGGCATCGACGTGGACCAGGCACGGCGCGACACCCCGGGGTGTGCCCATGTCGCCCATTTGAACAACGCCGGCGCCGCCCTCCGGCCCCAGGTGGTCACCGACGCGGTGATCGGCCATCTGCAGCGTGAGGCGGAGATCGGCGGCTACGAAGCGGCCGACGAGGCGAAGGACGCGCTCGCCCACACCTACGACGCGCTCGGCCGGCTCCTCGGCTGCTCCCCCACCGAGATCGCCCTCGTCGAGAACGCCACGCGTGCGTTCGACATGGCCTTCTACTCCTTTTCCTTCGAACCGGGCGATCGGATCCTCACGTCGCACGCCGAGTACGCCTCCAACGCCGTGGCCATGCTGCAGGTGGCCCGACGAAGCGGCGCGGTGATCGAAGTGGTCGACGACGACGCCTTCGGCCAGCTCGACGTGGCCGACCTCGAGCGCCGCTTGACCAGAGGAGCGGGCCCGGCGCGGCTGGTCGCGCTCACCCACGTGCCCTCCCAGGGAGGGCTCGTGAACCCGGCAGCGGCGATCGGCCGCCTCACCCGGGCAGCGGGGATCCCCTACCTTCTCGACGCGTGCCAGTCGGTCGGCCAGCTCGAGCTCGACGTCACCGAAGTGGGGTGCGACTTTTTGGCCGGGACCGGGCGAAAGTTCCTCCGGGGCCCGCGCGGCACCGGGTTCCTCTACGCGTCGGGGGCGATTACCGAGACGCTCGAACCCCCGTTCGTCGACCTGTGGTCGGCCACGTGGACCGGACCCGACACCTTCGAGCTCGCAGACGGGGCGCGGCGCTTCGAAACCTGGGAGTGCGATGTGGCGGGCCGGATCGGGCTGGGCGCCGCGGTCGACTACGCGCTCGGCGTCGGCCTCGCGGACATTGAGCTGCGGGTACACGAACTTGCAACAGCGCTCCGTGAGCGCCTGGTGGCCCTGGCCGGGGTCACGGTGCGCGATCGCGGCGAGCACCTCTGCGGCATCGTCACCTTCACCGTCGAGGGCACCGGGCCGGCCGCGGTCCGACAGCACCTGGCGGCCGATGCCGTCAACGTCCACGTCACGACCGCCGCGTCGGCACAGCTCGACTTCCCGCGCCGGGGCCTGGGCGAGGTCGTCCGCGCCTCGGTCCACTATTACAACAACGACGAGGACCTCGACCGGCTCATCCGCTCCCTCCGCGCACTGTGACGGCAACCTGGGCCCATGCTGTGCCGGGTGACGAGATCCGGCGACGCCCGCCGGGTGCGCCGAACGGCAGGTGACGCTGCCTACAGGGGCGTGACGTAGGCGGCGCTGATGCCCCCGTCGACCAGGAAGGTCGAGGCGGTCACGAAGCTCGCGTCGTCCGAGGCGAGGAAGGCCGCAGCGCCGGCGATCTCCTCGGGCTCCGCGAAGCGCCCCATTGGTATGTGCACAAGACGACGGGCCGCGCGCTCGGGGTCCTTCGCGAAGAGCTCCTGGAGCAGCGGGGTGTTCACCGGGCCCGGGCACAGCGCGTTCACCCGCACGCCCTGCCGGGCGAACTGCACCCCCAACTCGCGCGACATCGACAGGACGCCGCCCTTCGAGGCGGTGTAGGAGATCTGGCTGGTGGCCGCCCCCATGACCGCCACGAACGAGGCCGTGTTGATTACCGACCCCCCACCCCGCTCCAAGAGGTACGGGATGCCGCTCTTGCAGCAGAGGTAGACCGAGGTGAGGTTGACCTCTTGGACCCGGCGCCATGCGTCGAGCTCGGTCTCGAGGATGGAGTCGTCGTCCGGTGGCGAGATGCCGGCGTTGTTCGCACAGATGTCGATGCCGCCGTACTCCGTTGCGGCGGCAGCGTAGAGCTGCTCGACGGCGCCCGGATCGGTCACGTCGGTGTGGACATAGAGGCCGTCGATCGCCTGGGCGAGCTGCGTGCCGCGCTGGTCGTCGAGGTCGGCGATGACCACGTGCGCGCCCTCAGCGGCGAAGCGCTCCGCCATGGCCCGCCCGATGCCGCTGGCCGCACCGGTGACCACCGCCACCTTCTCCTCCAGGCGATTGGAGCGCACGGCGCGCCTCGATCCGTTCTGGGTGTCGGTCATCTCACTCCTCTGTCGAGATAAAGACGTTCTTCACATCACTGAATGCACCGAGCGCGTCGGGCCCGAGTTCCCTGCCGATCCCGGACTGCTTGAAGCCCCCGAAGGGGGACCAATACCGCACCGACGAGTGCGAGTTGACCGAGAGGTTCCCCGAGTCGATGGCACGCGCCACGCGGAGCGCCCGACCGACGTTTTGGGACCAGATCGAGCCGGACAGCCCGTAGATGCTGTCGTTGGCGATGGCAACGGCCTCGGCTTCGTCCTCGAAGGGGACGACGACCACCACCGGTCCGAAGATCTCCTCGGTGACCGCTCGTGCGGAGCGTTCGACCGGCGCCAGCACCGTTGGCGCGAACCAGTTGCCGGGGCCTGCGGGAGCCTCGCCGCGGAAGGCCACCGGGGCGTCGTCGGGGACGAACGAGGAGACCTCTTCGAGGTGCGACGGCGAGATGAGGGGTCCCATCTCAGTGCGCTCATCGAGCGGGTCGCCCACAACCACGCCTCGGACCGCCGGCTCGAGCAGCGCCATGAACTGGTCATAGGCGGAGCGCTCGACCAGAATCCTCGATCGGGCACAGCAGTCCTGACCGGCGTTGTCGAAGACCCCATAGGGGGCACGTGCCGCCGCCAGCTCGATGTCGGCGTCGGCGAATACGACGTTGGCGCTCTTGCCACCGAGCTCGAGGGTGACCCGTTTCACCTGTTCCGCGCACCCCGCCATGATCCCCTTGCCTACCTCGGTCGAGCCGGTGAAGCACACCTTGCGGACAGCGGGGTGGGTGACGAAGCGCCATCCGACCACCGAGCCCTTGCCGGAGATGACCTGGAAGACGTCGGGGGGGATGCCCGCCTCGACTGCCAGCTCACCGATGCGCAGGGCGGAGAGCGGGGTCAGCTCGGCCGGCTTGAGCACGACGGTGTTGCCGGCGGCGAGCGCCGGCGCGAAGCCCCAGCCGGCGATGGCCATGGGGAAGTTCCATGGCACGATGATCCCGACGACGCCGAGCGGCTCGTGGAAGGTGACGTCGATGCCGCCGGCCACGGGGATCTGCAGGCCGAAATGGCGCTCGGGAGACGCCGCGTAGTACTCGATGACGTCTCGGACGTTGCCCGCCTCCCAACGGGCATTCCCGATCACGTGGCCGGCATTGGTGACCTCGAGGAGTGCGAGCTCCTCGGCGTGGGCGTCGACCAGGTCGGCGAAGCGCCGCAGGAGCCGCGCCCGGTCCCCCGGGGCCACCGCCCGCCAGGCCGGGAACGCTGTTGCGGCACGGCCGATGGCCGCATCGACCTCTTCGAGCGAGGCAGAGGGGACGTGGGTGAGCACCGCCCCCGTGGCAGGGTTGTGCACGGGCACGGTCGCGATCGCCTTCATGGCGAGATCATGGCCCGACACCACCCCTGGGGGGCAACTCTGGTGCTCAGAACGGCTGCTGGAGTTGCTTGAGTTCGAGCTCGATTTCGGCGAGTTCCTCGTCGCTCCCCTGGACCTTCGGGCCCTTGAACCACTTGTGGGCGGAGGCGAGCCACCAGATCAACACCGCCGCCATGATGGCGACGAACACGGGGCCGGCCCAGTTGAAGTCCGCCGCGGTGTTCCACGGCCAGAACGCCGGTGCGAAAAAGAGGAGGGTGATGATGACCACCCAGATGCAGGCGACGGTCCCGACGAGCTTCGACCAGCGACCGAGACTCCAGGGCCCGGGCTTGAAGGCGCTGCCGGCACGCAGCCGCAGGAAGATCGGGATGCCGTAGGCCACGTAGAGGCCGACCGTCCCGATCGAGACGATGGCGAAGAACGCCACGGAGTACCCGCCCACCTGGTAGAGGGAGGGCACGCCGAGCAGGAAGGCCACACCGACCGCCAGCCACACGGCGTTCACCGGCGAACGGGTCTTCGGGTGCAGCCGGTGCCACAGCTTGTGGCCTGGGATCGCACCGTCTCTCGAGAAGGCGTAGATCATGCGCGAGTTCGCGGTCACCGAGGCGAGCCCGCAGAAGAACATGGCGATGACCGAGATCACCACGAGGAGCTTGCCGCCCTGGCCGCTGATGGCGTCGACGAAGAGCTGGCCACCCGCCGTCGACCCGTTGAGGGCGAGAGCCTCGTACTCCTTCTGGCCGCCCTGGATGGCGAGCGTCATCGAGAGGTTCAAGATGAAGCCGGCGATGATCGACACGTAGATCGCCCGCACGATGCCGTTGGGCCCCGAGCGGGCCGCGACGTGGGTCTCTTCGGTCATGTGGGCCGAGGCGTCGTAGCCGGTGAGCGTGTACTGGGCAAGCAGGAGCCCGATGGCGAAGGCATAGACGCCGGCGAAGGGGCCGGTCCACCCGGTCAGGTTCTGGTGCGAGAACAAGAAGCTCGCACTCTGGTGGTGCGACGGGATGGCGAAAAGGGCCACCACGATGATGAGCGTGCCGCCGATGTGCCACCAGACGCTGACGTCGGCGAGGAAGCCGACCAGCTTGACCCGGAACGAGTTGAGGAGCCCGTGGAGCGCCAGGATTATGGCGTAGATCACGAGGACCCACCGCACGGTCGAGTGGAAGCCCGAGTCGTAGAGGGAGAGAATGAAGCCGACGTACACGGCCATGCCGTAGTCGATGGACGCGGTGACGGCGACCTGGCCGACCAGGTTGAACCACCCGGTGGCCCAGGACCAGGCAGCCTTGTTCTTGGTTGCGAGACGCGCCGACCAGTAGTACAGACCGCCAGCCGTCGGGTAGGCCGAGCAGATCTCGGCCATGCCCATTCCAACCAGAAGGGTGAAGGCGCCGACGATGAACCAACCCGTGGTGATGACGATCGGGCCCCCGGCATCCATGCCCAGGTAGTAGGTGGTGATGCCACCCGTCAGGATCGAGATGATCGAAAAGGAAATGGCGAAGTTGGAGAAGCCGCCCATCCCACGCCGCAACTCCTGGGCGTAGCCCAGCTTGTGCAACTCCATGGTGTCGGCGTCTTCGGACTTGAGCTGCTCGTCGATGGCAACGTGTTCGGCCGGACTGAACTCCCCTGCAGGAGTGTCGGCAACGGCGTCGTCATTCACGTCCATGTGACCCCCAAATTCCGCCGGACGAGCGGCCACGGTGTGCCACTCGAGAATTCCATGCAGCATTAGGACACTCCGAAGGTTCTCTGTCAAGCGATTTCGTCGCGCTGGTGCGGTGAGAGCGTGGATCACGACGTTGCGGGCACGAGGCGCGCTGCATATCGGCGTCTCGGCCACGAGCACGCACCGCGTCGTCCCGGTAGCTTCGATGGACATGTCCGACGACACGACCACCGCCATGGGTAGAACCGACGAACCGGTGAGCTTCGACCTGGCCTCGGTCTTCCACGCCTGGGCGGAGGCGCTCGGCGAGCGCGACTGCGTGGTGCACGGCCGGCGGCGATTCAGCTATCTCGACATCGCTGAGCGCTCGCGGCGCCTGTCGTCCTACTTGTACCGCCACGGCCTCGGGGCACGCGTCGAACGGGTGGCGCTCGAAGGCCACCAGTCGGGCCAGGACCACGTCGCACTCGCCCTCTACAACGGCAACGAGTACCTCGAGGGCATGGTCGGGTCCTTCGGCGCCCGTGTCGCCCCGTTCAACGTGAACTACCGCTACGTCGGCGAGGAGTTGCGCTACCTGCTCGAGGACGCGGCCCCTGCGGCGGTCATCTTCCACGCCACCATGGCGCCGGTGCTCGCACCGGTGCTCGAGAAGCTGCCGCCGATCCGGGTGCTGCTCCAGGTCGCCGACGAGTCCGGGCACGGCCTCTTGCCCGGGGCCGTCGACTACGAAGAGGCGCTCGCCTCCTCGTCGCCCGAGGGTGCTCCCGTCGAGCCTTCCGGCGATGACCTCTACATCCTCTACACCGGAGGCACCACGGGCATGCCGAAGGGCGTGCTGTGGCGCCAGGACGACATCTACAAGGCCGCGATGGGCGGGCGCTCGCTCGGCACATGGGCCGAGCTGCACTCCTACGAGGAGGTGGCCGAGGCCGCCCAGGCCGGTCTGGCCTTCAAGGTGCTGATGCTCCCTCCCCTGATGCACGGCGCCGCCCAATGGTCCACGTTCATCAACTTCAGCGGTGGCGGCACCATCGTCTTCCCCGACAATGCCCGCCGTCTCGAGCCGGCCGACGTCTGGCGGACGATCGAGCGAGAGAGGGTCGCCCTCGTGACGCTGGTCGGCGACGCAATGCTCCGCCCGCTCCTCGACGAGCTCGGCGACCACGACCACGACACCTCTTCGTTGCTCGGCTTCGGAAACGGCGGCGCACCGCTCACTGCGGCGATGCGCGAGCGGCTGCACTCGTTGCTGCCCAACGTGCTCATCACCGACGCCGCTGGCTCCTCGGAGACGGGCGCCCAAATGCTCCAGGCCACCGCGGGCGAGGCGGGTGTCGCTGGCCACTTCACGCCCGGGCCCGACACGCTGGTCGTCGACGAGACGCTGCGCCACATCCTCGAACCCGGCCATCCCGGCATCGGATGGCTTGCCCAGGCCGGGCGTATCCCCCTCGGCTACCTGAACGACCCGGTGAAGACGGCTGCGACGTTCCCGGTGATCGACGGGAGGCGCTACTCGATCCCCGGTGACCGGGCCCGGCTCCTCCCCGACGGCCAGATCGAGCTGCTCGGACGCGACTCGGTCACCATCAACTCGGGAGGCGAGAAGATCTTCGCCGAGGAGGTCGAAGGTGCGATCGCCGGGCACCCGGCCGTCGTCGATGTCGTCGTGGCCGGCCGACAGAGCGAGCGCTGGGGCCAGGAGGTCGTGGCCATCGTGGCGGTGAGCGAAGGCGCCACCGTCACGCCCGAGGAGATCATCGAGCATGCCAGTGCGTCGATCGCCCGCTACAAGCTCCCGAAGGCGGTCGTCTTCGTCCCCTCCGTCCAGCGGTCGCCCTCGGGCAAAGCGGACTACCGATGGGCCAAGGCCCGGGCGGCGGCGGATGGCTGAGGTCTCCCGGGCCTCGGGGCCGCGCACCGCGCTCCTGGCGCTGCGCCGCTGGCAGGAGAGCGACCTCGCCCCGTTCGCCGAACTGAACGCCGATCCCGAGACCATGGAGTTCTTCCCGGCCCCCCTCACTCGCGCCGAGAGCGACGACCTTGTTCGGCGGATCGAGGCGACCATTGACGCCGAGGGCTACGGCTTCTGGGCGGTCGAACGCCGATCGGATGCGCGCTTCATCGGCATGGTCGGGCTCTCGCCGGTGCGCTTTGCCGTCCACTTCGCCCCGACCGTTGAGATCGGATGGCGCCTTGCCCGGCCCTACTGGGGCCGCGGCTATGCCACCGAGGCAGCGACCGCCAGCCTCGCCTTCGGCTTCGAGGAGCTCGGCATGGACGAGATCGTGTCGTTCACCTCGCTTTCCAACACCCGGTCAGCGGCCGTCATGGCCCGCATCGGCATGCACCGGGACCCATCGGAGGACTTCGACCACCCGAGGATCCCCGTCGGTCACCCCCTCCGCCGTCACCAGCTCTGGCGGCTGCGCAGCAACGAGTGGGCCGAGGGCGCGGCCCCGAGGGCACCGGCCGGCGGGGAGGCACGAGATGCACGCCGCTGACGAGGACGGTCGGCCTCGGTGCTCCTGGGCGACGGGCGACCTGCTGCGGGCGTACCACGATGAGGAATGGGGCGTGCCGGTCCACGACGACCGCCGCCAGTTCGAGTTCCTCACGCTCGAGGGAGCACAGGCGGGCCTGAGTTGGCTGACGGTCCTGAAGCGCCGGGACGGCTACCGCCGGGCCTTCGCCGGCTTTGACCCGGCGGTGGTGGCTGCATTCGACGTCGCGCGCCTCGACACCCTGGTCCAGGACCCTGGCATCATCCGGCACCGGGCCAAGATCGAGTCGACGGTCACCAACGCAAGGGCCGTGCTCGCCGTCGCCGAGGAGTTCGGCACCTTCGACGCCTACGTCTGGGGTTTCGTCGGCGACGAGGTCATCCAGAACCACCGGCGGCAAGGTCAGGCCCTCCCGGGCTTCACGCCCCTTTCGAAACAGCTCAGCGCCGACCTTCGCCGCCGAGGCTTCCGCTTCGTCGGCCCGACGGTCATCTACGCGCACCTCCAGGCTGCGGGGCTGGTGCAGGACCACGTCACGAGCTGCTTTCGCTCGAGCGAGCTCGGGGGCTGAACCAGCAGGGCTCGCTCTGGGCTAGCTCCCCGTCGGCCGCTCGCGCACGTACTCCATGTTGGCGGCGATCGCCTCGGCCAACTCTTCGGACGCGAAGCGCTCAACCATCCACAGTGCGAGGTCGAGGCCCGAGGTGACGCCGCCGCACGACAGGAGATCGCCGTCATCGACCACGCGGTCGTGAACGACGATCGCCCCCGTCGCAGCCAGGTCGGCACGCGCTGCGTGGTGGGTCGCGGCTCGGCGTGTGCCGATGACGCCGGCATGCGCCAAGAGCAGGGCACCGGTGCACACCGACGCCATCACCGCGCCGTCGGTGGCCGCGCTGGCGAGCGGTGCCAGCCAGTCACCGCGCTCGACCTCGCCCCATGCCCCGGCGGCGGATCGGGTGACCCATCCCCCACCGGGCACCACCACGATGTCCGCCCCCGGCGAGAACACTTCGTCGACCGCGATGGCGATGCCGTGCGCCCCGCGCACTGTCCCCGCCCGCTCACGCGCCACGAGCCGGCTGTCGAACGCTCCCCCTGCGGACTGGGCGCTGCGGAGTACCTCGAGGGGCCCAAGGATGTCGAGCTCGTCCATGCCGTCGAACGTGACGAGGTCGATGCGCATCCCCTGACGCTAACTCCCACGCCAGCGGAGCCCAGAAAGCGCCTGGGCCCCGAGCACCACCCCGGCGGCCTCGACGTCGACGTTGGGCGCCAAGCGCGGCGAGCACCAACCGGTGCAGAAGACCGCTGCGCCGCCGAGCATGATCTTCTTGGGCCGAACTGGTCCCCGGGCGTGCCGCCCGCCAGCATCAGGCTGGCGAAGACGAGTGCGTACCTGTTCACCACCCACTGCAGCGGGGTGACGCTGGCGCTGAAGCTGCATTGGATGTGGGCAAGCCCGACGCACGCGATCCTGTTGTCGAGCAACGTGGGGAAGAGCACGCCGCAGAGCGGAGACAGCGCCATGATCTGCACCCGGGACCCGAAGCGGTTGCGCAGCGCAGCCGCACACTCCACCCGCGTCCTGTCGCCCACGGTCACGCTGGAGACGCCGTGCCCGGCCCCGATCGAGCGCAACACGGATCCGCTCCCCGGACCAGCTGCGAACCGATGCCCTAACCTGCAGCTGTCGAGAGGAATCCGATGACCATCCTGATCCAAGGCTCGGTGCGGGTGCAGCCTGCCCAACGTGAGCGGGCCGAGGCAGCAGCGCTGCGGATGTCCACGGCAAGCGAAGCGGAGCCGGGATGTGAGCGTTACCGGTTCGCCGCCGACCTCGCCGACCCAGAGATCGTCTGGGTCTTCGAGGAGTGGGCCGACACGGAGTCGCTCGAGGCCCACTTCGCCAGCGCGCACTTCGCCGAGTTCGTCGACGAGCTCGGCGCGTGGGTCGACGGCGAGGTCTCGGTCACCCGCTACGAGATCGCCTCGAGCGGGCCGGTCTTCTGACCGGACACCCCGGAATTTCGTCTGCCCGTCGCCGAGGCATTATCGTCATGCCGCACACCGGCGGGGGACCAGGGTTGCGGCACCCGAGACAATCGGCGCCATGCACCCCTTCCCGGCGTGCGGAAGGCACAATGTGCACCACCAACGGCGGAAAAGTTCCGCATATTTGAAAGTGAGTACATCCCCGTGAACAAGACCGAGCTGGTCTCAGCTATCTCCACCCACACCGACGTCGACCTCAAGACGGTCGCCACCGTCCTTGGCGGGCTCGAAGATGTCGTGTCGGCCACCGTGAAGAAGGGCGAGAAGGTGGCCATCACCGGCTTCGCCAGCTTCGACCGGGTGGAGCGCAAGGCTCGTACGGCGCGCAACCCCCAGACCGGTGAGCCCATCAAGGTCAAGGCCTCCAAGGCTCCCCGCATCTCGGCTGGCGCCGCCTTCAAGAAGGTCGTCAACGGCCAGGCCCCGGCCCCCAAGCTGAAGACCAAGTAACTCGCACGGCCGCGGTGCGGCCGATGCAGTGCACGACAACGTGGCGGCCCAACAAGGGCCGCCACGTTGCGCGTCAGGCGGGCGGCGGGCTCGGTGTCGCGATGGCCCTCGCCGGGACGAGTGAGGGTGTCGCTCGCTCGAGCGGCGCCCATCCCACGTCCTGGTCGTGGATCTCGGCAGCCCTCGTGCCGCCGCCGCGGATCCCGAACAGTCGGTGCGCGATCAGCAGGTAGACGACAACCACGACATTGATGGCCAGCGCCAGCAGCTTGAGCACCGAAATCGACGCGGTCAGCTCGATGATCTCGAATGGGATGAAGACGGAGGCCTCGACCACGGTGAGGTACTCGGCCCATCGCTTGGCGTACCAAAGGCCTACCGCTTCGACCGCGTTGATGATCGCGTAGAGGCCGATCGCCGCGCCGTAGAGATAGAGCCGGCCGACGGAGAGCGACACGAGGTGGTTGACCTCGTGCAAAAGGCCGGTCTTGGTGTCGTTGAACGGGCCGCCGAACGCCGCCTGGAGCTTGTTCAGGATCCTCGTGTAGTCGCCTTGGAGGTCGGCGCGGTGCCGGGCGAAGTACAAGATCGCTACGGCGAGCGAACCAATGAGCAGGAAGTGGATCACCCGGTCGATGGCAATGAGGCGCAGCACGATGCGGTCCCGCAGGGGCCTCCCACGCAGCGGCAGCGCGATGTCCTCGCGTGCCGGCGGGAAGGGCCGAGTCGGCGCCGACGGTGGCGCAAGGGGGAGCCAGGAGTCGCAGCGCAGGCAGCGGTACCAGCGCAGCGCGTCGTCCGAGTCGCGGGCGAACAGCTCGTCTTCGGGGCGGAGCGCCCCAGCATCGGTGCCGACGAGCTCGTGTCCGAAGAAGCCACAGCCGATCAGCTCGTAGCGCAGCGCCGGCCGGAACCGCTTCGCCTTCACCGTGCCCGGGATCGGCGCGATCGCTGGTGCTCCGTCCGGTTCCTCCCCGATCGGCACGCCGCCAGCCGCCTGGTCCATGGTGCCTTCGGTCATGCGCGAAAGGGGCCCGATGCAAATGTCAGCATCAGCGCTCAACACACAAAGGGCACAGTCCCATGAGGTCGAGCTGGTGGTCCGTCACCTCATAGCCCTGCTCTGCTGCAACGGCGCGCGCTGCCTCGCCGAGGGCCCGCTCCAAACGGGGCGACGGATGGACGTCCTCGACCTTCCCGCAGCGGGCGCAGACCAGATGGTGGTGGTGGCCCGACAGCTCCTCAGCCAGCTCGAAGCGGCCGTGGTCGTCGGCCCCTGCCACGCGCCGGACCACGCCGATCTCCATGAGGGCAGTCAGGTTCCGATAGGCGCTGCTCTGGGGCAGCCCAGGGGCCGACGAGAGGATTTCGGGGATGGTGACCGGATGGCCCGCCTGTGCGAGGGTCTCCACCAGCACGCGCCGCATCGGCGTGTACCGCTGGTCGAGACCTGCGAGCCGCAGGCCGATCGCCTCGTGGACCGACGGGGGCACGAGCGTGCCATTGGTCTCCTGGGCGCTCACCGCTCTCCCTCCCGTGCGTCACTCGCTGTGACCAAGCCGCTTCGTCGGGGCCAGCGTGCCCGCGATCGGTCGGCGGTGACCAAGAACGCCACGAAGTAGATGGCCGTGGCCACCGCCAGGATAGTGAAGCTCGGTGGCAGCTGGGGATCCGCATAGGCAAGTGTGAGGCCGATCCACATCGACACCACACCGATCGCAGCGGACAGCCATAGGCCGGTGAACGGCCGGGGTGTCAACCGTTGCGCTGCCCCTCCCGGGGTCGCCACGAGGCCGAGCAGCAAGAGTGCCCCCACCGCTTGGGTCGCCTCTCCCGCCGTGATACCGACCAGGACGAAGAAGAGGTACCCGAGCAAGCGCACCGGGACGCCGCGCGCCTGGGCAACGGCCGGGTCGAAGCTGGCGAAAAGGAGGGGGCGGCCGACGGCCACCACCGCGAGCGCACCAAGGAGCGCCACGATCGAGTCCACGAGAGCCTGCGAGGAAGTGATGCCGAAGATGGAGCCGAAGAGGACGCTGATCCCCGTGTTCCCGGCCGCTCCCCCGCTGCGGTTCGTCGAGTAGATGCTGAGGAAGAGCGCTCCGAGACCCAACACCCAGGCGAAGACGCTGCCGATCACCGTGTCGTCGGCGGCAGCACGGCGGCCGAGGAGCGCGAGCAGGAGGGCGAAGAGGATGCAGGCGCCGTAGAGGCCGGCTCGCAGGTCGATGCCAAAGGCGAGAGCGCCCAGCGCGCCGGCGAAGGCGACGTGCGAGAGGGCGTCGGCGGCAAAGACCTGGCTGCGCAGGACCACGAAGTAGCCAATGAGGCCCGAGACGAGTGCGATCGCCGTCCCCGCCAGGAGCGCGTCGCGCATAAACGGATGGCTGAGCATGTGCGACAGCCCGGTCAATGGGTCGACCAGGAGCACCATCACGCCGGCCCCAGCGCGAGGCGTGAGTCGCGACGCTTGGAAATGGCGCGCCACGCCGACGCCGCCACGTAGGCGATGAAGCCGAACGTGGTGACGAAGAACCCGACCGGATACACGGAGAAGTAGGCAGCGCCCAACCCCAGCCACGTCACAAGGAGGCCGAACACGATCGTAACGAGGAAGCTGGTGCCGGGTCTGGCGGACAGTTGCTGGGCAGCCGCAGGCGGCATGACGAGCAGCGCGAAGACCAAGAGCGCACCGGTGATCTGACTGACTTCAGCCGCGGTGCAGCCGAGGAGGAGGAGGAACAGCACCGAGAGCAGCTTTGTGGGGACCCCCCGGGCGACCGCAATGTCCGCGTCGACCGTGGCGAAGAACAGCGGGCGCGCGATGACGGCGAGGGCCACGAGCACGCCGGCCCCAACGACACCCAAGATGAGGACCTGGGAGTTGGAGATGCCGAGGAACGTGCCGAAGAGCAGGCCGGTGAGGCTGTCGAGGAAGCCGCCATAGAGGCTGACGAAAAGAACCCCGCACGCCAGGGCGAAGACTTGGACGGTGCCGATGACGGCCGACTCCTGGCTGTAACCGCGACCTGCCCCCGAGCGCGGCACCATGGCGATGACGACTGCCGCGGCGATGCTGGCTGCGAAGTACCCGGCCGTCGCGCTGATGCCCAGCCAGATGGCACCCGCAGCACCTGGGAAGGAGACGACGGCGAGGGTGTGGCCGGCGAAGCTCTGCCGGCGTAGCACCATGAACCAGCCAACTGCCCCCGCAACGATCGCCACGATGGTTCCTGCCGCGAAGGCGTTGACCATGAAGTGATACGAGAACAGCTGCGACAGGTCAGCCGAGACGTTCCAGCTCAGTCCCGGCGCCGATTGCGCAGCAGTCATCGGGGCAACCCCGTGTGCCGGTCGCTGTGGTGCGCGGGTGCCTCTGGCTGGCCGACCACCACCAGCCTGCCGTCGGAGGTCGTGAGCACCTCGATGGGGGTGTCATAGAGGCGCGACAACGTCGTCGACGTGATCACCTCGGTGGGCCGGCCACTGACTGCGCCCCCTTTGGCGACGTAGACCACCCCGTCCAGATACGTCAGGATCGGGTTCACGTCGTGGGCGACCATGACCACGGTGACGCCCTCCTCTCGGCAGATCCGGGAGATGAGCGCCGCCACCGACGACTGGTTTGGCAGGTCGAGGCTGTCGAGTGGCTCGTCGAGCAGGAGCAGCTTGGGCCTGCGCACCAGTGCCTGAGCGATGAGCAACCGTTGCTGCTCACCCCCTGAGACCTGGCCGATAGGCCGCTCGCAGTACGACCGCGCCCCGACCAGCTCGATGACCTCATCGAGACGCTCGTCGTCATGGCGTCGGCGGCTGAAGAACTTGGATGCTCCCGGTAGCGGGACCCCCCATCGGTCGCCGTCGAGTCCCAGCCGCACCACGTCGATGCCCCGGATACGAAGGCCGCCGTCGAAGCTCCGTCGTTGGGGCAGGTAGCCGATCGCCCTGCCGGCTGCGCCCGGCTCGCCGCCGAGGACCTCCACTCGGCCCGCCGAGAGGGGGACGACCCCGAGGGCGGCCTTGACGAGGGTGGACTTGCCGACTCCATTGGGGCCGAGGACGGCTACGAACTCGCCGGCCCGTACGTCGAGGTTCACCCCGGACCAGATGGTCCGCCCGCCCAAGACCACGGCGGCGCCCTCGAACCGAAGCGGGTAGTCGGCGGGCGCCTCGAGCGGGCCGCCCGAGGCGGTGTCGGGACTCGCCTCGGGCGGCTCGGGGGCGGTCACCCTCCGCTCTCCTTTGCCTTCGCCAGAGCGGCGGCGATCCCTTTGAGCTGCCGGGTCTGCCACGCCTGGTACGTGCTGTTGGCGGGGCTGAGGGTCTCGGTGATGGTCGCGACCGGAATGTGCTCGGCCTTGGCCTCGTCGAGCTGAGCCTGGACGTCGGGTGTCACGTTCTGGCTGTTGTAGACGTAGATCTTGATGCGCCGGTGCTCGATCTGGTTGTCGATCGTCTCTTTGTCCGCCGCCGACACGTCGGTGCCCTCGCTGATGGCCTTGAGGAACGACGGCGGGGTCACCAGATCGAGGCCGAGTGCTGGCGCCAGCATCGCGAAGATCGATTCGGATGCACCGACGGGGGTGCCGGCGTACTTGGACCTGATGGCGGCGATCTGCGCGTCGTAGGGCGCAAGGGTCACACTGTCGAAGTGGGTGCGCGTGCGGGCGAAGTAGCTCTTGTCGTGGGGCTCGAGCGACTGAAAGTCCGCCACCATCTGATTGATGACTCGCTGGACGTCGCCCGGGTTGTACCAGCGGTGGGGGTTCCCCCCAGGTGCGACCCCGAGGATCGTGCCGACGTCGAGCACCGTCGGCGACGCTTGGTCGGCCGACAGCAGCTTCGGCACCCACGGGTCGTACCCGATCCCGTTCTCGATGACCAGCTGCGAGGTCGCGAGGGTGCGGGCATCGACAGCCGTCGGCTCGTAGGAATGCGGATCGGTATTTGGATTGGTAATGATGCTCACGACGTGGACGTGGGAACCGCCGATCTGACTGGCGATGCTGCCCCAGAAGTTCTCGGCGGCGGCGACCTCGATGACGCTGCTACCGGCGGCGGCGGGGAGAACACCCGCCCCGAGCACCAGCGACGCAGCTGCGACGCCCCCCGCAAGGGCGAGCGCGATGCAGCGTGGCGCCCGGCGGCGTCGTGGCCGCTGCGGTCGGACAGCGCTGCGGTGCGGATTCACGAGCAAGAGCGTATCCGAGAATGATTCTCACTCGCAAAACCCATTCCCGCCGCAGCACACCGCGTCCGGGCGCGACGCCGGCGGCTGCCAGAATGGGGTGACTCTCTCCAGGGATCGAGGAAGAGCAATGACAACCCAGGAAACCGCACAAGGGGCTGGCGTACGCGAGCTCGGCCACCTCGTGCTCTACGTAGCGGACATCGGTACGTCGACAGCCTTCTACGAGGACGCGCTGGGCTGGCGGCGTCTCACGTCGCCTCCTGAGCTTGGAACCCTCCCGATCGCACTCTTCTCGAGCGGCCGCACCCATCACGAGCTGCTGCTCATCGAAGTCGGTCGGTCAGCGGCTCCCGTGCCCCAGGGCCGGCACCTCGGCCTCTACCACTTCGGCTTGCGGATCGGCGATACCGACGACGACCTGCGCCAGATCAGAGACCGCCTCAACGCCTTGGGGGTGCCGATCGTGGGCGTTTCGGACCATGGCGTGACCCACAGCCTCTACGTGCTCGACCCCGACGGCAATGAGGTCGAGCTGTACGTGGACGTGGCCGACGTCGATTGGGGCGATTTCGCCGCCATCGCCGGACCGCCGCGCCCCTTGACGCTCTGAGCCGAGCGGCGCCCTAGTTGCCGTAGATGCGCGAGGGCGAGACCAGCACCGCCGTGCGACCCTGCGCGATCATGGTTCTGTCGTAGCTGGGCCAGTCGTCATGGGTGCCACCGGCGGCGACAAAGATGTCGCGCAGCAACCGGCGAACGCCCTCCGCGTCGAGGTCGTCGGAGAGATCGTGCGGACCGAGCAGCTGCGCGGTCCCCTCGACCGTGAGCCACTCCCAACCTGAGCGGAAGGTGGCGCTTACCTGCGGCCGTCGGCGCAGGTTGGCCAGCTTCACCGGCCCGTAGGTGACGAAGGCGAGCACCTCTTCTCCGCTCGGCGGGTGCGCCAGGATGCCAGCGTTGACCACCGAGGACTGGATGGTGCCATCCGCGCGCCGTGTCGAGATCACCGCGAAGTGCTGCTCTCTGGCCGCGAGGTGCGCGACGTCGGTCAGGCTCGGCATGTCGCCCCTTCTCGGTGCTCGGCTACTCCTGCAGTGACTGCTCTCATTGCGCTCGTCCCGAGCCTACGGCGCTTCGACGGGATGGAAGGCAAACTCCTCGAGCGTGGACGGGCTGCTTTAGTCCTCGACGCCATGGGTGCCGACGAGCACACACGCACGCCGCAACTGACCCCACCGGTCGGGGGCAGTTGGGCGCAGCGGTTACACGTAGAGTGGGCAGCCACTGGCCCATGTACAGGGGGATTGCCGTGCTCCCGTTCCAACCTCCGGTGTCGCCGATGCTGGCTCGGCTGTCCCGGGAGATCCCCCTCGGCGGGCACTTCGTCTACGAACCCAAATGGGATGGCTTCCGCTGCATCGTGTTTCGTGACGGGGACGACGTCACACTTGACAGCCGCAATGAACGGCCGCTCACGCGCTATTTCCCGGAGTTGGCTGAGCCTCTGCGGGCGTCACTTCCAGAACGCTGTGTGGTCGACGGCGAGATCGTGATCGCCGGCGCAAGCGGACTGGACTTTGATGCCCTGCTCCAAAGGCTCCACCCCGCAGCGTCGCGCGTGAAGCTCTTGTCCGAGCAGACCCCTGCCTCGTTCGTCGCCTTCGACCTCTTGGCGGTCGGAGACGACGACCTGAGGTCAGAGCCTTTCTCCTCGCGTCGAGCATCACTCGTCGCCGCACTTGCCCAGACCGTTGACTCGGTCCACCTCACACCATCGACCACCGACCCCGACGTGGCCCAGGAATGGTTCTCGCGTTTCGAGGGCGCGGGTCTCGACGGCGTCGTTGCGAAGGACGTGGCAACGCCCTATCTCGAGGGGCAGCGGTCGATGATCAAGGTCAAGCACGAACGGACAGCCGACTGCGTGGTCGGTGGGTTCCGCTGGCACACTCGAGAGGGCGTCGGGTCGCTCCTCCTCGGGCTCTTCGACGACGAGGTGCTCCACCGAGTGGGCGTGTGCTCGTCGTTCTCGGCCAAGCGCAGGGCTGAACTCGTCGAAGAGCTCGAACCATTCCGCCTCCCGACCGGCAGTCCCCATCCCTGGATCGACGCTGCGCCAAGCGGCGCTGGCGGACGGCCCTCGGATGCTCCGAGCCGCTGGAACCAGGGGCGCGACACGAGCTGGGAGCCCCTCGTGCCGACGCTGGTCTGCGAGGTCGCCTTCGACCACCTCCAGGGTGACCGCTTCCGCCACGCCACCTCGTTTCGCCGGTGGCGGCCCGACCGCCGAGCGGAGTCCTGCCGCTACGACCAGCTCGATTCGGCGGTCCCCGTCGAGCTGCGGGAGATCTTCGGCTAGGTCGACTACCCGTCCTTGCGGCGGGTTCGACTCGGCGGGGCCCGATGGGGCTCGCCGGATTGTTTGGCGAAGTGCGGTGGCCACGGTGCGTCACCGAGTCCCTCCGCCTCGTCGCGGGCCGCGAGCTCGAGCAGGGAATCGATCCGGTAGCGGTGGTCGTCGAGAACCGAAAAAGGATCGCCGCGCTCTTTCAGGCGCTGCGGAACGGTGGCAATGGTGAGGTCCTGTGGCTCCACGTCGGGCACCTCGTCCCACTCAAGGGCGCAGGACACCCGTCCCTCGGGGTTCGCGCGCACCGAGTAGACCGAGGCCACCGTTCGGTCGCGTGCGTTCTGGTTGTAGTCGAAGAACACCTTGGTCCCCCGCTCCTCCTTCCACCACGCCGCGGTGACCAGGGCAGGAAGACGGCGCTCGGCGGCGCGTGCCAGTGCCAACGCGGCGCGGCGCACCGCGGTGAAGTCGTGCTCGGGGACCACGGGGACGATGATGTGTATCCCTCGCGAGCCGGAGGTCTTCGGGAAGCCTTCGAGCCCGTACTCAGCGAGGAGTTCGCGCACCACCATCGCAGTGCGCCGGACGTCGCCAAAGACGACGCCCGGTTGGGGATCGAGGTCCACGCGTAGCTCGTCGGGGTGCTCGAGGTCACTCCGGCGGACCGGCCAGGGATTGAGGTCGATGCACCCGAGATTGACCGCCCAGGCAATGTGTGCACTGTCAGTCGGGCAAAGCTCCTCGGCACTGCGGCCACTCGGGAACTCCACCGTCACCGTCTCGAGCCACGGCGGGCGGTTGGTCGGCACGCGCTTTTGAAAGAAGAACTTGCCCTCCGCGCCGTCGGGATAGCGCTTGAGCACCGTTGGCCGCTCGAAGACGCCCCGCAAGGCTGCGAGGCCGGCATCGAGGTAGTAACGGGCCAGATCGAGCTTGGTCTCGCCCCGAGCAGCGAAGAAGACCTTCTCGGGGCTCGTGATCGTCACCGTCCGCCCATCCACCACGAGCTGTTCGTCGGGCCCATGGGCACCTCGAGATGCCATACCTGCGATGTTGCCATAGGTGCGGCAGCCGTTTCGGGGAAGGATGGAGGCGTGGAACCGGTCAGCGCCCTGCGCAAGATCGCCTACCTCCTCGAGGCCGATCGTGCGCCCACGTACAAGCCACGTGCCTTTCGCAACGCAGCACGGAGTATCGAGGGAGTGCCACCCGCCGAGCTGCAGCGCCTCTCGGACCGTCACCAGCTGACGGCACTCGACGGTGTCGGCCCCTCGAGCGCCGAAGTGATCACCGAAGCCCTGGCTGGCAAGGTCCCCCGGTATCTCGAGAACCTCGAGCGCACCGCCGCCGAGCCGGTGGCACCCGACGCACGGGGGCTCTGCGAGCAACTGCAAGGCGACCTCCACAGCCACTCGAACTGGTCAGACGGCTCCGTCGAGATCGAAGAGATGGCCGACGCCGCCAAAGCACTCGGCCATAGCTACCTGGCGTTGACCGACCACAGCCCACGTCTCACCGTCGCCCATGGTCTCGATGCGACGCGCCTGCGCCAGCAGCTCGACGTGGTCGGGCATCTCAACGAGCTACTGGCGCCGTTTCGGATCCTCACGGGCATCGAAGTCGACATTCTCGAAGACGGCTCCCTCGATCAGGACGACGACCTACTCGAGCGCCTCGATGTCGTCGTGGCGAGCGTCCACTCGAAGCTGCGCATGGAGCGCCGCGTCATGACCGCTCGACTGCTGCGGGCCGTGCAGAACCCCCACACGGACATCCTGGGCCACTGCACCGGGCGACTTCTCGAGGGGCGAGGCCGACCGCCTTCGGACTTCGACGCACAGGCCGTCTTCGCTGCGTGCGCCGATTCGGACACGGCCATCGAGATCAACTCACGCCCCGAGCGACAGGACCCGCCCGATGACCTCATCGACGACGCACTCGAGGCCGGATGCCTGTTCGCCATCGACACCGACGCGCATGCTCCTGGCCAGCTCGAGTGGGCACAACTGGGATGTGCCCGAGCCGCAGCGGCCGGCGTGAAAGCCGAGCAGGTCGTCAACACCCGATCGATCGTGGGCATAGCGCAGTGGACAGCGCGAATCGACGGAGAGCCATGACCCCTCACGCGGCCAGCCGAACGACGACGTCATCGAGCCCGAAGAAGCGGTCCAACTTCATGGGCGCGAGCGCGGCAAGGCTTCGCCGCGCCGCGATGACGATGAGCTCGAACGTCGCGTGGAGTTCGAGCGCGAAGAGGTCGCCCTCAAGTCAGAAGTGCCAGGAGACTGAACCCACTGCCGGGAGACCGCTCCGCCGTCTTCATTTCTCCGGCCGAGTCCGTGGCGAACGGCCGTTGGCTCGCAGGTCCTCCCTGGTCTCCAAGGAGGAGACCGACGAGCGCGTCGTGGCGGGTGAGCTGCCCCCGAGGTCCCCGGGCGACCGGATTCAGCAGCACCCGTGCCCGGTACGCTGCCGCGCTCGCCCTAGCGACGCAGCACAATGCCCCGCACGTAGGCCGCCTGGCCGGCGTGCTGGAGATCATCGGCGATCACGCTGCCGAGACGCACACCCAGCGTGACGGGAGGGACAAAGCGCGTGTCCACCACGCGGTCGAGGTCCTCGTCCTGCAGCTTGGCGACAAAGTCCACGGTGTTGCGGTAGACCTCGTCGTGGTAACCGGTGAGCAGCTCTCCCGAGGACACGGCGACCGCCGCCACCTCGTCGCTGCCCGCCTCGTACCCCGTGTCACTTGGGGCAAGCGGGAGACCGAACCGCTCGACCCACCCGCCTTCAAGCCAGACTTGTCCGTGAGTCGCAACGTCAGCCACATGGTCGTCCTGGACGCGGGTGAGGTGCCAGACCAGCCAGGCGATCGAGTTTGCCTCGTCATCGGGCCGGAAGGTGAGTTGTTCTGCCGTGAGCCCGTCCACAGCCCGGTGGACTGCGTCGTGGATCGAACCGAAAGCGTTGGTAAGCACTTGCGCGGTGAGCATGACGTCCTCCTCCGCCGTCACCGACTCCCGATGACGGCATATGTCCTATCTAGTACCCCGATTCCACCACTCCGTCCCATCGGGTGGACTCGCCGAGGTGCCAACCACCCGCGGACGACGCCGACGAGTCCATTCGGGGAATCAATGGGCCGGGTCTCTTCCGCTGGGGACAACGCGGCCATGGAATCCTTCTACTCACTCCTGCAGAAGAACGTCCTCGACCGAAAGCGCTGGGCCACCCGTGACGAGCTGGCCACCGCGATCGTCATCTGGATCGAGCACACCTACAACAACCGTCGCCGTCAGCGCGGACTCGGCAAGCTCACCCCTGCCGAGTTCGAGCTGGCGTTCGCCGACCGGAACGATCAGGCTGCCTGAAGGACAGAGCCGGTGGCAGCCAAACCTTCAGCAGACCCGTGCAACCTCAACCCTTGGACAGGAAGGCCTAGACCCGACCCCGTCACCGACGACCACGTCGTCCGCCGCCTGCGATCGCACAGAAGGAGAGGGTAGTCATGACAGACTCCAACCGAATCGGTGGGTTCACGCAGATGAGCGAAGTGATCCGTCGCCGCCATTCGGAACGCACCCCCTTCGATCCTGACCACAACCTTGCCGAAAGCGACCTTGAGGCCATCCTCGAGGCGGCCCGTTGGGCACCCACGGCGCACAACATGCAGAACTTCGAGATCATCGTCGTCGATGATGAGGCGAGACTCGCTGCGATCGGTCGAGTGCGCTGCGGCACATCCCAGGACTTCATTCGGGAGAACTACGCACAGCTCTCCTTCAGCGAAGAAGAACTGATCCGAAAGGGTACGGGGCTGCTCGCCACGATGTTTCCACCCTCCTGGCGATCCCTGGATGGCGAAGCCGAGGAAACACCGGACGTCGAGCACGGGTTTCTGGACGCGTCCATGCGCTCCTGCCCTGTAGTGATGATCGTCGTGTACGACACCCGCAAGCGGGCCCCGGCATCAGTAGGTGACTTCCTGGGCATCATGAGCCTGGGATGCGTGATGCAGAACATGTGGCTTACGGCCGAGACGTTGGGGGTCGGGATGCAGATCATGAGCGTCTTCAGTAGCCAACAGGTCGAAACGGAGCTGCGAAAGATCCTGTCGATTCCTGATTACATCGACATCGCGTTTGCATGCCGGCTGGGGTACCCACCGGTTACACCGGATCGGTACCTGCGTGTTCGCCGTGAGATTCAACGCTTCACGCATCACAACACGTATACAGCGCACGTCGAAGTGTGAAACGACCCAACGATCGATGCCTGGCTTCAGGCCTCCCACCGAGCTCGATCACCCAGAGGTGCGCGGTCATCGCCTCGATGGGATCCCCGTGCACGGGGCAAGTTACCAACTCGGCACGGCCGCATCGCCAGTCCGCCCGCGGCGAGTTCGTCAGTCGAAGCTACGGGATGAGGACGATCTTGCCTCGGGTGTGCCGCTTCTCGAGCTCCGTGTAGGCCGCTCGAACCTGGTCGAGCGGGTAGGTCGCAGCGATGGGAACGGCAATCGTGCCTTTGGCCGCGAGGTCAGCCATTTCAGCCAGCACCTCGGGGTTGGCTGCCGCTCCGCTACCTCTGTCCTGACCGCAGCTTGCTGTGCGAACTGGAACGCGATGATGGTGTTGATCCGGCTCCGTTCGGCGCCGAGTTCAATCTCGTTCTCACACCATGTTGATGCAGGGCGCCGCCAGAATGTGACTGCCACGCTCACGACGGGAGAAATCCCTGGTGGCACCCGACACGTGGAGAGGCGATCCGGACGGGTTCTGGGCATCCCTTGCGGCCCGGTTGGGTCGATTCCCGTGGACGTCGGACAGTCCAAATCGGCCGTGCCAAAGGCACTCGGTGCCCTGTCCTACTTGCAACCGTTGCCCTGCCTCGGAGGGGTCCGATACGGGCACCCCACCCCCACCTCGAGTCACGGCCGGGAGCAGCACGGCGACGATCGTCAACAACGGCAGCAGGTTCGCTCACTTGGCCACCACATGACCTTTGGCCCTGGCCGCTCGGCACGTCCGACGCTGAACTGGGTCGGTGAGCGTGCTGACCCGACCCGACGCGGTGACGCCCGGTCAGCGGGACCCACACCGGCGGCTGGCCCTGGCGATCGTCTGTCTCGCGGCGCTCATCATCAACGTCGACAACACCATCCTCAACGTCGCGCTCCCGACGCTTGTCCGGGACCTGCATGCCACGTCGAGCCAGCTCCAGTGGATCGTGGACTCCTACGCCATGGTGTTCGCCGGCCTGCTGCTCGTCGGAGGGACGCTGGCCGACCGGTTCGGCCGCAAGCGGTTCTTCCTGATCGGGCTCACCGTGTTCGCACTGGGGTCGATCGGCGCAGCCCTATCCGGATCGGTGACGACGCTCATCGCATTCCGGGCCCTCATGGGAGTCGGTGCCGCGCTCACGATCCCGACGTCGCTGGCGATCATCAACGACATCTTCCGTGATCCGCGCCAGCGTGCTCGTGCCATCGGCGTCTGGGGCGGCACGATCGGGCTTGGAATCGCCATCGGCCCCATCGCCGGTGGGCTCCTGCTCTCGAGGTTCTGGTGGGGGTCGATCTTCTTGGTCAACGTCCCGATCGCGTGTATCGGCTTCCTCGGGGCCGCGCTGGTGATCCCCGACTCGAAGAACCCGCACGTGCAGCGCCCCGATCCCGTCGGGGCCGCGTTGTCGATCGCCGGCCTTGTGCTGTTGCTCTGGGCAATCATCGAGGGCCCGACCCGGGGTTGGACCTCAGGGACCGTGGTGGGGGCGGGGCTGGTCAGTGTCGTTGTACTCGGTGGCTTCGTCAGCTGGGAGTCCCGCAGCACGCATCCCATGCTCAAGCTCGAGTTCTTCCGCGATCGCCGGTTCTCGGTCGCTCTTGCCGCAGAGTGCCTGGCGGTGTTCGGGCTCATGGGGGCACTGTTCCTGTCGACGCAGTTCCTCCAATTCGACCTTGGGTTCTCGCCTCTCCAGGCCGGCCTCCGGATCCTCCCGATCGCCGTCATGATTGTCGTCGGCGCAGCGGTGTCCCCCATGGCCGCTCGCCTGGTGGGCGTCAAGCTCACCGTTGCATCCGGTCTCGTGTCGATCGCGGCCGGCCTGTGGCAGGTCTCGGCCTCATCGCGGTTCGACACGACGTACGGCGATGTCGTCCTGGGCCTGCTCCTGATCGGCTTGGGTGCCGGACTCATGCTGCCGACTGCCACCAACTCGGTCATCGGGTCGGTCCCCCAGGGCGACTCAGGGATGGGCTCCGCCAGCAACACCGTGGCGCTCCAAGTCGGCGGCGCGTTGGGTGTCGCGGTCATCGGCAGTGTGATGCTGACCCGCTACCAGGGCCACATGGTGTCGGCGTTGGTCGGCCGACACGTGCCTCAATCGGTCGCACAAATCATCTTCGGGTCCCTGGGCGCAGCCCTGGCGGTGGCGGCACACGTCGGAGGCTCGACCGGGGTCGAACTGGCCGGCGCCGCGCGCACCGCCTTCATGAGCGGCAACGAGGTGGCGCTCGCCGTGGGTGCCATCGTCGCCCTCGCCGCCGCGGTCCTCGTGCTCGTGGCGTTGCCCTCGCAGGCTTCTCCTGCGCCGCCGTCCTCCGCCGAGCCGGATCAGTAATCCCGAACTTGCAGCGCGGTGCCGCGCACACGGGCCGTACGCTGCACCTTCGCGGTCTAAGGGCTGGACGTTGAGCCGTTGCATAGTGCTGCCCAGGCATGACCTATGCGCATGCCCTGATCAATGAGTTGTGAGTTCTCACGGCTTAATCGGAAGCCAGCCGGCCACCCCGGGGGTGACGCCTTCACTCCAACTCAGCCGGCCACCATGGGATTCCACATGGCCGAAGAGCCGATCGAAGGCGGCGGCCACAGGGGCACCGCTTCGATGGCCCGCCTCTTCCTGAAACGATTCCCGGCTCCACACTGTCCCCAGTTGCTTCAGGTCGACCGCTTGGCGCGTCGCTCCCACGATGTTCGGCACGAGGATCTGCACTCCGCCCTCCCCCCAGAGGTATTGCGGGACCTCGACGCCGAGGATCTCCGCCGGATTCATCTGGCCGTTCAGGAACTCGATCACCCGCACCAACTCCTCCGGCAGGTCATCGGAGACGATCAACATGCGGATCTTCCCCGTCTTCAGGTTCGTCTCGACGTTCGTGGAACTGTCCGCACGGGCTCGCTCGTCCGAGTGTCGCCCTCGGGGCTTGCGAGCTGACGCTCCAAGGCGGTGAAGGCAGCGATCACCTCGGGTGCCTCAAAAGCGCGGTTGCGCCGTCCGACGGTGACTTGGCGGAGGATGCCCGCATCCACTAGCCGCTCAATTGCATCAGCTGCAGGCTTGAACGTCCGACCGATCAGTGACGCTGCGCTGTCAACGGTCAAGATCGGGGCACCGGGAAGACTCCGCAGGAGGAGATCCGTCCCGGACTTCGCCCGGATCGTCCCAAGCCGCTCCCGCCATTGCTCTTCAAGAGCAGCGGCACGGTCCTCGAACGTGGTGGCGTCAGCTACAGAGCGAGTGCATGCTCCAGCGAAGAGTCCAACCCAGACGTTCAGTCCTTCGATGGCCTTTGGCGCAGTCGATGATCCAACGAACCGATACTGAGTGAGTCCATCGATGTAGCTCTGCGCCCACGTCGCTAGGACGAGCGAGACGGGCGGGAGGACACGGACCGCCAGTCCTCTCCGACGAAGAATGAGATGGATGAGCGCTCGTCCCGTTCTGCCGTTGCCATCGATGAAGGGGTGGATCGTTTCGAATTGCGCATGGGCAATGGCCGCTTGCGCAACCGCTGGGAGATCATCGGTGCTCGAGAAGGCGCAGAGGTCTGCCATGAGGTCTTCGACGAACTCAGGGGGAGGAGGGACGAAGGCAGCAGAGCACGGGTTGTAGTCGCTCCCCCCGATCCAGTTCTGCTCGTCTCGGAACCGCCCGCCGTACTCTTCAAGTCTCGTGCCAGACAGGAGACGCCGATGGACTTCGAGGAGCACGTCCACCGTGATGGGATCACCGGGCCCGACAGCATCGATGCCATAGACCATGGCGTCGATGTTCCCGAGCACCTCGGTTGCGGTCACGTCAGAAGAGACTTCCTTGAGACCCTTGACGAATTCGGCATGGAGCAACCGACGTGCCCCGACCTCCAAACCCTCGATGCGCGATGAGGCAACGGCCTCGGCTCGCAGCAGGATGCGGGCAAGTGCCTTCGTGTCGACAAGCGCTCTGGCTTCTGCGTTGAGCTTGGCGATCGCAGCCTCGGCGTCAGCGACATCAGCAGCGACATCACCATCGAGGACAATCTTGCGACCCACGAGCGGATCGGGGACGTAGGCTTCGTAGTCACAGGGGACGCGGTCTCGCCGTGGAAGCCCGTAGCCACCAAGGTCGCCCTGCCAGCGGCGCTTCAAAACCTTCGACATGGAATCTCCTTATTGGAGTTTAGTATACAACCTCCAATAAGCGGGGGGCACCAGAGGTTACGAATCTTCGGTTTTGACCGTCCCGGAGCTCGCCAGCAGACCCCAGGGGCTGGATGTGGAGACGGATCTCAGCGCACCCCGAGCCGGCGTTCGGCACGAACGCCGGGCGTCGATTCGGCGTCTTTTGCCATCGTGCTCCCCGTCCACCCGGGGACCAAAATAGGCACATAAAGACACATAAAGACACGCCCAGTCCCTTTTTTGGGAGCGTGTCTTACGGGGGATTCCACCGCTAGCCCAGTGAACTGGGCTTCTGGTGGAGGTGATGGGATTCGAACCCACGGCCTCTACATTGCGAACGTAGCGCTCTGCCAGCTGAGCTACACCCCCTGGCAGCCACCCACGATAGTCGGCGCCGGTTGGGCCGGGATCCCGCAGCCGGCCGTCTGCGATGCCGACGGGTGTCAGCGCCCCGCGGCAGCCCGTGCCGGTTCGGGCTCGTCGTCCTCCCAGTAGTCCTGGTCGAGGAACGGGGTCGTCACCGGCGGGGCTGTCTCGCGACGCATCCGAGCCAGTCGCTGCTGCTCGGTCCGGAGCTGCTCGGCGTAGACGACAAGGGCCATGTAGCCGACGAGTGCGATCACGCTGAGCGCGGTGACGACCCAGACGAATTGCAGTGACGGGATCATGCCGAGAAGACCGCTCACCGTGGCGACGCCGAGCAGGGCGAACAGGAGGTCACGGCGACGGCGGCGGAGGGTCTGGCGGCGGTCCCGCTCCTGGGGAACCGGGGGTGCTGGCGGGTGCAGCGACAACCGAGGAGCACTCACCGTGGTGATCGGCCGTGGAACACCGTCGCCGCTGGATTCGGTGGCGCCCAGCAAGGCCAGCTGGGGGCGACCGGGCATGCTCGACACCGTTGGATAACCCGATGAGCCCGCAGAGGAGACCCCCACTGCGTCGGCTGTCGCGAGCCGGAAGGCTGGGGCCACCGACTTGTGGCCCGTGCGCTCCAAGAGGTGCAGCTGCCGATGGAACGAGTCGATGGACTCCCCCGTCCGTCGGTCGCGGATCTTCACAACGAGTGGTGGTGCCAGCACGGCGACCCAGAGCACCAAGAGGAACAGTACGACCACAGGCATCCCTCCCAGCCGACCGACCTTCCCTTGTCCTGCGACGCTAACGAGCGCCAATTCGCAAGTGGTGGATGGTCAGGGTGCAGCACAACGCCGACATCGCCAGCGCTGTCCCCGCCGGTCACGTTTTTACCGTGCCAGCACGGTCCGCACAAGGCACACGCGGGCGACCTGGTCGGCGGCCTGTCGGCGCATCGCGGGCGAGCCGGGCGGCGTTAGCGTGGCGCAGATGGGTGCCGGTCAGTGGGGGTTGTCCGGCATGACCACGGCTGCGTGGACGTGCATGGCGCTGGCATGCGCAGCTGCAGCGCTCGACTGGGTCGCCGTCTCAGCCGGGGACTCTCCCCTGCACATCGGCGAGTACGTCGCCAAACCGCTGACGGCGCTGGCCCTCATCGGTGCCGCCGCCACGCTGCACACCCCCGACCCGTCCCGGCGAAGCTGGTTCCTGGTTGCGCTGGCGTTCTGCCTGTTGGGCGACATCGCCCTCATGGTGCCCTCGCAGCACCCCGGCTTCTTCGGCGCCGGGTTGGCTTCGTTCTTCGTCGCCCAGGTGTGTTTCATCGGCGGGCTCCTCGGTGCGCACGCGGACCCGATCGCCTTCGTCGTCGTCGTGGCGGTGCTTGCGGTCGCGAGTGCCTACCCGAGCGCCCTCGTGCTCAACTCGGTTCGTCGTCGTGGCCCGCGGGCGCTTGTGCCCGCCGTCGCCGCCTACAGCGGGGCGCTTGTGGTGATGGCGTCGTTGGCAGTGGCCGTCGCCGCAACCGGCGCCGATGGCCGCGACCAGCTGTTGGCGATCGGTGGGCTCGCGTTCTTGGTATCCGACACCCTGCTCGCCCTCGACAAGTTCGTGCGTCGGATCGACGGGGCGACGCTGCTCGTCCACGCCACGTACCACGTGGCGATCGCGCTGCTGGTGCTCTCCTTGGCCGGCACGACCTAGCGGCCCGCCGCTAAATGGGCGAGCGGGTCCACCAGCGGCCCGACGTCGAACCGACCTCGACCTCGGCCGAGAAGCAGGACGACACCGTCTGCGAGGTGAGGGTCGTCGCGATCGGCCCCGCCGCAACCATCGAGCCGGACCGCATGAGGGCCACGTGGGTGAAGCCGACTGGTATCTCCTCTGCGTGATGGGTCACGAGCACCACCGGTGGCGAGCTGGCCGAACGTGCCAGCTCGCCCAGTCGGCGGACCAGGCGCTCACGAGCACCGAGGTCCAGGCCGGCCGCCGGCTCGTCCAGCAAGAGCAGCTCGGGCGAGCCCATGAGCGACCGGGCGAGCAGCACCTGCTGCCGTTCGCCTTCGGAGAGCACGCCGAACGGGTGTGCCGCGATTCCCCCAACACCGGCCTGCTCGAGCAACGCGTCCGCCGCATGCCAGTCCGACGGCTCGTAGGTGTTCCACCAAGGCTCGAGCGCACCGAACCGGCCCGTCACCACCACCTCGCGCGCGCTCAGATCGGCGCGGAGCTGGCGCACCACCGAGCCGCTCACGAGCGCGATCCGGGGACGGAGGCTGCGCAGGTCGACGTGGCCGAGCTGCTCGCCGAGTAGCTGCACGTCGCCACGGGTCGGCCACAACCGAGCCCCGATGATCTGGAGCAGGGTGGTCTTGCCCGACCCGTTCGGGCCGAGCACGACCCAGCGCTCACCGGCGAACGCCTCCCAGTCGACCGAGTCGAGAAGTGCTCGGCCGTCGCGGACGACCGAGACGGCCCGGAGCCGTGCGACCGGTGACGGCGGGGCATCCGGACGTGGTGTCTCGACAGCCGGACCGAGGCTCACCCGGGAAATCGACGGGCGATCCGACCGGCGAGCCCGGAGGAGCACTGCGCCCACGTGCGCTCGCCGCCCAGCCACAGCCAGAGCTCGCGCTGGTACTCCATCACGAGCCCTTCGAAGGATTTTGCATCCAGGCCGTCGGCTTCGACGGCACGCCATCGGAGCCAGAGCCACGGCACGAACCCGCCCTCTCCGCCCAGAATCTCGGTGAGCGGCTCTCCCCCGAGCACTCGCCCGTACCAGATCGGCTTCAGCGCAACCGGTTCGTCCGGAAGGTGGAGTCGGACGGTCATCGCTTGGCCAGCACCGGGCGCCGGTCCGTTCCCTCGTAGTTGCGCAGGTGCTCCTCGTAGTCGATGAAGAGCGGCGCGTCGGGATCGAACTCGCGTTGGAGCGATCCGAAGGCGATCCGCTTGTCGAGCTTGTCGAGCCGCACGAGGGCCGCCGGGTCGTCGAGGTCGCGGACGTCCAGCTTCGGGCGCGACCTCTGGAAGGCCAGCCGCCCACGCTCGGTGCGCACCAGCACACTTGTCCAGCCGTCCATCGAGCCAACGCTGCCGACCGAGATGTCCGCGCTGCGGCCGAGAAAGTCGGCGCACTCGTCGCAGCCCTTCAGGGCTGCGCCGTGGAAGTCCCGGACGGGCTCGTCGACGGCCACCTCGCCATCGCGGTACTCGACGATCATCCGTCCCCGGATCACATCCACCTTCGAGACCCGATCGAGGTCGATGCTGCGCTTGTCGCGCAGCTCCTGGAGCATCAGCCCCTCGTAATCGAAGCTCTTGGTGCACAGCAGCGCGATGGTAAGCACCACGGCGTCGATGCGGTGCGCACCGGTCGCCCAGCGGCGCGCCTGCATGGCCCGGATGCCCTGGATCTCACACGGCGTGCCCACGACGGCGATCCTCGGGGTGGGGCCGAGCTGATAGCGCGAGAGGTCCAGCTCGGCCAGCGCCATCGTCTGGTTGTAGAAGCTGCCCGACGCCTGCGCGAGCTCGACCGGCGTTGTGGCGATGGTCGCCACACCCTTCCACGGTTCGTCGGGGTCGTCGCTCGGCTTGGACACGAGCGCGCCGTCGATCTCCCCGGCGGCGAGGAGCGCGCTGAGCAGCGAGGTCACCGCACCACCGTCTTGGACCTCGTCGCTCTTCACGGCCGCACGCACCGCGTACTGCTCGAGGACCGCTCCGAGGCCCTCGGCGGGAGGTGCTCCTGCGATCTTCCAGTAGGTGTCAGAGGAGTCCGATCGCACACTCAGCGACACCGGGGTGGCGATTGGTTCACCCGCGTGCTCGGTCACCTCGGCGACCGGCGTGGACGGTGGCCAGAGCGCTTCGTAGCGCAAGCCACCGCGAGGGCAGAAGTCCCAGCAGAGGGAGCAGCCCGTGCACATCTTCACGAGCTCGGGCAGGTCCGTGTCCTCGCTGATGCCGATGGAGTTCGACGGGCACACGGCGACGCAGGTGCCGCACTGGATGCAGCGGTCGGCGTCGATGACCCCCGCCTCGAGCTCCCAGAACCAGACCTTGTCGGGCGGCTCGGTGATGCCGTTCATCTCTTCGCGCAGTCGGTAGCGCTTCATCCGGGCAGCCCGGCTCTCTCGTCGTCCGCCAGGATGGCCAAAAGGCGATCATTGTCGTTCCGGCGTGCCCAGTTGTAGAAGGTCTCGTGCTCGCGTCGCTCGGAGCGATAGGCGCGCACCGTGCGCAACAGGGCGTCGGGTACCGCGTCGACCGGGACGGCGCCGGCGACCCAGTCGATGAACCCGGCGTCGGGTCCGAGGGAGCCCCCGAGACCGATGTCGACTGCCTCTTCGATGTGCTCTCCGACGTGGGCGATGTCGCCCCGGAATCCGATGTCAGCGATCTGGGGTTGTGCGCACGAAGCGGAACAACCCGAGAAGTGCATGCGAATCACCCCTTCGTCGGAGCGAGCACGCCCCAACGCGACCGGTACCGCTTGCGGGCCGCTGACGGCGCCACCCTCGGGGTCATCAGCGGAGAGCTGCTCGTCCATCCACCGTGCCCACTTGACCGCCCGCTCCTTCGTCTCGACGATGGCGAAGCGGCAGAACTCGCTGCCCGTGCACGCCACCACCCCGCGCTCGAACGGTCCGGGGAACGGTGAGTACTTCTCGAGCAGCGGCTCGGCGAGGAGGCGGTCGAGATGTGCCTCGGCCACGCCGGTGAGGACGAAGTTCTGGTCGACGCCGATGCGGACGGTTCCGTCCCCGTAGGTTTCGGCCAAGCGGGCCACCTCGATCAGCTCGATGCCGTGCATCCTGCCCACCGGCACCGAGCAGCCGACGTAGAACAGGCCCTCTTGGCGCTGGTGGTGCACGCCGACGTGGTCGCCCCGGTAGCGCTGCGTCAGCTCCTCGCCGGCTGGGACCAGCTCGAAGCGGGCTCGCGTCGAGAGCGCTTCGCGGAATCCCTCGGGCCCGAGCTCTTGGACCAGATAGCGCATGCGCGCCTGTCCGCGGTTCTCACGGTTGCCGAGCTCACCGAAGACCTGTGCGATGGCACGGGAGAGCTCGACCGCCTGGTCGGCGGTGACAAAGACGTCGATGTCCTGGGCCATGCGCTCTCCATCGGAGAGGCCGCCACCGGCCAGGACGTTGAAGCCCACCTCGCCGGCCGCGTTCCTCGCCGGCCACAGGCCGATGTCGTCGATCTCCACCCGGGCACAGTCCTCGAGGCAGCCGGTCACGCCGACCTTGAACTTGCGCGGCAGGTTCGCGTACTCGCGGTTGCCGGTGAAGAAGTCCGAGATCGCCTGCGCGACGGGCATCGCCTCGACGATCTCGTCGGCGTCCACCCCGCTGACCGGGCAGCAGCAGACGTTGCGCGCCGAGTCGCCGCACGCCTGGACGGTCGTCAGGCCGACGTCATGGAAGCGCTGCCAGATGCGCGGGATGTCCTCGATCCGCAGCCAATGCAGCTGGATGTCCTGGCGGGTGGTCAGATCGGCGTAGCGATTGCCGAAGACGGGGCTGTCGACGGGACCCTCCGCGAACGCGTCGGCGGCCACTCCGATCTCGCGGAACTGCGCAGCGGTGAGCTTGCCGCCGGGGGCCTTGATGCGCAGCATGAACGCATCGCCGCCCTGGCGCTGCGGGTAGAGGCCCACCCACTTGAGCCGCTCCATCTCGCCGGGCACCGTGGCGATCGATGCCGGCCCCTCCTTCGAGTACCGGTCGATGACCGCCTGGGCGACCTCGAAGGGGTGGCGTTCGAGCTTCCACTTCTCCTGCTCGTTCAGCTCACCGAGATGGCGGTACGGGTGGACGAACCGCAAGGAGCGCTCTCGGCCGCGGAACTCCATCCCGTAGGGATTGTCGAGGTCACGGGGCATCAGCCGTGGAGCCCACATTCGACCTTGCCGGTGCCCGACCAACGCCCCGCTCGCGGGTCCTCGCCGGGCGCCACCGGCCTGGTCGTCGGGGCGCAGCCGATCGAGAGGTAGCCCTTTTCGATCAGGGGGTGCACCGGGAGATCGTGGTCAGTGACATAGCTGTCGATGTCGTCGTCGGTCCACGTGGCCATCGGATTGATCTTGACCAGTCCGAAGGCCTCGTCGTAGGAGACGATCGGTGCCGCCGCGCGGGTGGGAGCGTCGACCCGCTTCAAGGCGGTGAGCCAGGCAGCGCGCCCTGCCACGGCGCGGCGCAACGGCGCCACCTTTCGCACCTGGCAGCAGCCGTCGGTGCCGCAGGGGACGGCGGCGGCTTCAGGACCGGGGTGGGTCACGGTCAGGTTGAGCCCGTAGCGTGCGCTGACCCGATCGACGAATTCCAGTGTCTCGGGGAAGTGCGCCCCGGTGTCGAGGAAGATCACCTCGATGCCGGGGTCGACGGCCACCGCCAGATCGACGAGGACGATGTCTTGGAACGAGCAGGCGAGCACCAGGTCGGGCGCGAATCGCTCGTGCGCCCAGGCGATGATCGTGCCCGGGGGCGCGGTCTCGAGCGAGCGGTTGGCCTCGTCGAGCTCCGAGAGAAGGCTTTCCGAGGGGACGACGGTGCTGGTATCTGCCATGACCGGCCCTTTTCTGATCGAGCGGGACCCCGAGGGGCGTGACGAACGGGCATGGCGATGAGCCTGCAGCCGTTCGATGTGTACGCAACGATCATACATGACTAAACTGGTCAAGTTTCCGGGGCGCGAGCACCTCACGCGCTGTCCAAGGACCGTATTTCCCGCTTGATCGGACCCCCATGACCACAACCGAGATGACGGTAACGCCCGACACCGACGCTACGTCGAACTTGATGTCGCACCTCGACCTTCTCGAGTCCCACGCCATCTTCATCCTGCGAGAGGTGGCGGCGGAGTGCGAGCGACCGGTGCTGCTGTTCAGCGGCGGCAAGGACTCGGCGGTGCTCTTGCACCTTGCGGTCAAGGCCTTCCAGCCGGCCAAGCTGCCCTTCCCCGTCATGCACGTGGACACGGGGCACAACTTCGCCGAGGTCCTCGAGTACCGCGACCGTCTGGTCGAGTCGCTCGGCGTGCGCCTGGTGGTGGCGAGCGTGCAGGAGTCCATCGACCAGGGACGGGTGGCGGACCCGGGTCCGATCGCGTCGCGCAACCGGCTCCAGACGACCACGCTGCTCGACGCCATCAACGCACTCGGCTTCGATGCAGCCTTCGGCGGGGCGCGCCGGGACGAGGACAAAGCGCGGGCCAAAGAACGGGTGCTGTCGTTTCGCGACACCTTCGGACAGTGGGACCCCAAGCGCCAGCGCCCAGAGCTGTGGCAGCTCTACCAAGGCCGTGTGTCGCCCGGCGAGCACCTTCGGGCCTTTCCCTTGTCGGACTGGACCGAACTCGACATCTGGCAGTACATCGGGCGCGAGGGCATCGAGCTCCCGTCGATCTACTTCGCGCACGAGCGCGACGTGGTCGAGCGCGACGGGATGCTCTTGGCAGTCAGCGAGTGGGTGACGCCCGGACCCGGCGAGGAAGCCGAGACGCTCACCGTTCGGTTCCGCACCGTCGGTGACGCCACCTGCACCGGTGCCGTCCAGTCCGACGCCACGTCGGTCGCAGAGATCATCGGGGAGGTGGCGGCATCGCGGGTGTCCGAGCGCGGTGCGACACGCGCCGACGACCGCTTCTCCGAGACCTCGATGGAAGATCGCAAACGCGAGGGCTACTTCTAGGAGATGACGGCTTCTGCAAGCTCGCTCGCCGCAGACGGCGGGCAGCCCCAAGAGTCTCCCGGCGCGACACCCGGGCAGACCCCCGAGATGGACCTGCTGCGCTTCGCCGCGGTGGGCTCGGTCGACGACGGCAAGTCGACCCTGATCGGCCGGCTCCTGTTCGACACCCGCCAGCTCTTCGACGACCAGCTGGCCGCCATCACGGCCGCGTCGGAGCGCAGGGGCATCGAGGACGTGGACCTCTCCTTCATCACCGACGGCCTGCGGGCTGAGCGCGACCAGGGCATCACGATCGACGTGGCCTACCGCTACGCCGCCACACCACACCGCAAGTTCGTGATCGCCGACTGCCCGGGCCATGTGCAATACACGCGCAACATGGCGACCGGAGCGTCCACCGCCGACCTGGCCCTGGTGGTGGTCGACGCGACCGCTGGCCTGCGGGAGCAGACCCGCCGGCACACCTGCATCGCCGCCCTCCTCGGCGTCGACCAGCTGATCGTGTGCGCCAACAAGATGGACCTCGTCGACTGGGACGAGGGTGCCTACCTGCGCGTCGTCGCGCAGATGGACGAGCTGGCCACCCGGCTCGGGCTGCGCACCTGGACGGTGATCCCGGTCTCGGCGTTGAAGGGCGACAACGTCGTGACTCGCTCGGATGCCGCTCCCTATTACGACGGCCCGACGGTGCTCGAGGCGCTCGAGAAGGCGCCCGCCGGTGGCTGGGCGGCCGTGCACGGCGCTCAGCGCGTGGCCGGCGGCCGCCTCCCCGTCCAGTGGGTGCTGCGCCAGCCCTCCGGCGGCAGGACCTACGCCGGCATGGTCAACGGCGCCGCCCTGCGGCCCGGCGACGCCGTCACGGTGCTCCCGGCGGGCCTGACCAGCACCATCTCCCGGATCAGCACGGCGGACGGGGACCTCGAGGTAGCGCCCGTCGGGCTGTCGGTCGCCGTCGAGCTGACCGACGACCTCGATGTCTCAAGAGGCGACCTGTTGGCATCGGTCGACGACCAACCGGTGGTCACGACGGAGATCGAAGCGACGCTCTGCTGGTTCGGTGAGCGGCCCCTCAAGGTCGGCGAGCGCTTCAGGATCAAGCACACGACACGCTCCACCCCCGCACGGCTCACCGCCATCTCGTCGCGCCTCGACGTGAACGCCCTGGCCCTCGAGCCCACGGAACACTTGGACGACAACGACATCGGCGTCGTCCACCTCACCACGGCGACCCCGCTCGCCCTCGACCCCTACCACCACAACCGGATCACCG
>Ga0302279_10000362_pt1 | contig 66098 bp, 54 predicted proteins | sample III_Bog_N3_3_FD_194541 | JGI IMG/M metagenome (GOLD analysis project Ga0302279, IMG submission 194541) | Peat permafrost microbial communities from Stordalen Mire near Abisko, Sweden - III_Bog_N3_3 | ecosystem: Environmental > Terrestrial > Soil > Wetlands > Peat | place: Sweden: Abisko... | reverse complement strand
TCGCGTCCAATTGTCCCAGTGGGCCAGGCAAAGCCTGGGAGAGGAGGCCCGATCGACGCGAGCACGACCATCCAGGCGATCGCTTGCAAGACGGGGTATGCACCGTCGGCGGTTTCCACCTTCGCGTACGACGTCGAGGGGTGGACGCGGGAGAGGAGACGGGGCTGACTGACGGTCTGGCCTGTCGTGGAGTCGCGCGTCGGATACACGTACATCTTCACCGACCGCTTGCGACTCGAGGGCGCCGCCGTCCAGGTCTGCGTAGTACCGCTCGTCGAGGATCGAGCGGATGGTGTGCATGCCGACGGCGATTCCGATCGCCCGCTCCGTATGCGCGGCGATGTGCTCGGCCAGCCACGTCCACCAAGAAGGCTAGGACCGTGCGCTCGCGCGTCACGTGGAGTCGCGCATGAGGCGAACGTGACGCGGCCGTGCCCGGTGACCGAAGACTGCCAGGATGACGTTGACCTCCACGTCGCGCATCTCACAGTAGGTTCATGCTCGCCGCCGGGGTCGCTGTTCGCACGAGCCTCGTCGCGCCCTCCCAGGACGTCCTGGGGACGTACTTCCCGTCCTGGATGCTCTGCGCCATCGGCGGGGTCTGCGTCACGGTGGTGCTCCGGCTGCTCTTCGTTCGCACGGGCGTGGACCGGACACTCCCGGCGCCGGTAGTCGTCTATCTGGCGATCGCCGCGGCGTGCTCGCTCGGAGGCTGGCTGTTATGGCTGGGTTGACTGCCGGCGCGCCCGCGTGGGTCGGCCGAGCCGTCGCCGTTGCTGGGTTCGTGGGGCTCGTGGTGCTCGCCGCGCTGGCGCTCCGCCGACTCGATCGGAGCCCGCGCACCCAGGACGCGTTCCTGTACGCCGACAGCACGGGCATCGCGCCGGAGGTGAGCGGCCGGATCACGATCGTCCGCATACGGGAGAACCAGCGGGTGGCGAAGGGGGAGTCTCTCGTCGAGATTGACCCCGAGCCCTTCGAGCTTCACGTCGAGCAGGCCAGAGCGCAGGTGGCGGCGCTGAAGGCGCAGATCGATCTGACCTCCCGTCAGGTCGCATCGCAATCGAGCGGCGCGAACGCCGCAGCAAGCCAGATTCAGGCCGCCCGCTCGGAGCTCGTGCTCGCTCGCGAGACCCTCTCGCGCCTGTCTCCGCTCCTCCCTCGGGGGTACGCGACGGCACAGCAGGTCGACGAGGCCAGGGCGAAGGAGAAGAGCGCCCTGGCGACGCTCACGGCCGCGACCCAGCAAGCGCAGCAAGCACGCCAGGCCGTCGGCGACACCGATAGCCTGCAAGCCCAGCTCGCGGGCGCCGAGGCTACCGTGAGGCTCGCCGAACGCGACCTGCGAAACACCGTCGTTCGTGCGCCCTTCGACGGCTGGGTCTCGGGCTTCGACGTGACCGACGGGACGTTTGCCACGGCCGGCCACCCGCTCTTCACCCTCATCAAGGCCAGCGAGTGGTACGCCGTCGGTAACTTCCGCGAGACGGAGCTCGCGAGCATCGGGGTCGGCGACGCGGCCACCGTCTGGATCGTGGGCTCGAGGAACCGGTCGGTGCGCGGCCACGTCGAGAGCGTCGGCTGGGGCGTCACGCCGGAGGACGTCGGCGCGCCGGGCCTGTGGAACGTGGGCCGTACCCTCAACTGGATCGTCATCGCGCAGCGCTTTCCGGTGCGTGTGCGCTTGGACGAGGTGCCCGACGGCGTGGCGCGGCTCGGCGCGACGGCGAACATCCAGGTGTCCCACCGTGTCGATCGCTGACGCTGGATCACGCCAGCCGGGGCCCTTCTGGTCGTTGCTCAAGGAGGAGCTCGCGCCGCGGCCGCACCGGCTCGCGGCTTCCCTTCGAACCGCGGCTTGCTGTGCGGTCGTCGTGGTCGTGGCGTTGATCTTCGAGATCCCGCTCCCCGCGTACGCGGCGTACATCGTGCTCTTGATTACGGGAGAGGACGTGGTGGTCACGAGCCTCGGGGGGCTCATCGGCGCCCTTGGGGCGACCGTCGCCGTCGGCCTCGCGCTTCTCTGCTACGCGTTCGACGCTGGCGAGCCCGCGCTGAGGGTGCCGGTGATTGCGCTCACGACCGTGGCAGGCATGTACGCCGCGCGGGCGCTGAAGATCGGCCCGGCGGCGTTCCTCGCCGCGTTCTTGTTCGTCATGGGGCAGACGCTCATCGACCAGTTTGCGACCACGGAAGCGGTCGTGCGGCTCGTGCTCTGGCTGTGGGTCGTCGTGACGCTCCCCGTGGCAGTCACGATCCTGGGGCAGCTCGCTCTGGGCGAGCGCCCGGCCGCCCGAGCACGGCGCAGTGCGCTCTCCCTCCTGCGAGCGCTCGCCGACGCGTTGCGCAACCCGAGGCGCGGCTCCCTTCGGGCGAGGCACGCGGAAGCCGTCAAGCTCGTCGAGTCTACCCGCCGCGCTGCGATGATCGACTCGGCCGTGAAAGGTCGCTTCGACAGCGACGCGCACCTCATCGAGACACTCGCCACCCTCTTGGCGATGCAGGAAGTGCTGCCGGCCGAGACACCAGCCGCCCTGCGCGAGCCTCTCGCGGATGCGTGCGAGGTTTGCGCGGACGTGTTCGAGCGGGGAGACGCTGTTGCGCCACCCGCAGAGGCGATCGTCAGCGATGCGTCGCTCGACCAGGCGCCGCCCCAAGCGCGGCCCGTGGCCTACGCGATCGCCGCGGCCCTCGAGCGGCTTCGCGAAGGGCTCAACCGCCGGAACCGCGGCGTCGCCGAGCCTGATCGCAAGGGCCGTCGCCCGCCTCTTGCGCCGGCCCGCGACCGAGCCGACGCCCGCCGCTTCGCGCTCAAGTCCGCCCTCGCGGTCATGTCCGCCTACGTCATCTACACCGCGCTCGCGTGGCCGGAGATCAGCACGGCGGTCACCACATGCTTCTTCGTATCACTCGGAAGTCTGGGCGAGAGCGTGCACAAGTTGCTGTTGCGGCTCGGCGGGGCGCTCCTGGGAGGGCTCGCGGCTGGGCTGTGCATCACGTTCGTCCTTCCCTCGATGACGGACATCGGTCACCTGTGCGTGCTCATCGGCGCCGCGGCCGGGATCTCCGCCTGGGTGGCATCGTCCAGCGAACGCCTCTCGTACATGGGCATGCAGATGGGGTTCGCGTTCTTTCTCGGCATCCTCCAGGGGCCCCGGCCGCCCACGGAATACACCGTTCTACGCGATCGCGTCATTGGCATTGTCCTGGGAAATGTGCTTGTCACCGTGATCTTCAGCACACTATGGCCGACGAGCGCGAAGGCACGCGCGGGGGCGATGACCGACCAGGCGCTCGCGGAGCTGGCGGCATTCATGGGCGCTGGGGCGGGCGACGAAGCCGGGCCCCGGCTTGCCGTGCTCGGGTTGGTCGAGCAGGCACGCCGGCTAGACTCCTTTGCCGCCTTCGAGCTGCGGATGATTCCCGGCGGCGGGACCGCGAGGCCCCGACAGGACCGCCTGTCCGTCGATGCGCTCGAGAGGCTCGCCGGTCTCGCCTTCGTCGCGGCGGAGCCACGTGTGTCGGCTGCCACCGCGGACCGGCTCCGGAGCGGCCACGAGGAGGCATCACGGCTCCTCCGCGCCCTCGCGCACGGCTCGCCCCCCGGGATCGCGGCGCCGGCGGATGACGGCAAGCCCCTCGCCCCTGCCGGAGCAGTCGAAGGAGCGTCGCTCTCCGACCGAGCTGCCATCGAGGCGAATGCGCTCCTCCTTTCCGAGCTGGAGAAGACCCATGCGCTCACGACATAGCCCGTCCGCGGAGCGCCCTCGGCGAGTCGGGCTCGCCGCCACGCTGCTCGTCACGATGTCGGGCTGCGCTACGCGCGAGCTGTCGCGCGCGCCAGCGAGCCCGTCCCAGCCCTGGATCGTCTCCGAGGACTCGGAGGACGTCAAAGCCCTGCGTCAGGCCGCGCGCGCCGACGAGCCCTCGCGACCCGGTGCGGAGGGGCGCGGGGCGACGCCGGCGTCCACGCGGCCCGGCGTCCCACCCGACGTGGCGTCGGCCGAGAACCGCATCACCGTCGACGCCGGCCGCACGTATGGCCTTGCCGAGCTCATCGACCTGGCGCAGCGCCATCACCCCGAAACGAGAGAGGCGTGGGAGCAAGCTCGCCAGGCCGCCCTCGCCGTCGGTCTCACGGAGACCGCGTATCTGCCGGAGCTCTCTGCGCTCGTCGTCGCTGGAGTTCAACATACGCCGCTGCCGATTCCCAAGAATCTCGTGCCGGCGGGATACTTCACGACCGACACGCTCGAGCTCTTGCCGATGCTCTCGGCGCGCTGGCTGCTCCTCGACTTCGGGCAGCGTGAGGGCCGGGTCCGAGCGGCGACGGCAAAATCCTTCGTCGCCAACGTTGCCTTCACCGGAGCGCACGAGAAGCTCATCTACACGGTGAGCCGCAACTACTTCGCGCTGGGCGCCGCGCGCGCACACGTGCGCGTGGCGGAGCGCGCCATCAAGAACGCGGAGCTCGCCCAGGACATAAGCGAGACGCGTCAGGCCCAGGGGCTCGCAACGGTCGTGGAGACGGCCCAGGCGCGGCGCCAGACGGCGCAGGCGCGATTCAACCTCGTCCGCGCGTCGGGAGCCGAGCGGATCCAGTACAGCGCGCTCGTCGCGAGCATGGGCGTCGACCCGAGCGGCCCCATCGCCGTGGCCGACACCTCCGACCGCCCGCTCCCCGCGGCACAGATGCAGGACGTTCGCGCGCTCGTGGAGGAGGCGACGGTGCGACGCCCTGACGTGCTCGCGGCCCTCGGCAACGTGCGCGCGGCCGAGGCGAACCTCCGAAGCGAGCGCGCGACCTACTGGCCCAAGGTCGCGATCACGGGGCAGGTCTACCAGAACGTCGGCGCCCTGAGCACGAGCGGAAGCCAGTACTACACCGTCAACAACCCGGGGGCGAACGCGCTCCTCGGGCTCGAGTGGCCCATCTTCGACGGGGGCGCCCGGGAGGCGCGCGTGGCGACGGCCAGCTCCGAGGTCTCCGCCGCGCGGGCGGCCCTGGACGGAGCTCGGGATCGCGCCGCGGAGGAGGTGACCACGGCCTACGACCAGCTCCAGACGAGCTTCGCCGAATACCAGGCCGCCGTGATCGTGGAGCAGACGGCGACGACCGCGCTCGACGCGGCGCTCGACGCCTATCGCACGGGCGTCGGTCCGCTCACCGACGTCATCACCTCCGACAACGGGCTGAGCGAGGCGCAGTCGGAAAAGGAGACCGCGCGCGCGAACGTCTTCACCGCCGCGGCGGCGCTCGCCTTCGCCACGGGGTCCATCTCTTCACGACGGTGACGCGACCGGTGAGAGTCTCCTGCGCGCGCGGTGCCGCCACGCTGCGGGAGGCGCCTGCCGCGCTCCGTCATCCGAAGGATGGACGGCGTGGCGCGGCGGGCGGCTGCCCGATGTCCTTCGCCGCGGCGCCGGCGTGTGCCTCCGGCCACGAACGCGGAATGATACGGGCTCGGCGCCCGTAGGTCATGAACGACCATGCCCACGACGAGAATACGCGTAGGCGGTTGACCGCCCCGACCAGGTAGTAAAGGTGGACGACGGCGTAGATGAACCACGCGCAGATGCCGGAGAGCTTCGCGCCGCCCGGCAGCGCGCCCACGGCCTTGGACCGCCCGATCGTCGCGAGCTCGCCCTTGTTCCAGTACCGAAACGGCTCGGTCGACTTGCCCGCGAGGTCGGCCACGATCGCCCGCGCCGCGAAGCGACCTTCCTGCATGGCGCCCTGCGCAACGCCGGGCACGGGCTGGCCGTCCTGCTCGACGGTCGCCACGTCGCCGATGACGAACACGTTCGGCAGGCCCGGCGCGCGGAGCGTCGGCGTCACCGGCACCTTGCCGTGCCGGTCCAGAGGCACGCCGAGCGAGCGCACGAGCGGCGTCGCGCGCACCCCGGCGGCCCAGAGGACTGTGCGGGCCGAGATGCGCTCGCCCTCCGCGAGGATCCCGGCCTCGTCGATCTCGTCCACACGCCAGTGCGTCCGGACCTCGACGCCGAGGTTCGTGAGCTGCTCGACTGCCTTCCTTTGCAGTGCCGGCGGGTAGGTGGCCAGGACGGCCGGCCCCCCCTCCACGAGCAGGACCTTCGCGCTCGTCGGATCGATGTGGCGGAAGTCGCGCCGGAGCGAGTGCCTCGCCAGCTCGGCGATCGCCCCCGCGAGCTCGACGCCGGTTGGGCCCCCGCCCACGACGACGAAGCTCAGCTCGGCGCGCTGCGCGTCCGGATCGCGCTCCTCTTCCGCGCGCTCGAACGCCGTGAGGACGCGGAAGCGAATGGCCATCGCGTCCGTGAGGCTCTTGAGCCCGGGTGCGCGCTCGCTCCAGTCTGCGTGCCCGAAGTAGTTCGGCTCCACGCCTGTCGCGACGATGAGATAGTCGTACGCGAGCACATCGCCGTTCGCGAGGTGCACCGTCCTCGACGCCGCGTCGATGGACTCCACCTCTGTCATCAGCACGTCCGCGTTCGCTTGGCGCCGCAGCATGGTGCGGAAGGGAAAGCCCACGTCGGTCGTCTCGAGCGCGGCGGTCGCCACCTGGTAGAGGAGCGGCTGGAACGCCTGGTGGTTGTTCTTGTCGATCAGGGTCACCTGCACGGGCGCGTGCCTCAGCGTCCGGACCGCGGTGATGCCGCCGAAGCCGCCACCGATGACGAGCACGTGGGGACGCTGGCCGATCGAGCGCGCCTGAGTCGTCATGACAGTACCTCCGTCCCTTGCCGCCCACGCAATCACCGTACCGACGAGCGGCGGCCTCGAGAGTCCCGGGGTCGGTACAGCCGCTTCGAAAGGAGATGGATCGCTCGTCATCCGTCGATGCATCGGAGCCGGTGCTCGCCCCGCGAGGCGCTCGCGCTGCAGCCTGAAATCGACATACCTGAGGCGACAAAGCCGGTCGTCCGGCTAGTGACGTGTTGCTACCCTCACCGCCGTGAGCGCGGGGGCAATCACGAGCGTCAGCGTCGCGTGGGCGTCGCCGTTCGATCCGGTGTCGCCGCAGGCGGCCGCCATCCGCGACCTCTTCGAGAGGACGCTCCTCCTTTGCGGCGCGATCCTTTTGCTCGTCGTCTGTCTGGTCGCCTATTGTGTCGTCCGTTTTCGCGCAGGCAAGGGGCGCGAGGCCGTGCAGTTCGAAGGAAGCACGCGTCTCGAGACCGCCTGGACGATCGCTCCGATCCTGATCCTCGGCGGCCTGCTCACCTTCACGGCGCAGGCGATGGATGCCGCGGACCCGCCGATCGACCGCGAGCCGGACGTCACGATCATCGGTCATCAGTGGTGGTGGGAGGCGAAGTATCCGTCCGGCGTCGTCACTGCCAACGAAATTCACATACCCACCGGGAAGGCGCTCGTCTTCCGTCTCGAAGCCAGCGACGTCATCCACGACTTCTGGGTGCCCGAGCTCGGGCGGAAGATGGACGCGACCCCGGGGGAATCGCGCAGCATCTGGCTCGAGGCCGATCGGCCGGGTAGCTACGCCGGCGCGTGCGCGGAGTATTGCGGCGCCCAGCACGCATGGATGCGCATCCTCGTCATCGCCGACACGCCGGAGCGCTTCGCCGAATGGCAGCATCATCAGCTCACCCCGGCACCGCCTCCCGTCGAGGCGGCCACCGCGCGCGGCGCCGCCACCTTCGACAGGATGACGTGCGCAAGCTGCCACGTGATCGTCGGGAAGGCTGGCAATGGACGCTTCGCCCCCGACCTCACGCATCTTGCCTCTCGAACCACGCTCGGCGCCGGAGTGCTGGCCAACACCCCTGCCGCCCTCGGCTCGTGGCTCCACAATCCGCAGGAGATCAAGCCTGGCTGCCACATGCCCAACGCGCAGCTCACGGACACCCAGGTCGCCGATCTGGTCGCCTACTTCGAGACGCTCCAATGACCCTCGTAGGCTCCGACATCACGATCGCCCACGGCGGTCCGGGCGAGGCCACCGAAGCGGGCGCGTTCGGCTGGGTCGCGACCGTCGACCACAAGCGCATAGGCATCATGTACCTGGTCACGGCGCTCTTCTTCTTCTCCGTCGGCGGGGTAGAGGCGCTGCTGATCCGAATTCAGCTCGCACGTCCGAACTTGCACTTTCTGTCACCGCAGGCGTTCAACCAGATCTTCACGATGCACGGCACCACGATGATCTTCCTCGTCGTGATGCCGGCTCTGGTGGGCTTCGGCAATTACCTGCTGCCATTGATGATGGGCGCGCGGGACATGGCGTTCCCGCGGCTGAACGCGTTCGGTTACTGGCTCGTTCCGTTCGGGGGCGCGCTCCTTCACTTCAGCCTCCTCGCCGGTGGCGCACCTTCCGCCGGCTGGTTCAGCTATGCCCCATTGAGCGAGACGCCCTACAGCTCCACGCTGGGGACCGACTACTGGATCATCGCGCTCCTCGTGCTCGGAGTCGGCTCGGTGGCCACCGCGATCAACATGATCGCAACGGTTGTCACGCTTCGCGCTCCCGGGCTGACGACTCGGCGCTTACCGCTCTTCGTATGGATGACGTTCATCACTGCGATCCTCATCATCCTCGCTTTGCCGGTGCTGAACGCGTCCCTGGTGATGCTCCTCATCGATCGCAGGCTCAACGCACACTTCTTCGAGGCGAGCAGCGGCGGCTCCGCGATCTTGTGGCAGCACTTCTTTTGGACGTTCGGGCACCCGGAAGTCTACATCATGGCACTGCCGGCCTTCGGGATCATCTCGGAGGTGATCCCGGTGTTCTCGCGCAAGCCGATCTTCGGATACGGGTTCGTCGCGGCCTCGACGGTGGCGATCGCGATCTTGAGCTTCGGCGTGTGGGCGCACCACATGTTCACCGTGGGGCTGGGGCACCGCGCGGACTTCGCCTTCGCCGTCGGGAGCATGGCGATCGCGGTGCCGACGGGGGTGAAGATCTTCAACTGGATCGCGACGATGTGGGGCGGGTCGCTCCGGTTCACGACGGCCATGATGTTCGCCACGGCGTTCTTGATTCAGTTCGTCATCGGCGGCCTGAGCGGCATCACCTTCGCTGCCGCGCCGATCGACTGGCAGGTGACGGACACGTATTACCTCGTTGCGCATTTCCACTACGTGCTCTTCGGAGGGACGGCCTTCGCGCTCTTTGCGGGGATCTACTACTGGTTCCCGAAGATGAGCGGCCGGCTCCTGGACGAGGGCCTGGGGAGAGCGAACTTCTGGCTGCTGGTCATCGGGTTCAACCTGACGTTCTTCGTCCAGCACTACCTCGGGATCCTCGGAATGCCCCGGCGCGTGTTCACCTATCCCGATCTTCCCGGCTGGGGCGCGCTCAACATGGTCTCGACCGCTGGAGCCTTCGTCATGGGGCTCTCCGCGCTGGTCTTCGCGGCCAACGTCGCAGTCTCTCTGCGCCGCGGCAAGCTCGCCGGAGACAACCCCTGGGAGGCGTGGACGCTCGAGTGGGCAACGAGCTCGCCGCCGAGCTTCCACAACTTCGACCGCGTCCCGCTCGTGCGCGGCAGGCGACCGCTCCACGACCTCGCGCAAGGCCGCCCGGAGTCGACGGACGGTGCCGCCGTGGAGGGCCCGCCCCCCGATAAGAGCGTGGTCGCCACCTCGGCGTTCATCGTCTCCGAGAGCGGATTCTTCGTCATCCTCATCCTGTCGTACGTCTTCTTCAATCTGTCGACGAAGGAGGCCGCGGCGGCGCTCGACGTGCGGACGACTGGCATCTTCACGGCGTGTCTGATCGGCAGCAGCCTCACCCTCTACGTCGCGGAGAGGAGTCTCGAGCGTGGCAGGACGGCGGCCTTCCGCACCTGGCTGCTCGTCACCTTCCTTCTCGGGCTCGTGTTCATGTGCGGACAAGCGCGCGAGTACATGGGCCTCCTGGGTCGCGGCATCTCGGTGGACAGCACTCTCTTCGCGGCCACGTTTTTCACCCTCACGGGGTTCCACGGCCTGCACGTCACGCTGGGGCTCGTCGCGCTAGGCATTCTCGTGGGCCTCGCGTTCGCCGGCGACTTCGGTGGAAAGGCATCCCCGGTCGGGGGCTCGCTCGGGAAGTCTCGTCGAGCCCTCAGGGCTGTGGGCCTGTACTGGCACTTCGTCGATGTCGTCTGGGTCGTCGTGTTCTCCATCGTGTACGTGAGGAACGTTCTATGACCACGGGAGAGCTGCTGCGGTCGGCGTGGGACCCAGGGACTGTGGTTCCGCTGTCGTGCATCCTCGCGCTCGCGGCGTACTTCGTGCACTTCCGGCGACGTCTCGAGGCCAGGGCCGGGTCCTTCGTCCTCGCCATTGCGCTCTTCTTCGCGGCGCTCGCCTCGCCGATCGGGGTCCTCGCGCGTGGGTACCTCTTCAGCGCGCACATGCTCCAGCACCTCCTCCTGACGCTGGGCGTCCCCCCGCTCGCTCTGCTCGGGCTGCCGCGCGAGCGTGAGTCTGCTCGGCCCTCGAGGCCGGGGGCGAGGGCGGGCGCGATCGCCCATGTGGGGTCGTGGCTCGCGGGCGTCGGCGCCATGTGGATCTGGCACGCGCGCGCGCTGTGCAACGCGGCCGCGGTGAGCGCCGCGGTCCAATCGTGCCAGACGGCGTCGCTCCTCGTGATGGGGTTGGCGTTCTGGCGTCCCATCTTTGCCCCTCGCGTCTCGGCTCGCCTCCCCGCGTTCTCGGTGGTCCTCTATCTGTTCGCGGCGTGCGTCGCGTGCACGATCCTTGGCGTCATGGTGACGCTCTCGCCCGTCGAGGTGTGCAGCGCGTACATGCACCCGGTCGATTCGCTCGGCGTACTGCCCCTCTTGCGAGACGGCTGGGGGCTCACGCACCAGGCGGATCAAGAGGTCGGCGGCCTCCTCATGTGGGTGCCCGCGTGTTTCGTTTACGCCGCCGCGATCCTCGCGACGCTCGGCCGCTACTACGGCGAAGAGCGCCGCTCACCCCAGGTCCCCCTGGTGACCGGGGGCGCGCAGTGACGCCCGGGCCGGAGAGCACGACGTCTGCCGCTGCGGGTGGGCCGACGGCGGAGGTGGACTGGAGCGAGCCCAAGCCGGACGTCATCCCTCGTCCAACGTTCTTTCCGGCCGCCATGGCCTTCGGGCTCACGTTCTCGGCGTGGGGGCTCGTGTCTTCGCCGGTGGTGCTCGGCGTGGGTCTAGTCATGGTCGCCGTCTCGCTCGCGGGATGGATCGGAGAGATGCGCCATGAGCCGTGACAACGAGCCGCCGCTCCCCGCGCCGGGACTGGGCGGGCAAGAGGGCCCTGACGCGTCGGGTTCGTCCGAGGACCGCCGTTCCCACCCGGAGCCCCCCCCGGCGACGGTTGACGAGATCGCCCGACGCCAGCTCCTGGGGAAGGTGAGCGTCGGCCTGGGCGTGGTCTGCGCCGGCGCGGTCTCTGTCCCCGGGATCGGATTCGTCGTGGCGCCCCTCTTTCGCAAGGAGCCACGCGAGTGGCGCGCGGTGGGCAATGTCGAACGGTTCAAGGTGGGCGAGACGGTGAGCGTCGTCTTCGTCGACGCGTCGCCGCTCCCCTGGGCCGGCGTGACCGCGAGATCGTCCGCGTGGCTCCGTCGCGTCGACGAGCGCACGTTCGTCGCCTTCTCGGTGAACTGCGCGCACCTGGGTTGCCCCGTCAGGTGGGTGGGAGACGCGCGCCTCTTCATGTGCCCCTGTCATGGCGGTGTCTATTACGAAGATGGCACTGTCGCCGCGGGCCCGCCCCCGCATCCGCTCACGCGTTACCCCGTCCGCGTCCAAGACGGCCAGGTCGAAATCCGCACCGAACCCATCCCGATCGGCTGACGATGCTCAAAGAACGTCTCAGAAGCACGTGGACGACGGTCGACGACCGCATCGGCATCTCTGCGTACGTCGGCCCGATGATGCGCCATCCGGTCCCTCGCAGCGCGCGCTGGTGGTACGTGTTCGGGAGCGCGACGCGGTTCGCGTTTCTCATCCAGGTGCTGAGCGGCGTGACGCTCGCGGCCTCCTACATTGCGTCCTCGTCCCAGGCGTACGAGACGCTCCTCTTCATCACGAACAACGCGCCCTTCGGCCGCGTGCTCCGCGGGCTTCACTACTACGGCGCTTCCGCGATGGTGCTCATGGTGGGCATCCACATGGGGCAGGTGTTTCTCGCGGGGTCGTACAAGTTCCCCCGCGAGATGAACTGGCTCTCCGGCGTGGTGCTCCTTGCGCTCACCCTGGGGATGGGGTTCACCGGGCAGCTTCTCCGGTGGGACCAGAATGCCACGTGGTCGGTCATCGTCGGGGCGGAACAGGCGGGGCGCTTGCCGCTTTTCGGTCAGGGCTTGGCCCGCTTCATGCTCAGCGGCGACACCGTTGGCGGCGCGACGCTCAGCCGATTCTTCGTTATCCACGTCTTCGTGATCCCGGCGATCATCTTCGCGGGGCTCGGCTTGCACCTGCTCCTCGTGATTCGGCACGGCATCTCGGAGCCGCCGGTCCCGGGGGAGCGAGTCGACCCCAAGACGTACCGGAGCCGATACAAGGAGCGCCTCGCCAAGGACGGTGTTCCCTTCTGGCCGGACGCCGCGTGGCGCGACGTCGTGTTCGGGTGCGCGATGGCGATGGGCATCCTGGCCCTCGCGATCTTCGTCGGACCCCCGAAGATCGGCGCGCCCCCCGATCCGAGCATCATCTCGGCCGACCCACGGCCCGACTGGTACCTCCTCTGGTACTTCGCCCTCCTCGCGCTCTCGCCGCCAAGCCTCGAGACGTACATCATCCTGCTCGCTCCGCTGGCCATCGGCGGGTTCATCTTTGCGGCCCCTTTTCTCTCGAACAAGGGAGAGCGGAGCGCACGACGGCGCCCATGGGCGATCGCGATCGTGGCGACGACGGTGGTCACCATCGGTTCCCTGTGGGTCCTCGGCTCGAGCTCACCCTGGTCCCCCCGATTCGACGCGCCCCCCTTGAGCGCCGAGGTCGTCGGAGCCACGACCGGTCCGGTCGCGGTGGGCGCGCGGCTGTTCCACGACAAGGGTTGTCTGAGCTGCCACCTGATCGCCGGAAGCGGCGGGAGGCGGGGGCCGAACCTCACGTTCATCGGAGACCTGCTCACTGCGGAGGACCTCACCGTCCGGATCTCGAACGGTGGCACCAACATGCCGTCCTTCGCCGGGACGCTGGCGCCGCAGGAGCTCGAGGACCTTGTCGCGTTTCTCTCGTCGAGGAAGAAGGGGGGGGCCGCTGCGCCTGCGCCCTATCCACGTGAACGGAACAGGCCCCCTGAGAGCTCGACTCGCTAGCAAGCGGGTCGCTACTCCAGATACGTGCGGAGCTTCCGGAATTCGCTCGGCAGGACGAGCTTCTTCAGCGCCTTCGTCTCGATCTGACGGATGCGCTCGCGTGTCAGCCCGAGATGGTCGCCGATCTCCTGGAGAGTCTTGTCGCCCGGCGCGTCGATCCCGAAGCGCATCCGGATGACCAGCTGCTCGCGCGGGGAGAGCAGGTTCACGATCTCGCGCGTCTTCTCCAGGAAGCGCGTGCGCGCGACCTCCTCGATGGGAGACAGGGAGTCGTGGTCCTCGATGAGATCTCCGAGACGTTTGCCGTCGCTGTCGTCGCCCAGCGGGAGATCGAGACTCACGGGCTCGCGGTGGGACGCCAGGATCGCCCGCACCTTCTCGACGGGCAGCTCCATCCGGCTGGCGATCTCGTGCGCGTCGGGCTCTCGACCCTTCTCCTGGATGAGGAGACGGCTCACCCGCCCGACCATCTTCAGCGTCTCACCCATGTGGACGGGCACGCGGATCGTGCGCCCGCTGTCGGCGATGGCGCGGTTGATGGACTGGCGGATCCACCACATCGCGTAGGTGGAGAACTTGTAACCGCGCCTGAACTCGAACTTGTCGACCGCACGCATGAGCCCGATGTTGCCCTCCTGGATCAGATCGACGAGCTGAAGGCTCTGGTTTCGGTACTTCCTCGCCACGCTCACGACCAGGCGGAGATTTGCCTCGATGAGCTGACCCTTCCCGCGCTGCGCCTCCCGTTCGGCGCGGTGGATGGTCCCGAGGGTCTCGTCGGTGGCGGCCGCGAGCGAGCCGCCTCGCAAGGCGACACTGCGCACCTCGCGAAGCTTGGCGACGACCCGGTCGACGGTCTTCTTGCTCAGGCGAAGCCCGAGCAGCTCGCCGGCGAGGCTGGCGACCGCGCGGGCCGAAGGCCGGCTCGGCGCCCCGCCCGCCCGGAGCAGCGCCTGCACTGCCCGTCGGAACACGTGGTCGTCCTCGGGCTGCTCGCCGTCGACGGTGAGCCGGCTGACGTCTCGCACCCTTAGGCTTCCGTCCCGGAGCTCTTGGCCGATGGCTCCAAGCTCACGCAAGGCAATGGGCGAGGACGCCATCGACTCGAGCATCGAACGCTCGGCGGTCTCCATTCGGAGCCCGATCTCGGCCTCGCCCTCGCGCGTCAGCAAGCCGACCCGGCCGAGCTTTCGGTAGTAGCCGGCGAGGGCGTCGTCGCTGAGCACGGTAGCGGCGGCGCGCGGTGACCCCGACGCCCTGCCTGCCCCGAGCTTCGCGCGGGCGGCGGACGGCGACGAGTCTGGGCTGCGAACAGGCTTCAAATCAGTGCGACGGGTTTCGGGGGAGATACGAAGAGTCGCCCATCCATGGGGCTCTGCCCGTTGGCTAACAAGCCCCCGCGGTTCGCTTCCCGAGAAATCGTCCGCGCGATCGCGACCCACGGTGTCACTGCATGGTCGCGCTTCCCCCGGGGATCCACTGCCATGAGTTCCCGCCGCCGCAGACCGTCGTCGTCGCCACGAGCGAGATGGACATCATCCCGCCGACGGGCGCGACGGGCGCGAACGAGTAGCTCTGCATCACCGTCTGGATGTCGAACGCCCCTGGGATGTTGGTGCCGCCGAGCCACGAGTAGGTGCCGACCAGCGTGCCGTTCACGGTCACGTTCCACGAAAGCGTACCGACCGAGCAATACGTGTCGGTGTAGTCCTGCATGGTGAAGGCCAGGGTCAGCGTGCTGATCGGTTGCGGGAATGCGAAGCTCTCGGTGCAGCTCTGTCCCGTGATGAAGAAGCGCTGGCCGTTCGAGAACACGGTACCAAGCGGGCCGGCGGGCGTGGTCGAGCCCGCGGATGGGAACGTGACCGTCAAGCTCGGCGACGCGCACGTCACCTGGACCGAGGTGACGGCGGAGGCGCCGACGGTGCCGGCGCCTGCCATGACCGTGCATGTCTGCGCGATCGGGTTGCCGGGATTGGTCGACACCGAGACGGAATACGCGGCGCCGCTGAGGACGCTCGTCGCGAAGACGAACGGCCCGTTCGTCGTGAGGGGCAGGTTGTCCCCGCTGTTGTCCTGCAGGACGACCGTGTCCCCGGCGCCGAGGCCGCTCAGGGTTCCGCCGACCGTGAAGGGGGTCGGACTGCACGCGACCCCGATGTTGGTGACCGCGGCGGTCCCGACGACGCCGCTCCCCATCGCGATGGTGCATGTCTCGGCGACCGGCACTGCCGGGTTCGTGACCGTCGCGGCGTACATGGCGCCGCTGAGGAGGGGTGTCGGGAAGGAGAATGATCCATTGGACGAGATGAAGATGGAATCCCCTCCGTTGTTCCTGAGAAGGAGCGTGTCGCCGCCGGTGAGGCCCATCACGGTGCCGCCGACCGTGTACGCATTGGCCGTGCAGTTGACGAGCACGCCCTGTACGTCGCCACCCCCGACGACTCCCGTTCCCGCGGTGACGGTGCAATTCTTCGCGACGCCGGCGGGCTGGGTGAGAACGGTCACCGCGTATGCCTGCCCGATCGGCAGCTCGGTCGCGAAGGTGAACGCTCCATCGGCGCCGAGCGACAGGTCGTCGCCACCGTTGTCCTGGAGAACGATGGTGTCGCCTGGCGGGAGGCCCGACAGGGTTCCCCCGATCGAGTACACGATCGTCGTGCACATCACCTGCACCGTGGTCACGCTCGCGAGGAGCGTGCCCGTGCCCGACGTCACCACGCAGGTCTGGGTCGGCTGCCCCGGCTGCGTGAGGACCGTCACCGCGTACGAGGACCCGGGGGGCAGGCCGGTCGCGAAGGTGAACGGACCGTCGTTGCCGAGCGTCAGGTTGTCGCCGCCGTTGTCCTGCAGGACCACGCTGTCGCCGCTCGCAAGACCCGAGAGCGTCCCGCCCACGGTCAACCTCGCGGGCATGCAGGTCACGGTCACACTGACGTCGGCGTCAGAGACCGTGCCTATCCCGCCTGTCACTACGCACGTCTCGCCGGCTGGCTGCATGGACACTGTGACCGCGTATGCGGTGCCCGTGGTCAGCGGCGTCGGGAACACGAACGAGCCGTTGGCGGCGACGTTCAAGGGGGCGCCACCGGCGTTCACGAGGACGACACTGGAGTTCGATCCGAGGCCTGTCAGCGTGCCACCGAGGGTGAAGGTCTGCGGGGCGGTGTCCACGCCTGCGCTCGAATCGACGGGTCCGGAGTCGGGCGGCTCGGCGTCGAACGCATCGACAGCGGTCGTGTCGGGCAACGTGGCGTCGGAGCTCGACCCGCTGTCGACGGGTAGCGACGACGTCTCCGTGGTCGCGCTGTCGCCCTCGGGCTCTGTCACGCCGGTGTCGACCGCGTGCGCCGAGGAGTCGAGCGCCTCGGCGTCTGCGGTAGGCTGCTCGAAGGAGCTCCCGGCGTAGCCGCACCCCAGCGCGAGGAAGACCAGCGCGACGAGGCCCAGGATCACGACGCATCGAGGCATGGCAACTCCAGCGGGGCAGGGCGCCCCTGCACCATGCTACTCCTCGCCTCGACGGCATTGTGTGAACATGGGCTCGCCATCGGAGCTAGCCGGATCATGCGTGCAGCCACGACCGAGGTGGGCAGATCGTGGGCGGGGAAGACGACGAGCGGGTCCGGCGTTTGTTCCTCATGACGCCCAGCATCACCCGCGTCCTCGCCGCCGCCACGGTGACCCTCGCATTCCTCGGCCCAGCCCTCCTCCCGCGCGCCCTCTTCGCGGACGGCGCCGCCGGCTGGACGAAGCCGCTCACCAGGGCCGGCGTACAGGTCGGAGATCTCCTCGTGGCGGGGCGGCTCGTGGAGGACCGCACGACGTCGAGCGGCTGGGCCATCGAGCTCCGCGTGGAGAACACCGGCGCCGCGCGCCGCGAGGTCGCCCTCGAGACGGACCTCACCCGCGCCGTCTTCAACCCCGGCAACCGTGTCACACCCGAGGCTCGCTCGATCTGGGGCTTCAAGGACGAGGTGAAGCTCGACGCCGGACAGCACGTGCGCCGTCGCTACGTCCTGCCGATGGATATGGCCACCCGCCTCACGGCCAACGCGGCAGGCTTCGACCGCGGCGGCTTCGCGACCAACCCGATGACCAACCGCCCGGAGCAGATCACGACGCAGTACGCTCTTCGGATCCGCTGCCCAGGCTTCGACGACATCGACATCAACCCGAGCTAGGCCCGGTCATCCTCCCTCGCACGAAGGGCCGACGTTGTCGTACGATCGTCGAATGGCGAAGGGGTGTGCAGGGTCTGGTTTGCCGCAACTGGTGAGCGGATCATGAGCGGGTCGCGGGATCCGAAGCGGCTGGGCGAGTACACCATCGTCGCCAGGATCGGTGACGGGGGCATGGCGACCGTCTACCTGGGGCGCGCTCGCGACGAGGCAGGGAAGGAGCGCGTCGCCGCGATCAAGGTCGTGAGGAAGGAGCTCGAGAGCCAGGAGGAGTTCGTCCAGATGTTCCTGGACGAGGCGCACATCCTCTCGCTGCTCCATCACCCCAACCTGAGCCGCGCCCTCGGGTACGGAACCGCGGGCGACCAGCACTTCATCGCCATGGAGCTGCTCCTCGGGCGCACGGTCAAGGACGTCTGGGACGCCGCCGTCGCGCAGGGGTCGTCGCTCGGGTTCGATCTGCCCGCGTGGATCTGCGCCCGCGTCGCCCACGGCCTGCACCACGCCCACGAGCTCGGCAACGAGAGCGGCCGGCCCCTGAACATCATTCACCGCGACGTCACGCCCAGTAACATCTTCCTCACCTACGGCAACGAGGTGAAGCTCTTCGACTTCGGCCTCGCGAAGGCTCGAGGCAAGCGCCATGCGACCAAGGCGGGCATCGTCAAGGGCAAGGTCTCCTACCTCTCGCCCGAGCAGATCGAGATGGTCCCGATCGACCGCCGCGCGGACATCTACGCTCTGGGCATCACCCTCTGGGAGGCGACGACGATGCGTAGGCTCTTCCAGGCCAGGACCGACCTCGAGGTGGTGAACGCCATCAAGGCGGGGCGCGTTCCCGACGCGACGAAGCTCACCGCCGATTACCCCGAGAAGCTCTGGCCGATCGTCGTGAGGGCGCTCCAGCGTGACCGCGCCAGCCGGTACGCGACCGCGAAGGAGCTGGCGGACGACCTCGACCGCTTCGTGATGGCGCGCCGGCCCGGGGTCGGCTGGATGGAGGGGCGCCTCGGCGGTCTGCTGGACACGCTGTTCGTGGGCGAGCGGAAGCGCCAGGACGCGTGGCTGAAGAAGGCGCCGACGGTCCGCCTGGCGGATCTGCCGACGTTGCAGGCCCCGGCCCCCATGATGCCTCTCCTCCCGAGCGGCCTCGATGTCATCCCTCGGCCCCCGCGGCTTCCGCGAATCTCGAAGCCCCCGTCGCGTCCGACCTGATCTGGAGGGGTGCGCCGGCCACACCGACCGGGACTTGGATGTCCTGGCCGCAGGCGCTCGATCCCGGCAAATCGGCGGCCGGAGCCGGCGTCCGTCCGGCGCGGGACAGAATGGCACGTCGGTTGCTCAAGGCCTCCACGAAGCCCCTCGGGGTGCTCTTCTTCTGGAGGTTTTCGATGTCGAAGCTTATGGGCTGGTCGGTCGTTGCAGTCGGAGTCAGCGTGGTCGCCGGCTGCACGGGTCTCGCCTTTCCGTCGACCCCGGGTGGCGACGGGCCGTCGTCGTCGCTGAGCACGGGAGGCATCGCGGTCGATCCGAGGACCGAGACCGCCTTCGTCCTGAAACGATCCACCTCCGACCTCGCCGGCACGGACGGAGGCATCCCGGGCTCCGGGATCCCCGGAGGACCGATCTTCGCCATCGCCCCCGACACGGGGGCGGTCACGCAGGTCGCGGACCTCACCGGCTACGGCGAGATCCGCGTCCTCTTTCCGAAGAGCTCGATGCTCGTCCTGGGCGAGGACGGAACGACCAACGGCGACACGTTGATGCGGTTCGACGAGAACACCCTCGCGATGACGACCTCGGTGAGCACGACGGCGCAGTACTGGGGCACCCGCACGTCGCCGACGGGGACCTACGTGGCCGTGGCCGACAACTCGCAGGCATCGCCGCCGATCCACGTCATCGAGGCGGACACGCTCAAGGTGCACGCGCTTCCGGCGAACGGCGCGGAGCTCGAGGCGATGTGGCTCCGGAAGAGCGACACGCTGGTCGCCATCTACTTCACGTCCGGCCCCGATTCGCTCGGCTCGGCGCGAATCATCACGTGGTCGGTTCCGCAGCTCCAGGGGCTCGGCTTTCCCACGGACCAGGAGGGGCTCTGGACGTCACGCCAGATCGACGTCACCGTCCCGAACGTCGGGTTCGATGATCTCTTCTCGTACACCTGGGTCGGGATCAGCCCCGACGACACGTCCGCGGCCATCCCGGTGCTGACCCAGACGGCCGCCGGCGCTCCCGTGACGCACGAGCTCATCGTCATGGATCTCGCGAAGGGTGCGTTCCAGACGGTCGCCAATGCCTACGGCCCGGTGGGCTTCACGCCCGACGGCAGCACCATCGTCTCCTACCGCTACAGCGCGAACGCGAGCGACTCGTCCCAGCTCCTCCTCATCGACACGAAGACGCTCGCGCCCGAGACGGCCGACATCCCGAGCGGCGCCGCGCCCACGTTCTACGTGACGAGCGAGGGCAACGACGTCGTCATCGCCTCCGATCTGGGGCTTACCACCCTCGTCGTGTACGACGTGTCGACGCACTCCTTCGAGAAGGTGGGGGGCCCCGCCCTCGCGCTGAGCAGCTTCGTGGCGCGTGTCGGGCACGACGAGCTGTGGCTCGTCGACGACGGCCTCTTCCGGCTCGACTTCGTGACGGCGGCGCTGACGCAGATCCCGATCTCGTGGACGCCCCTCAACATCGACATTCTCCCGATGCACGACCTGCTCGTTCTCGACGATCAGGCGAGCGGAGACATCCGCTTCTTCAGCCCGGACACGCTGGCGGTCACGCAGACGGTGGCGTTGCCGGTCGCGGTCGCGACGACCGCGTCGATGCCGTAGCGAAGCGTCCGTCCGCCCCGGCACCGCGCCTGCGCGCGGACGCTCCGCACACCAGCGCGAGCGCCACAGCCTGCAGCGCCGCCGTGCCCGGCTGGCCGGACCCCGTGACGTTGCAGCCCGCTTGCTCCGTGGGCGCCGGCGCTTCAGCGGAAGCAGCCGCGGGCTCGGCGGTGAGGCCGACCTCGAAGTTGCTGACCTCGTTGCCGCCGAGGTCCTGGACGATGAGCTCGAGCAGCACGGGAACCGGCCCTCCGGCAGGGACCGTGTGGCACGCGGCGTCGGTCGCGGCGACGTAGACGGGGTCGAAGCCTGGCGGCTGGCCGATGCCTCGCAGGATGTCCTGGACGCGGATCGAGTAGGTGGCCTGCGGGACAGGGACCACGGCCGTCATCACTTGCCAGCAGACGGCCGTGGGCCCAGTCCGGTTCGTGGGCTCGCCGCAGTCGGTTCCCGCGATCGCCGTGGCGTAGCCGGAGAGCGAGTAGCCGGCGAAGCCGGACGCGGGGGTCGTGACGTTGACGGGCACCTGGAGGTCGACGCTGTCCTCGCATTCCGCGGCCGTGATCACGGTCGCGTCGGCGTCTCCGTGCGAGGCGGGCTGGCCGTTCGGGAGCTCGGCGACCAGCGTAGCTCCAGGTGTCTGTGTGACGGTCTGGGCGCGGGCCGGGCGCGGCGCCAGTAGCACCGCGGCCAGAAGAAGAGCCGATATCCAGCGCCAGGGAGAGGGTTGCATCGCCATGACGCGACCCTTGAGCACGCCGTGTGCCGGGTGCCCGACCCACGAATTTCCTGCGAAATCGAGGGCCCTATGCCTCGCTTCGAGCCAGAGTGGCAAGAGTCGCCGGCGCCTCCGCGCCAGACTGGCAATCGGCCCTCACTTCGGTGCGAGCGCCCTCACGGTCCCACCGTTCTGGTTCGTCCAGTAGAGGCTCGTCGCGTCCACGGTGACGGCGTACGGGTTGCCTTGCCCCGCGGCGAGCGTCACGGGAGCGCCGCCGCCGAGGGGCGCGCGGAGGATGGTGCCGTCGACGAGATCCGTCCAGTAGACGCTCGTGGAGTCGACGGCGATCCCGGTCGGGCTGTTCAGCGAGGAGGCGAGCGTCGTCGGCCCGCCACCTGTGAGAGGGACGCGCACGACCGAGCCGTCGTTCGACGCGCTGCCCTGGTTCGTCCAGTACACGCTCGCGGCGTCGATGGCGATCCAGGTCGGGTCGGTCTGTCCGGAAGCAAGCGTGGCGACGGGACCACCGCCGAGCGGCACGCTCATGACCGTGCCGTCGTAGTAGGTCGTCCAGTAGACGGTGGAGGCGTTCACGGCGACGCACGAAGGGCCGCCTTGCCCCGCGGCGAGCGTGGTGGGGGCGCCGCCGCCCTTGGGCGCGCTCATGACGGTGCCACCCGAGTACGTCGTCCAGTAGACGCTCGTGGCGTCGACGGCGATGCACGAGCCGGGGTAGCTCTGCGCGGAGGCGAGCGTGATGGGCGTCCCGCCGTCCAGAAGAGCGGTCATCACGTTGCCCGCGGTGGAGAACTCGGTCCAGTAGACGCTGGTGGCGTCCGTCGCGACGGCGTACGGCGCGGTCCGACCCGCGGCCAGGGTCCGAGGACCGCCGGCCCCCTTCGGGACGCTCATGACGGCGCCGCCCATGAGGTCCGTCCAGTAGACGTTCGTGGAGTCGACGGCGATTCCGCTGGGATCGTCCTGCGCCGTCGCCAGCGCCACCCCCGCGTCGTCGAGCGCGGAGTCGATGAGGCTCACGTCGTACGCGGCGCTGGCATCGCCCGACGGCGCTGCGTCGTCGGGCGCGGCCGGCGTGCCTGACCGTGCGCTCGCGCACGCGGCTAGCCCGGAGAGCGCAAGGAACCCGGATGGAAGGAGTCGGCGGTTTCCCATGCCCGGGGTCGCCCTCGCGGGAGCGAGTCCGTCATAGCAGCGCCACTTTTCTTGTCGAGCTGAGTCCGATGGCCAGCACGACCGTACGGGTGGCAGGACGCGCGCGTTCTCTGCGACCGCTCACCTCCCGGGCGTGAATGCGCTCACTCCGGGAGTGCGAGAGCCACGCTCCGTTCGGTGGTTACGCCTTCAGATCCACGGGCCCGTGGTCGTCGCAGTGCGTGCCGCACGGGTGATGGAGATGACCGCCGACGACGTAGTCCACGTGGTCTCCGTGCGCGACCGCGACGTGGTTGCAGCCTGCGGCGTGTTTGTGATCGTTGGGGTGCCCGCCGCACGCGTGCGCGGGCGTGCAGGCGGCAGGGTTCGCCTTGCTCACTTCGAGCGAGTGCACGTCGACCTTGCCGTCGTGGAGGTGATGCAGGTGGCCGTCCTCTACATAGTCCTGGTGGGTCCCGTGCGTGATTGTCGGGTGGCCGCATCCGGTGCCGTGCGTGTGGAGCTCACTCTGGTGAGGTTTGTGACCGCTCATGGGATTCTCCTGTTCGGGAGCGGCCTCAGCACGAAGCGTGCCTCGCGGCGAAACGCACATTTCTGCGTGGCGGCGCACGTTTGGCGGCAGGAGTCCCTTCGTCCTTTGCAAATTACAACGGCGCGCCCGGGGGGCGCGACCGCATTGCAGGCGCCCGCGTCGCGCAAGGCCGTCGCGCACGGACCATGCATGAGCAATCTTCATGGAAACGCCCCTTCAGCTCACGTTCCGAAGCATGCCGCACTCGGACACCCTCGCCGCACATCTGCGCATGCGGACCGACAGGCTCGAACGAATGTTCGACCACATCATCTCGTGCCACGTGGTGGTCGAGCTCGCCGCCGATCACCACCAGCACGGTGATCGCTGCCGCTTCTCGATCAACGTCGGCCTGTCCGGCCACGAGGTCGTCGTCAGCCACGCGCCGCAGCCCGGCCACGTCCTCGACAGCGCGAGCGCCAACGCCGACCACGCCTTCGACGAGGCCGAGCGCCAGCTCGAAGACTGGGTCACCAAGCGGCGGGACCGCCGGCACGAGGGCCCCGGCGACTCTCCCTGAAGGCGCCAGGGGCGGGCGGTGCCGCGTCAGCGAGAGGAGACCTTCGTCCCGTCGTGCACGGACGCGCCGGGGTGGATGACGACGACCTGGTCCGCTGCGAGCCCCTCCACGATCTCCGCGTCGAGAGGCCCGCGGTGGCCGACCTGCACCGGTCGCGTGACCGCACGCCCGTCGGTCACGCAGAAGACGGCCCACCCCGCTCCCTGGCGGAAGAGCGCGCTCGCCGGCACCTGCAACACATCCGGGCTGGACCAGACCGTGATCTCGATCTCCGCCGCGAAGCCATCCCCGAGGGATGTCCACGCCTCCGGTGCGCCCTCGGGGTCGAGGACCACGTTGACGCGCTGCTCGTCGACGCCGAGCGCCGACGCCTTCGTGAAGGCGGACGGCTCGACGCGGCGTACCTTCGCGGTCAGCGGCTGGTCCTTGCCCCAGTGAAGGAGACGCGCGCTCATACCCGGTTTCACCACCACCGCGTCCTCGGACAGCACGTCGACCACGACCTCGATGGCCCGTGCGTCGCCGACCTCGAGGAGCGCCGCACCGGGCTCGACCACCCCCTCGCTCTTGTGAAGCACGTGGAGCACCTGACCGTGCACGGGGGACGTCACCTCGAACTGCTCGGAGGCGCCTGCCGACGGTGAGAAGCGCTCCAGGGCCGCCCTGGCCTGCTGCGCGTCGTGGGCCGCGACCTTCTGGGAGAACCGGGCGGAGGAGAGCTCCGCCTCGCGCATCCGTGCATCGGCGGCGCTCTGCTCGGCCTGCGAAACCGAGACCGACCCGTGGCTCGCGAGGGTCTCCATCCGCGCGCGGTCCCGTTCGCCCTGAGAGCTGGCGGTCTCCGCGCGCGCGACCGTGGCCTCGGTCTGTTTCTGCGAGTCGATCGCGGCCGCCAGCCGCTGCTCGGCGACCTGCCGCGACCGCGGGTCGAGCAGGGGGCTCGCGAGCGGCAAGAGCCTCGCGAGCACCATCCCGGGCTCGACGACGTCGCCCTCGTGCAGATCGATGCGCGCGAGCGTTCCCGCGACCGGCGCCGAGACGGTGTAGCGCTCGCGGACCCGTGCCCGACCTTCGTCGACCACCTTCTGGTCCAGCGGCGCGCGCCGGACCCGGACCACGTCCACGTCGACCGGGTGCGGGCGAACGGCGAGGACGACGCCCGCGATCAGCGCACCGGCGAGGAGGAGAGTGACGATCCGGAAGGGCCATTTCATGGGAGAACCTCAGTCACGAGCCTTGAGAACCAGAACGAGGTCGAGCGCGTCCGACTGCCGTCGCACGATGAGGGCGCTCGCCAGGGCGGCGAGCAGGACCACGCATGCTGCACCGACGTACGAGGCCGGCGAGACCACGAGCGGGATGCGGAGAAGCTCGCGATCGATCGTGGACAGCGAAAGGCCCCCCAGGGCGCGTCCGAGCGGCAACCCGGGCAAGACCCCGAGCACGACCTGGACCGCCTGCTCGCCCAGGAGCACGAGCGCCAGCTCTTCGCGCGTGAACCCGAGGATCCGCATCGTCGCCAGGTCCCGGCTCCGGACCTCGAGCGCGATTCGCGCGTTGTTGTAGACGACGCCCACGGCGATGGCCATGGCGAAGACGGAGAGCACGAGCTGCATCACGACGAGGACGTCGCCCTCCTGGGCCCGGACGAGGCCGCGATCGATGGTGGGCCGGCTGACCGACGCCACGGCCGGCAGCTCCGTCAGTCGCAGCATGACGCGGTCGGCATCCTGCGGATCGACGGAGAGCAGGATCACGTCGGCGAGGGGAGGCTCCTGGAGCAGCTTCGCGAGCTCGGTCGCGTCCATGTAGCCCGCGAGCCCGAGGAGGTCGTCGACGAGCGCGGCGACGGGGACCGTGAGCTTCTTCCTGTCGCCATCGAGGACCTCGATCTCGATGAGGTCGCCGGCGCGCACGCCGAGAGAGTCGCCGAGGGGACGGGAGAGCGACAGGCCCGCCGCGAGCAGCGGTACGGGCCGCCGGTCGGTGCCGAGGATACGGTGCAGATCCATGCCGGCCCCGAGGCCGAAGATCGCCGTGGTTCGCGTACGATGCCCCGCGCGGAGGCGCACGGGCACGTGACGCTCGCCCTCGGCGTACTTGACGCCAGGGATGTGCGCTGCCTCCCGCACGGCCTGCCAGTCGTGGGGATCGGTCAGCGTGGCGGTGATGTCTTCGCGGTGCGAGACCTCGAACTGGACGCGCAGCATGTCGTCGACCGAGTCGGTCATGACGCTCCCCGCGACGACGATCGCCGTCGCCAGCGCGATCGAGCCGGCCGAGAGCAGGAGTCTCCACGGGCGCCTCAGGACGTCGCGCAGGACCATGCGCGTCACGGGGCGGAGGAGCGCGTAGAGGCGATCGAGGTGGCTGGCGCGGTAGGTGGCGGGCGCCTCGGGCCGCATCGCCTCGGCCGGGGGAATGGCGACCGCCTTGCGGACCGCCGAGACGGTGCCGCCGACGCCCACGGCCACCGCGACGGCGGTCGCAAGGACGATGGTCCAGGCGTCGAACCGCAGCAGGTAGGTCGGGAACCGGAAGTACTGCGCGTAGACACGCAGGATGGACCTGGCGCCGAGCGCGCCGAGGGCCCACCCGAGGACCACGCCGAGCGAGGAGATGGCCAGCGCGAAGTCGACGTAGTGCACCGTGAGCTCGCGCGTGCGGTACCCGAGCGCCTTGAGGGTCGCGATCTGCTCGCGCTGGGTGCCGACGATCCGCGAGAGCAGGACGTGCAGGAGGAAAGCGGCGACGCCGAGGAAGACCATCGGCATGGTCGTCGCGACCCGCCGCAGCTGCGCGACCTTCTGCTCGAGGAGGTGAGCGGATGGCTGGTCCGCGCGTCCGACCGCGCCGAGTCCCCCGTAGGGCTCCAGGACGGAGTCCACGCGGGCAATCGTCTCGCGCTCGTCCGCGCCGACCGACAGCGCCAGCGTGACGTCGTTGAAGCCGCCCTCCAGTCCCGCAGCCTTGGCGAGGGCCTCGCCATCCATCCACGCGATGCCGAAGTGCCAGGGGTCCGGCAGACCGGTGCGAGGGTCGGAGGAGTAGACGAACTCGGGCGAGACGGCGATGCCGACGACCTTCAGCCGGGCGAGGCGCCCGTCGAGGATGGCCGTCACGACGGAGCCGGGGATGAGCCCGCGCGTCTCTGCGAAGGCGGCGCTCAGCACGATCTCGTCGGTGCTCCCCGGCTCCACCTGCCTTCCGGACTGGATCGACGTCTGGTTCAGCGCCGCGTCCACGGGCCACGTCACCGACACGAAGTGCGCGAGGACAGGCTCGTCGCTGCCCTCCACGACGAGTCGAAAGTCGGAGACGACGCGCCCTTCGGCCGTGGCGACCCCCGGTAGCTCGCGGAGCCGGTCGAGCACCGGGCGCGGTGCGCGCTTCAGGTGCGCGAAGACGTCGGCGAAGTGGGAGCTCTCGTAGAAGGCGTCTCGCGAGGCCTGGACCGACGCGGCGGCGGTGACGGCAGCGACGAAGCTGGCGATTCCGCAGCCGACCACGAGAGCGATCGTGAGGCACTGGTAGCGTAGCCGCCACAGGTCGCGGACGAGCTTCTTCCGGAGCGTCCTCACCAGGTCACCTCGCTCGGCGCCTTGCGGCGCGCGTTGGCGTGGTCGCTCGCGATCCGGCCGTCCGCGAGCGTGACGACCCGGTCGGCCATCTGCGCGATGGGAGCGTTGTGGGTCACGACGGCGATGCTGGTGCCGAGATCGCGGTTCACCCGATCGAGCACCTCCAGGACGAGTCGCCCCGTCGATGCGTCGAGCGCGCCGGTGGGCTCGTCGCACAGCAGGATCTCGGGCTTTTTCACGATGGCGCGCGCGATGGCGACCCGCTGCTGCTCGCCTCCCGACATCTGGGACGGGTAGTGGTCGCGCCGCTGCGAGAGCCCCACGAGCCCGAGCGCGTCGTCCGGGGACATCGACCGCGCGGCCAGGTCCGCGACGAGAGCGACGTTCTCGTGCGCCGTCAGGCTCGGGATGAGGTTGTAGAACTGGAAGATGAACCCGATGTGCTGGCGCCGGTACTGCGTGAGCTCCTCGTCGGTGGGGTGCGACAGATCGTGCCCCGCGTACGCGAGCGTGCCGGAGGTCGGCACGTCCAGCCCGCCGAGGATGTTGAGGAGCGTCGACTTGCCGCTACCGGAGGGCCCCAGGAGGACGACCACCTCGCGCGCGCGGAGGTCGAAGTCGACGCCTCGCAGCGCCTGCACGAGAACCTCGCCCATCGTGTAGGTCTTGACGAGGCCGCGCGCCCGGACCGCGATGGTGTCGCCCGCGTCTGTTTTCACGGCGTCACCCGCGCTCGCGGACGACGGACACGCCGCGAGGTCCTTCGACGCAGATGCGCAGCCCGGCGAAGCGCGGCAGGTACGCGAGGGGAGGGGGCTCCCGGCGGCTGCCCTTCACCATCCGGAGGAGGACCTGGCTCTTGTCGAGATCGTAGTCGGCCTCGTAGGTCGCGTCGCCCACGCTGACCACGAGCGGAAACTCCTTGGCCAGGATCGCCCGCACCTCGAACGGGATGTCCTCGGCGAGGAGGTCCCCGGCGGAGAGCATCGAGAGATCGTCGCCGCTCTCCACGCCGAGCGCGCCGAGGCGCGCCGCCACCCACGCGTCGAGCGACGGGATGGGCTCGGCAGACGCCACGCCGGCGGGGTGTCCACGCAGGGCGAGCTTCGCGGCGAGCGCTCGAAGCGCGAGGCGCTCGCGTGTGCTGGCAAGGGCGTCACGGAAGATGCTCCCGCGGGTGAAGAGCTCGGCGATCGCCGCGCGCGCTACCTCCCCGGTCGGCACCTCGTCGCGCGTCGCGATCACGCGCTTGGCGTAGACGCGCTCGATCTTCGCGACGACGCGGCCCGACTCCAGGCGCACAGCAGCGAGGCGATCGCGGCCGAGGCCTGCGCGTGCGATGGCCCCCGGCGTGATGACCGTCGCGCACGTGACCAGGGTGCGGACCGTCTTGCCGTCGCCGAAGCTCCGGGTGTCGAAGACGACGATCGCCTCGACGTCGCGCAGGTTCTTCACGGCGCTCTCCCGCGCGAGCTCTATCTCGGTGCCCCCGTTGCTGAACCCGACGTCCCGCCCGCGCGCGCGAGCGACGTGCACGACGCGCGGGTCGGCCGCCAGAGCCGCGCGCGCGAGTGCCTCGCGATCCACCGCCGGGTCGTCGTCGGTGGCAGCGTTGCCGAGCCCGTGCATGCGTCGCAGCCGCGCCCGCACGCGCCGCGCCTCCTCGAGGGCGAACCCGGACAGCCGATGGACCTCGGGCCGGCCGATGCGCACCGCCCTCACGAGCGCAGTTGCGTCGCAGCCGGCGAGGCGCAGGTCCTCGTGCGGGTCCGATGGCGCGGGGCCGGGGAGGAAGATCGGTCGGCCTGCGGCGAGGGCCGCCACGAGGTCGATGCCGTCGTCGAGGCACCCCGCGCGCTTCGTCTCCGCGAGAAGGCGCCCCAAGGGGGCGTCGATGGGCAGCGCGAAGAGGGCCTGCCCGCCGTCGGTGAGCGTCCCGTCGCTCGCGAGCGCCTTCCAGGCCTCGAGGTCGGTCCGGGCGGCTTCGAGCGCGTACGGCTTCGGAGCGTCGAGGAGCGGCAAGTCCTCCACGCGCTCCCCCCAAGCGGCCGCCGAGAGGACGAGCGGTACGAGCGACTCGCGGTAGATCTCGGGCAGGGTGACCTTGGCGAGGCGCGCGGCCGGGCTCCACATCCTGTAGCAGACGCCCGGTGCGGTCCGTCCCGCGCGGCCGGCGCGCTGCGCGGCGGCGTCCTCCGCGATCGGTGCGAGGACGAGCGAGCCGCGGCCATCGTGGTACCGGGTCTGCCGGACGAGCCCGGCGTCGATGACGACGCCGACGCCCGGGATGGTGATCGACGTCTCGGCCACGTTGGTCGCAAGGATGACCTTGCGCCGTCCCGTCGGGCCGAACGCGCGCCGCTGCTCGTCGAGCGTGAGGTTGCCGTGGAGCGGGAGCACCGAGAAGGGGCCGCCCTCGAGGGCTTGCATGCACGCGCTGATCTCCGCCTTGCCCGGGAGGAACACGAGGACGTCGCCCGGATCGTCGCGCGCGGCGTCGAGCGCCTTGCGTACGCGCGGCGCGATGCCTTCCGGATCGGGGAGGGCGTCGCCCTGGGCGAGGTAGCGAACGTCCACCGGGAAGACGCGCCCCTCGGCGAGGAGGTACGCGCCGCCGACGTGACGGGCGACGCGGTCTGCTTCGATCGTGGCCGACATGATGACGAGGTGGCGACCGGGTCGGCTGCGGCGGAGGAGCAGGGCGAGGAGCAGATCCGTGTCGAGGCTTCGCTCGTGAAACTCGTCGAGGACGACGGTGCGACTCCCGTCGAGGAGCGCCGCATGGCGCAGGACGATGCCTGGCGTCGCGAAGACGATTTGCGCCGACTCCTCCATGACCGACTCGTCGCGGACGACGTACCCGACGGTATGCCCGAGCCGGGTGCCCTCGAGGTCGGCGACCCTCGACGCGAGGCTGCGGCACGCGACGCGTCGTGGCTCGACGACGAGCACGCGACCGGTGCACCACCGCGGAAGCTCCGTCGACTTGCCGGATCCCGTGGGCGACGACACGACGACAGGCCCACGCCCCAGCGCCTCGAGGAACGCAGGCTTGAGGGAGAGGATCGGGAGGTCGGGCTGCAAAGCGGCTCACAGTAGCGGAACGCGGGGTCGCAAAGCGCCGGGTCCGCTTGACCGTCCTCGAAAGGGTGCCCTAGAGTAGGCGTACATCCCGGCGATGGAGTTCGCCTTAACCGCCTCGTTCGTCGAGGCTGATGACTCCTACAGAACCCCGAAGGAGGGCCGTGTCTGTAGTTGAGTCAGAAGCGCAGTCAGAAGCGCAGTCGGTGCCGCCGGGCGAGCTGGGCACGCCAGGCGAAGCCGGGCTCCGCGTCGCACCGCCTGGGATTCCGGCGGGAGGCACCCGATGAACTTGCAGCGGCGAGCCCAGGTGATCTGCCAGTGGATTGCCCTCGGGCTCGCCGTAGGGGTCGCGTGCGGCCTGGCTTCTGCCGCCTTCCTCGCGCTGCTCGACCGGGCCACGCATTTCCGGGTGTCGCACGAGGTCATCGTCTACACGCTGCCCGCCGGCGGTCTGGTCATCGGCCTCATCTACGAGCGGTGGGGGCAGGAGATCAAGGGCGGCAACAACCTCGTCATCGACACGATCCACGGCGACCAGAAGCAGATCCCGCTCCGCATGGCGCCCATGGTCCTCGTTGGCACGGTGCTGACGCACCTGTTCGGCGGCAGCGCCGGCCGCGAGGGGACGGCGGTGCAGATGGGGGCGAGCCTGGCCGACGCCATCGCCCACCGCCTGAAGCTCCACCACGAGGGCCGGCGTCAGCTCATCGCGGCGGGGATCGCGGGCGGCTTCGGCTCGGTCTTCGGAACGCCGATCGCGGGGATGCTCTTCGGCCTGGAGGTCGTCTGGGTTGGCCGGATCGAGTACCACGCCCTGTTGCCCGCGCTCGTCGCGGCGGTCGTCGGCGACTTCGTCACGCGCGCGTGCGGGATTGTTCACACGGGCTACCCCGTCGTGCCCTTCGTCGCGATGACGCCGCTGCTGGCGCTCAAGTGGCTCGGCTTCGGCGGCGCCGTGGCCGCGACGAGCGTGGCGTTCGTCGAGCTCACGCACGGGCTCAAGCGTCAGCTGGAGAAGCGCATCCCGCGGTTGCCGCTGCGGATGATGGTCGGCGGCATCGCGATCGTCGCGATGTGGAAGCTCATTGGCACGAGCGACTACCTGGGCCTCGGCGTGAAGAGCATCGTCGGCGCCTTCACCGATCCGGACGTCCCGCCCTACGCGTTCGCGGCGAAGCTCGTGTTCACGTCCGTCACGCTTGGCGCGGGCTTCCTCGGCGGCGAGGTCACCCCGCTCTTCTTCATCGGCGCGACGCTCGGGGCCGTGCTGGGTCGCCTCCTGGGCATCCCCGTGGAGCTCGCCGCCGGGGTGGGGCTCGCGGGCGTCTTCGCCGCCGCCGCCAACACGCCCATCGCGCTGTCGATCATGGCCGTCGAGCTCGTCGGCGCCAACGCGATGCCGCACGTCGTCTTCGTCTGCGTCATCGCGTACCTCATCACGGGGCACCGCGGCATCTACCCGGCCCAGCGCCTCACTCGCTTCAAGACCGGGCACCGCACGATGCAGCACGCCGTCGCGCTGCGCGACGCGGAGGGGGCGAAGAACCCCGACGATCATGCACCACCTTCGTCCGCTCCCGCCCCCGCGACGAGCGAGGCGCCAGGCGAGCCTCCGGTCAGCCCCTGAAGGAGCCGCCCGTACGCGTCAGGTCTCCGCGGACCGCGCGCAGCGAAAGCCGATGCCGAAGTTCTTGGCGCCCGGGTAGACGCGCATCCGCAGCGGCATGCGCACGTCGAGCGCGTCGTAGGTGAACCAGGTCCCGCCGCGGGTCATCTGCACGATGTCCGAGTGGTCGGTCGAAACGTCGGAGGTCCACTCCCAGACGTTGCCTGCCATGTCGAGCGCGCCGAACGGACTCGCGCCCCCGGTGTAGCTGCCGACGGGGCACGTGCTGGTTCGCTTGCCACGCCCACGGTCGCTCCCGACCCCGTCCCAGCACAGCTGGTTGTTCGGCGCCGCGTTGCCCCACGGGTAGCGACGTCCATCGGTCCCGCGGCCGGCGTACTCCCACTCGCGCTCGGTGGGCAGGCGCGCGCCTGCCCACGCGCAGAAGGCCGCCGCCTGCATCGCCGTCACGCAGTTGATGGGGTGCTTCTCTCGCCCGGGGACGCCTTCGTTGCAGTTGGCCTTGGGCGCCGTGGGGGTGCACGCGTGGGCTGCCTCGCAGCGCCGGTAGTCCGCCACGGTCGTCTCGGTCCGCCCGATGGAGAAGCCGTCGACGCTCTCGGTGCGCACGGGCCGCTCGTCGTCCTCGCCGTCCGACGCGCCCATCGTGAACCTTCCCGCCGGCACGTCCACCATGTCGAGCGCGATGGGAGGGACCGGGACGGGACCGTGGGCTCGCCTGTGGCACGCCGCGCCAACGAGGCCGAGGAGGCCGATCGCTGCCAGCCTGCGGATGTGCTTCGAGGAGACAGAGCCGGCCACTACGACCTAGTCTACCCCGGCGGCGGGCGCGCGGCTACGCGGGGCGAGCCGGGCGCGGTGCGCGAGCAACGCGAAGTACGGCAGAGCAAACGCGATCGCGTAGACGAGGAGGGGGCCATCGTCCCGCGCGGACGCCGCGAGTAGCACGAAGAAGAAGACAGCCCCGGGGGCGCGGGCCATCAGCTCCGCCAGGGGGACCCGCTGGCCCGCTCTCTTCGCCCACGCGGTCAAGGCCACGGGCGTCAGCACGGCCCAGGACGCGACGGCAACCGTCCAGGGCGCCGCGTCGCCCGGAAACCATTTGAAGAGCAGCCACCACGATCCGACCAGCGCGACATGCGTTGCCGCCGGGGCGACGAGGAGGACCACCAGGCTTGCCAGCCCGCCTCGCCCCGCGCTGCGCGCGCTGGACGCTTCGCGCGCTCGCCGCGCGTCGATGACCTCGAAGGTGCCGACGGCTGCGGCGGCGAAGTAGGCCCAACCCACGATGCCGACGGGCGGTACGTCGAAGATGCCGCTCCGTACCCACGACCACAAGCCCGCGTGGACGGCGATGGGCTCGATGAGCGACGCGTCCGAGAGCACGATGACGCCGGCGACGGCCGCGATCACGAGCGGCGTGCCGCGCGGGACCAGGCGTCGTGCGAGCAGGTGCGCGGAGTCGATGACCGCAGGCCAGATGAGGACGATGAGAAGAGGCGTCCGATCGAGGAAGAAGGACCACCCGCGGCTGTAGCCATAGAAGCCGTAGGCGCGGATGACGCCGTCCTCTCCGATCCAGCCGGTCACCGCCAGGATCGCGAGCCGGGAGAGGGCGAGCGCCTTGTCCTCGGCCCGGCTCGCGCGGATGGCGACGTACGAGACGACGATCACCACGCAGACGAGCTGAAGAAGGATCACGATCCCACCCCGGGCAGCCTGGCGAGGATCCAGAGGTGATAGACCGCGAGCAGCCCCGCGCCGAGCCAGGTGAGGCGGATGCAGTCGGCGGAGGTGATCCCGCGCCGGAGGAAGCGCTTGTAGAGGACGAGCTGCGCGAGCGGCGCGGCCCCCATGACGGCGATCCGCCATGGCACGAAGCCCAGCACATACCCCACCACGAGGGACCCGAGGGAGGCGGCGAGCAGGCCGTCGATGATCCGCACCGCGCCCCGCTCGCCGTGGACCACGGGGTAGGTGCGCACGCGCGCGGCCGCGTCCCCTGGCGCGTCGCGCAGGTCGTAGATGACCTCGTAGCTGAGCTCGAACGTAAAGAAGAACGCGGCGGAGAACAGGATCGTCGCGAGGCTCACCCCGCTGGCCAGCCCCGCGAGGGGCGAGGGGAGGGTGGCCACGCCGGCCAGCGGGTAGCCGAACACCGTGAGGATGAAGCCCGTGGCCGACGCGGTGTTCTTCCAGAAGTACAGCTGCTTGATCCTCCGTCGCCCGGGGAGCAGCGGCCAGTTGTAGGCAAATCCGAGCGCGTGGTAGGCGAGGCGTAGCGGCGTGATCGCGGGCGCGAAGAAATAGACGACCACGAGGGAAGAGAAGAGCGTCCCGAAGCCGAGCACCTTGATCGCCTGGCGGTGGCGGGCGACGAAGTCCGTCCCGGTGATGCCGTTCATCGCGTCCTCGGGCAGGTCCACGACACGGTTGAGCAGGTTCACCAGAAACCAGTCGAGCGCGCACACGCCCGACAGGAACCACGGATGGTGCCCGGTGAAGAGCCACCCGAACGTGAACGTCCCGAGGGCCGCGATGACGACGATGTGCAGCCGGCTCACGCTCGCGAGGAGCTTCAGCGCATGGGGGGACGCCATGGGACCGCTCTTAGAAACACGAGGGCGACTCCTCAGTCCATCCCTTTCATGTTGGCCACCGGGTAGAGGCGATGGCGGACCTTGGCGATGTTCTCCTCGTCGAGGACGCGGAGCACCTCATCGAGGTCCTTGTAGACGTGTCCGCACTCGTCGAGCGGCGTCCGCGCCGTGTTGCCGACGATGCCCTTGATGCTGACGCCCGCGAACGTGCGCGTGACCTCGCGCATCTCGCGGTCGATCGCGTCGTGCGACGCCGAGAGCTCGCGCTTCGCCGCGCCGCGCGCCATGGCGCGCCCGGAGCCGTGGTTCACCGAGAAGCCCGACGCCGAAGCGCCCGCCGTGGCGAAGAGGATCGCCGCCCCGTGGAACATCGACCCCGGGATGAGGCACGGGTGCCCCGTCTTCTTCCAGACCGTACCCTCGAGGTCGGGGTGCCCCGCGGGAAACGCGCGCGTCGCGCCCTTGCGATGCACGAAGCCGTGCTTCGTCGTCCCGTCGGGCAAGATGAGCGTCTCCTCCTGGACCAGGTTGTGGGAAATCTCGTAGTAGACCTGGCCCTCCGCCTTGAAGACGGCGCGGAGGGCTTCCTGGATCCCGAGCACGATGATGTGCCGGTTGGCGACGGCGTAGTTCGCCGCGCTGTTGTGGTGCGCCCAGTACTCGCGGCCGAGCGGCTCGTCCATGCGCAGCCACGAGTCCTCCCGGCGGTTCTTGGGCAGCCCGCGGACGGCCGCTCCCTCGTAGAAGAAGTGGTTCGCCGTCTGCCAGCCGTACCCGCGCGAGCCGCAGTGGACCATGATCCACACCTCACCCGTGTCACGGTCGACCTGCATCTCGATGAAGTGGTTTCCCCCGCCGACCGACCCGAGCTGCGGCGAGACCTTCTCGTACGCGCGGGTGATCTTGTGCAGATCGACGTCGTCAGGGACCTCGATGTACTGGCGCTCGCAGAGGTCGGCGGACACGCCGACCGCCCTCGCGCCGTGGCGCAGGATGTCGTCGACCTTCTTCGTCGCGAAGCGCGGCATCAGCGCCGGGCGCGCGGAGCCGACGCCCGTGGCCACGCGCTTGTCGACCTCGGAGATCCAGCGGGCGCGGCGATCCCAGTCCGCCACGTGCTCCGCGGACAGGGACGGGACCTTCATGTAGAGGACGCCGCACGAGATGTCGTATCCGGAGCCAGCCTGGATGATCGTGTCCTCCGTCACGATGACGGACCCGACGGGTACTCCGTAGCCGACGTGAGCGTCGGGCATCATGTACGCGCCGATGACGCCCTCGTAGGAGGCGGCGTTCGCGATCTGCGCCCACATCGCCTCGTCCGTCTGCTCGAAGAGGGCTTCCGAGAAGTAGGCGTGCGCGTCCACCTTCATGCCGGAGGTACGCGGCAGCACGTAGTGGCTCGGTCCTACCTTCTGCGTGGCGTACTTGAGAGACATGGACGTGCCTTCCGATGGTGCAGCATAACCCCCGAAACCCCAGCGCCAACCGGTCACGACTCTCGAACGTGCTCACATCGAGGAAGCGAGAGGAGTCGAACCTCGCGCCGCTTTCGCGGCGCGCATCGCTTTCCAAGCGAGCTCCGTCCCGGGCGGATTCCGCTTCCAGAGCCGGCGGCAGGGTCGACGTCCGCGTCGACACCTGCCGCCAGAGAAGAGTGGCCCTGTTTAACGTCTGGGCCCGAAGCAGACTCACCGGGCGCGTGAGGACGCCCGGAGGCAACGCTTCAAGACGGTGGGAGCGGCCGCATTACGCGACCTGGTGGTCCGGCAGGAGGTACGAGCAGTAACCCATCCACAAGGACGGGATCTCGTGCCCCGTGCGGAGCACCGGAGCGAGAGGCAGCGAGGTCGGCTTGGTGGGCTTCCGAAGAAGCTTCATGCCGGCCTCGTCAGGCGTGCGGCTCCCTTTGCGATCGTTGCAGGCGTAGCAGGAGGTGACGATGTTCTCCCACGCCGTCTTGCCGCCCCGGACCCGAGGCAGCACGTGGTCGTAGTTCAGCCCGTCCGTGCCCTTTCTAACGCCGCAGTACTGGCAGCGAAAGCCGTCCCGCGTGAAGACGTTCATCCGCGAGAAGCGCACCTTGTGCTTCGACGCCACGTTGCCCTTGCGGAGCCGGACCACGGCCGGCGTCCGGATCGTGATCGAGGGCGCGACGACGCGGTCGTCGTACTCCTCGAGCACCTCGACCTTGCCGAGGTAGAAGAGCACGATCGCGCGCTGCCACGAGATCACGCGGTGGGGCGCCATCCAGGGGGTCAGCATCAAGGTGCGCGTGGACATGGGATTACCTCTTTCTTCTCTTTCTGGTGCGCATGGGTTTGCCTTTTTTCCTTTCGATGATTGCGAAGTTGGTACCGACGGAGGGATTCGAACCCCCACTGAACACGTTCTAAGCGTGCCGCCTCCTGCCGTTGGGCTACGTCGGTGTGAAACGATGTCGTGCGCGCGCTGGGAGTCGAACCCAGGAGGGGCGCTTATAAGACGCCCGGGCCTGACCGAGACCACGCGCGCTCCTCTACCTGTCCCGCGATAGCCGTGGGTCATCTGCGAATCGAACGCAGGGCAGGCTCCTTATCAGAGAGCCCAGGGCACCATCCCGTCATGACCCGGGTGCGCACGGCACGATTCGAACGTGCACTCTGCGGGATTTGAAGCCGCCGTCTCTGCCGTTGGACTACGCGCGCGCGGTACGGGGCGAGAGAATCGAACTCTCCTGATCCTGCTTGTAAGACAGACGTTCTCCCAGAGAACTAGCCCCGCTCGGTCTGGGCGGCGCGAGTCGAACGCGCAGCCTCTCGGTCCCAGGCCGAGCGCTCTTGCCATTGAGCTACGCCCAGGAGACTTCACGCCGGTTCCGGAGGAAGGACTCGAACCTTCGCTCGGCGGTTCAAAGCCGCATGTCCTGCCACTAGACGACTCCGGAATGTGTCTGTCGTCGTCGCTGCGGGCAGGGTCGAACTGCCTCGGTCAGACTTATGAGGCCCGCCTTCCTCCGAGGATCGCAGCGAAAGCGCACGCCGAGACCCGCTCGGAGTGCCTGGTTGCGGAGGCGTGACTCGCACACGCGACCTCTTGGTTATGAGCCAAGCGAGCTAGCTGCTGCTCCACTCCGCAAAAGCTTAAACTGACAGTGGGCCGACAAACGTGCGGGGACGTAACGGACGCTCGCGCGCCCGCCGCGGGACTTGAACCCGCTCGGCCTCTCGGCCTTTCACCAGTGTAGTCCCCACGGCATTCGGCCGGAGCGGCGACCGGGACTCGCACCCGGATCTCGAGGTTGGCACCCTCGCGTTCTACTTTTGAACCATGGCCGCAAACAGACAGCGAGCTCTACGGAGCAGACCCCTGGAGTCGAACCAGGCTAGCTTGTGTGCATGCATGAGGTGCTCCCGGTGAGAGGAGCGAGGGTGCAAGCAGGATTTCTCTTGGACGGAGAGTGGGGCCCACGCCCCTGGGTCTGCGAATTGAAGGATCAAGAAACGTGAAGCAATCGTCGGGGCGAGAGGATTCGAACCTCCGGTCTCCCGGTCCCGAACCGGGCGCTCTGGCCAGACTGAGCTACGCCCCGAGGCGTGTGAAGGGACGCGCGGGGGCGCGGACCACGAATGGCCCGCGCCCCTGCGGCGGTTCTGACTACGAGAGCGAGACGCTCTCGATGGCGCCCACCCAGTAGTCGGCCGCGAGCTCGCCCTTGACGAAGAGCGACACGAGGTCGAACACCGAGTCGGCGAATCCACCGACGTTGAGGACGTCGGCGCGCTCCTCCACCTGCGTCGAGCCGTACGGCTGGACGTCGATGAGGACGAGCTTGGCGTCGGGGTTGCGAGCGCGGAAGCGCTCCCACTCCTCGGCCATCAGCGGGGCCCGCTTTCCGACGCCCGCCGGGGCGGCGAGCCCCGGCCTGCCGTCGGAGCTCGCGAAGTCCGCCCAGGACTGGTTGTCCGAGACGTAAACCACGAGGTCGCCCTTCGCGCGCTGCTCGTTCAGGTGACGAAGCGGCGCGCTGCAGACGGTGGCTCCGGCAGGGAAGCTCGCGAGGTAGCTCGCGTTGCTCATGACGGAGTCGAGCGGGTTGATCGGACGCGGCATCTTCACGACGTCACCGGTGAACGGGATGACCTCCGCCGACGTGTTGCGGCGCAGGAACGCCGCCGTGACGAGTGCCGCGACGTCGACGCACCGCACCTGGGAGGTCGCCCCCTTTCGGTGCCCCGTGATCGGGCTGTGCATCGAGCCCGAGACGTCCGGGCAGAGGAAGACCTTTCCCTCCACCCTGGGGACGTTCTCGATGGCGGTCTCCATGGCCTTCTGCAAGGCCATGGTGAGCTCCTGGGGCATGCCCTCCGCGCACGCCCGGAAGGCGGCGAGGAGCTGGAACGGGAAGGCCCGCGCCCGGCGTACGAGCTCGGGGTCGCCGAGCTTGTTTGCCACGAACGTGACCATCGTCTCGTCACGGAAGACTCCGTGACGAAGGAGCGTGTTCAGGTTCATCCGGAGCTGCGTCCACGACATGCGCGTGGCGATGGCAGCCCAGCGCTCGGTGCTCAAGGGGAGCGCGGTCAGCATCTCGAACGGGACGTCCGGGATGTCGCCTTCGCCCTTCTTGAACGACTCGAATGCCTGCACGAGCGGGGGAAGCTTCTCGTGCGGGACATCCTTCCCGATGAGGTAGCCGTAAAGGGCCTCACGGACGGCATCGGATTCACCGTTCGCAAGCTTCGGCGAAGGGCGGACCATCTTGATGACGTCCTGAAGGGAAGGGTCGCTTCCTAGGGACTGCCGGAAGATCGTCTCCGGCGCCCGGCTCGAGAACCAGGCGCGTGCGAGGCGCTTCGGCGCGGAGCCGAAGGACTTGCGGCCGACGACGCCCGATCGAATGATCTGGACGAAGTTGCGGAGCATCTTTCCGTTGTCGATGACGCGCGCGAAGATCGCGGCGAGGAGCCGGACGTCACGGGCCGCGAGCAACGCGGTCAGGAACGCCGGCATGTCCTTCATGAGACCTCGCTCGCGGCAGTAGACGGCCGCCTTCGCCAGGAACTCGGGGCTCACCTTGGCTGCGAGGGCGAGCACCTTGTCGAGCTGATCGGTCTCGCTCGCGTAGAATGTCTGGTTGAACGTTCCCGTCGAGGCGTACTGCGCGAGCGCGTGCTCGGGCGACAGAGCGTAGGCGCGCCCACCCGCCTCGTTCAGAGTATCGGCCGGCTTCGCCTTCGAGGCCGGAGCAAATAGACCCTTGTGAGCCATGTGGAAGTCTCCTTTCCGAGCGGTGGTGGTGGTGCGAAGGCGCTCGCTCGCGGCGCTCTGCACTTCGGGTGAACGAAGTCGTGTGGAGTCCCCGCTCGGAGTCGAACCGAGGCGTCGAGCTTCGGAGACTCGAGTCCGCATGCCGGCGGAACGGGGACCATTGGCTGGCCTCCCTGCCAGGAATCGAACCTGGTTGGCCGGTTTCGTAGACCGGTGCTCGGATCCACCGAGTCAGGGAGAGAGCGTGATGAGGGCTGCCGGTTCCGGTACCCCACCCAGGAGTCGAACCTGGTGTCGATCGCTTAGAAGGCGACGGCCTTTTCCGTTGGGCGAGTGGGGCGGGCGCGCCGGGGCGCGGGAGAGCCGAGAGGGAATCAGACCCTCGCGCGCGGTTTTGCAGACCGCGCTCCTCATCAGAGAACCGGCTCGATTGACTTCGTGGAATCGGCGAGACTCGAACTCGCATCTCCTGGGTGCAGGCCAGGGATTCTCCCTTTGAAATACGATCCCATGTTGCTGCGCCTCGTACGGGAGTCGAACCCGTCTCGCTTCATAGACAGTGAAGTTGCGACGCCGGTCGCATCACGAGGCGTGAGGGTGACGTACGGGGATCGAACCCGTCTGCGTCGGTTCACAGCCGACCCTCGTCCCAGACGAGCTACGTCACCAAGAGAGAGAAGATGAAATAGTTGGAAGCGTTCGAGGTGTGGGCCAGGGAGTGGTGTGCGATCCCGGACTTGAACCGGGATCCTTTGGTTCCCAAAACCAATGCTCTACCGTTGAGCAAATCGCGCGTGTATGGCCTACGGATTGAACGCTTCCAGTGGGCTGTCGTGGGCTCGCACCACGTTCTCCTGGTCTTCAGCCAGGCGCTATCACTCGACTAGCTCACAGCCCGCTTCACGAAACATGCAGTGCCCTCGGTGGGACTCGAACCCGACATCTCCCGCTTGAAAGGCGGAGATCCTGACCTCTAGACGACGAGGGCGTCGAACGGGGTGGAGCCCTCGTCCGGAATCGAACCGGACCCTCCCGTTTACGAAACGGGTGCTCGGCCGATCGAGCTGCGAGGGCGCTTGAAAGTCTTGACCACGCCGTGGCCCGGCGGAAAGAGGGGCGTGACGTCTTCGCTGCAGCGGAAGGACTCGAACCTTCACTCTCCCGGTTAACAGCCGGTTGCCCTGCCGTTGGGCCACGCTGCAATGGGCGACGCGAGCGGACGGCACGTCCGCGGCTGTCCGTGGGCGTGGCCTGCATACGGCAGGCTCCGCTCGCGTCGCTTTGATTGGCGCTGGGTTTTCAAGGAACAGGGCCCGGCCTTCCGGGCACACATCTCCCTCGCCGCGCTGGAGGCGCGGATCGAGGCTTGGTCTTTGCGGCGACGGGTCGCGCGGTGATGCGGCGGCGTGAGGGTCGCGCGTGCGATGGATACACGTGTGGCGACGTCTTCGAGTCACCGAAGGACAGATCTATCGCGTTTGATTATGGGCCTTGAGAGGCCGACTACTGGATCTGTCGATTCGATGGATCGAAGGGGTCTGTCGTTCGAAGTGGTTCCTTTTCGCGCTCGGCAGGGAGCCGGCTGAGTACGGTTCGAGGGGCCGAGAGGCGGTGCTCCCGAGGGACAAACGACGAAGGCCGCCCGGGTTTCCCTAGGCGGCCTCCAAAGAGCGTCGATGAACGCTTGGCGTGCCTAGGGGCGTAAGAAGAGGATCGGGGCGGGATTCGTACCGAGGTTCTGGCCGTCTCGACCGTTGACTGGCGATCCGAACATGCCGGACGGGCCGAAGGTGGCAGGGCTCCCGCCACACAGGACGGCCTGGCTATCTTGGCCGGCCCAGGCCGCACCGACGCCCGCACACGCCTCGCGGCCCGCTTCGCAGGCCTTTTCGCGAGTCGGATACGCGTCCCGAGAGGATCGGGACACGGGCTGATGCCCGAGCGTGAGGAGCATGGAGGTCAACATGGCGGGTAGGGAAGGTTGGTATCTCAGGTGATGGACGCGATGGACGCAGCCGTTGATAGAGCTTGGACGCACCAGGCGCCCGGAGATTCATCTAATGAATCTTTTTTCTGGGAGTGTCAAGAGACTCACGCATTAATCAATCAATGTTCTTTCGCTTTGTCGGGGAGCGCGAGGGGGCGGCCGCTTTGACCTACGACGTCCTCCGACCGGAGTGCAACCACGCGCTCCACGGAGCCTCGAATGCACGAGCAAGAGAGAGACGGTGGAGCACGATCTCGCTCCTCTGGTGAGCACGTACGGCGGACCTCCGAGCCGTCCGATCTACAACCCCCATCGAGAAGGCGGTCTACGTCCAGCTCCCCCGCGGGTCGTCGGGCAGGTGCGCGTCCCGAGGGTCTGCCACTCCCGCGTGCTCCTCGTCGTGCTGGGGACGGCGCAATTGGAACAATCCGCTCCCACGCTCACCCCTCGGCGAAATGAGACGGATTTTGGACACGAGAGGCCGCGGCTAACTTGCTGTCTCTGTTGACAAAAAAGTGGATCGCTTGAGCCCCACCCAAATAAGGCCGAACCCGCGTTGCTGGGACCGGAAATTTGAAACATAAAGCCGCGCGCTGGGAGGCGACGGTCACGGGACCGCGCGCGTCGACGGTCCCCGTCGGCTCGCTGCACCCCTCGCACAGGAGTACGGCCGATGCGTCTCTGGACCTTCTTGTTCATCCCCACGCTGGTTTGCCTGCTGGCTGCCGCGTGCGGCACGGCACCGGCGCAAGTGAAGCCCTTCGCGTCGGACTCGGGAGTGGGTAGCGACGACGTGACCGTCGCGCCTCCTGGCATGCTCGGCGATGGCGGCAGCGGCGCCTGCGTGCCCAAGACGTGCGCGGAGCTCGGCTACAACTGCGGCGAGAACTCCGACGGCTGCGGCAACATGATCAACTGCGGGAGCTGCACCTCGCCGCAGTTCTGCGGGGCGGGCGGCTTCAGCCAGTGTGGAGGAAACGCCGTGGCGGCCGACGCCGGCGGCAACCTCTGCGTACCGACGACGTGCGCTGCCCTCGGCTTCACGTGCGGTCAGAACTCCGACGGCTGCGGCAACATCCTCGACTGCGGTACCTGCACGGCGCCCGCGTTCTGCGGCGGCGGGGGCTACAGCCAGTGCGGCGGCAACTCGATCGTGGCGGACGGCGGGAGCCTCTGCGTACCGACCACGTGCGCGGCCCTCGGCTTCACGTGCGGTCCGGCGGGTGACGGCTGCGGCAACATGCTCGACTGCGGAGCCTGCACCTCGCCTGCCTACTGCGGCGGCGGCGGCTTCGACACCTGCGGCGGCAACATGACCGTGGCGGACGGCGGGAGCCTCTGCGTCCCGAAGACGTGCGCTTCGCTCGGCTTCCAGTGCGGTGCGGCGGGTGATGGCTGCGGCAACATGCTGAGCTGCGGCACGTGCACGGCCCCCACGTTCTGCGGCGGCGGCGGCTTCAACATGTGCGGCGGCAACGGGCCCATCGCCGAGGGCGGCGCCGTGTGCACGCCCAAGACGTGCGCGCAGCAGGGGTTCAACTGCGGTCCGGCGGATGACGGCTGCGGCCACCTCCTCCAGTGCGGCACCTGCCAGCTCCCGCAGATCTGCGGCGGCGGCGGGGCGCCCAGCGTGTGCGGGGACAACATCCCCTGCACCGGCCTCTGCCAGAACCAGGTCGCCTGCAACGCGGGGGTGACCACCACGTTCACCGGCACGGTCGTCGCCGGGACGCAGGCGCCGTACGGCAACCCCGACCCCGTGCCGAACGTCGTCGTCTACATCCCGAACGGCGCGGTCCAGCCGTTCACCGAGGGCGTTCAGTGCAACCAGTGCGGCGCCGACGTGACGGGCAGCCCGCTCGTCGAGACTACGACGGACTACCTCGGAAACTTCACCCTCACCAACGTCCCCGTGCCCCCCAGCGGCAGCGTGCCGCTCGTCATCCAGCTCGGCCGCTGGCGCAGGCAGCTCACGTTCCCGGTGACGGCGTGCCACTCGTCGGCCCTAGGGAACATCCACATGCCGCGGTCGCAGAGCGAAGGGGACATTCCCTTCACCGCGATCTCGACCGGCAACGTCGACGCGATGGAGTGCGTGCTCCTCAAGATGGGCGTCGACGAGACCGAGTTCACGCCGCCGGGCGGCGGTGGCCGGATCGAGATGTACGTCGGCAACGGCGCGGACGACGGCCCTGGCACCGGCGTCGAGACGGACCTCGTGCCGGACGTCACCAACGGCACGGGCGTGCTCGACCAGTACGACCAGGTGCTCTTCCCATGCTGGGGAGAGGACCCCCGGACGGACTCCGACAACGACAAGACGACGAAGCAGCAGAACAACGTCATCAAGTACACGAGCTCCGGCGGACGGATGTTCGCCACGCACCTCAGCTACTCGTGGCTCTACAACGACGCCCCGTTCAGCAGCACCGCCACGTGGGTCGACGACATCGAGCCGGCCTCGGCGACGGCCACCATCCAGCAGACGCCCGCGGCGGTCGACACGTTCTACAAGTGGATGAACGCGCTCGCAGCGAACGGGTCGGTCAACGGGCAGTTCAACGTGCTCCTGCCGCGCTACGACTTCAGCGCGATCACCGCGGCCGACTCGACGCTCTGGGTCCAGGCGTCCAATCCGCAGGGGCCGTATGACGGAAGCGGCACCGCGCCGTCGAGCTTCCCGCTCCTCTACACGTTCAACACCCCGGTCGGAAACGCGAACCAGTGCGGGCGCGTCGTGTACAGCGACTTCCACGTGACGGTCGTGAACGGCGACAACGAGTCCAACAGCGGCCTCACGTTCCCGGCCGAGTGCACCTCGACGCCGATGAGCCCCCAGGAGAAGGCGCTCGAGTACGCCATCTGGGATCTGGCCTCGTGCGTTCCTCCGCCCCCGACGCCCGCGTGCACGCCGACGACCTGCGCCGCCCAGCACCTGAACTGCGGCCCTGCGGGTGACGGCTGCGGCAACCAGCTCAGCTGCGGCACGTGCGTCGCTCCGCAGACCTGCGGCGGCGGTGGCGTGTTCGGCCAGTGCGGAGACCTCGACGGCGGGCATTGCACGCCCCAGACGTGCGCGCAGCAGAACATCGCCTGCGGCCCCGCCGGCGACGGCTGCGGCAACGCGATCGACTGCGGTCCCTGCGTTGCGCCGCAGACGTGCGGCGGCGGTGGGGTGAATGGCCAGTGCGGCTTCGTCGACGGCGGCAGCTGCACGCCCCAGACGTGCGCGCAGCAGAACATCGGCTGCGGCCCCGCCGGCGACGGCTGCGGTAACCCGATCGACTGCGGCCCGTGCGTGGCACCGCAGACGTGCGGAGGCGGCGGCCAGCCTGGCCAGTGCGGGTACGTCGACGGCGGGAGCTGCACGCCGGAGACCTGCCAGCAGCTCGGTCAGGGCTGCGGTCCCGCCGGTGACGGCTGCGGAAACGTCATCCAGTGCGGCATGTGCGTCGCACCCCAGACGTGCGGCGGGGGCGGCACACCCGGACAGTGCGGGTACGTCGACGGCGGGAGCTGCACCCCGCAGACCTGCGCCGAGCTCGGCGTCATGTGCGGCGCCTCGGGAGACGGCTGCGGAAACCTGATCAACTGCGGCAGCTGCGTCGCTCCAGAGACGTGCGGCGGCGGCGGTGTCCCCGGCGTCTGCGGGGGCGGTACCCGGTAGTTCACACCAACGTCACCTTCGCGAAGCGTGGAAGCAAAACATCCCGGGCTAGTAGGGCCGGCCGGCAGTGTCCAACCGAGGAGAGGTCCGTTCATGCGTCTTTGGTCGTTCCTTATCATTCCCGTCTTCGTCATGCTGGTCGTCGGGGCGTGCGGCGGGGGAGCCGGCTCCAAGGTGGACCAGACCGACGGCGACGGGGGCCCCGGCGGGCCCGGCGGCCAGCTGGGCGACGGAGGGGGATGCCAGCCGAAGACGTGCGCGGACATGGGCTACAACTGCGGCCAGAACGCGGACGGCTGCGGGAACCTCCTCGACTGCGGTACCTGCACCGCGCCGACGTTCTGCGGCGCGGGCGGCTTCAGCAAGTGCGGCGGCGACGAGCCGGGCGACGGCGGCATCTGCACGCCCAAGACCTGCGCGGACCAGGGCTTCACGTGCGGCCCCGCAGGCGACGGCTGCGGCAACATGATCGCGTGCGGCGCCTGCAACGCGCCGCAGTTCTGCGGCGGCGGCGGCTTCAGCCAGTGCGGGGGCAACGCGTCCCCGGAGGCCGGCGTGTGCGTCCCGAGCACCTGCGCGGCCCAGGGCATCACCTGCGGCCCCGCGGCGGACGGCTGCGGCAACCTGCTCCAGTGCGGGACGTGCCAGGCCCCGCAGATCTGCGGCGGCGGTAGCGCGCCGGGCGTCTGCGGCGACACCATCCCCTGCACGGGCCTCTGCCTGAACCAGGTCGCGTGCGGCGGCGGCGTGACGACGACCTTCACGGGCACCGTCGTCGCGGGCACCCAGGCGCCGTACGGCACGCCGGACCCGGTCCCGAACGTCATCGTCTACGTCCCGAACGGGCCGGTCGCTGCGTTCGCCCCAGGAGTCCAGTGCAACCAGTGCGGCGCAGACGTGAGCGGCAACCCGCTCATCGAGACGACCACGGACTACAAGGGCAACTTCACGCTGACCAACGTGCCCGTGCCGCCGAGCGGCATGGTGCCGGTGGTCATCCAGCTCGGTCGCTGGAGGCGGCAGCTCACGTTCCCCGTCACGCAGTGCACGACCGCGAGCCTGGGGCAGATTCACATGCCGCGGAACAAGACGGAGGGGGATATCCCCTTTACCGCCATCTCGACGGGCGAATACGACGCGCTCGAGTGCGTGCTCGTCAAGATGGGGGTCGACACGACCGAGTTCACCATCCCCGGGGGCGGCGGCCGGATCGAGATGTACCAGGGCAACGGTGTGGACGACGGTCCGAACACGCCCGCCGAAACCGCGCTCACGGCCACGGCCGGTCCGACCGTTTTCGACAACTACGACCAGGTGCTCTTCCCCTGCTGGGGAGGCGATCCAGAGCCAGGCTCCGTTGACTCGACCTTCGGCCAGTCCAACGTCAAGACGCCTACGGAGCTTTCGAACTTCAACGCCTACGTCAACGGCGGTGGACGGGTCTTCACGACGCACTACAGCTACGCGTGGCTGTTCAACAATCCGCCCTTCAGCACGGTGGCCACCTGGGCGCCCGACATCGAGCCGCTCACGGCGACGGCGAACATCCAGCAGGCGCCCGCCGAGGTGAACACGTTCTACATGTGGATGAACGCGCTCACGACGAACGGCTCCACGGGCGGTCAGTTCACGCTGAACCAGCCGCGCTACGGGCTCAGCGCCATCAACACCTCCGAGTCCGAGCTATGGATCGAGGGCACGAACCCGCAAGGCACCGAGACCGGCTATACCTCCGAGGGAACGGCCCCCGCGAGCTTCCCGCTTCTGTTCACGACCAACACTCCGGTCCAGAGCGCGAACCAGTGCGGGCGCGTCATCTTCAGCGGGTTCCACGTCATCACGACGGAGGCGGGCTTCACTGGCACGTTCCCGTCGGAGTGCGCGCAGCAGCCCATGAGCGCCCAGGAGAAGGCGCTCGAGTACCTCATCTGGGATCTGGCCTCCTGCGTCCCAGGCCCGCCCGCTCCCCTCTGCCGGCCTCTCACCTGCGCCCAGCAGAACATAGGCTGCGGCCCCGCGGGTGACGGCTGCGGCAACACGATCCAGTGCGGGCCTTGCACGGCTCCGCAGACCTGCGGTGGCGGCGGTCAGTTCGCCCAGTGCGGCGGCGTCGACGCAGGCACGTGCGTGCCCCAGACCTGCGCGCAGCAGAACATCGGCTGCGGCCCCGCCGGGGACGGCTGCGGCGGCGCCATCAACTGCGGACCCTGCACGCCTCCCCAGACGTGCGGCGGCGGCGGTACGCCGGGGCAGTGCGGCTTCATCGATGGGGGGAGCTGCACCCCGCAGACGTGCCAGGAGCTCGGCATCAACTGCGGCTCCAGCGGCAACGGCTGCGGCGGCACCCTCAGCTGCGGCACCTGCACCGCTCCGGAGACCTGCGGCGGCGGCGGCATGCCCGGCGTCTGCGGCGGCGGCACACGATAGAGAGCAGAGCAGCCATGGCGCGTGCGTTGCACCACCTGCGGGTGGAGGCGCGCCATGGCGAGCAGTGCGACGGCCGGCAAGCGAGGCAATGGCGCGGCTAGCAGGGCTCCTCGCGGGCGTGCGGTGACGCGCTGGTCGCACAGGGTGACCGAGACGAGCCATGCGCTCGATCTGGAGAGCGGGGTCTTCGAGGACAGGAGCCCCCGCCGGATCGCCGCCTCGCTCAAGCGCTCGGCCGAGCAGAGCAAGCGGCGCAAGTCGGAGCCCTACCGGTCCGCCATGTCGATGCTCGTCTTCTACATCAACCGCGCCGGCAAGAACCTGAGCCCCGATCGGCGGCGGGTGCTCGAGCGGGCGAAGGACGAGCTCCGCCACCTCTTCGGCCGCGCCTGACGCGACCGAAGCACCTGTCAGCACCTGTCACCGGTGGGTGACGCTCGCGGTACGGATCCGGGTGACATGGCCTCCAGAGCAACCGTGTTTGATTTTTCACAGGGAGATCGGGAGATCGGGAGAAATCATACTATTCAGGGCTCCCGTCCTCCCGATCTCCTTGTGAAAATCAAACGGCGGGCGATCTAAGCCAACCGCGTGGCGCCTACCGGTAACCCTCCGCCTGGAGCGCGAACATGTGGGCGTACTTGCCGCCCTTCGCGACGAGCTCGGCGTGGGTTCCCTCCTCGACGACCGTTCCCTTCTCGAGCACCACGATCCGGTGGGCCATGCGGACGGTCGGAAAGCGGTGCGAGATCACGATCGTCGTCCGCCCCTTGGCGAGCTCGTGGAAGCGCTCGAACACGGCGTGCTCGGCCTCCGCGTCGAGCGCCGCCGTGGGCTCGTCGAGGACCAGGATGTCGGCCTCCTCGCGCATGAACGCGCGCGAGAGCGCCACCTTCTGCCACTGGCCGCCCGACAGCTCCGTCCCGTCCTTGAACCAGCGACCGAGCGAGGCGTCGAGCCCCCCCGGCAGGCTCGCCACGAGCTCGCCGGCGCCGCCGCGCTCGACGGCCCGCGCGATGCGCGGCTCGTCCTCGAGGTGCTCGACGTTGCCGAGCGCGACGTTGTCGCGGAGCTTGAACTGGTACTGGTTGAAGTCCTGGAAGAGCACGCCGAAGCGGCCGAGGAGCGCCTCCCTGTCCCAGTCGTGGAGCGGCCGCCCGTCGAGCGTGATGGTGCCCTCGGTGGGCTCGTAGAGGCGCGTGACGAGCTTGATGAGCGTGGTCTTGCCGGCGCCGTTCTCGCCGACGAGGGCGAGGCTCTCGCCCTTGGGGATGGAGAGGGTGACGTGGCGGAGGGCCCAGCGATCGGTGCCGGGGTAGCGGAAGCCGACGTCGCGGAGGTCGAGGCCGGAGGGGGCGGGATCGGGAGCGGGGGCGGGAGCGGGAGCGGGAGCGGGGAGGGGAGCGGGGAGGGGAGGGGGGGGGCGCGGGGGAGAGGGAGGAGGAAGGGATTTCGAGGGCGAGGAAGGAGAAGAGGTTCGACATGTACAGGTTGTGCTCGTAGATGCTGCCGATGGCGCCGAGCACGGCCTGGAAGGACTGCTGGCCCTGGCGGAAGGCGACGACGTACATCGTCATGTTGCCTAGGGTGAGGCGGCGGGCGGCGGCCGCGAGCGCCATCGCGGCGTAGGAGCCGTAGAACGCTGCGGTGCCGAGGAGAGAGAGGAGGTGCGTGACTCCGGCTCGCTTGACGGCGAGCGTGCGGTCCTCCTTGTAGAAGTCCTCGGCGAGCGTCTTGTAGCGGCCGAGCAGGAGCGGACCCAGGTTGAAGAGCCGGACCTCCTTGGCGTGCTCGTCGTTCGCGAGCACGTACTCCAGGTACATGAGCCGCCGCGAGTCGGGCGACCGCCAGTTGCGCAGGCGGTAGGTGATCTTCGAGTAGCGCGCCTCGGCAATCGCCGCGGGGACGGTCGCCACGACGAGGGCGAGCACGGCCCACGCGCTGAACCGGAGGAGCAGGGCGCCGTACCCGACGAGCGTGAGCGAGTTCTGGACGAGCTGGAAGGCCTCGCTGACGAGCTGGACGGGCCTCGAGGACGCCTCGCGCCGCGCCCGCGTGAGCTGATCGTAGAACTCGGAGTCCTCGAAGTGCGCGAGATCAAGGGCGATGGCCTTCTCGAGGATGGCGACGTTGATGTCCACGCCGAGGCGCGCGCCCATCACGGTTCGCACGAGCGCGAGCCCGCGCTGGACGAGCGCCTGCGTCGCGACGACCGCGAGCTCGACGAGCACCCACCGGAGGGTTCCGTCGGCCGACCCGTTCACGACCGCGTCCACGATGCGCTTGCCTGCGTACGCGATGCCGAGCGGAAGCACGGCCGCGGCGAGCGTGAGCGCCGCGAGCATCACGGTCGACTCGGGCGACGAGCGCCACACGAGCGCCACCGTGGCCCGCGTATACGACAGGACCCCGCCGAGGGACGGGCGGGGCGACTTCGTGGCGACGGGGGTGTGCGGGCTCAAAGCGTCTTACAGATCGTAGCGGCCTCGCACCCCGAGGAAGAGCCACGCGTGGATGGTCTCCGATGGGGAGAGCGAGACGTCGGTGCCCGACGATACCTGGCGTACGTGATCGTACTCGCCAAACGTCAGCGCGCCGAACGGGCCCCACCGAAAGCTTCCCCTGCCGCCGGGGCGAATGTCCACGCCCGTCTCCATCATGAACCACTCGGGGCCGCGGTACGCCGTCGACGCCAGGCTCGTGCTCGTGTGCAGGATCTCGTAGCCGGCGCCGACGCCGACCCGGCCATCGGCGTTCTTCGACGGCGCGAAGTGGTATTCAGCCTCGAGGCCGAAGCGCAGATCGTAGCCGCCGCATCCGTTCGTGCACACGGAGCCGCTCAGCGCGTCCGCCGCCTGGAAGAACCCGTTGACGTGCCACCGCGGGGTGAAGCGGTAGGCGACGTCGAGCCATAGCGGCAACAGGAGCGCCGACGTGTTCGCCTCCGACACGCCCGTCCCGGCGGTCGAGCTCACCGCGTTGCCGAACGGCGCGGCCACACCGACGCGGGCGCCGAGGCTGAGCCCGCGCTTCATGTGCCGGTCGGGCGCCGTCGGCTCCGGCGGGGCCTCCGGCTTTTCCTCCTTCGGCGCCGGGGGCAGCGGCGGGCGAACCGCGGGAGGCGGCGGCGGCGGTGGAGGCGGCGTCGCTTCCGAGGGAGGAGGGGGTTCGGGGGCCGGCGGTGGCTCCGGGGTCGTCGGCAGCGGCGGGAGCGGGGGTAACGTGCCGGTGGCGGCTGGCGGCGGAGGCGGCTGCTGCGCGCTCGCGACGCGGCAGAAGGAAGCGCTCGCCGTCAGGGCGCCCGCAAGGATGAGACTGGCAGGGGCGGTAAGGAAGGATCTCATCGGCTTGGTTGACTGCGAAGGTAGAGAGGCACGCCCGCGATGGGAATCGCAAAAGCGTCCGCTGGTCGAGGCGTGGACCGCCGACCCACAGGGTGCCGTCGGTGGCGCGAGCCAGAACGGGCTCCTCCCGGACGAGGACGTCCTCCCTCGTAAGGGAGAACGGGCTCCTCCCGGACCAGGCGGCGCTTCCTTGTGAAGCAGGGCGGCGTCCTCCCCGACCAGGAACCCCGTCCTCGTAAACCAGAACGGCCTCCTCCCCGATCAGGGAGCCCGTCCTCGTAAACCAGAACGGCCTCCTCCCCGATCAGGGAGCCCGTCCTCGTAAACCAGAACGGCCTCCTCCCCGATCAGGAACCCCGTCCTCGTGAACCAGAACGGCCTCCTCCCCGATCAGGAAGCCCGTCCTCGTGAACCAGAACGGCCTCCTCCTCGATCAGGGAGCCCGTCCTGGTAAACCAGAACGGCCTCCTCCCCGATCAGGAAGCTCGTCCTCGTGAACCAGAATGGCCTCCTCCCCGATCAGGGAGCCCGTCCTGGTAAACCAGAACGGACTCCTCCCCGATCAGGAAGCTCGTCCTCGTGAACCAGAACGGCCTCCTCCCCGATCAGGAAGCCGGTCCTCGTGAACCAGAACGGCCTCCTCCCCGATCAGGAAGCCGGTCATGGTGAAGGAGGACGGCCTGCTGCCGAACCAGGAGACCCGTCCTGGCAAAGCAGAGCGGCCTCTACCCTTACAAAACGGTCATCATGGTGAAGGAGAACGGCCTCCTCCCTTACCTAGGGGTCATCATGGTGAAGGAGAACGGCGTGCTCCCGAGCCAGGAGACCCAACCCGGTAGAGCAGAGCGGCCTCCACGCTTACCAAACGGCCGTCATGGTGAACCATGCCGGCCCCAAACCTTACCTGGCGCCGGTCCTGGTGACGGTTGCCCACGGGAACCCACCTGGGATTCCAGCAGTGCCGCCCTCACCCCCCGCCAAGCAGCATGCGGGCGCCGATGACCAGCCCCGCGATGACGAACAGGCCCCCCATCACCCGCAGCACCCAGTCGAGCGACTCGGGACGGAAGCGGCTGCGAAAGCGATGGACGAGCCAGACGAGCGCCATGAACCACAGGGCGATCCCCATGCCCACCCCGGCGGCGAAGAGGGGAGCGTCGGCCGGGGTGTCGCGCAGCACGCCGGTGGAATGGAGCGCCGTGAGGGCGCCCGTCCACGTGACGAGCAGCGTCGGGTTCACGGCGGTGATGGTGAAGCCGAGGAGCCACGTCGAGCTGGCTTCTTCGCGCTTCTTCTTCGCGGCTGCGTGCGTCCGGCGCAGGATGAAGTACGCGCCGAGGACGATGAAGATGACGGCGCCCGCGAGGCGCGACGCGGGCAGGACCCTCGGGTAGCGGTGAAAGACGGTGGCGAGGCCCCAGAAGGCCATCAGCGCATAGAAGCTCTCGGCCACCGCCGCGCCGAGCGCGATCGCCCGGCCCTCGCGCGGCCGGTCCTGGAGGGCGCGCTCGAACACCATGGCGGAGATGGGCCCGGCGATCGGCACGGAGCCGAGGAACCCGAGCGCAAACCCGATGAGCAGCGCTACGAGCATGGCTCGACCGTGGGGTGCAAGAGCCGGGCTCGCTCGGCCGGCGCAGGCTCAGAGTGGGAGGCGCGCACGCTTCTCCTTCGTGTCCTTCCGTGTGCGCCAGATCAGGTAGGCGACCATGAGCAGGTTCAACGCGAGCAACAGTAGCCGGCTTGTCCTCATCTTGCGCACGAGCGCCACGATCTCGAACGGCACGAGCGTGGAGGTGGACGCGACGACGAGCCAGGGCCCCCACCAGTGCCCATGGTGGAGCGCCCACCCTTCGGTCAGGGTGAGCGTCGCGTCGAAGAGGAGCGCAACGGCCACGTACCAGAGGTGGTGGGGCTCGGCCGCGCTGAGCAAGACGCGCGAGAGCTGGACGCTCCACGCCCCGGTGAAGTGAAGGTGCACGCGCGCACCGATGGCCTCGAGCGGGCTCGTCGCGTGGAGGAGCAGGAGCGCGATCAAGGTCAGCGCGAGCGTCATCCCTCCGGCGCCCTTGAGGAGCTTGTACGCAATGATGAGTCGAACGCCTGGGTCACGTCCGGGCACGGAGGATGAAACCTTGGGGGGGGCCGAGTCACGCATCGCGACCTTCGGAACGTTACCCCCCGCGGACGAGATCGTCTGCCGAACGGAGCTCCATGGCTCAGTACCTCGACAAATCCTCGCAGACGCCGCCGACGCCGCGGGTCTCCGCGCCATGGTGGAGGTGGACCATCCCCATGGTCCTCGTCGCGGTTACCCTGTGGTCGTTCTTCGGTACGAAACAGCCCTCGGCCCCCCCGATCAGCTACACGACCTTCTACGCGCTCGCGCAGGGGGGCAAGGTCGCGAAGGTGACGCTCGCGGGGCAGGACGTCTCCGGGATGTTCAAGGACGACGAGAGGGTCGACGGGCGGACCATGCGTACGTTCCAGACCGTCCTGCCGCAGCAGGAGGATCGTGACCTCCTGCCGCTCCTGCGGTCCCAGAAGATCGACGTGGACGTGTCGAACGAGCACACGGGCATCCTCGCGCAGGCGGCGCTCTCGCTCCTGCCGTGGGTCCTGATCCTCGGCGGCTGGTACTGGCTCTCGCGCCGCGTGCAGAGGGTCGGCGGCCCGGGCGCCGGTCTGCCCTTCGGCCTCGCGTCGCGCCCCCACAGGTTCGAGCGCCAGGACGCGGTCCGGGTCCGCTTCGACGACGTCGCGGGGCTCACGGGGGCCAAGCGCGACCTCCGGGAGGTCGTCGACTTCCTCCGGGAGCCGGATCGGTTTCGCCGCCTGGGCGGCAAGCTGCCGCGGGGCGTCCTCCTCGTCGGACCCCCCGGCACGGGAAAGACGCTCCTGGCGCGTGCGGTCGCCGGGGAGGCCGAGGCGCCCTTCTTCTACGTCAACGGCTCGGAGTTCATCCAGCTCTTCGTGGGTGTAGGTGCGCAGCGTGTGCGTGAGCTGTTCGACGAGGCGAAGAAGGCGGCCCCCTCCATCGTGTTCATCGACGAGATGGACGCGGTCGGGCGCTCGCGCGGGGCCGGGCTCGGCGGTGGCAACGACGAGCGCGAGCAGACGCTGAACCAGCTCCTCTCGGAGCTCGACGGCTTCACGCGCAACGACCTCACCGTGGTCATCGCCGCCACGAACCGTCCGGACGTGCTCGACGCCGCGCTCCTCCGCCCAGGTCGCTTCGACAGGCGCGTGGTCATCGACAGGCCCGAGAGCGCCGCGCGCGAGGCCATCTTGCGCGTGCACACCAAGGGAATGCCGCTCGCCCCCGACGTCTCGCTCGATGAGCTCGCCGCGAACACGCCCGGGTTCTCCGGGGCCGACCTGGCCAACCTCTGCAACGAGGCCGCGCTCATCGCGACGCGGCTCGGCGCCGACTCGATCACCGCCAGGGACTTCGCGCACGCGATGGACAAGATCGTCCTCGGCGATCCGCGCGAGACGCTCCTCGATCCGGAGGAGAAGCGGCGCGTCGCGGTCCACGAGTCGGGTCACGCCGTGGTCGCGCACTTCACGAAGGACGCGGAGTCGCTCCGTCGGGTCTCCATCCTTCCGCGCGGCTTCGCCCTCGGCGCCACGCAGCAGTCGGCGGCCCCCGATCGCCACCTCGCGACCCAGAGGCACCTCGAGGCGAAGCTCGCGGTCCTGATGGGCGGGTACGCGGCCGAGAGCCTCCTCTGGGGCAACGTCTCGTCCGGTTCCGAGAACGACCTGCGCGTGGCGACCGATCTGGCCTTCAAGATGGTCGCCCACTACGGGATGAGCGAGCGCGTCGGGCCGATGTTCCACGAGCAGCGGATCGAGCACCCGTTCCTCGGCCAGAAGCTCGCGACCGACGGCGGGATCAGCGACGCGACCGCGCACGCCATCGAGGACGAGGCCCGGAAGATCCTCGCAGAGGCCCTGACCGCAGCCAAGGAGACCATCCAGAGGCACAGGCCCGTGCTCGACCGGCTCGTCGCCGCGCTCCTCGAGCGCGAGACGCTCGAGAAGTGCGATCTCGAGGTGGTGATGGCGGAGCCGGCCGAGGAACGCGAGCGCCCCTCGCACGCCGCCTGAGAGGCCTACTGCGGGATCGCCACGAGCTCGTCGATGTTCGGCTGCAGCGTGATCTCGATGCGCCGGTTTCGAGCCCGGCCCGAGGGCTCCGCGTTCGGAGCGATCGGATCGAATTCCCCGTAGCCTGCCGCGCTGAGCTCCTCCGGCTTGACTCCCTGGGCGACGAGAAAGCGCGCGACCTGGACGGCGCGCGCCGTCGACAGCTCCCAGTTCGACGAGAAGCGCGCCGTCTGGATGGGGACGTTGTCGGTGTGACCGGCGACCTGAAAGCGGCGCGTGGGGAGCGTCTTCAGCCCGGCGGCGACCTGCTTCAAGGCCTGCTGGCCGCCGGGCTTGATGTCCGTCAGCCCCGAATCGAACAGCACGTCGTTCGCGAGCTCGAGGACCATGCGCCCATCGCGGAGGGAGATCTTGAGCTCGCCCGCGTCGATCATCTTCTGGAACTTGAGCGCCAGCTGGTGAAAGAGCGCGGCGCGCGCGCCCGCGGCGGCCTCCGCCTTGCGTAGCTCGGCCAGTCGCGCCCGCGCCTGGTCGAGCGCGCCGGCGAGGGTTCCCTTCTCGGACAGGAGCTTGTCGGCGTCCTTGCCGAGGCGCTCGAGCTCCTTTCGCAGCTCCGCGTTCTCGGCGGTCGCCTCGTCGAGCTTGCCCTGCGTGCCCTTGGTGGCCTGGAGGGCGGCGACGAGGTTTGCGTCGCGCTGGTCGGACAGGGTCTTCAGGCCCGCGAGCGCTTCGTCGAGCCGGGCGGTCTCGAGGGCCCGCGCGGACAGCTCCGTGTTGCAGAGCTGCGTCTGGGTGTGGGAGGCCTGCGCGTCGCGTACCGCCGCCTCGTACCGGCCCGTGGGAACGCAGGCGGCTCCGGCCAGCAGGACGAGCAGGATGTGCGACGCGTGGTGGCGCATGGCGCCCTATACACCACCGAAGTCGTGCGAAAGAAGACGCCTTTCTGCCGTTTGAGCGTCGGGGGGGCTTGGCGGTGAGGGCCCGTGGCCTCATGGATGGTCGCGGCCTCGTCGGCAGACCTCCAGAACTCTCTCCCCCGTGGGCCGTCTGAAGCTCTAGCCGTTCGTCGCCCGCGCGTGTGCGACATGGTGATCCGCCGGCTCCACGGTGGGAACAAACACTTTACCCAAGACGTTGTCCTCCAGCCCGGTCTCTTTCCGAGGCCCCCCGAAGCACTGCCTTGAAGAAGTCCATGCCTACCTCCGTCTCGTCCCACAACTCGTCCCCGTCCAACCCGTCCAACGCGGCCGACCCGTCGCGCGCTGCGTCCGTGCGCGCCAAGCTCGGAGGTGGGCCCGTGTCCGCCGCTCGCGCCTTGTCGCGCGCCCCCGCCCAGGCCGTGGCCCCCACCGCGGCGGCCGCCCTCAGTGACGACGCGCTCGTCGGCTACTACCGCAAGCTCGGCCGCGTCGCCCTGCTCACCCGCGAAGGAGAGGTCGAGCTCGCGCGCCGGATGGAGACCGCCGAGCGCGCCATGCTCGAGTCGATGGCCTCCTCGCACGCCGCCCTGCGCGAGCTCTGCGCCATCGGGCAGGAGCTGCGTGACGGTCGGCTCAAGGTGCGCGACGTCACGCGCCTCACGATCGACGAGGAGCAGCCGGAGGACGGCCAGGTGCTCGCGCGAACCGTGAAGGGGCTCCTCCGCGCGGGCCGCGCCGCCGAAGCGGGGCGAGCTCGCCCGGACGCGCGGCTCATCGGCGAGCTGCTCGGGCTTCGCCTCAGCAAGCGCACGGTCGACCGCGTGGTCGCGAAGCTCCAGGAGGTCCGCGACGTCGCCTCCCCGGGCGGTTCCACCGCACGGGCGACGGAGGAGACGCTCCGCGCGATCCACCGCTCGGAGCGGGAGGTTCAGCGCGCAAAGGGCCAGCTCGTCGAGGCGAACCTGCGCCTCGTCGTCAGCGTCGCCAAGAAGTACCGAAACCAGAGCCTCCAGCTCATCGACCTGATCCAGGAGGGCAACATCGGCCTCATGCGCGCGGTCGACAAGTTCGAGTACCGCCGCGGCTACAAGTTCTCGACGTACGCCATGTGGTGGATCCGCCAGTCGATCAACCGCGCCATCGCCGACCACGGCCGCACCATCCGCGTGCCGGTGCACATGGGCGAGACGCTGAAGAAGGTCGGCCGCGTGAGCCGCCTTCTCATCCAGGAGAAGGGTCGAGAGCCGGACGCCGACGAGATCGCGAGCCGCATGGAGCTGTCGGTCGACAAGGTCCGGTCGATCCTGGAGTCGGACCGCGAGCCGGTGAGCCTCGACTTGCCCCTCGGCGACGACGGCGGCAAGCACCTCGGCGATCTGCTCGCAGACGGTCGTTCTCTGTCTCCCATCGAGGAGGTGGCCCGCACGCGCTTCGAGCAGAAGACCCGCGAGATCCTGAAGCTTCTCACCCCCCGCGAGCAGCAGGTCATCCGCCTGCGCTTCGGGATCGACGGTCCCGGGGACAAGACTCTCCAGGAGGTTGGCGACCAGCTCGGCCTCACGCGCGAGCGCATCCGCCAGATCGAGACGAAGGCGCTGAAGAAGCTCGTCCTCCCGAGCGAGTTCCGGAAGCTCCGCACCTACCTCGAGTAGCGTTCGACGTCTCGGAATGTAGAAAACCGCAGAGGCGCAGCGCACACAGAGGGAAGAGAGTTTTTTGGGAAGAATCCCTCTGCGCCTCTGCGGTTGATTACTTCCGGGCTTCCAGGCTTCAAGGGGCGTAGGACCGGCGCATCGGGCCGCGGGCGTCGCGGTGGAGGTCGAGCCACCGGAGGACGTCGCTCTGCACCAGCATGCCCACGAGCTGGCCGTCCTTGTTGACGACCGGGAGCTGCCCCACGTCGAGCCGACCCAGCTTGAGCAGCGCGCCGGAGGCGTCCTCGGTGGGGGACACCGAGACCAGGCGCGGCAAGGGCGTCATGATGTCGCTCACGGGGGTCGTGCTCCACGACTCCATCGCCAGCTTGCGGACGTCGCCGATGCAGACGAGCCCGATGAGCGCGCCGTCGTGGATGACGGCCAGGGCGCGCTCCTCGGTCTTCGTGAACCAGTCGTTCACGAGCGAGCTCACGGGCAGCTCGGCCGGGATCCCGACGCTCGTGGGCCTCATCAGGCGCGACACGGGGATGCCGTGGAGGAGCTCGTGAACGACCACGCCGCGGTAGCTCTGTCGCGCCGCGTTGCTGAGAAACCAGCCGATGAACATGAGCCACAGGCCGCTCACGAACCCCGTGCCGAAGAAGGGCAGGCGCGCCCCGAACGACATCGCCACCCCGAGCAGGATGAGGAGCCAGCCGAAGACCTGCCCCACCTGCGTGGCCCAGCGCGTGGCCCGCTGGAGGTCGCCCGTGACGCTCCAGAGGATCGCGCGGAGAACCCGCCCGCCGTCGAGCGGGAAGCCCGGGATGAGGTTGAAGAGACCGACGAGGATGTTGATGGGCCCGAGCCACGCGAGGAGCGTGGAGGCGGGCCCGAGCTGGGAGAACAGGAGGGTCGGCGACTGACTCAGGTCTATCGGGGTCGACCCGATGTCGCCGCGCATGCTGGCGGCCGCGAGCATCGAGAAGAACAGCCCGAGGACGAGGCTCACGAGCGGGCCGACGATGGCCATGAGCAGCTCGACCTTCGGGGAGTCGGGGTCCCGCTCGATGTTCGACACCCCACCGAAGAGGAAGAGCGTGATGCTCCGCACGGGAATGCCGTAGGCGCGCGCGACGAGCGAGTGCGCGAGCTCGTGCACGACGACCGATCCGAAGAACAGCACCGCCGCGATCAGCGCGACGAGGACGACCGTGGCGAGAGGCCACGCCGGGTGCCAGTAGCCGAAGACCGAGCAGAGGTTCCAGACGATGAGCAGCAGGATGAGAAACCAGCTCACGTCGAAGGCGAGATCGATCCCGAAGATACGGCCGAAGCGAACGCCGCCGTTCATGGCGCTCGCCTCCCGGGCGTGAGAAGAGACCCCTGACGACCCATGACGACCTCCTGGTTGCCGGACGCGGGTCCGGCGCCGCGCGTTTCGCGCGCCGCGACGCTACGGTGCGGGGGAGGGAGAGGGCACGAACCGCGCCGAGGCGCTCAGCCCGGGTACTTCCCGCAGACGTATTCGCTGAGCTCGCGGATCTCCATCTCGTGGTGCTGGCTCGCCCACCGCACGAGGTCTCCGATGGAGAGCATGCCCACGACGCGTCCATCGTCTCCGACGACCGGGAGGTGCCGGCAGCGCCGCGCGGTCATGATGGACATCGCCTGCTCGGGCTCAACGTCCGTCCGCACCGAGACGACCTGGGGAGTCATGATGTGGCGAACCCGCGTCTTGGCCGGATCGCGACGCTCGAGGACGAGCCGCGTCATGATGTCGCGCTCGGTCACGATGCCGACGACCTCGGCACCTCTCGTCACGAGGAGCGCGCCGACGTGCGCGCGGCACATCTCGTCCACCGCCTCCACCGCGGTCGCGTCCGGCCTCGTCGTGAGGACACCTCCGTTGCCCCTCGCCTTCGTCTCGAGAATGTATTCCAGGGTCTCCATGGCGGCCTCCTCACTCGTGTCGGTGACGGTCTCTTCGCGATCGCACGGTCAAGGCTCCGGTCTACGGATCCCCGGGCTCTGCTGGGCTCCTTCGGGCGCGTCGACGGCGTCCAGAAGGCCGAGCAGGTTGGGCAGATCGATGGGCTTGTACAGTACACGCCTCGAGCCGAGCGGGCCCATGCGGGCGACCGCCGACAGGACGGCGACGGGGACCTGCGCGAGGCGCGGGTCTCGCTCGAGCTCGTCGACGAGCTGCCACCCGTTCATCACGGGCATCATGAGATCGACGAAGATGAGGTCGGGCGTCAGGTCGCCCAGGAGCGCGAGCGCGTCCCGGCCGTTGGACGCCTCGATGACGGTGCACCCCTCCTGGCGCAGCACCTCGCTGAGCACGTTTCGGAAGTCGGCGTCGTCGTCGACGATGAGGATTGTCGTGGCTCTGGGCATCTTCGTGGGTCCGCAGCACGAGCGAAGGAGCCGGCATGAGGTGCAAGTTTTCGGCCCAGGTCACCGGATGCCGCAGGCCGCCTCACACGCCGCCGGCGGAGCTGCGTCCAACGCTAGAGGCCCGCGGAAAACTGCGTCATGCGCGCCAGCGGAACAATTCGCTCGTGGCATATGGATGAGTGCCAAGTACGCGCACGCCGGGTCGCGAATCGTCCCAATGTGGCGAGGTTGCACGCGCGGGGAGGGCGCCGTCGAAATCCGAGCGCCTTCGAGCGTGAGGGCACATGGCTTGCTCAGCCTTCCTTCATGCGAAGAAGCAGCGAGCCTCCGTCGGCGACCGAACGCGTGGTGCGGTTGCGAGCGTTGAAGATCGTGGCGCTCGCTGCCGGCGCCGGCCTCGGCTCCGCGGTGCTCCTGCTGCTGCTACGGGCCGCCGTGTCGCACACCTCGTTGACGGTCTCGTGGCTGGCAGAGGAGGTGGGAGGTCAGCTCGCTACGTATGCCTACCTCGCGCTCTCCACCGCGGGAGTTCTCTCCCTCGGAGGCGTGTTCGCGGGTCGCACCATCGCGGAGCTCCATGCGAGCTCGCTCACCGATCCGCTCACCCAGGTCGCGAACCGGCGGGCGCTCGAGGAGCGGCTGCGCATGGAGATCGAGCGCGCCGCAGTGACCGGGCTCGCCGTGTCCTTCATGCTCGTCGACGTCGACGAGCTCAAGACCATCAACGACAAGGACGGCCACGTCGCGGGCGATGCAGCGCTCCGTCGCGTGGCGGAGGTGCTCGTCCGCGCGTGCCGGTCGCGCGACATGGTGGCGCGCTGGGGGGGAGACGAGTTCGCCGTCGTGATGTCCCGCACGCGCGCCGCGGAGGCCGAGGCCGTCGCCCGGCGCGTCCACCTCGCGCTCGAGGGTCTCGAGCACGACGCGAAGAGCGCGGTCCCGCGGCTCTCGGTCTCGATCGGCATCGCGGACCACGACGCGCCCTGGCAGATCCGTCCGCTCGCGCTCTTCGGCGCAGCAGACCGTGCGCTGCGGCGCGCCAAGGAGCAGGGGCGGCACCGGACGAACTTCGCCTCGAAGCCGCCGCCTCCCGCGGGCCCCCGGAGCGTGCCGGCTCCCCGCGAGAGCGCTCGCAGCCACGCTCCGCCCCGGCACGCGGGCGTGAAGGGCTGAGGCCGACTAAACCTCCGTTCGCCACCCTTCGCGGGCGAAGACCACGGTCGTCGCGCTCTCCTTCTCGCGCATCCAGTGGTCCGCGTACGCCGCCAGCGCGTCGAGCGCCCGATCGTCGCGGTTCGGATCGTGATGGAAGGGAACGAGCTTTTGCACCGAGGCCTTGTGGGCGAGCTCGAGGACGTCCGTCAGCACCGAGTGACCCCAGCCCCGCTTCAGCGGCATGTCCGCCTCCACGTACTGCGCGTCGTGGATCATCATGCCGACGCCCTCGGCGAACCTGGCGAGCTCGTCCACCGTCGTGGCGGGCTCCCCGGGGGGGCGGAGCTCGTTGTCCGTCAGGTACGCGAGCGAGTGGCCGTCGGCGTCGTCGATGCGGAAGCCCTGGGCGCCGCCGGGGTGGTTCAGGAGCACGCGCCGGACGGTGGCCGACCCGACGCGCAAGGGAGCGTTGCTGTCCTCGAGGAACTCGACCGTCGCCGGGACGTCCGCGGCCGGAACGGGGAAGTGTATGCCGTCGAAGAGCGCTCGCTGGCGCACCGCCGAGCGCTGAACCTCGTTGCTGAGCGCGTGTATCCGGAGGACGGTCTCCTTGCGGTACATGGGCTCGAAGAAGGGGATGCCCATCACGTGGTCCCAGTGGAGGTGCGTGAGCAGCATCGTCACGGGCGCGCGGTGCCCCTCCTGCGTGAGGTGCATGCCGAGCTCACGAAGCCCCGTCCCTCCGTCGAGCGCGAGGACCGTCCCGTCCGCCAGCCGGACGTCGACGCACACGGTGTTGCCCCCGTAGCGAACCGTCGACGATCCCGGAGTCGGGACCGAGCCCCGGACCCCGTAGAAACGGACCTTCATTCCCATGGAGTCGCCCAGGGGAAGGAGCCTGTCAACAATGCGGGCGCAATGGTGGCCGCCGTGCCCCAGCGGCGGGGCGGCGCGCGTCGCAACTGTCCCGCTCCTCGTCGCCTCGCCGCAATGGGTTCAAGGCCTTGCACGAGGCCGGATGTGGTAGCAGGCTTGCAAAGGACGGGATGCTAGGAGGGACCATGGAACGTCTTCGGCCGACCGTCTGCGTCGTGCTTCTCGGGTTGGTCGGCTCCCTTCTGGGTGGCTGCCACGAGTCTGATCTCGAGCCGCAGTCGCCACTCCGGGGCGACTGGTCGATGTCGCACTGGGCGACGCCTGCCGCCGCCATGCCCATCGAGGTGCCTTCCCTCGCCGTCGTCGACCCGGCGCCGATCTCGTACCGCCCCCGCAGCATCTCGCTGGGGTTCATCGGGGACGCCCCTCTCACGCAGACGCCCTACTACGGCCCTCGCTGGCCCTGGGTCCAGGAGCCGTTCTATTACGGCGCCCCGGCGTACGCGTACGGCTACGGGGGCTACGGCCGCTCGCGCCGCGGCCGTCGTCGCTGATCGCTTGTCGACCGGGGAAGATATGTCGATTGGTCCGTCGCGAGCGCCTCGGAGCTAGGGAGGCCGACCGAGGCATACTCCAGTATTTCGAGGGAGGCCGACCGACGATCCGAGGCGCGCAGCAGGACCCATCGGCACATCTTCAGTCGTCGTCGTCGTCGGGGCCCATGACGGGGGGAGGCATCGTTCGGTACTGGACGCCGGTGGCCGTCACCTCGAACCAGATCGTCGACGTACCACACCGCGTGCACACGAACCGATAGGCGTTGCCCGCGTCGATCGAGAGAGCCAGCGCCCCGGCGTCACGCGGGCACGGCGTGGCTCCGCCCTCTTGGTACGAGCGCCAGAGCGCGGACGCCTCCTCGATGGATAGCGAGCCCTTGCCCGGCCCGGGAGGGAGCGTGTCTCGGTCGCTCATAGGAGACCTGTACTACCGTTCGGGGTCGGAAAGTGTGGGCTTCTTTCGGGCGACCGACCTGCCCGTCCGGTGCCCCTGGTGGGGGTCCCACCAATTTCGCCCGACGGCGGCGGTTCCGGGCGAGTATATCCAGAGCGATGGTCTTGCGCGGCAGAAGAGTGCTCGTGGTGGGGGCAACCGGGCGCCTCGGCGTCGCGGTTGCACATGGTCTCGTGGCGAGGGGCGACCGGGTCGCGCTGACGGCGCGGGACCCCAAGAAGCTCGAGCTGCTCGCCGCCGAGCTGGCCGGCGCGTCGGGAGGGGAGCCCCCGCCCGTCGTGTGCGCCGACCTGACGCACCCGGACGCGGCGAGCGCGATCGCAGACGGCCTCCACCACGCGGGCGTCCAGGTCGACGACATCGTGCTTGCCTGTGGCCCGTTCCCCCGCACGCCGTTTGCCACGCTGCGTCGCGAGGACCTGGTCCACACCCTCACGGTCCACGCGATCGCGCCGCTCCTCCTGGTCCACAACCTCGCGGGCGACCTCGCCCGTTCGCACGGCGCCGTCGTCGCCCTGGGGGACGCGGGCATCACGCGCCCCTACACGAACCACGTGGCGTACCTCACGGCGAAGGGCGCCCTCCAGGCCGGCCTGCGCGCGCTCGCCGTGGAGCTCGCACCCGACGTCCGCGTGAACATGATCGAGCTCGGCATCGTCGCCGACCCGGAGGCGGACGCTGATCCCCTCCGCACCCACCGGCTTGCCACGCGCTCTCCTCTCGGCAGGTTCGGCACCGCCGAGGAGGTCGTCCACGTGGTCCTCGCTCTGCTCGACGCGACGTGGACCACCGGGGAGACGTGGGCGATGGGCCGGTAGGCCGAGAAGGCTGCTCCTCGTCCGAGTCAAGGGCCCGATGACCTACATCTGCGTGCAGCTCGCGGTCAGGGTGCCCGTACCGCCGATCCCGAGGTCGCCACCGGGGCCGTCCTGCATCGAGAACGGAATGGTCGTGGTGAGGCTGGGGAGCGCGAGGGTCGCGGTGCCGCCGCTCGTGAAGTCGATCTCGATGGGGGTGCCCATCACGTTGACGTCGCAGAGCTGGCTGCTGGGCGGGCTGAGCGACGCCATGCCACCGCCCTGGTCCGCGAACTGAAGGGCGCACGAGATTCCGGCGTCCCCGGAGAGGCTTGCCATCACGACCGTCCCGCTCTCGGTCGTCGTGAGGATACCCGTCGCCGGCTCGCTCCCCGAGGACGAGATCGGGGACTGCAAGTTGTAGGTGAACGTGAGGTTGCAGTTGAACGTTCCGGCGAAGGTGGCAGCGGGAGGGCTGGTGTCGGCCGTCGGCTCGGCGTCCGCCGTGCTCGTGCCGGCGTCGACGACCACGTTGGTCCCAGAGTCCTCGCCGAGGGTGGGCGCCGTTCCCGAATCCACCTCGTACCCGTCGCCGCCGTTGTTGTCGCCGTTGTTGTCGCTTCCTGAGCCCGAGCCGGACCCCAGGCTGCCGTGGTTGCTGGTCGAGGCGAAGCCGCTCGAGCTGCTCTTCGGCGCGGAGCTGCACGCGATCGGGAGGAGGAACGTGGCGGCAAGAGCCCAGCGGGTGAGCGTGGAGAAGCGGTGGTCGACCATGCGAGCTCGTTAGAGCAAGCGACGTGCCCCTGCGATTTGGAGCTTATTTCGCCCGGGACCGAGGAGGGCCAGGGTGATTTTCCGCATGGCCCGACCTCCGCTGGGTCGCCGTCCGTGTCGGTGAGGGGAAAGATCCATGGATGAAGGATGTCCCGCCGATCCTCCCCCCCTACGGGGACGACACCTTGGCTCCCGTTCTCCGCGTGAAGTCGATCGAGCTCGGCATCGTCGCAGACCCGGGGGGCAGATGCCGGTCCCCTCCTCACCCACCGGCTTGCCCGGTCGACGTTTGCACATCCGCGCGCGTTGTCCTTTGCACCCCGGCGCTCGTCCCCGGTTCCCGGGAGACTGATCCCGGGTAGGCGGGAGCTAGATCCCGGGTACAGGGGGAGGTGATCCCGTGTACCGCGGAGGTCGTCTTGGGGACACGGGGGGTGGTGCCCGTGCTCCCGGGATCTGGTGCCCGAATGCACGGGATCTAGCGCCCGGCTAACGGGGGATGATGCCCGGGTACGCGGGTGATGGTGCCCGGGTAGGCGGGTGACGATGCCCGGGTACGCGGGTGATGGTGCCCGGTTAGGCGGGTGACGATGCCCGGGTACGCGGGAGGTGATGCCCGGGTACCGGGAAAGGATGCCCGGGTACCGGGGCGATGGTGCCCCGGTACAGGGGAGGCGATGCCCGGGTACCGGGGTGAGGGTTCCCCGGTGCAGGGGAGGTGCTGCCCGTGTACCCAGGTGATGGTGCCCCGGTACAGGCCGACGACACCCGGGTATTGAGGACGTGATGCCCGGGTACCGAGGACGTGGTGCCCGGATACCAAGGACGTGGTGGCCGGGTATGCGTTGTGGACGACGTTGGCACTCGACGTGAAAGGTGCCCTGCGGAGGACGAACGTGCGGGCGATCAAGACACCCTGGTGCCACGTGGCGCTCCTCGGCGTGATCCTCGCCCTGCCGTGCGGCTGTCTCTTCGGTCGAGGAGAGCGTCTCGCGGGCAAGTTGTTCGTCGCCGAGAAGTCGTGCCCGGCCGACCGGGTCACCGTCATCGCGCGGGCGGGCGAGACCGTGGAGCCGCCCGCGGACATCGCCGGGGACCCGCAGCGACTCGAGGTCTGGAAAGCCACGCGAGCACGCGAGGCCTCCCAGACGTACTACGTCGCGACAGGGTGCGGCGCCGCGAGCGTCTACTACTGTTACAACGACAACGGGGTCGAGCGCTGCCGCTGAGAGCGCTGGTCCTGGCGTTCGAGGTGCTGGCGCCGCTCTGGTTCGCCTTGCGCTGGACCCGAGCTCCCGCGCTCGTCTGCACCCTCGCGATGCACGTGGGCATCGCGCTCATGTTTGGGGCGGTCGCCTGGTTCGCGATCCTGATGATCGCCGTCACGCCGTACCTCCCGGAGAGGCTGCTGTTTCTTCCAGGCGACCTGCCTGGACGGTGATCGCCGGGCCGCGAGTCAGGAGCGTGCCACCCTCCGGTCGAGGAAGTCGCGGATCAAGGGGACCATCTCGTTGGCCTTGTCCTCCAGAGCGAAGTGCCCGGTATCGAGGAGGTGGAGCTCGACATCGGGAAGATCGCGCTTGTAAGGGTGAGCGCCGTCCGCCGGG
>Ga0302279_10000361_pt1 | contig 66143 bp, 53 predicted proteins | sample III_Bog_N3_3_FD_194541 | JGI IMG/M metagenome (GOLD analysis project Ga0302279, IMG submission 194541) | Peat permafrost microbial communities from Stordalen Mire near Abisko, Sweden - III_Bog_N3_3 | ecosystem: Environmental > Terrestrial > Soil > Wetlands > Peat | place: Sweden: Abisko... | reverse complement strand
CTGTTCCCGCTACGCGCCTGCCCGCGTAACCTCTTTCCCATGACCGTCGTCGCCATCGAATGCAAGCGCTGCGGCGGAGCCCTCCCCGTTCCCGGGGGCGGCTCTCCGTTCGTCACGTGCTCTTACTGCGGAACATGCCACGCCGTGAGCGCTCCGGCGCTCGTCCTCTCGCAGCAGGAGCGAGGGCCGTCCGCCAGCGACCTGAGGAACGCCGCCGCCCAGAAGGCCTGGGATGCCGCTCTCGCGAGCTCCCCCGATCCGATCGTGGCGCTGCGCGCGGTGGTCGCAGAGCTCGCCCACGATCTGCGTACGGAGCAGGAGCTCGAGCGCGCAGCGCGTCTGGCGGAGGCCTTGGGCACCGGCTTCGATCAGCAGAACGGCACCCACGCCGTGGCGGAGTGGACGGCAGCGAAGCGGTTGGCCGAGGCCTCGGTGAAAGCGGTCATCGAGCTCAAGTCGTGCCCGCAGACGCAGGTGAACCTGCCGTTCCTGGCGGTCGGTCCAGCGGGGCCCGTTCACCTGGAGCGCGACGTCACGGGCGCGACGCTCGCCGAGCTCGACGCGATGGGCGTGTACGTCGTGAAGGTGGTGGCGGCGGCGAAACCTGCGGCCGCGGCGCCAGAGGTGGTCGCAGCACCCCCGCCGTCAGAGGCGGTCGCAGCACCCCCGGCGAAGAAGCGCTGGTGGCCCTTCGGGTGACGCGCGTCACGAAGCGCTACGCCGCGTGCAGCTCGATCGCGCGCTTCAGCCGGTCCCACGCGGCGCCGAGCTGGCGGAGCGAGGCCTCCTGAGCGTGGGCCGTCTCCTCCATGCGGGCGGAGGCGGCGAGGAGCTGCTCGCCCCCGTGGGTCTGCGAGCGGTGGCTCACGTTGAGCTGGTTCACCATGCTCGAGATGTTCTCGATGGCGCTCGTGATCTGACGCCCGCCGCGGGCCTGCTCCTGCGACGAGCGCTCCACGTGCTGCGTGATGACGCGCATCTTCTCGGCGCTCTTCATGATGAGCTCCGAGCCGCGCGCCTGCTGCGCCGTGGCGGCGGCGATCTGCTGGACCGTCTCGGCGATGCGGCCGATGGCGTCGGTCACCTGCTTCGAGCCCTTCGCCTGCTCGACGGTCGCCCGGGCGATGGCCCGCACCATGTTCGTCGACTTCTGCGAGCTCTCCAGGATCTTCTTGAGCGCCCGCTCGGCCTCGTTGGAGACCTCGACGCCGCGGTCGACGTTGTGCGCGCCGCGCTCGACGGCGGCGATGGCGTTCTTCGACTCGGCCTGCACGGTCTTGATGAGGTCGGTGATCTCGCGCGTGCTCGTCCCCGCGCGCTCGGCGAGATCCTTGATCTCGTCGGCGACGACCGCGAAGCCCTTGCCCTGCTCGCCAGCCTGGGCCGCGATGATGGCGGCGTTGAGGGCGAGGAGGTTCGTCTGCTCGGCCACGTCGTCGATCACGTTGACGATCTGGCCGATCGCCTCGATCCGAGAGCCCAGGTTGCTGATGACCGCCACGGCCTCCTGCGAGCTCTCCTTGATGCGGTAGATTTCGCTGATCGTCTTCAGGATGGCCTCGGCGCCCTTCTCGGCGTCGAGGGCCACTTCCTCCGAGAGGCGCGCCGTCTCGTTCGCGTTCGACTGGACCTGGTCGATCGAGACGTCCATCTCGTTCATCGACGAGCTCGTCTCCTCGGCGGTCAGCGAGAGGGCGTCGACGTTCTTGGCGACCTCCTTGATCGAGTACGCCATCTCCTCGATCGAGCTCACGGTCTCGCGGACGCTGCCGGCGAGCTCGCCGACGTTCTCGGCGACCTCGTCGTTGGTGGCCGTCATCTCGAGGATGGAGGAGCTCGACTCCTCGGCGCTCGAGGCGAGCGTCTCGACGTGCTGGGCGATCTCCTTGATGGCGCTCGTCAGCTCCTTGATGAGCTTGCTCGCGTCCTCCGCGGCGGAGACCTGCGTGCCGATGGCGGCGTTGAGCTTCGTCGTCACCTCTTCGAGCGTCTTCTCCGACTGCGCGATGTCGCTCTGGCGGGCGGCGACGTCGACGAGCTCCTTCTTGCGGCGGTCCGCCAGCCTGGCGAGCTCGTCGTAGACGTGCACGACGTCGGGCGTCGCCTTGCTGGGCGCGCTGGGTCGCTCGCCGCTGCCCGCGCGTCGCACGGCGTCGCCCAGGCCGTCGACCGAGGCGCCCCCGGCGACCCCGCTGCTGATCATGCCCACGAAGGCGACGAGCGCCACCCCGATGAACGCGCTCGAAGCGTCGTGGAAGAGGAAGCTGCCGATCCCCGCGGCCAGGAAGACGGCGATGACGGCGGCGATCTGCTTGGGGGAGTTCATCGTGGAAGGGTCTGCTACCCGGGTCAGCGCCTCGTGCCCCGCGAGCCTATCTTAAGTTCAGGGCCGACGTCGGGGGAAGAGCCCGCGTCGCGGAGCACGATGCCCCCTCGTTCGAGGCGCGCGCGCGCCGTCTCGATGGCGACGTCGCTCTGGTCGATGCCGACGAACGATCGACCGAGCCGGGCTGCGACGGCGAGGGTCGTCCCGCTGCCGGCGCACGGGTCGAGCACCACGTCTCCCGGATCGGAGAGCGCCTCGACGATCCGCTCGAGGAGCGCCTCGGGCTTCTGCGACGGGTACCCCGTCCGCTCGCGCGAGACCGGCGCGAGCACGCCGATCTCCCAGACGTCGCCCATGGGCGTCCCGAGGGTGGGCTCGCTCGTCGACGAGGAGCGCTCGCGACGCCCGCTCTTCGCGAACACCGCGCGCTGCTTGGTCGTCCCCCACGTCGCCAGCGTCGAGGCGGCCAGGGGCTCGTAGGGCTGGTTCCACCGCGGCCTGGTCTTGGTGTCCTTGCGGTAGCGCAAGAGGACGTCGTGCACGCGCTGGAAGTTCGGGGTCTTCGACGGCCAGCGCCGGTAGCGCCACACGATCTCGCTCGCGAAGGCGTCGGGCCCGAAGATCTCGTCGAGCAGGACCTTCACGTAGTGGCTCGTTCGCGGGTCCACGTGCACCACGATCGACCCGTGCGGGGCGAGCAGATCGCGCATCGCGGCGAGGCGCGGCGCGAGCGCCTCCAGGTACGCCGCCTGGTCGGGCCAGCGGTCGTCGAAGGCCGCGAGCCGCGTGCGCAGATCCTTGTGCCCGAGCTTCGCCTCGTGCACGCGGTTCGTGAAGAACGGCGGGTCCACGTACGCGAGCGCCACGCGCCCCTCGTGCGTCTCGTGCAGGGCGCGCAGCATGGCGAGGTTCTCGCCGTGCAGGAGCAGGCTCCCCTCGGCGGCGGACCAGGACCGCACGGGCTTGGCACGCGCGAGCGGCCGCGGGGAGGAGGGTGGGACGGCCGGGGAGGCCCTGCCGGGCCAGGCGAGTTGGATGGTGCGGGGCTTCAACGATGCGATCGTAACGAGCGCAGGCCAGCGCCTGCCAAGTTTGGTGCTAAGGGATGGCGGCCGATGACCCGCCCGAGGCCCCGCCTTCGCTCCTCGCTGCCGCTCCTCGCCGGGACGGTGCCGCTCGCCATCGCCCTCCTCCTCGGCGGCTGCTCTCACCCCGCGCCCGACGCGACGCCGGACGGCGCCCTCCGGACGTGGCTCGAACGGATGGAGGAGTCGGAGGACGATCCGGCCGCGGGTCGCGAGGCATACGCGCTGCTCGGTCCGCAGGCCCGCGCGAACCTCGAGGAGCGCGCGCGGCGTGCGAGCCAGGCCCAGGGCCGGCGCGCCGAGCCCTACGAGATGCTCGCGGGTGGCCGCTTCGGTCTCAAGTTCCGTCCGAAGTCGATGCACGCGAGCGTCGTCGGGGACCAGGCGACGGTCGAGGTCATCGGCGCGGAGCCCGCGATGGAGCACGCGACGGTCCGCTGCGCCCGCGAGACGGCCGGCTGGCGCGTCGAGCCGGAGCTGCCCGAGATCGCCATCCTCCCGAAGCGGTAGCGCCGCGCCGCGGCTACTGCTGGAGCTCCTGCACCATGAGCTCGCGCTCGGCCGGGGTGATCGTGCGGAAGAGGGGAGGGGGCATGACGAGGCGCGTGTCGGCCGTCATGGTGAGGCGGGTGATCGCGAGATCCTTCTCGGCGCGGCTCATCTGATCGAGATCGTCGACGCGGAAGCGCTGCCGGCTGAGCGTCTGATCGAGGTTGGCGTTGTGGCACTGCTGGCACATCTGGACGAGGAGCCCGCGGCCGTCCAGGCCGAGCTTGGGGGCGAAGCCCATGTCGCGTAGCCCCTCGTCGAGCAGCACGTCACGGATGTCCGGAACCTCGAGGGCCGCGCCGGACATCCAGGCCTGGTAGGCGGAGGCCATGCTGGTGAGCTTGCCCGGGTCGGTCACCTTCACGTCGTGGTAGGGCGTCGCGATGAACTCGCCTGCGATGGCGCGCTCGTACAGCGCTTGCCAGGTGAAGCTCGAGCCGCACGGCACGTTCGTGGCGGGCTGGAGCGGGGACGATTGCATGACGTCGCTCTCGATCGCCTTCGAGTCGAAGGCGTTGGGCTGGTCGGCGAAGCCCATCTGGCTCACGAGGGCTGCGAGCTTGCTCGGGTCCGAGAGGTCGACGAGCGCGGCGGGGATGGGGCCGTAGTCCTCGTGCGCGCCGTGGGCCGCGTGGAAGTCCGCGAGTAACGAGCGGCCTCCTTCGGTCGTGCGGTCGAAGAAGTGCGTGTACGGCGGGACGATCTCCTGCATGCGCAGGATGTTGTTGCCGGTCGTGTGCGGGTCGTGGCACTCGTGGCAGTCGAGGACCGTGTCGTTCAGCGTCGTCGTGTCCTCGTAGACGCGCACGTTGCTCCAGCCCGTGACGAGCCGCGGCGTGAGCAGATCCGTCGTCGTGCATCCCGCCGGATCGTCGGTGCACGCCTGATCGAAGAGGACGAGGTAGAAGTTCACCGAGCTCACGGTCGGATCCTCGACCGCGACCTCCACGAACTGCTCGCCCGGGTCGAAGGCGAGCGCCGCGAAGCCGACCGGAGGGCTCCCGTCGGCAGGCGGCGGCGTGAAGACGAAGGCCGTCGGTACGATCGACGACACGTTGCGCGCCGTCAGCGCCGACGAGTGGCCGAGGATCGCGAAGGCGGGGTTGCCCCCCGCGCCGTTCTGGCCCGTCCGGTCCGCGAACTCGAGGCCGAGGAGCGCTTGCAGATCGGCGAGCCCGTGCGGGGTCGGCACGACGCCGCCTGGCTTCAGATCCTGGCAGAAGGCGCGCGTGATCGCGTCGGCGTCGTCGGGGAAGTTCGGGTGCAGATCGTCGGGCTGGCAGAGATCGGCGTGCGCGTCGCCCGGGCTCTTCAGCGTGACGAACGCGTCGGGAGGGATGTGCGGCGGCGTCACGACCGAGGGAGCGGTGGGCTCGCCGGAGGAGACCCCGAGGGCCTCGGTCTGCGGGACCGCGCAGGAGGCCGCCGCTCCCATGGCTACCGCGAGGAGTAACGCGCCGTGGATCTTCTGCATGGTGCACCTCTCGCGCTCGCCTGAGCAACGAAGATGCCGGCGCGAGCGCGTCAATCCAGGACGGACGATTGCGTTGCCGCCGGTCCTCCTGTTGCGCGCGCGCACGGCGTCGTCGCGTTGCGCGCGCCCTGGGGCGCCTCGCGACGCGCATGGATCGGCGAGGGCTCGCTGCCCGCTCGCCGCAGCTCTGAGGACGGCGTGCCGCAGCGCGCCAGCGGCCTCGAGCGCGCATCGCACGCGTGGCTGCGTGCGAACGAGGGAGGAACGTCGCTTGCTTTGGAGCCGCGCGTGGTCACCCGACGAGCTGCCGTCGCCTTCCTCCTGCTGGCCTGCGGAGCCGCGTGCGACGGAGCGGCGTCGATGGGCTCGGGCCTCGCGTCGCTCCCTTCCGGCTTCGCTCCCGAGACCGACGCCGCCGCACCGGACACGTCGACGGCGAGCGGCGGTGCGACCAGCGCGGGCGGCGAGGACGCCGGTCCCCTCGACGCAGCCGCGGACGACGCCCGGGCGGAGGACGCCGGCTTCTCCGCGTCGTCGGCCATCTCTGCAGGCGGCTCGCACACGTGCGCCGTGACGGCCTCCGGCGGGGCGCTGTGCTGGGGCCTGAACTTCGACGGCCAGCTGGGCGACGGCTCCCACGAGGACAGCCCCGCGCCGGTCGCGGTGGCCGGCCTCGCGTCCGGCGTGAGCGCCATCGCCAGCGGCGGCGCGCACTCCTGCGCCTTGACCACGGCGGGCGCTGCCCTGTGCTGGGGCTGGAACGCGAACGGGCAGCTCGGCGACGGGTCGGTCACCGACAGCGCGAGCGCCGTCAAGGTCTCCGGGCTGGGCTCGGCGCCCATCGCCATCGCCGCGGGCGGAGCGCACTCGTGCGCGCTCCTTCACGGGGGCGCGGTCCAGTGCTGGGGCTTCAACGCCTACGGTCAGCTCGGAGACGGCTCGACGACGGACAGCGCCGTCCCCGTCTCGGTCGTCGGCCTGGGCGCAGGCGTCGTCGCCCTCGCGGCGGGAAACGCGCACACGTGCGCGCTCACGGGGGCGGGCGCGGTCCAGTGCTGGGGCTACGGGTACTACGGGCAGCTCGGCGACGGCGCCGAGACCCAGGACAGCGTGTCACCGGTCGCCGTCAAGGGCCTCGCGGCCCCGGCGACGGCCATCGCGAACGGGGGCACGCACTCGTGCGCGGTGGTCGCCGGCGACGTCTGGTGCTGGGGCAACAACCAGGTCGGGCAGCTCGGCAACGCCTCCTGCGCGAGCACCGACGTCTCGGAGAACTCCTGCGTCGACAGCCCCGTCGCCGTCCAGGTGGTCGGCCTCGACGGCGGGGTCACCGCGATCACGGCGGGCGAGGCTCACACCTGCGCGATCGCGGGCGGAAGCGCCTTTTGCTGGGGCTGGAACATCGACGGCCAGCTCGGCAACGGCGTGACGGCGGACAGCCCCGTTCCCGTCGCGGTCTCCCACCTCGGCGCGGGGGCCAGGGCGATCTCCGCCGGCGATCTCCAGACCTGCGCCATCGTGGCGGGCGGCGCGGTCGCGTGCTGGGGCGGCGACGTGGACGGACAGCTCGGCAACGGCTCCAGCGTCGGCACCGCCGTCCCTGGGGCCGTCACCGGTTTGTGAGGAGGAAGGACGATGGTGAGAACGGCGCGCTTTGCTCGGCTCCTCGTGGCGACCTCCTGGCTGCTCGGCGCGTGCGAGGTCCCGGAGCCGGCGGGCTTCTCCGCGCCGGACGCGGGCAGCCGCCTCGACTCGGGGGCCGCTCGCGTGGTCGACGCCGACGATCCCGTGGCTGCGGCGGGCTCGGTGGTCCTCGGCGCGATCGCGGGGCAGGCGTACGCAGAGTCTCCCCTGTTCGTGAAGGCGAGCGAGACCTTCCCCTCCGCCGCAGTCCCGGGGGACTTCGTGACCGAGTGGGTCTCGGCCTACGCCTACGACGCGTACGCCGCCGTGGGGACGACCGCGGACGGCCCAGCGACGCCGATCCCGGTCGGAACCATCATCGTCCGCGCGGTCCAGGAGGGAGACGGAGGCATCGCCGAGCTGACCTTGCTCTTCAAGGGACCGCCCGGCTCGAACCCCATCCTGGGCGACTGGCTCTTCGGCGTCACGACGCCGGAAGGCGCGCCGCTCGAGGCGGGCGACGGCGGCGCGACCGAGCTGGGGCAGCTCGACCAGTGCTACGGGTGCCACCAGAAGCAGGCGGCGCAAGGATTTCTCTTCGGGGTGCCCGCGGCCTACCGCGCTGCTGCGCCGTAGGCGCGCGGGCCATCGCGGCCAGGCGGCCAGGCGGCTCTCCCGTTGCTTGCGCGCTAGAGTCGCCTTACGTTCCTGCCGCCACGATGGCTGATGATCTCTACGGAACCCTGGGTGTCTCGAAGGCGGCCGACGCCGATTCGATCAAGAAGGCTTACCGCAAGCTCGCGAAGGAGCTTCACCCCGACAAGAACCCGGGCAACAAGCCCGCGGAAGCCCGCTTCAAGCAGGTCAACCACGCCTTCGAGGTCCTGAGCGACCCGAAGAAGCGCAAGCTCTACGACGAGTTCGGGGAGGAGGCGCTTCGCGAGGGGTTCGATCCCGATCGGGTGCGGGCCTACCAGCAGTGGTCGCAGCAACAGTCGCGCGGCGGCGGCGGCGTGGGCGGTCGGGGCACGGGCGGCGTGCGGATCGAGGATCTCTTCGGCGGCGCGGGCGGCGGCGACGTGAACGACATGTTCGGCGACCTCCTGGGCGGCCGCGTCGGGCGTCGTCGCGGACCGCAGCCGGGGCCGGACTACCAGAGCAGCGTCACGATCGACTTCGCCTCCGCCGTTCGAGGGGCGACGCTCGAGCTCAGACCGCAGGGCAGCGCCACGCCGGTCACCGTCCGCATCCCCGCCGGCGCGACCGACGGCAGCCGGGTGCGTATCCCGGGCCACGGCGGCCCCTCCCAGAACGGCGGCCCCCAGGGTGACCTCCTCCTCGACATCCACGTGACGCCCCACCGCTGGTTCCGGCGCGAGGAGGACGATCTGCACCTCGACGTACCGCTGACGGTGGCCGAGGCCTACCAGGGCTCGAAGGTGAAGGTCCCGACCATCACGGGCCACGTGACCTTGAAGGTGGCTCCCCATACGCAGAGCGGCCACGTCGTCCGCCTCGCGGGCAAGGGCGTCGCGCGCAAGGGGCAGGCCCCGGGGGATCTGTACGTCCACTTCCAGGTCCACGTACCGACGAGCGACGCCCCGGAGGTCGTGGCGCTCGTGGAGAAGCTCGCGGCCTTGCAGACGGAAGATTTGCGGAGCGAGATCGCGCTGTAGGTCACATCTCCCTCTCGTTGGCGTGCGCCCGTGGCGTAAGGTCCGGCGCGGAGGCTCGTTAGGTAACCAACGAGGGAGACGGACATGCGGCGTGTCTTGGTGGCGATCACTTTAATCGCGGGGGTTGCGGCGTGCGGCGGCGCGCAATCGATGTCCCCGCCCAGCTCGCCCAGCATGGCAGCGGCGCCTCCGCCTCCGCCTCCGTCGCCCGCGATGGGCGGCAAGCCAGGGGGCCAACCGTGGGCGAGCGTGCTCGCGAAGACGACGCCGGGCACTCCTGCTGGCCCCGCGTCCGCGCCGCACGTCGCCATGATGCTCATCTACACCGCGCACCTGACGCTCGCGGTCTTCCAGGTGGAAGCGGGGCTCGACAGCGTGGAGGCCCTCGCGCGGTCGGTCGGCGGCTACCTCTCGAATCGTACCGACACGCAGGTCACGATCCGCGTGCCGCGCGCGCGGTTCGACGAGGCGCTGGGCAGCGTCGAGAAGCACGGCGACGTGCTGCACCGGGACGTCACCGCAGAGGACGTGACCGACGAGTACGCCGACCTCGACGTGCGCCTGAAGAACGCCCGGGCGATGCGCGACCGGCTCCAGCAGCTCCTCCAGAACGCGGCCGTCAAGGAGGCCATCGACATCGAGAAGGAGCTCGGGCGCGTGACCGAGGACATCGAGCGGATGGAGGGCAAGCTGAAGCTCCTGTCCGACCAGATCGCGTTCTCCACCATCACGGTCACCTTCCAGCCCATCGACCAGAACCCGGTCCACGACCTCGCGCGCTTGCCGCTGCCGTGGCTGAAGGACCTCGGGCTCGCCGAGCTGCTCAACGTCAAGGAGGCGACGCCGTGAGAAACCTCTTGCAGAAGGTCGCCCTCGTCATCGTCCTCCTCGCCGCGGCCGCCTCGGTCGGCTGCGGGCGTCCGTTCGACATCAAGACGCCGTCCGAGATGCTCGAGCTGAAGGATCAGGATCCCCCGTTCGCCTACCGCGCGATGACGCCCGACGGAGTCGTCGTCGCCATGCGCGTCGTGGACGACGACCGGGCGGATCTCGGGTTCTGGGAGCACGCCGTCACGCTGCGCATCCGCGAGCTCGCCGGCTACTCGCTCCTCCACGAGAGCGACGTCACCTCGCACGACGGCACGAAGGGCAAGGAGCTCGTCTTCGGGCACGACGAGAACGGAAAACCGTACGTTTACAAGGTTCGCGTCTTCGTGGCGCAGGGTCGCGTGTTCGTCCTCGAGGCGGGAGGAGCGAAGCCCCAGATGGATCGCTATACGCCCGTGGTCGACTGGACGATGAACAGCGTGAAGGTGACCTGCCGTGCGCTTCTCTCTCCCGTATTTGCGTCTCGCACGTGTAACCGGTGGTGAAAGTGGTTGCGGAGTCGAGCTCTGCCATTCTACGGTTGTCGGCTTCTGCGTTACTTCATTCGCAAAGGGGTCCCAACACATGCTCAAGAAGATTGCCGGTTCCTTCCTCGCCCTCGCCATCGTCGGTGTTTCGTCCTTCGCGGTCGCCGACACGACTGTCGAGCCGAGCCAGCTTGACGGCAACAACCAGGACTTCACGATCTGGAACGCCACGGACTTCGACATCGGCGAGCTCCACGTCTCGCTCTCCAGCAACCCGCGCTGGGGTGAGGACATCCTCGGCCAGGACGTTCTGCCCGCCGGCAACCACACGCACGTCACCTTCCACGGCTACAAGCCGTCGGACTGCATCTTCGACATGCGCATCCGCAAGGGCAACGACGGCAAGTTCTACGATGTGTCCGGCGTGAACCTCTGCGAGATCGACGACGTCGCCTTCACCAACGACGGCGATCACGTCACGTTCCACAAGAAGTAGCTCCGCCCGGCGGGTTGCCTCGCAACCCACCGAACGAGGGAAGCCGCTCGAGAGGCGCCGCAGATCAGCGGCGCTTCTTCCCGCCGCTTCCCTTCTTCTTTTTGTTGCTGCCGCCGCCCGCCGCGCCGCGGCCGCCCTGCTTGTCGCGGCTCGCCCCGCTGCGGCCAGGGCGGTTGTCGCTCCGGGTGTCCTTGCCGGGGGCCCGCTTCTGGGTTCCGGGGCGCGTCCGGGGCGAGCGCACCTTCGGGCTGTCGCCGCCCGGTGAGCCGAGGCGCTTCGCGTAGACCGTGCGCCGCAGGATGGCGACGTCGCTGATCTCGACGGCCATGCGATCGCCCAGCTGGATGGAGTCGCCCGAGCGGGTGCCGACCACGCGCAGTCCGTCGTCGTCGAGCTCGTAGCGGTCGGCGCCGAGCTCCTCGAGGCGGACGAGCACGTCGACGAAGGGCGAGTCGAGCGCGACGAAGACGCCCGAGCCGACCAGGCCCGTGACGCCGCCCTCGTACTTCTCGCCCACCTTGTCGCGCATGAGGATGGCCCGGTAGAGGTCCACGACCTCGCGCTCGATTTCCATCACCTTGCGCTCGTTGACCGAAGAGCGCATCGCGCTCTCCGCGAGCTCGGCGACGGCGACCGTGTCGCGCTCGATGCGGTGGCCGAGGAGGGCACGGTGCACCGCGCGGTGGACGAGCACGTCCGGGTAGCGGCGGATGGGGGAGGTGAAGTGCAGGTACGCCTTGGACGCGAGTCCGAAGTGGCCCACGTTGGCGATGTCGTAGGTCGCCTGCTTCATCGACCGGAGGAGCAGCATGTTGAGCACGTTCGCGGAGGGGTGCCCGGTGAAGCTCTTGAGGAGCGCCGAGAGCTCCTTCGGATCGCTCAGGAGGTCCAGGTCGTACTGGATGCCGAGCGACTCGCACATCGTCGCGAACTTGACGAGCTTCTCCTGGTCCGGCGGAGCGTGGACGCGGAAGACCGTGGGGATCTGCTGGCCCGTGAGCCAGCGGGCGACGACCTCGTTGGCGAGGAGCATGAGCTCCTCGATGAGCTGGTAGGCCTTCTTGGTCCCCTCGTCGGAGGCGCGCCGCTGGATGTCGACCAGGTTGCCTTCGGCGTCGAGGATGACCTTCGGCTCGGGCAGCTCGAAGTCGAGCGCGCCGCGCTTCATCCGCTTGGTGCGCAGGATGCGCGACAGCTCGTAGGCGACCCGCAGGCCGTCCCGCAGGCGCTCGGCCTCGGGCTCGCGGGCGGGCTTGTCCGTGAAGCCCAGGGCGCGCGCGACTCCGCCGTAGGTGAGCTTGGCCTGGCTCTTCATGTAGCCGCGGATGAGGCGCGTCTTGGTGACCTCGCCGCTCGCGTCGATCCGTACCTCGGCGCAGAGGCAGAGGCGGACGACGTCGGGCAGGAGCGAGCAGAGGTTGGACGACAGAGGCCGAGGCAGCATAGGGATGGCGCGGTCGGGCAGGTAGACGCTGCAGCCGCGGCCCTTGGCCTCGTCGTCGAGGTGCGTGCCGGGGCGCACGTACGAGCTCACGTCGGCGATGGCGATCCAGGCGCGGTAGCCGCCGTCGTCCGTTCGCTCGACCCAGACGGCGTCGTCGTGGTCGCGCGCGTCCTCGGGGTCGATCGTCGGCAAGGGCAGGGCGGTCAGGTCCTCGCGGCCCTCGAGCATGTCGGCGGGCACTTCCTTGCCGTAGCCGTCGGCCTCGGCGAAGGCCTCCGGCGAGTGGGTCTCCTCGACCTGCTCGCGGACCAGGATCTTCGCGACCTCGACCTTCAGCTCGCCCGGCTTGCCGAGCACCGCCTCGAGCTTGCCGACCGGCTGCTCGCCCGCGAGCATGGGGTAGCGGGTGATCGAGATGACCGCGGCGTCCCCGTCGTTGCCGCTGTTGCCCTCGCCGCTGCGCGCGTCGATGTCGTCGGGCAAGGGGATGGGGCCGCGGATGCGCGTGTCGTCGGGCTCGAGCCAGGCGCTCTGGCCGCGGCGGCGGAGGACTCCGGCGACCCGGATGACGCCGCGGGTGACGATCTTGACGATGATGCCCTCGGCCCCGCGCGAGCCGCGCGCCCGGATGCGCACGACGACCCTGTCGCCGTGCATGGCCCCGCCGATCTCCTCGTTCGGGATGAAGACGTCGTCCCCCGACGAGCCCAGCGCGGCCACGAAGCCGAAGCCGCGCGGGTTGATGGTCAGGATCCCCTCGCGCTCCTCGCCCTGCTTGCTGGCGGCCGCCTTGGAGAGCTTGAACTTGTGTCCGTCGCGCGCGGTGATGGTGCCGTCGAAGGTGATGTCGTCGAGCAGCCGGATGAGGCCCGGGTAGGACTCCTCGTCCACCTTGAGGCGGGTCGCGATCTCCTTGGCGTGAAAGGGGCGGTCTTCGCTGGCGAGAACCTGAAGGACGTCGGTACGGGAAGGGAGGCTTTTCGCCATGCTCCGTGATTACGCGAGGTAAGGAGCGCGGTCGAGGCGGGAATGCGAACCGGCCAACCCGTGTTACACCACGCGCTCATGCGCTCTGCCACCGCGCGCCTCCTGGCCCCGCTCCTCCCGATCCTCACTGCCCTCGCAGCGAGCACGCTTTTGCTCGTGGATTACATGCGAGGGGTGCCCGTCATCTGCGCCGAGGGCGGCGGGTGCGACGCCATCAAGCGGACGCCGTTTGCGCATGTGCTCGGGATCCCGACGCCTGCCTTCGGGGTCGTCGCGTTTCTCGTGGTCGGCGTCCTCGCGCTCCTCAAGGGGGAGCGGGCGCGGCAGCTCTTCGGATGGGCTGCGGTCGTGGTGGGCGCGGTAGGGGGCACGCTCCTGGCGCTCCAGGCGAGGCTCGGGACCTTCTGCGTCTTCTGCGTCATCACGGACGTCTCGGCGCTCCTCACGCTGGCCTCGTCGGTGCTCTTTCGCGGCCGGGGTGCGCCGCCGGCCCCGGAGCCCGAGGCTCCCCCGCCCGGCTCTCCCGAGGGTCACCCCTACCGCCCCGACCCGCTGCCCGCCCGCCCTGCCTGGCGCCTCGCGCGCGAGGCGGGGGCCGCGGCGCTCGTGCTCGCGTTCGTGGTCCCCCTCGTCATCGCGCTGACCAAGCGGCCGATGCTCCCGCCCGTCATCGCCGAGCAGCTCGCGAAGGCCCCCAAGGGCCAGGTCGTCATCGTGGACTTCGCGGACTTCGAGTGCCCCTACTGCCGGATGACCCACGAGGAGCTCGAGCCGCTCCTCGAGTCGCACAAGGGCAAGGTGCACCTCGTGCGGGAGCTCGTCCCTCTGACGCGCATCCACCCCCATGCGCTCGACGCGGCCCGCGCTGCGTGCTGCGGGGAGGCGCAGGGGAAGGGGGACGCGATGGCAAACGCGCTCTTCGCCGCCCCGGTGGACGACCTCACGATGGCGGGGTGCGAGAAGATCGCGGCATCGCTGGGGCTCGACGTGGCTGCCTACAAGGCGTGCGTGCTGGACCCCAAGACCGACGCGCGCATCCACGCGGACCGCGAGACGTTCGACAAGGCGGCGGCGAAGGGGGATGGGCTGCCGCTCATGTGGATCGGGGAGAAGAAGCTGATGGGGGCGCAGGACCGGGAGACGCTGGAGCGCGCGCTGGATGAGGCGATCGCGCGCGCGGGGTCGTGAGGGTTTCCGCTTCGGACGCGCCATGGGAGCTCGTAGGGCGTAACCCCCGCTCCCGCTCCCGCTCCCGCACCTGCTCCTGCTCACCCGCACCCGTACCGCGCGCGCGGAACCCTACGTCGCATGAGCCTGCGGCCGCGTCGCCGCCGCCGGCCCTGGCGGCCCATGCTAGATCTCGCTGATGGGTGAGCCGGCAAAGCGACGCGCGACCTACGAGGATATCCTCACGGCGCCGAAGCACCTCGTCGCCCAGATCATCGGCGGCGTCCTCATCACGAACCCGCGCCCGGCGTCGCTGCACGCGCGGGCGGCGTCCCGACTCGGCGCCGAGCTCGACGGTCCCTTCGATCGCGCCAGGGGTGGGCCCGGCGGCTGGATCCTGCTCGATGAGCCCGAGCTGCACCTCCACGACGACGTCCTCGTACCCGACCTCGCGGGCTGGCGACGCGAGCGCATGCCGGAGCTTCCCGATGCCGCCGCGTTCGACCTCGCGCCAGACTGGGTATGCGAGGTGCTGTCGCCGTCGACTGCCGCCACGGACCGGGCCGAGAAGATGCCCGTCTACGCGCGCGAGCGCGTCGGGTACGTGTGGCTGGTGGACCCGATCGCGCGGACACTCGAGGTCTGCCGGCTCGAGAGCGGGCGGTGGGTCCTGCTCGGCACCTCGGCCGGCGATGCGAAGGTGCGGGCGGAGCCGTTCGAGGTCTTCGAGCTCGGCCTGGCGGGGCTCTGGGCGAAGTAGGGGGCCCTGGGAGACGGAGGCTCGGGTGGAGGGGATGGCAGCGGCGGGGCGGACGCGGGTCGTAGGCTGTCAACACGGCAGTGAACGCGGCGCTCCGACGCACCGACGGGCGGCAACGTGCTCTGGTTTGGCGGTGACGTTCTCGCCCCCCCGGCTTGCTGACGGCGCGCGGTGCACGCACGGAAAGCCGGGGCACCGGGAAGCCGCGCAAGCCCGCCCAGATTCACAAACCGGCACTCGGGTGCGGGCTCCCCAGGTCGAGAGCGCGCTTGGCGTGCGGCCTACGAACGGGGGAGCCCGCCTTCCGAGGCGGGCTTGCGCGGAGACCTCGTGCCCCGGCTTTCCACGAAGCCCCATGCGCCCCGCTGGGAAGCCGGGGGCCAGGTGACACTCTGAAGCTCGTGCAGTCCATCGTCGGCACGAAGGAGCTGGCCGAGGTCTTCCTCCTCGCGCTCGATGGGCTAGAGGCCGACCTCCCTTCCACGGCGATCTCGCGCCGACGGGTGCATGTGCTCGTCGATCGCTTCGTCGCCTGAGGGCCAGACACCCCCGGCAAGGGCCCTTCCGACCCCGGAAGGAGCGATGCTCCGGTCGGCAAGGGCCTTTCCGACCCCGGAAGGAGCGATGCTCCGGTCGGCAAGGGCCTTTCCGACCCCGGAAGGACCGATGCTCCGGTCGGCAAGGGCTTTTCCGACCCCGGAAGGAGCCATGCTCCGGTCGGCAAGGGTCTTTCCGACCTCGGAAGGGCCGATGCTCCGGTCGGCAAGGCCCTTTCCGACGTCGGCAGGGCCGGTGCCGCGCGGTCCCGAAGAAAAAGATCGGCCTCGTCCGATTTCACGCAACGACCTTCGCGCCGGTCCGATGGGGAAAATGAAGGATGCGCGACGAGGTTCGCGCCGCTCCTTCCCCCACAGGAGACTTCTCGTCATGTCACGCCAGAGCCTACTCAGCGCACGTCTTCCCTCGATGCTCGCCGGCTGCCAGTCCGCGCTCCCGCCCAGCGTCAGCATCCTCATCGCCGGCCAATCTGCAGCGCAGCCGGCGATCGTCTCGACGCTGCAGGGCTACGCGGCCCTCGACGCGAAGGTCGCGGCCGCCAAGCTCACCTACGACCAGGCCATCAAGGCCCGGGACGACGTCGCCGCCACCGTGGCTACGTACCTCGACGACCTCGCGGTGGGCCTCAAGGCCTACTACGGGGCCACCAACCCCACCCTCGCCAGCTTCGGGGTGCCCGTCAAGCACCCGCCGGCGAAGCTGCCCGCCGACAAGCTCGTCATGAAGGCCGCGCGCGCGAAGGGCACGCGCGAGCTGCGCGGGACCAAGGGCAAGAACCAGAAGAAGGACATCAAGGCGGTCATCCCGGCGACGCCGCCGCCGGAGGCCACCGCCCTGACGCGGCCTCCGACCAGCAAGAGCTGAAAGGGAGGCGGGCCCGTCGCGCGGACGGCGAGGGTGGGGGCCCCAGGGCGCTCACCCTCGCCGCGCCGCGCTGGCGCGGCCGATCAGAGAAACGACCCGCCCCTGCTCGTGAGCGGGCCCTTCGTGCTCCGCACGGTGAAGCGGAGCGCGACGCTGCCGCTCTCGGGGCCGAGGTAGAGGTACTGGCCGTCGAACACCGCGCCGACGTAGCCGTACGCGTGGCTCGGGAGCGTCGTCAGGTCGAACGAGTCGAACGCCGCCATGTCGAACGAGCCGGCCGTGGTGTCGAGGCTCGCGATGTCGAGCGGGCCGGACCCGCCCGTGTTGGGGATGAAGTAGACGTGGCGGCCGTCGTAGGCGACGCCCCGGTACTTGGTCCCCGCGAAGGGGGTGCTGATGTCGAGCGACGTCCATGACGAAGCGCTCGCGAACGGCGCCGTCGTGTCGTAGCGGACTGCGAGGGCGTTGACCCACGGAGCAAAGTAGAGGTAGCGCCCGTCGAAGCCCGCGCCCACGAACCCCGCGAGGTCCGGGTTCACCTGGGTCAGATCGAACGTCGTCCACGACGCCGCCACGTCGAACGGTGCCGTCGTGTCGTAGCGAGCGACCGTGCCATGGAACGAGCTGCCGGCCTCGTACGGGACGAGGTAGAGGTAGCGGCCGTCGAAGATGCCGCCGTGGTACCCGACCTGCGACGTGATGGAGGTCAGGGGGAAGCTGTCGAAGCTCGTGAACGGCATGGTCGAGTCGAAACGGACCACGTTCGGCCCGTTGGTGTCCGGCGCCAGATAGACGTAGCGCCCGTCGAAGACTGCCCCGAAGAACCCGCCGGAGCCGGGGCCCGAGATCGCGGTGGTCACCGCCTGGTACGACGCGGGCTCGGTGACGCTCGCGTCGACGTCGTAGCGGAGCGCGGTGCCCGTCGTGTTCTCGTAGGCGGGCGCGAGGTACACGTGCGCGCCGTCGAACGCCGCGCCGCGGTACGCGAGGGCGTTGGGCGAGATCATCGTGAGGTCGAACACCGTCCACGAGCTCGCCGCGGTGAAGGCGCCTTGCGTGTCGAGGCGCGCGAGCGTCGACCAGGCGGTAGGCTCCGGGCCGAAGGGGGCGTAGTAGACGTACCGGCCGTCGTAGACGACGCCGTTGTACTCGCCCGCCTGCGTGGGCGAGAGCGCCGAGAGATCGAACGCCTGCCACGCCGTCGGGTCGCTCAGGGAGGAGTACGCGGCGGGAGCGTCGACGGTGGAGTCGCCGGGGGAGTCGACGGGCGCGTCCACCGCGACGCCGCCGTCCGCGGGCGCGAGCGCCCCCTCGTCGCATGAGCTCGTGCACGCCCCCGAGGGCACGACGGCCGACACGCACGCGCCCTTCACGCACGTCTCGTCCCCCGGGCACGCGACGCCGAGGCACGTGAGCCGCAGATCGATGCGCATCGCGAGCCCGGTGTGCGGGATGAACGAGAGCTCGCGCCTGGCCACGATGCAGCCGCTGGCCTCGGTCGGGTCGAGGCACCGGTCGGGCGGCTGTCCGTCGGGCCGCGTCATCACGGCGAAGGCGACGCTCCCGTTCCTGGACGCGGCCGGCAAGAGGACCACGCTCCCCATGTTCGCCTCGGCGCCCGCGGCCGTGCACTCGGTCGACGAGGCCGACGGCGCCGCCGCCTCGAGGTCGCCGAGCGCGCTGCCGCCCACGACGTCGACCGTGGCCTGCTGGGCGCAGGGCACCTCGCTGAAGACGTCGACGGTCAGGGCCGTGGCGGTCGCGCAGTCGGTCGACCAGACGAGGGCGGCCCCCCCGAGGAGGAGCACCCCGAGCGGCGCGAGGGGCAAGAGACGCACGCCCCTAGGCTAACCGAACCGGCTACCCGAGGCGACACGCACACGTGCCGCCCCTGCGCTCAGTCGGGCATCTTCCAGACGGTCGCCGACGTGTCGTCGTCCGTGAAGTAGACGCTCGTGGTGTCGACCGCGATGGAAAATGGGTAGTTCTGACCGGTGGCGAGCGTGGTCTTCATGCCGCCTCCGAGGGGCGCCTTCACCACCGAGCCTCCCGCGACGTGGTCGGTCCAGTAGACGGCGTTCGCGTCGATGGCGAGGAAGTACGGAGTGTTCTCGCCGCTCGCGAGCACCACGGCCGGCCCGGCGCCGGTGATCGGCGTCGACTTCACGGTGCCCCCCGTGGAGTTGGTCCAGTACACGCTGGTCGCGTTCACCGCGATTCCGACGGGCCCTACGCCGACCCCGAGGGGTGTCGGGATGGCGCCGCCACCCACGGGCGCCTTCATGACCGAGTTGCCCGTGTTGTTCGTCCAGTAGGCGTACGTCCCATCGGTGGCGATGCCCATCGGGGTGCCTTGTGCCATGGCGATCGGCTGCGGCGTCTGGTTCGTGGCGCTCGCGGACGCCCTCCTCACGTTCCCGGCCGCGGACTCCGTCCAGTAGACGTAGCCCGCGTCGACCGCGATGCCCCAGGGCATGCTCCCCGCCGCGAGGGCGGCGACGACGGAGACGGTGCTGGTTCCCGCGTTGACCTTCATCACCCGGCTGCCCGTGAAGTCGGTCCAGTAGACGTTCGACCCGTCGACGGCGATGCCGTGGGGACTGCCCGCCCCGGTGCACACGAGCGTCGACGCGCCGCCGGCGACCGGCACGCTGTTGATCGTGCCGAGGGTGGAGTCCCCCCAGTAGACGACGCCGTTCGCAACCGCGACGACGAAGGCCTCGTCGTTCGGGACGATGGGAAAGAGGGGGCTCGGCGTGCACGTGACCGTGATGCTCGTGCTGCTCGTCGGGCTGGCCGTGCCAGTTGTGCCCGCCGTCACGGTGCAGGTCTGGCCGGTGGGCGTGGTCGGGCTCGCGGTGACGTTGACGGAGTACGACGTGCCGGACGCCAGACCGACGCCGAAGGTGAACGGGCCGGCGGCCGTCCCGCTGTACGGGAAGCTCATCACGACCATGCCGCTGCCGGTCATCAACGCCAGGTTCACCGTATCCCCGGGCGCGAGCCCGACGATCGTGCCCCCGACCTTGTAGAACGGGACGCAGGTGACGAGCACGCTCGTCACGTTCGCACCCCCGATCATGCCGCTCCCGGCGGTCACGGTGCACGTCTCGGTCACCGGCATCGCGGCCTGGGACATGACCGTGACGTTGTAGGTCGCCCCGGACGGCATCGGCATCGGGAACGTGAACTGCCCGCTCATCATCACCGGGAGCGGGGCCCCGTCGTTGTCCAGGAGCGTGACGACGTCGCCCGGCGCGAGGCCGGTCACCGTGCCGCCGAGCGTGAAGCTGGTCGTCGTGCAGGCGACGGCCACGCTCGTGATGTTCATCGCCGCCATGGGGCCGCTCCCCATCGTCACGGTGCACGTCTGGGCCACGGGTGTGGTCGGATTTCCCCCGAGGGTCACAGCGTACGGCGCCCCTGTCATTAGCGGGGTCGGGAAGGCGAACATGCCGTTCTGCGTGATGAACAGGGTGTCGGCGCCGTTGTCCTTGAGAGCGATGGAGTCGCCCGGAGCGAGGCCCGAGACGGTTCCCCCGATCGTCACGGTGCCGGCCGTGCAGTTGACGACCACGCCGGTCACGGGTCCGCCCGCGACCGTGCCGGCCCCGGCGCTGACCACGCACGTCCCCCCCGCCGGCTGGACCAGCACCGTGACGTTGTACGGAGACCCGCTCGCGACCGGCGTGGCGAAGGCGAACGCACCGTTGCCCGTGGGGCTCAGGGTGTCTCCCCCATTGTCCTGCAAGACGATGGTTGCACCCGGCGGGAGCCCGCTCAGCGTGCCTCCCACGGTGTACACGGTGGTCGCGCAGCTGACGGCCACGGAGGTGACGTTGCTGGCGCCGACCGTCCCGGAGCTCCCCATGATCGCGCATGTCTGGCTGGGCATCATGGGCGGCATGACGACCGTGACGGCGTAGGTCGCGCCTGGCGCGAGGGGCGTCGAGAAGGCAAACGGGCCGTTCACTGCCAAGGTGAGCGTGTCCTGCCCGTTGTCGGACAGGGTGACCATGGCGCCCGCCGCGAGGCCCGAGAGCGTGCCGCCGACGGTGTAGAGCATCGCCGGTGCGTCCGTGCTGGGGGCGCTGTCCGCCTCGCCGTCGCTTCCGTCGTCGGCCCCATCCCCCGAGCCCACGTCCCCGACGGTTGAGTCGCCCGCGTCGCCGCCGTCGTCGGGTCCCGTGTCGTCGGTCGCGTCGGCCCCGTCCACCGTCGAGTCGTGGGAAGCGTCCCTCGGCCTCTTCGAGTCGTCCGTGGCGTCCACGGGCGCGTCCATCCCGCCGTACGACGAATCGTCCGGCCCGGCCGCGTCCGCCGAGGTGCTCACCGTCCCGACGGTGATCACGTCGCTCCCGCATCCGCTGGCCAGGGCCACCCACAGGACGGCAACGAGCAAAGCGAGAGCCACCGACAGCGTGCTGCGCATGAGACCTCCCGAGCAAGACTGCCGCGCTCTGCCCCCAGAGTAACGGAGACGGTAGCCCTCGCGCCACCTCGCGTCCCGCGCGCTTGCCGGTGGGGCGCTCATCCGGGGGGGCCCCGCCGTGCACTCTTCTCTTCCCGTCTTCCCATCTTCCCGTCATTCTCCTGTCGCTCGATGCTGCGCACCGCGTTCGTCCTCGTTGCCCTTGCGCTCGCGCTCGCGTCTTGCCGCGCGCTGCTCACCCCACCCCCGCGCATCGAGGTTCGTTGCCGTGAGGCCTGCGAGAACGCGGCGCACCACTGCTCGAAGGAGGACTGCGCGCGCGGCTGCGCCTTCATCCTCGACCGCCTGGCCGAGGGGGAGCGGGAGCCCATCCTCGCGTGCGTGGCGAAGAACACCAAGTCCTGCAACGACCCCGTGTGGGCCGACTGCGCCGTGACCATCGGCGTCCACGCGGACGGGGGCCCTCCCGCTCCCCCGTCCCCCGAGGAGTGAAGCGTGGCCGTCCGCAAGATGACCGACGACCGCGGGCGCGAGCTGCTCTTCGGCTCGGTCCCCAGGCGCGTCGTATCGCTCGTGCCGAGCGATACGTTGACGGTCGCCGCCCTCGGGTGCGCCGGCGCCCTCGTGGGACGCACGGACTACTGCGAGCTGCCGGCCGACGTCGTGGCCAAGGTGCCCAGCGTGGGCGGCACCAAGAACCCTCGCCTCGAGGCGATAGTCGAACTGTCTCCCGATCTCGTCATCGCCAACCAGGAAGAGAACACGAAGAGCGATCTCGAGGCCCTGGCCCAGCGGGGCCTGCGCGTGTACGTCGCCTTTCCCAAGCGCGTCGCGGACGGGCTCGCGCACATGGCTAGGCTCGCGCAGATCTTCCGCGTGGAGCGGGACGCCGCCGTGCGTGACCTCTGCAAGCGCGGCTACGAGTCGATCCGCGAGGCCGAGAGCATGCTCGCCGTCCACGCGCCGCTGCGCACGTTCTGCCCCATCTGGATGGAGCCGTTGATGACCATCCACGGCGAGACGTTCATCAGCGACATGCTCCGCATGGCGGGCGCGACCAACATCTTCGCGGACCGCGAGAGGCGCTACCCGCTCGCCGCCGACCTGGGGCACGCCAAGCCGCTCGACCCGGCCCGCGTGGGCGAGCGCGACGTGCGCTACCCACGCGTGACGATGGAGGAGGTCAACCTTCGCGCGCCCGATCTCGTCCTTCTCCCGGACGAGCCGCACCCGTTCAGCGAGGCGGACGCCGAGGTCTTCCGAAGCGAGCCGACGCCCGCGGGCAAGCGTGGCGCGATCGTGCGCACCGGGGGCAAGGATCTCTGCTGGTACGGGGCGCGAAGCGTCGAGGGGCTCCCGCGTCTGCGCGCGCTCGTCGACGAGTGGCGTGTGAAGAGCTAGCGGAGTTTTCTCGCGAGACTGGCGAGCTCCTGGTGGCCACGCGAGAAAAGTATCTTGCGGCGGTCGTGATCGTTTCTCTCGTCTCCCGGCACTTTACGGAAGACGGCTCCAGGCTTATCCCCAGGGCCGGCCATTCCGTATTCCGTCCGAGTCAGAGGAGCATCGGTCCATGGGCGAGGTCGTCGAAGAGTCGGGCGTAAGGCTGTACCCGCAGGAGGACCCTGCCTCCGCGCCTGCCGCCGAGCTGCACCTCCTCGCCGAGGGCGTCCGCGTCGCGTCGATCGCCAAGGCGTGCCGCATGGCGATCCGCCAGTTTCTGTCGGGCGTGAAGGCAGGCTGGGGCAAGGCGGAGTTCGAGACCTGGGTCACGAGGACGCAGATGGTCGTCGGCGGCGCGGCTGCAGGCGTCGAGAGCGTCGGACGCGCCCACCGAGGCAGCTACGCCCAGACGGCGCGTGCCCGCCAGTCGATGGTGAGCGACGAGCTCTTTCAAAGGCTCCTCGAGGACGCGTACACGGCCGTGACCACGTCGCTCGCCAACGCCGGGGAGGACTCGAGCTTCGCCGTCGCCGCGATCCGTCGCGGCTTCGTCCTGCAGGCGCGTGACCTCGACGGCAAGGAAGGGTGGGTCCCCGTGGACGTCCCCGGGATGTGGCCCGTCGAACGGCTGATGGCGCTTGCCGCGGCCGACTTTCTGACCCGCCCGCAGGACTACGAGAGAGGCTACGAAGCTACGGGAACGGCCGCGGCGGTTTAGCCGGGTCGCCGAGGAGCCCAGGGTCGCTCGCCAGGAGCGCGAAGATCGCGTGGTCGAGCCAGCGCCCGTGGCAGCGCTCCGCTTCGCGGGCGATCCCCTCGAACCGGAAGCCCAGCCTGCGGATGACCGAGAGCGAGGCGTGGTTGTCCGTCGCTGCGGCGACGCGGACGCGGTGGACGTTGACCTTGGTGAACGCCCACGAGACGACGCCGCGCGCGGCCTCGGTCATCACGCCTCGCCGCGTCGCGTCGAGGCGGAGCCAGTAGCCTAGCTCCACGCTCAGGTGCAGGTGCGCGAAGGCCTCGAGGCCGACGACTCCGAGGAAGGTGCGGGTCGCCTTGTCGCGGATGGTGAACCGGCAGGCGCGCGCGTGATCCCAGTCCGACGCGCTCGCGTCGGCGTAGCGGTAGCTCGCGTCGGCGTCGGTGTTGAAGGGCACCCACGGGAGCCAGGGCTCCAGGTGCGCCCGCGAGCCCTCCACCGCCGTCCACAGCTCCTGGGAGTCGGAGACGTCGATCGGCATCAGGAGCAGATGCGAGGTTTCGAGCGGGCGAGCGCGCACTTCGGCGCGGGTAGGGACGGAGAGCATCGGGAGCGAAAAATCTATAGCATCCACGTGCGTCTCCGTCCGCCGCTAGAAGGTACCTGATGCGGTGCGAGCGCGGTCAGGCGCGCACGTCGGGGTAGGCCTCTACCACGTCACGGGGCGGCCGCTCGACGCTCTCGAGGGGGCTCGTGACGAGATCGCGCCCGTCGGTCGCGAAGTAGAGCGCCTCGCCCGGCCTGGGCTCGCCCGGGTTGGGGAGGATGGCGCCGTTCAGGTAGAAGCGCAGCCCGCCGTGGATGCGACGGCGAAGGGCCAGGTGGCTCAAGAGGAAGTCGCCCGTACGTCGGTCCCGTACCGCGACGCAGAAGCCGTCGCGGAAGTGGTACTCGGTGTTGCGCGTGACGTAGACGCGGTGGCGGCGGCGCTCGGGCCCGGAGCTCGTGCGCGCAGAGCTTGTCTCTTGGTTCATGGCGTTCCTCTTGGTGCGACTGGCGGGACTTTCCGCCGGGGAAGCTCGCAGGGCCAAGTTTTGGGAGCCGCGGCAAACGCCGCCGGAGTCGTGACCAAGCCGGCGGCATGGTGGTAGCTTGGGACCCCTTCGATGGTCGGCATTTCACGCGGTTGCCAGGGGGTGGGCAGCATGGCCTCCCTCCTCGCCGTGCTCGGGGCGGTGGCGTGCGCCCCGAAGGCCGCCGTCAACGTCGGCAGCGGCAACGAGGCGAGCCTCGCACCTTCGAAACCCGACGCCACGACGCCCCCCGCCGTGGCCCTCCCGCCGGCGCCCCCGGACGCCAGCCCAGCCGCTTCGTGCGTGAGCGGCGTGACCGAGCCGTGCAGCCTCATCGCAGCGGGCTGCGCGACCGGCCAGAGGACCTGCACCGCCGGCAGCTGGGGCGCGTGCGTCTTCAACAACCCGGTCGCGGCGCCGCGGTGCACGACCGAGTGCGCGGGAGGGCTGCTCAACGGCGACAGGCTCTTCACCCCCGTCAACCGCTTCGACGCGCTCCGGCCCGACTGGTCGCCCTCGGATCTGCTCGGCGTCCCCGGCGGCTACCGGACCATCGATCCCCTCGAGCGCATGCGCCTCCAGCCGCTCGGTCACATGATGCAGATGCTCGCCGCCCAGCACCAGGCGGCCGGTCCCAAGATCTACTGCGGCTCTCCCTACCGCTCCTTCGGCGCTCAGTGCCAGCTCTTCGGCCAGTACGTCGCCCAGGACAAGTGCACGAAGGCGAACACCTACTCCGCGATGGCGGGCCACAGCGAGCACCAGCTCGGCACCGCGTGCGACCTCGTCTACCCCGACAACAACCTCATCCAGGGCAACACCCCCGGCGACGCGTGGCTCGCCGAGCACGCCTACGAGTACGGCTACGTGCAGAGCTACCCCGAGGGCACGACCGACCTCACGGGGTACGAGACGGAGCCCTGGCACTTCCGCTACCTCGGCAAGCGCGCCGCGCTCCTGCACCACCGTATGCAGCTCGCCGCGGCGCGCGCCATCTCGACGCACGAGTTCATCGCGACCATCGCCTGCTGGCCGGCCATGAAGGTCGACGAGCTCGCGGCCGAGGAGGCGGACGACGCTGCCTCCGCGCGCGACACGGTCTGCGCGCAATGGAAGGCCTCGCCGCTCTGTCACCCGTAGGCGGCGATCAGCGCGCGCCGGCCTTCGCGCGCGCGAGGGCGGCGTCCACCGGCGGCAGGTAGCGGAGGGTGGAGTCGGTGAGCTCCGGGAACGCCACGGCGCCCTGGCCCCTTCGCTCGCGGCACCACGAGAGCTCGCGCGCCGCGTCCGCGGCTTGCCCGAGCTCGAGGTACGTCATCCCGAGCCCCTCGTGGACGAGCCAGGAGTCGATTCCCTGGCCGGCGGCCAGGTACGCCTCCACCGCCTCCTTGCGTGCTCCTCGTGCGCGCGCTGCCTCGGCGTCGAGCAGCTTCACGTAGAGCCTCGGGCGATCGCCCGAGCGGCCGGCGAGCGCTTGCTGGCTCTCACGGGCAAGCTTCGTCGCCCCGGCCCGGAAGAGGACGCGTGTGGCGCGAAAGCGCGTACCGGGCTCGATGGTCGAGAGCGCCTTGCGGGCTGCGAGCACGGCTCCTGCGCGGTCCTTGGCCTGGAGGCGAAGCTCGGCGACCGTGGCCCATTTCCGCGCGGTCGGCTCCCCGCCTTCCTGGTCGGGCAGCGCGCTGTCGTTCAGGATGCTCTTGCGCAGGAGCGACTCGGCCTCGTCGGGACGACCATCGAAGGCTTGGACGTCGGCCTCCACTTCGGCGGCGATGGAGGGGTCGAGGATCGCGACCTCGCGGCAATCCTGCTCGGCCTGCTTCGTGTGACCGAGGAGCGCGTCGATGAGGACGTGGCTCGTCAGGGCGCCCTGGCGCCCGAACTCCGCCTTTACGCGATCCGCTTCCCTCGCCGCCTCGTCGAGCAGGCCGGCCGCGAGCTCGGTCCCTACGAGGTTCGATCGCGGGACGATTCCGTGGGGTTGGAGCGCGACGCTGCTCCGCGTCAGCTCGAGCGCCTTGTCGGTCCGTTCGGCGAGTGTGTACGTGACGCTGAGCCGGACCAGGGTGTTGCGGGTATCGCCGGGCCAGCGCTGGAGCGCGTCCTCCAGATCCGTCATGGCGAGAGAGATGTTCCCCTGCGCCAGGTGCAGCAAGCTGAGGGCAGATACTCGCTGGCGATCCGACATGCGGTCCGACAGCTCGACGGCCCGGGCCAGGTGCGCCTCCGCCGCGGCGACGCGGCCCCTGTTGATGAGGGAGCGCCCAAGCATGATGTGGGCGAGCGCGAAGTCACCGTCCGTCGCCAGGGCCTTCTCGTACCGCGGGATCACGTCGGTCCCGTTGGCCCCTGCCGTCGACTGCGCGACCGCATAGTCGTGGTCCACCTCGAGGAGGGCCGACATGGCTCCCCCCGGGGGTTCCATGGGGTCTGCCGATGGGTCCCCGAGCTCCGCCCGGAGCTCACGCGCAAGCTTCTGAACGGCCGGAACGAGCTGTTCCTCGAGGCGCACCTCTTCCGTCGCGCGAGACGAGCTGTGCGCGCCCGACACCGCATCTGTCATCCGGACGGAGACCCCGTAGTGGCCGTCCCGAAGGACGACCTCGCCGTCGAGGAGGATGACGGGGGCCCCGAGGCGGATGGCGAGCCGACGGCCGCTGTCGACATCCATCGTGCTGGCCGTCGGGTCGACGTTTGCTGCGAACCTTCGCAGGTCGGCCCCGGTCATCGGATTCAGGATGTTCGATCGGGTCAGCGCCGACTCGAGCACGAGCTCGACCGTGCCGTAGTCGAAGACCGAGTCGAGCGTGGCGTTGCGAAACGGGAGGATGAAGACGAGCGGCTGGCTGCCGGGGGCCGGAACGGGGAAGGCTGCGCTGGCGGCCGCGTCCACCTTCGGAGGAGGCGCTGGCAAGGTCGCGCGCTTGCCGAGCCACGCGGCGCTTGCCAGGACGCATGCTGCGGCGAGCCCGGCGCCCCAGGCCCACGAGCGTCGCGAAGGACGGACCCGCGCACCCGTCGTGGCGACCGGTCTTGATTCGAGCGTCCCCTGCAAGGGAACCGTCGGGTCGATCACGCCCATCGTCGGCGCGCTCGCCATCTCCTCGGGCGTCCGCGCTGCTGCCGCGAGAGCCACGGCCTCCGCGAGGCACGACGCTCGCGCGGGCCCTCCGAGGTCGCGGTACGCCGAGTCGACCGCGTCGCGCATCGCGATGGCGTCGGGCCATCTGTCGGCGATGGCGAACTGGAGCGCGCGGTCCACGATGGAGGCCACCTTGGGCGGCACGTCCGGCGCGGCCGAGGCCACAAGACGCGCGGGCCTGGTCGACGCGAAGACCAGCGCGGCGTACGTGGTCTCGGCAGGGTGCACCGGGGCGCCGCTGAGCATCGAGAACAGCATGGCCCCCGCCCCGTACACGTCGGTGCGGGCCTCGATATCGCTCGAACGCGCCGCCGCCTGCTCCGGAGCCATGTACGCGGGGGTCCCGATGGCGGCCGCCTGGCCTCCCGATCGCCTGCTCGCCGGGCCGTCCGTCTCCGCGTCCGTCAGGCGCGCGATGCCGAAGTCGAGGACCTTCACGCTGCCGTCGCGCGTCACGAAGACGTTGGCCGGCTTCACGTCGCGGTGGACGATGCCGACCCGGTGGGCGGACGCAAGCACGTCGAGCAGCCCGTGCGCGACGGCGAGCGCCACCGCGGGGCGCAGCCTGCCCCCCGAGCGGTCCATGAGCGTCTCCACCGACACGCCGTCGAGGAGCTCCATCACGAGGAACGAGGCGCCGTCCTCCGCGACGTCGTCGTCGACGACGTGGACCGCGCCCGGGTGCGGGACGGTGTTGGCGACGTAGCCCTCGCGGAGGAAGCGCTGCGCCACGTCGAGCCGCTCGTTCAGCTCGGGCCGCAGGATCTTGACCGCGAACTCCGCGCGGTTTCTATGGACGGCCCGGTACACGATGGCCATCCCGCCGACGCCGAGCACGGAAACCAGCCTGTATTTGCCCTTGAGGACCTGACCGAGGCGAACCTTCGCGTGGGTCTCCTCGGGTTCCATGGGCTCGGCGCAATCTTACGATGAATACGCGCGCGCGAGCGCCAACTCGCTTTCGTGGGGCGCTCGAATCGCCTACTCTCGAAGCATGCCTCCTACACGCAAACGCGCACGCAAGCTCCTCGTCGCGTCCCTCGGAGTGGCCGCCGTCAGCTACGTGGGGTGCGCGGAGTCGCGGCCCGTCGGCAACCTGATGCCTTCCCCGCCGAACGATACCGCCGCCGCGGATGCTGCGCCGCCGCCCGCGGCTCACGAGCAGGCAGTCCAGCAGCCGGTCGGCAACCTCGCGCCCCCCCAGCCCCTTCCGCCGCCACCCGACGCCGGCGCCGCGCGCGACGCAGGCAAGCACTAGGCATACGCGTGGCGCTCTTCGAGCTCGAGCTCCTCGGAGAAGGTGTCGAGAGCCGCTACCGGAAGATGCGGCCGGAGGTCGAGTCGATGCCGTGGGGCACGCTCGACGTTCGCGGCATCCCGGAGCCCGTCCTCGTCGTCGCCCGCAAGGCCTGGACGGGCGCCGCCTTCCAGGAGCACCGCACGGGGATCGCCTGTGCCGCCTCGCTTCGCGCGCTGATGGAGTGCCGCGCGCCGATCGATCTCGTCGGCATGGCGACGCGCTTTCCGATGGATGAAATGGTGCACGTCGAGCTCTGCGCGCGCATGGCGATGGAGCTCGGGGGGGCCACGGAGATCGAATACGACCCCGCGGCCGTCATCGACGACGCCGAGGCCGATCGCTCCCCGCTCGTGCGCGCGGCGGACCTCATCGTGCGATTCTTCTGCGTGGGAGAGGCGCTCTCCATCCCGCTCCTCCGTGGCACGTGGCGCGCGGCGAGGCACCCGCTGCCGCGCGCGGTGCTCGGCCGCATCGTCAAGGACGAGGCGGCGCACGGGACGTTCGGCTTCACATTCCTCGACTGGGCCTTGCCCCAGCTCGGCGCGGAGGACCTCCGTTACCTCGGGCATCGCGCCGACGCCGTCGTCGAGGGCATCCACCGGCAGTGGGACGTGGTCCGCAAGGGCGGGTCCCGCGGCGACGGCGACGTACCCGGGGATGCTCTGGCCTGGATGCAGTCGGACGCGTACCTGAAGCTCGCGGCGCGCTCGCTGGAGGACAAGGTTCGTCGGCCGCTCGCGCGGCGAGGCATCGCGCTCTCCGCCTAGCCGCCCTCGGGGCCCGCGCGTTCCTGCCGTCGTCCGGGCTACCGCACGAACAGGTAGCCGAAGTCCGCCACGTCGGACCCGTTGGGGCCGCACGTGCCGCCGGCGGCGCTGCCGACGGCGGGGCCGAGCTGCTGGCCGCACGAGCTCGTCTCGATGCCGAAGCCCGTGGCCGAGCCGGCGGAGGTGCAGTCGGTGGCGCTGGTCAGAAGACCGATGCGGACGCGGGCCGATCCCGCGCCCTGCTGGTTGATGCCCTCGGCGTTGCAGTTGAGCTGAGGGCTGGCGGGTGGGCTCGTGAGGCTCAGCCAGGCCTGGCGACCGAGGCTCGTCGTGGGCGAGCCGCCCTGACCGATGAGGTGCTGCATGGAGGTGGCGTCGGCGACGGGGATGACGAGCGTCGGTGACCACGTCCGCTGGGGCCGCATCGCCGGCATCGGGGGGAGCCGCGGGGGCGTCGAGGAGCGCGTCGACGGGCGCGTCCTCGGCCGCGTCCGTGGTCGCACCGTCCGCATCGCTCCCGGCGTCGCCAGGTCCCGTGGGCGCGTCCGCGCTCACCCCGACGTCGAACGGCGGGCTGCCGCCGTACGGCCCCCATCGAACCCCTCCGCGACCAGCGTGGTGCCGCTGCTCGTGCACCCCGCGATCGCTACGGCGGCTGCCCCCCATGCGCCGAGCCGGAGAACCGATCGACCCATGAAGCCCTCCCACGGCACAGGACCCTGTCGCCAGCGGACGCTTGCGGGGAGTCGACGTCAAGAACCGCGTAGGTAGGTGGAGGGTTCGGCTCCGGCACGGGCGCGGGAGGAATAGGGGGCGGAGGCGGCGGCGCCGGAGCAGGCGGCGTCGGCGATGGAGCCGGGTAGGGCAGGTTGGTCGGGGGCGGGAACGTCGTCGGGGGCGGGAACGGCGGCGACGGCCGCTGCGCTCTTAAGGCCTGATGCGTGGCGATGGCGAACGGTGCGAAAAACAGCGCGAGCCACGGGAGCCGCCTCTTCATGGCGTAGCCTCTCCTAACCCTTGAGCAATCACACCGCGTGCCATGGGCTCTCGCCGGCGCGCGGGGCTCGGCTTCGAGAAAGCTCTGCCGTTGCAATTGCGGCGGGGCGCCGATAGCCTGGTGGGCCGAAGCGGCATCGCAGCGTGTCGCAACCGCCAATCAATCAACACGAATGGAGCGATGACATGACTACACGCCGATTGACTTTGCTGATGCTGACCTTCGCGATGTTCGTCTTCGCGAGCGTCGCCTACGCCGGGCCGGCCAAGAAGACCCAGCACCACAACAGCGGGCACGCGCTCGTCGGTGAGCGGCTCAAGACGAATGGGACGCACCAGCTCGACAAGAAGGGCAAGCACACCGTCTCCGCCGAGGTGAAGAACGGCAAGATCGCCGCCTTCCACGTCAAGCACGAGACGAAGGGCGAGATCTCGGTCAAGAAGTACAAGTCGAAGACGAAGGTCGCCTCCGCCGACGTGTCGGACCCCGGCGTCATGCCGGCCCAGACCGACCTCGGGACGACGTACATCGGCTACGCCTACCTCGATGAGGACGGCAACGAGGAGTACTACTGGTTCCCGTACGAGGAGATCCTCGACCCGGACACCGGCGCCATCACGTACGTGGCGGGCTGAACCAAGGCACGTACCTCAGGGGGGACGGACCAACGCAGGGTCGACCGTGACGTTCTTCGCGAGCGCACCGAACGTGATTTCGGTGCGGTCGCGGGGGCCCTCGACGATGGTGGCGCTCACGGGGATGGCCCGGTCCTTGGCGAGCGTGAAGGTCAAGTGGGCCGCCGTACCTGTTGCCGCCGTTCCCGTGGCCAGGAGTCTCGGTGTGGCGTCGAAGGTGAGGGGGCCATCCTCCTCACCGGAGACGGTGAGCACGTAGCGCGCCTCGAGCTGGCTCAGGTCGCCGCCGAGAAGGATGCGCAGGTCGCCGAGCGCAGGCGCGGCCTTCGTGTCGGTGCCGCGCGTCGTTCCGGAGCCGCTCCGGCTGCGGTACGCGAGGCCCTCGGGAGTCACCCAGTAGACGACGTCGTCCGGCGCCGCGAGCTCCCACCGGAGCCGGTCGGGTCGCACGAGCGTGAGCGTGCCCGTCGACCGGACCTTGGCCGCGAGCATTCCGATCGAGCGCGACTGGGTGAACGGGCCGGTGAGGGTGCGAAGCGAGGCCCGCGCCTGCGCCACGCTGGCGAGCGCCCGCTCGACGCGCGCGCGATCGGCGTCGGTCATTGCCGGCGCTTGCGCCCAGGCCCAAGGAGCCGCGGTGCCCGCAAGGGCCCAGGTTCCTACGCCGAGCAGGGCGCGCCGGGAGAGCTTCATGGCTTCCCGCTCCCCGCGGGGGCATCCCCGCCGATGCGCGGCGCGCCCGCGTGCACGCGCCCGACCTCGTAGCGCCCGTCGGACAGGATGGGATCCGCCGGAAGCGTCGCCGGTTCGGGGTCCCGCGAGGGGTCGTGGCCCGGGGCGAAGATCGCCCGCAGGTCGAAGCGCACGAAGCCCCCTGACAGGTGCGGGCCCACGCTCACCCAGAGTACGCGGTCGGTCGTGTCCGCGACGATCCCGTGGGTCGCGATGAGCGCGTCGATGGTCCGGCGGTCGCCGAGCTCGCACGAGGCACCCCCCGCGCACGTGTGGTCGCGGAGCATGGCCACCGCGCGAGGCACCGTGGCCTCGCGCGGGCCGACGGCGGTGAGCAGCTCGTCCAGACGCGCGCGGCGAGGGAGGGTGGTCGTGTGCTCGCGGACGGCCAAGTTTCGGGGGTCGTCCTTCAGCGGGCCTTCGAAGTCGTTGGTCAAAGCGACACGGTCCGGATCCTTCCACGAGTCGCGCACGAACGCCTCCGCGCCGGGAGCCCGCTCGACCACGGCGAAAGCCCCGCGCGCGTCCGCCACGAGGACGAGGTGCGAGACCATCACGTGCTGGCTCTTCAGGATTTCGACCGCTTCCCTCGTGTCGTGCGCGCGCTCGAGCACCTCGCGCAGGCTGAAGACGACGGGCTCGCCGTCGGTCACGGGCTCCCTCGCCCGCGCGCCGTTGACGATGACGGTCACGCCCTCGAGGTTCATGCCGCTCAGCACGCCGACGAGCCCCGGCCACGCCACGCTAGCGAACGGTATCGTCCCTTCCCCGCGGACGAAGAAGACCGCCTTGTCCCGATCGAACACGTCGCCGGCCTCGAGGTCGAAGGCGCGCCCCAGCAGCGTATGCCCGTCGGCCGTGGCCCCCGGCCCGAGCCCGAACGCCGAGCATCCGATGAGCGGTGAGTGCTCGAAGCTGAGCGAGATGTCGTAGAGCGAGTGGAGGAAGACCATCCGGTGGTACGTCGGCAGGTGCCCGGCGAACGGATCGGGGTCGAACGCCCGCGCCTCGGCGGCGACCTCGCGGCGCCGCGCCTCGGGGAACCCGTGGTCGACGTCGCGGTAGCGGACGCGGCTCACGTCCATCAGCAGCGTCCGCGCAAAGGAGACGGGGACGAACTTCGCGAAGGTGCCCCACAGGTCCTTCTCGTTGGCGAGCATCCGATCGTAGAGCAGCCGGCCGTGCGCCATCCCGATGCGCTCGGGAGACCCCTCAAGGTACACCTCGCGGACGCCCGCGCGTACGCGGGTGTAGCTCGAGCCGATGCGCTTCATCCCCGCGGACTCGATGGGCTGGTCAGGATCGATGGTGACGTCCGGAGGTGTGATGCGGGTCCCGACCACGATGACGCCGTGGACGAGGGGCACGACCGCGAGGGCGACGGCGAGACGGATGGCCCAGGTTCGCGCCCGGCTGCGCTTCTGCTCGCGCTTGCTCGGGAGCTGTTCGTTCATGCCCGCATCGATCTGGCACGCACCCGGAGATCGCGCACGGTCGAAAGGACTACCACGATGATGCGAGCCGGGTCGCGGACGCTGTCGAAGTGGGTCACGCGCTCGTGCTCGGGAGGGTAGATCACCCGAACGTCGCGCTCGGTGATGCGCATGCCAGCGTCGGCCGCGCGCAGGAGGATCTCCGCTTCGAACGCGTACCCGCTTGCGCTTGCGGCGAGGGCGAGGGTCTCGCGGATGGGGTAGCGGCGCAGGCCGCACTGCGTGTCGCGGAGGCGCCGGCCGGCGAACAGAGAGAGGAAGTAGTTGGAGATGCCGTTGCTCATGCGGTTGGCGCGCGGGGCGCCTTCCAGGACGAGGTCACGTATTCCGAGGACTAGCGTGCGAGGGTCGCCCTCCGCGTAGAGCACGTCGCGCGCGGACTCCGCGGGGTGCTGGCCGTCCGCGTCCACGGCGAGGGCAGTCTCGTAGCCGAGCGACCGCGCCGTCGCGAGGCCGGTGACGAGCGCGGCTCCCTTGCCGCGGTTGCGGCCATGGGAGACCACGTGCGCACCAGCCCTCGCCGCGAGCTGGCCGGTGTCGTCGTGCGAGCCGTCGTCGACCACGACCCTGCCGGTCACCTCGGGAAGGACGCGGGCGAGATCGCCCAGGACCCCCTCTATCGTCTTCGCGGCGTCGTACGCGGGCACCACGATGCAGGTGCCGCGAGCGACCGAAGCGTGCTCGGCCACGCGGGGCGCAGGCCACGCCCTCCCGCCCGTCTGTTCGTTGCCGTGGTCTTGGTCGGGGGCGCGGGGTGTCATCGTTCAGGGTCGCAGCTCGCTTCGCTCGTCCGTTGACCGGGCTCGGCCAGAGCGATACCACGCGCACGGCGAGTCTCGCATCGCGGAGAGGGCAACATGAGGATCTTCATCGAAAGCGCCGGCCTTACGACCGGGAAGGCGAAGTAGCGTCGTGCCCGTCCGCCTGCAGGTCGAAGGGGGCCTCCACCGGGGTGTCTCTCGACGAGAAGTTCTCCGCCGCGCGCGCGTCATGTTTGCGTGCCTTCAGTTGGGTAAGAGCGAGCTCTCAATCGTTCTAACTGGCGATCATCAAATCCAGAAACTAAACAAGGTCTACCGCGGCAAGGATCGCCCGACGGACGTACTCGCGTTTTCCATGCGGGAAGGCCGCTTCCCAGGCCTCGCCGGAGAGCTCCTCGGCGACGTCATCGTGAGCGTGCCGCGCGCGCGGGAGCAGGCAAGAGAGCGGAGCGTGCCTGTCCTGGAGGAGATCACGATGCTCGTCGCCCACGGCCTCCTTCACCTGCTCGGCTGGGATCACGACACGGTGTCCAAGGATCGACGCATGCGGAAGGAGACGGAGCGGCTCTGTCGGGCCGCCACGAGGCCCGCAAAAACAAGCCCTTAGGGGCCATAGTTGCATCGTGTCATCCACCGCGGACGCCTTTTTCCCGGGGTCCCGCGACGAGGGGGGATGGACGAAATCACAAAACCCCACGTTTTTCCCTTGCGAATACGAAGAAGCGGGTGCTACGCATCTGGTCGTCTCATGCTTCGGCGGGTTTGCGCGGGCGCGCCGCGTGGGCTCGACTTGGAGTGCTCGCATCCGCAAACCTGCCCGCTAACTACATCTGCGTTGCAGAACTACTCGAGTAGTTCTCTGTTGCGTCGGCGTTCTTCACGAAGGGCTTCTTCGAGAGAGCTTCTTCGAGAAGAGGGGGAGCAGGTTGACGGTAAGGTCACGTACTCGATCACGTCGTCATTCACGAGCGTCGATTCAGTCGACAGGAGGAAGCTGAAATGTCTGGAAAGCGTATGACCAAGGCGCAGGTTATTGCCGAGATCTCCGAGTTCAGTGAGCTGGACAAGAAGAGCGTCTCGCGCGTCTTCGACGGCCTGACGGAGCTCATCAAGAAGCAGCTCGGCTCGCGCGGCCCCGGCGAGTTCGTGATTCCCGGCCTGCTCAAGCTCAAGGCCGTCAAGAAGCCGGCGACGAAGGATCGCCCCGGCATCAACCCGTTCACCAAGCAGCCCATCACCATCAAGGGCAAGCCGGCGAGCAAGAAGATCCGCGCCTCGGCGCTCAAGGCTCTCAAGGACCTCATCCAGTAAGCAATCATTGGGTTCTCGCGAAGGGCGTCGTCCCCACACTGCGTGCGGGAACGGCGCCCTTGGCGTTTTGTGGGTTTGCTACGCCCGGTGGCGGCGTGCTCGCTGGGCTGCGAGCCAGCATGCCACGACGAGCGTCACGGCGAGCGCCGTCGGCGCATCTCCCCAGCGCCCGAACGGCGTGGGGGGAGTTTCGAGCAGGGCGGGCTGGGCGAGGAGGGTCCCAGGCAGACCGCTGTCGTAGCGGCCGCGCACCTGACCGGCGGCGTCCACCCAGGTCGTGGGGCCCAGGTTCACCGCCCGAACGAGATCGCGCCGCTCTTCGACGGCCCGCATGACGGCGACGCGAAGGTGCATCTCGCTCTCGGCGCTGCCCGCGAACCAGGCGTCGTTGGTGACGTTGACGAGCAGGTTGGGGGCCCCGACCATGGCCTCCCGGCCCGCAGACGAAAGGATGTCCTCGAAGCAGTTGAGCACGCCCGCTCGCACGGGCCCCGCCTCCTGCACGACGCCGTGCTCGCCCGGAAAGAGGCCACCGCTTCGCATGAACGTGCGCCGGATCCAGGGGATCTGGTCGGCGAGCGGAACGGCCTCACCGAACCAGAGCAGGTGGATCTTGTCGTAAGGCTCCGTGAGCGTCCCATCGGTCTTGCAGATCGCCGCCGAGTTGAACGTCTCGCCGGCCGCTCCCGACGTGATGAGGCCCGTGAGCACGGGACCTCGAACACCGAACGGGAGGACGGCCCACTCGCCCGTCGGGCATCGGCGTGACGCGTGGCCCACGGCGATGGGGTACGCCGCTTCCGGCCAGATGGTCAGGGTCGCGCCCCGGTGCTCCGCGCTGCGGGTGAGAGAGGTCAGTCGGTCGAGGATGGGCCGACGGCTTCCTGGGTCCCAGCGCAGGACGGCGCCCGTCCCCGGCTGAACGAGCGCTACCGTCGTGCTCGTCGCCTCCGCGCGAAGAGCTTCCACCTCGGCGATGCGAAACCGCCCATGCTCGAACGTCGCCAGGGGGATGGCTACGGCGATCCCACCCAGCACCGCGCCACGCGCCAGCCGACCCTCGCGGGCCAGCCGGACCCCGCTCGCGAGCAGCCCTGCCGTGGCGGCCATGAGGAGGCTCACCCCACGGTCGCCCAGGACATCCGCCAGCTGAATCATGGCGGGCCAGGGCGTGGCTCCCCCTGCCGGGTTCCAGGGAAAGACCGCCGGCACGAACGTTCCCCCGTACACGCCGGCCGCGAACGCTGCCCAGGAAGCCAGACCAAGGCGGGCGAGCTGTTCGCGGACGACGCCAGCGACGAGCCACCGGAGGCCTTGCGCGGCGGCCAGAAGAAGGAGCGCCAGCGCCCCCGCGGCCCAGGGCAGGGGCGTGAAGCGCGCGACGACGTCCGGGACGAAGCGAAGCGCGACGATGTTCGCAACCGTCCCGAACGCGAGGCCCCGCCCAGCTCCGCCGAGCCTTCCCTTGGCCCAGCGGGTCGCGAGCGGCTCTTCCAGCGAGTACGCTAGCCCGGCCATCCCGAGCCAGAGGCCCACGTAGAAGTTGGTCGGCGAGGACGCGAGCGCAAAGACTCCGCCAGCCGCCGCGGCCGCGCCGGTCCACGCCCCGGCTCGCTCTCTGGCGTTCTGTCGTGCCCGAGGGGCGACGACTTCCATTCGGTCGGCTCAGAAGTAGAGAGTCATGCCCCCGGTGAACAGGACGCCGTCCGAGGTGTTCGTGGTCGCTCCGGTCGCCGGGTTGGTGAACTCGGGCGCCGATGAAGCGCCGCTGTCCGTGCGGCTGCGGATGAACCCGCGGACGTCCGTGTTGAGCGCGAAGTGCTTCGAGAGCCGGAACTCGAGCCCGAGCCCGGCCTGGCCTCCGAAGTACGAGTAGCTGAAGTGGTCGCCCTGGCCATCATCCACGGAGGCGCTGGACCAGCCGAAGCCGGCGAGGAGGTAGACCTGGGTCCTCGATCGCGGGTTGAGGAAGAAGAGCCCGTTGACCGTGAACGCCGTCTCGTCGCGATGAAACCCGTTGTAGTCGGTGCCCCCGAGGAAATCGACGTTGGTTTCGATGCCGAAGGCAGGCACCGGCTTGTACCGAAGTCCGAATCCGGCACCTCCCATTCCTCCACCGTGGGGGATCGCGGCGCCTTCGAGGCGAAGGTTCAGGCCCCACTCGTTGTTGCGAGGCCACTGCTCGCGTGGGTGATAGACGTACATGGGGGGCGGGTAGCCGCCGTACATCGGCCGGGGACCCTGCTGGTAGACGACCACGGGCGGGGGCGGCTGGTAGATGACGACCGGGGGAGGCGCACCGGGGCCATTCTGGTAGACGATCCCCGGAGGCGCAGGCCGCGCCCCGGGCGGAAGACCGGGGCCACCGGGCGGAGGCGGAGGCGGTGGGGGCGGCGGCAGGGGTTGCAGGGGTTGACCGGGCTGCACGGGCTGCCCCGGGGGAGCGGCCGGCCGCTGGTTCGTCTCCGCGCAGAACCAGCTCCCGGGCGGACAGTTTGCCGCCGGCGGCTGCTGGGCAAGAGCCACGCCGGGGAAGGCAAGCCCGAGGGCAAAGATGGTCGCGCCGATAGCTACTTTGCTCATGGCATGTTCCTTCGTCGGGTCGGGGGGCCTATCCGACGTTTCCTAACTCTGCATTCCAAGCAACCCAAGTGCCATCAAGTCTCGCGCTTCCGCTTCGAAAAAACGAGGGGTGACGCTCACGATGTTGACGGCGGTTCACAAAGTTCAGTGCACCGGAGTCCGGGCTGTACCCCCCGGAGCATGCCTCCAGGTCCCAGCCTAGAGTAGACCACCCGGTGGCTGCGCCGCGGACGTGCCGTCGCGAAGGATGGTAGCGTCCCATCCGATGCCCACCCTGCGCCTCAAGGCTGGACACGTTCAGCCGGTTTGGGCTGGCCACCCATGGGTCTATGCCCAGGCCATCGAATGGATCGAGGGAGGCGCCGTCGCCGGCGACGAGGTCAGCGTCGTCGATCCCCGGGGGAACTTTCTCGGTCGGGGGCTCTACTCACCGGGATCTGCGATCCCGGTCCGTGTGCTCACCCGCGACGCAACGACTCAGATCGATGGTGCGTTCTTTCGTGCGCACGTCGACCAAGCGCTACGCGCTCGCGCCGCGATGGGTTTGCCGAGCGACGATACGAACGGCTGCAGGCTCATCCACGCGGAGGGGGACGGGCTCCCGGGCCTCATCGTCGATCGCTTCGACGACGTGCTCGTGGTTCAGCTTCTCACGTTCGGCATGAAAGCACGAGAGCAGCTCATCTTCGAGGCGCTCCTCGATCGCGTGCGCCCTCGCGCCATCGTCGATAGGACGCCCGCGCAGGCCGCCAAGATGGAGCGGTTCACGGCTGGGGTTGGTACGGTCCGAGGAGAAGAGGTGACGCGCATCGCGTTCAAGGAACGCGGCCTGTCGTATGTGCTCCCCACGGAGCTTGGGCAGAAGACCGGGTACTACTTCGACCAGCGCCCGCTCCGCGCGCGGGTCGAAGCGCTGGCCAAGGGCAAGCGGGTGCTCGATGCGTACTGCTTCCTCGGATCGTTCGCCGCGGCGGCGGCACGAGGGGGCGCCACCGAGGTCGTGGCGGTCGACGAGAGCGCCGTCGCACTCGAGGTGGGGGCCGAATGCGCACGCCTCAACGGCCTCGCGGACAAGATTCGCTTCGTGCGGCAGGACGCGCGAAAGGCACTCGTCGAGGCCGGAGCGCAGGGTGGTTACGACCTCGTCATCGTCGACCCGCCGCGGCTCGCGCCAACCCGGAGCGCGCGCGACAGCGCGCTCGTGGCCTACGCGAAGCTCGCCGAGATAGCGTGCCGCGCGACCACGCCCGGGGGGCTGCTCGTGATCTGCTCCTGCTCCGCGGCCGTCGATCTGACCTCGCTCACCCGCGCGCTCGCGACCGGAGCGCGCCGCGCCAACGTCGACGCCATCGTGCTCGAGCGCTGTTTCCAGGGACCGGACCATCCCGTTCCTGCGGCGTTCGGAGAGGGGCTCTACCTGAAAAGCCTCATCGCGCGCGTCATGCCCCGATGAAGCCTCTCGCGTCCCTCGAACCCGGCACGGCGCGGGCGCTGCGCGGGCTACTCTTCGATCTGGATGATACGCTCCTCTCGCACGGGACGTTGACCCGCGCGGCGTACGGCGCTCTCTGGGACATGCGGGACGCCGGTCTGCGCCTCGTCGCGGTCACCGGTCGACCCAGCGGGTGGGGCGAGGTCCTCGTGCGGCAGTGGCCCGTCGACGGAGCGGTCACGGAGAATGGGGCGGTGCACGTCGTCCGCGAAGGGCGAGGGGTCGCGCTCCGCGAGCGCTGCGGCGACGTCGAGCGCCGCTCGCGTCGGGTCCGGCTGGCCGGGCTCGTCGAGCGGGTACGCGAGGTCGTACCGGAGGCGCGGCTCGCGGACGACGTGGCCGCACGCCGGTCGGACGTGACCTGGGACATCGGCGAGCGGGTCCGCCTGCCCGCGGAGCGCACGGCGCTCATCGTGCAGGAGATCCATGGCGCCGGCGCGCGGACCACGCAGTCGAGCGTTCACCTGCATGCAACGTTCGACGAGGACGACAAGGCGACCGGCGCGATCGAGTTTCTCCGCGCGAGCTTCGAAGAGGATGCAGGGGCCGCGCGCTTCCGCTATGCGTTCGCGGGGGACAGCGGCAACGACGCGGTGTGCTTCGCCGCCTTTCACACGAGCTTCGGCGTCGCCAACGTCCGCGATCATCTCGCAAAGATCGCCGTCGTGCCGCGGTTCGTGGCGGCCGGGGCGATGGGCGAGGGTTTCGCCGAGATCGCGCGGGCGCTGCTCGACGCAAGGCGATAGGGAACGCCGCCGCAGCAGGCTAACGTTCGGACATGCACGGCTGCCAGGCGCGGTGGAGCTCCGGGGTCCTCCGATCCTTCGCGGGCCTGCTCGGAGCGCTTGGCTGCTCGCCCTCCGCACCGGGACCGCAAGCCCCCGGGGCGCGGGCCGACGTACCGCTTGCTCCACCCGTCGATAGCGTCCTCCTCGGGACCGCAGCACCTCCAGGCGCTCCTCGTGCAACCGAGACGGCCGACGCTGTCGCACAGCCCGCAGCGCCGCGTGAGGCGGAGCCGCTCGTCGCCGCTGCGAGCTCCACCGGGTGGTCCATGTTTCACGGAGATGGCGCGCGCACCGGCCTCTCGCCGGCGCCGGCCGTCACGCGCCCCCACGTCCGCTGGCGCGCGGAGGTGGGCATCCAGGGCTACCTCAACTCCCCCCTCGTCGCGGGCTCGCTCGTCATCGTCCCCTCGAGCGGCACCAAGCACGACGCACCTGACGCTGGCGACGGCGTCTACGCCCTCGATCTAGCCACCGGCCGGACCGTCTGGCACACGCAGACGAGCGACGACGCGAACGGCGCGGCGATCGCCGGCGATCGCGTGATCGTCACGTCCGACGACGGCACGGTGCGAGGGCTCGACCTCGCCACGGGCCGCGAGGTCTGGAAGCGGCCAGGCAAGGGCCAGGTCTACTCCCACCCGCTCCTCGTCGGGGACGAGGTCATCGTTGGCGACGCGAGCGGTACCGTTCGTGCGTTCGGAGCCGTGGCAGGCGATTCGCGCTGGCAGGTCCCTGTCAAAGGCGCCATCCGTGGGGGGACTGCGGCCGACGACAGCGCCATCTACGTCGTCTCCCAGGAGGGCGAGGTCATCGCGCTTTCGCCCGCCGGCGCTCTCCTCTGGCACACCTCGGTCACTCGCCCGTCTTTCGACGGCAAGACTCAGGTGCCCATCGAAGGGTACGCGGCACCGGTCGTCGCAGGGGACCTCCTCGTCATCCCGTTCGCGCGCGACACGTCGTACGACACGCCCGCGTTCGTCGCGGTCGAACGACGGACCGGCGCCGTCCGCTGGCTCGCCAAGGGGCGAGGAACGTCGGAGTGGGGCAACGTCCGTTCGACGCCGGCCCTCGTGGCTGGCCTGCTCGTGTACTCCGAGCCGTACTCGGGGGACGTCGTCGGCCTCGAAGCACTGACCGGTCACGTACGCTTCCGGCGAACCGTCGGCGCTTGCTACTTCCCCCAGTACGCCTCCCCCGCGGCCGCAGGTGACATCGTGTACGTGCCCCGCTTCGATGGGGTGCTCTACGCCGTGCGGTCCCAGAGCGGGATGCTCGTCTGGCGAACCTACCTCGGCGACAAGGCGCTGACCGGGACCCGCGCACCCGGGCCGCCGAAGGCCGGCAGCGGCGCATGCGAGTGGGACGTGCCATCCGGCTCGCCCCTCTACGCGCCGGTTGCCATCGCGCCCGACGGGACGGTCCTCGTGGGCAATGGAGCCGGAACGTTGTTCGCGCTGGAGCAGCAGCCGTAGGCAGAGAGGCCGAGCTCTGGGCGCTATCTGCGGTTTCCAGGGAGACCCCGCTTGCGGTAGCGTCCGCCCATGCGGAGCATCGTTGTCGGCCTTGGGTGCGCGTTGGCGATGGCGACGGCCTTCATCGGCATCGGCACCGGGAAAGCTGCAGAGCTATCGAACGTGGACTCGCCCGACGCCGGGACACAGGACGCTCACTTTCGAAAGGGCGACCACTGGGTTGGGACGTACATCTGTGCCCAGGGCCTCACGAACCTGGACCTCCAGATCGTCGCTGCATCAGATGGCATCATCAGCGATGCCATCTTCAACTTCGAGGACACGCGTCACGGCACCTCGGGCGCATTTCACATGACCGGGACCCACGACTTCGCGACCCATGAGGCCACCTTCGTCCCGGGCGAGTGGATACGTCAGCCGCCAAACTTCGTCACCGTCGGGATGAAGGGAACGGTCCACGGAGCCACGTTCGCGGGCGATATCACGATGCGAGGCTGCACCAGCTTCAGCATCACCCGCGTGGCGAGCGGAGACCCGCGCGACAAGCGCTGAGGCCCGGGCCGCGGCCTACGACCATCAGCTCTCGACCTCGGGGGCCTTGCCCCACAGGATGCGGACTCGCTGCCGAAAGGCGACGCGCGGCTCGATCTCGTGGACGACTGGCATCACGGCGGCGCGCATCGCGCTGGCGTCCTCGGCGCCCAGCCCTCTGCCTGCGTAATCGATCTTCTCCACGATCGCTGCCGCGGCGACGAGGCTCTGCACGTCGCACCCGAGCGTCGACTGGACGGCGCTCGCCGCCCGCCGCGCGAATGCGCTGGGGGTCTCGCCTTGGTCGGGCTCGACTCCCGCGCTCGCGAGCGCGGCACACGCCCGCCGCCACAGGTTCATGACGCGGGGGGTGGGCGCGACCGGCCACAGCGGCTTCTCCAGGTGCCGGAGCAGCATCGTGCGTCGTATCGGCGGGAGGAGGACGAGCAAGAGGATGAGCAGGATGAAGGCGGCGATGAGCAGCCACATGAGGACCCGGGCGCCAAGCTCCAACGCCTCCCTCGCGGAGTCGCCCGCGGCACCGGGGTCCGGCTTTCCTTGACCATTGCCCTCGCCTTGGCCCTGGCCCTGGCCGTTCCCGTGGCCGTCGCCTTGCGTACCGTCCCGCTGCTCCGTCTTCGACCCGTTCTTCGCATCCGGGTCCTCTGCGGTGCGAAACAGGTACGGCGAGATCGCGGCGGTTGCGCCGAGCACGACCATCGTGAAGGCGAGCAGGACGGCGATGCTCCCCCGCCCGGGCCTCGCGACGGCGACTCCCGCGGCGGGCTCCGCCGAGCCCAGGCGTGCTCCACGGCGACTCACCTCCTGCCATGCCGTCAGGCCGAGCGAGTTCCGCGTCGCCAGGAACACGAGCATGAAGAAGACGGTTCCCGCGAGGCAGACCATCGTGAACGGATCCCAGATGGCGTGCTTGCTCCCGGTCTCGAACGTAGCGACGGCGCCGTGCCGGTTGAGCCAGAGGATCGCGGCCCCGACCGCGAGCGAGAGGGGGAACCAAGCGGCCACGACGTCGAGCCTGCTGGCGACGCCAAGGTACCCGCTGAGCACCGCGACCATGGCGACGAGCGCGTATGGCGCGATGGGGCCGAGCACGGACGCGAACATCGTTCCGCCCACGAAAAGTACGATGAAGGAGACGACCACGATGGCGAGGCGGAGACCGACGAGCCCAAGCGCATTGCCTGCTGCATTCCCCACCACGGTGGCGATCGCGATGCCCACGAGAGCCACGACGTCGCCCCCGCCACCCAGACCCTGCGAGAAGAAGATGCTCGCGACGAGGCAACCGAGCCCCCACGCCGAGAAGAGGCCGTACGACAGGAGCACGGGCCACGTGCGCCGAAGGCTGGTGCGAACGCTCACCGCACGGCTCCCGTGCGCTGCGCCTCGTACCGGTCAGAAGCGCGCGGCCCTCGCGTCGATCCCTTCATGCCCACGAGGCGGTGGCGACCGTCCTTCACCTCGAGCTTGTAGACGGCGTCGGGGAGCGCCATCAGGCCGTCGAGCGCCTGCCGACCGCTGGCGACCGCCATGCGGCGGAGCGCGAGGCGATGCGCTCGATCCTCGAGGCGCCTCTCGAGACGACCCATGCGAGCGAAGAGACCGTTCTCCTCGGCGCCGACGGGATAAGGCAGGAGCATCGCGCGACGGAGGAGCATCCTCCCGGTCGGCTCGCGCCCGGTGTCGTCGTCATCGAGCCACGTGCGGTAGGCGGTCTTCGGCGAGGGCCCGAGCGCGTCGTCGGGATCGTACCAGACCCACGTGGTCTCCCGGGCGACCCGCGGCATCTGCGGCGGCGCGAGACGCATGGTCACGACGATCGCGTTGTCGAAGGCGACGCCCTCGCCCGAAGCCGCATCGCCCTGCTGGACGCCCCAGTCGAGGACGTTCTCTATCGGCATCTGCGCCTGCCACTCGGCGCGCGCCCCCGCGTCGAGCCAGTGAGCGTGGTTCGCGGTGCCACACGCCACGAGCTCGTGCCGGATACGCCCGTCCTCACCGCGCGCCACGACGAGCAGCGTCGCCTTCTCACCCTGCTGAACGAGCCTCTGCGCGATGGCGAGCCACGCTTCGACGAGCGAATCGAGAGCGTCGTCGATGACGGCGGTGTGGTCCAGCCAGCCCGGAGGCACCCAGGTGTCGAGCGCCACCACCACACGACGCGCGGACGTCTCGCGGCTGTCGGGCGTCTTGACGATCATCTTTCGTGCGCGCATCGACAGGCGCCAGTGGATACGCCGGGTGTCATCCCCTGCGACGTACTCCCGGAAGCGAAAGAGGTCGTCCGTCGGGAAGCGGTGCGGACGCGAGAGGATGTCCGGCTCCTCGGTCGACGATTGCGGCGGTGTGATGACCTCTGCCGGACGCACGGAAGGCAGCACGCGCAGGCGCGCGGTGGCGAGCGAAGCGACCGGGGCGCTCGTCAGGCCGAGGAGATCGGTGAACGCAACGCGGAGGGCGGGCGCCTCGTAGCTGCCACGGGGCGTCCTCTTGAGCTGCGCGTCCAGCGTGAGCCGCTCGCCGCGGCCCCTGGGCGGCACGACGTGACGCACCTCGGTCTCGAGGCGCGGGGGCAAGATGCCTTGCAGCGTGAGGAAGAAGCCCGGGGGGACCGGCACTCCGCGCAGGTCGAGCCGGTCCAGCACGGCTTCGCCCGAGCGGACGACGCCCGGCTCGTAGCGGCGGTGGAGCGCCGCCCCCCGCTCGAGGAGGCTGCTCGCGAACCGCTGGACCACGAAAGAGGAGAGGAGCGCCGCCGCGGAAGTGACGAGGTAGAACGCGCTGAGCGAGAGCACGGCGATGACCCCGAGCTCTGCCCACTTGTACGCGAGAGAGAGCAGCAAGAAGACGAGGCCCGTCACCAGGACGAGCGCCCCGCGCGGCGTCACGATGGAGGCGGCGCGCGCGATCGCGTCCAGGCGGGTGCGCTTCGTGAGCGCCCCGGCCTTTCGCAGCATCCCGATCTGCGCGCGTGCCTTCCGGATCGTGCCGAGGAGCTGGAGCAGAAAGAGGGGCACGAGCAGGGCCCCCGCGTAGAGCGCGACCTTGGGCAGCGTCTCTTTGACCTCGCTCGTCTCGAAGAGCGAGAGCCCGGCGCTCACCACGAGGTAGGGCATGAGGAAGAGCAGCCCGAAGTGGAACAGGATCCGCGCTCGCGATTCGGCGGGCTCGAACGTCCCCTCCTCGAGTGGGTCGACGAAGAGCTTTCCCTTGTTCCACGACCATACGACGGGCAGGCCGTACTCGTCCTTCGGGGAGCGCAAGAGAAGGAGAAACCCGTCGACCCAGCCGACCACGCCGCCCAACCCGCAGGTGAAGATCGACAGCAGCAGGTATCCGATGCCAACCGTGATGTTGCCGAGATACATCCGGTGCGCGCCGGCCCAGCCGAGGAAAAACCACAGTAGCGCCGCCGTCTCCTTGCTCTTGGCGGACGTAGGCTGGTGACGGAGCGGCCTCCCGAGGGAAGGATCGTTCATCGCTCGACGGAGACGCTGCGTACCACGTGGTCCACGTAGGCCGCCGCGCTCCTCTGCCCGGAGATGACGACGCGGTGCGCGAGCACGTCGACGGCCGACTGCTGGAGATCCGCAGGCAAGACGTGGTCGCGGCCCTGCAGCATGGCGAGCGCCATCCCGACGCGCATCCACATCAAGGTCGCACGCGGGCTCGGTGGGGTCAGACACGCGGCGTCGGTGCGCATCGCCGTGAGCACGTTGATGAGGTACCGCTTCACGGACTCTGCCGCGTAGATCGAGGGCAGGAGACGCTGCCACGAGAGGAACTCCTCCGCCCCGAGCACCGGCTGGAGGGCGGAGATGGCCACGTCCTTTCCGAGGTGCACGTCGAGCATACGCATCTCGGCGTCCGGCGGCGGAAAGCCCATGGAGACGCGCATGGTGAAGCGATCGAGCTGCGCCGCGGGCAGCGGGAACGTGCCGTCGTGCTCGAGCGGGTTCATCGTCGCGATGACCAGAAACGGAGGCGGAAGCGTGTGGGTCGTTCCGTCGACGGTGATCTGGCCCTCCGCCATGACCTCGAGGAGCGCAGCCTGCGTCTTGGGCGTTGCGCGGTTGATCTCGTCGGCGAGCAGGATGTTGGCGAACACTGGGCCCGGCACGAACTCGAAGGCCTTCTTCCTCAGGTTGAAGACGCTGGTGCCGGTGATGTCGAGGGGCAAGAGGTCGGGCGTGAACTGGATCCGCTTGAAGGAGCAGTTGACCGAAGCGGCGATCGAGCGCGCGAGCATGGTCTTGCCCACGCCGGGCACGTCGAGGAGGAGGACGTGCCCGCCCGCGCACATCGACGCGAGGACACGCGCGATCACGTCCCCCTTGCCCAGGATGACCCGCTCGACGTTCTGCATGACCGCGCGGAACTGGACGCCGACCTGGGCGATTCGCTCCTTCTGCCCGGGTGCCACGGGTACCTGCTGTGCGACGTTCATGTTCATTTCTCCGGGAAGATCATCATGCCGATGCGACGGAACCAACGCTCGATGCGCCCTGCGTCCGCGAAAGAGTACAGTTTCGTCCACTCGGCCAGGCGCTCGGGATCGATGCCCCACGACCGCGCGTAGTCGCGGACCACGCGGAGCTCGCTCTCGTCGAGCTCGCCGTCGGCCCACGCCATCTGGAACATCTCGTGGAGGACCCGTTCGCGGTCTAGGAGGGTGGGCGGCGGGTCGACCTCACCTGGTCGCCGGACCCGGACGTCCTCCACCGGCAGAGGGGCGAGCCCGCGCGCCGCTGCGGAACGCGCCAGCGCCGCCAGGTCCATCGCGCTCGCGTCGCCATCGGCGGCGGCGACCGACGCGAGCGCGTAGAGCTCGTCCCGCGCGCCGCCGTACCGCTTTATCGACGGTGGGGGTGGCAGGCGGAGCGTGGTGGGGGCCGCCGGCTCACGGCTCACGACGGCGCTCCCGCCACCCCCGGTCGCGCTCGACCCAAAGAGCAGGTCGGCCACGTCGAGGGTCGTCTCGACGGTCTCGCCGCGGGCGATCGCTGCGTGGAGATCGTCGACGGATCGCAGAACGAAGGAGGACTCGAGGAGGTCCGCCGCCGACCCCATGCCCTCCTCGACTGCCCAGGACTCGAGCGCCCGAAGGAGGTCGGCGCGGTCGGCCAGCGGGCGCGGGGGCGTCTCCACGTCGAGCTCCGCGTGCGCACCGCACGCAGGGCAGCGGTGCGTGGCGAGGCTCGCGTCCTCGAGCGGCGAACCGCAGGCGGGGCATCCCGCTGGAAAGAGACACTCGCAGCTCGCGCGTCCCGCGAAGCCGTGGCCACACAACCTGCATCGCGACGTGAGCGGTACGCCCAGCCGTCCGCAGGCCGTGTCGGAGTCCCATACCTCGGCTACCGCGGACTCCACGCGGCAAGCCGCGCAATCCGCGTGGACTTCGAAGTTCACCGCCCGGATTGTGGCACGAATGAGGTCGGACGGGCGGGACGGTCGCGCTCCGTATCCAGGGCCTGGCCCGGGAGCGCCGCGAAGCGGCCGTTCACCAACCGACGCTGGCGGTCACGTGCTGCGGGGGCCCGTCGAACGGGGGGATGTGGCTGCCGTGGATGAGGGACGTGACGCACAGCGCGGTGCCTGTCGCCGCGATCGACGGGTCCACGTTCACCAGCGTGACGACACCGCTCGGACTGTAGGTGAGATCCATCCGGATGCTGGTCGGTCCCGGGCGCAGCCTGCACACGAAGGTGGCCTGGTTCTCGATCAGGGCGATCGATTTCGACGCAGCCTCGTGGTCAAAGGGCCTCGGGGCGGCGCTTGCCACGGGGCGAACGTGGCGGCTCGCGGCCGCGGGAGCGGTGCGGGGCGGCGGCGGCCCTCCTCCGCTGCCCAGGCTCGTGAGCGAGGCGTCCAGGGCGGTCGGCGGAGTGGGCTCGTCGGTCGCGCCCTTACCGCTGGGCAAGGGGGCCGTGGCGTCGGATGACGAGGGAGCCGGGGAGACTGCCACGATGGTGGTCGGCACCGGGCTCGCGCCGGGGATGCTCTCGCGGTGCAGCTCGAAGAAGAACGCGGCAACACCGGAGACCGCGAACACGGCGAGCCCGGCGGCGAGACGCCGAGACCGCGGGCCGTCGGACGGGTGGCTCGCTTCGGGGAGACTCGTCGCTGTCGCGCGCGGCGGAAAGGCGAGCGAGACGGTCGCGAGGGCAGCCATGGCCTCCCCGGCCTCGCGGAAGCGAGCCCCGGGATCGCGCACGACACAGCGGGCGAACCAACCGTCGAAGCCTGGCGGAAGTCGGTCCTGGGCTCCCAGCTCCGCCGCTCTGGCCTGCGCCGGGACGAGCGGGAGCATGTTGATCTCGCGCAGCAGCTCCGGCATCGACCCTGACGGGTTGTTTGCCGTCCGCCAGTAGCAGACGCCCGTGAGCAGCCAGAACGTGACGAGCCCGATGGCCCATACGTCGGTCGGTGGCCCGACGTCCACGCCACCCAGGGTCTGCTCGGGTGCCATCCACATGGGGGTGCCGAGGCCGCTGACCGTCTGCGATTGCGCGGCGAGGATCTTGGCGATGCCGAAGTCGAGCACCTTCACCAGCACCGAGACGGAGACCCCCTGGACACGGGCGAGGAAGATGTTCTCCGGCTTCACGTCCCTGTGGACGACACCCCCGGCGTGCGCCGCTGCGAGCGCGTGGCACGCCTCCTTGAGGATGGGCACCGCTTCGTCCAGCGGCAGGCAGCCGCGACGCGCGACGCACGAGGCGAGGTCCTCCCCATCGAGCAGCTCCATGGCGAGCCAGGGCATGTGGGTCGCTTCGTCCACCCCTGCGCCGATGACCTCCACCACGTGCGCGCTGGCGAGCATCGAGCCGACACGCGCCTCCTGCGTGAAGCGTGCCCGGAGCCCGCTGTCCTGGAGCAATCCGGCGTGCATCACCTTCAGCGCGCGGAGCTTTCCGGTGCTGAGCTGCTCGGCGACGTAGACCGCCCCCATGCCCCCCGCCGACAGCGGGCGCACGACCCGGTAGTCGCCCCCGATCAAGGTCCCGGCTGGAAGCGGTGTGGAGCCCAGCACATCCAGAGTCTATCGGTTCGTGCCGTGCCATGTAAGGAGGACGGCTCGAGCACGCTGGCGTTCGGCCTGCGAGCATGGCATTCGGATGAGCATGTCCAACAACGACGAGATCAGCGCCCTCGCCAAGCGTCACCTCTACCCCAACTACCGCCCTGCGCCGATCGCGCTCGTGCGGGGCAAAGGGTGCGAGCTCTTCGACGTCGAGGGCAAGCGCTGGCTCGATCTCTGCGCGGGCGTCGCCGTGTGCGCCGTCGGCCATGGCCATCCCGTTCTTGCCCGCGCGATCGCGGAGCAGGCCGGGACATTGATGCACGTGTCCAACTACTTCCTGAACGAGCCCAACGTGCGCCTTGCCGCGGAGCTGTGCGCGCTCGCCAAGATGGACCGGGCCCTCTTCTGCAACTCCGGGACGGAGGCGAACGAGGCGGCCCTCAAGCTCACGCGGCACCACTTCTACGGGCTCGGGCAAAAGAGCCGAATTCGCATGATCGCCTTCGAGAACAGCTTCCACGGGCGGACGCTCGGGTCGCTCTCGATGACCGGTACGGCGAAGTACCGCGAAGGCTTCGGCGACCTCTCGGGCGTGACGTTCGTGCGGTACGGCGACGTCGATGGCGTCAAGCGCGCGATGGGCGATGACGTGGCAGGGATCATGGTGGAGCCGCTCCAGGGCGAAGGCGGCGTGCTCCCCGCGCCCGCGGGCTTCCTGAAGTCCTTGCGCGACATCTGCGACGTCTCCGGAGCTCTGCTCGTCGTCGACGAGATCCAGACCGGCATGGGGCGGCTCGGGCGGTTTCTCGCCGTCGAGGGCGCAGGTTTCGCGCCCGACGTCATCACGCTCGCGAAGGGCCTCGGCGGCGGCTTTCCGATCGGCGCCATGTTGACCCGGGAGAAGTTTGCCGGCGCGCTTCCGCCCGGCACCCACGGCGCCACCTTCGGGGGCAACGCGCTGGCTAGCGCCGCCGCGCTCGCCGTCCTGGGAATCCTCCGCGAGGAGAAGCTCGTCGAGGCGGCGCGGGTCCGCGGAGAGGAGCTCGGCTCGCTCCTCAAGGAGCTGGTCTCCGCGTTCCCTTCGGTTTGCGCCGAGGCGCGCGGCGAGGGCCTTCTCTGGGGGCTGGTGCTCCGCGAGGGCCTGGTCGCCCGCGACGTCCTGCCGAAGGTGGTCGACCAGGGCGTCCTCATCACGGCCGCAGGCGAGCGCGTCCTTCGGTTCTCGCCGCCCCTCGTCGTCACCTCGGCGCAGATCCAGGAAGGGGTCGCCGCGGTACGGAGGGTCGTCGAGGCTATCTCGAAGGTCTGAACGTACGTCTAGGCCGGCCGCGAATGGCGGGATCGCACTCGGGTCGCTTCGAAAACTTCCGCCGCTCCGGCTTGACAGCGCGCACGGTCACGAGTGATCGCTGCCCTGGATGATGTCCGCCCCCGCAGCCAGCGCCCGTCCGAAGGGCGACGGCACGGTTTGCCCGGCGTGCGGCAAGCCGGTGGACCCGCTGCGCGCGGGGCAGGTGGCCATCCTCGGTGACGAGTTCAAGTACTACTGCGACGACGCGTGCAAGCGCACGCACCTGCGCTCGATCAGCTCGATCGCCTCGGCCGACGTCGCGACCGCCGAGCCGCCGCCCGTCGCCACGTCACCGGAGCCGGTGGCGTCGACCTCGCGGGCGCGCACGCGTGAAGCGGTCGAAACCCTGTCCCCACCGAGCGAGCGCGCTCCCGTCGCCCCGGCGGCGGTGGACGAGGCCGACGCGGAGACCGCCCCCGAGGACATCGAGCCGCCGCCCGAAGACGGCAGCGCCCAGCAGCCTCCGAGCACGCTCCGCTCCCCGGCGGAGCCAGCGAGCGGGCTGCGGCACGTGCCGCTGCCGGCGAGCCCCGGCGAGCCTGCCGCGGGTGCGCGGCGGGTGCTGGAGCTCGTCTCGATCGGCGGGGTCATCGCTGGCGTCCTGGCGCCGAGCGTCGCGCTCGCCGGTCCCGACGCGAATGTCCTGCGCCTTCCCCTCGCGGCTCTCGCGAGCGGGGTCCTGCTCACGCGATCGCTCGTCGGACCGCGGGATGCGGCGGATGCCCACCCCCTGGTCTCGCTCGTGCCCGTCGTGCTGTCGCTCGTGATGGCGCTCTGGGCGACCACGGCCGGCGATCCGCGAGCCCTCGCGCTCGCCTCGTTCGCCGGTCTCGCAGCGGCCTCCGCGCTCGTCGTCGACGTGCTGGTGGAGCGAGCCCGCGCGCCCGTTGCCCTCGCACGGGAGCGGATCGCGCGCGCCCTCGACCTGAAGGTGCGCGTCGTCCGGGGCGAGGAGACGTCCCTCGTCCCTGCCGCGGAGGTGAGGCCCGGCGAGGAGGTCGTGTTCGAGTCCGGGGAGGTCGTCGGCGTCGACGCCATCGTCTCGGCAGGCGACGCGATCGTATCGCCGTGGCTCGACTCGCTCGCCGAGATGCCGAAGCGAGACGGCGACGCCGTCGTCGCGGGGGCGCGGGTCATCTCGGGTCGCCTCCGGGCGACGACGACGTGGGCAGGGCAGGACCGGGCGTGGGTCCGGCTGGCGCTCGCCCCCGCCCTTCGCGTCGACGTGGCGTCACCGATCGCCCGCGGCTTGCGGGCCGTCGTCGAGCGGGGAGCGCCCGTGGCCGCCGTGCTCGTCGCGCTCGCCGCCTTTGCCTCGAACGCCGGTCCCCGGGAGATCGTGGTGGCCGCGTGCGCGGCGGCGATCGCGTTCGGAGCGCGCGGCGCCGTGGCCGTTGCGGCCCTGCATCACGCGCGAGGTCAGCTCGCCGCGCTCGGGCACGGCATCGTCTACAAGGACGCCTCCGCGTTCGACGAGGCGGGGCGCACGGACGTCGTCGTGCTCTGCTCCCGCGGCACCGTCCTCATGGGCGAGCCCGAGATCGTCGCCCTCGAGGCCCTCGGCTCGGTCGAGGTCGGGCGTGTCCTCTCCCTCGCCGCGGGGGCGGAGACCGCATCCACGCACCCGTTCGCGTCCGCCATCTTGCGTGCGGCGCGCACCCGCGGCGAGAAGCCCTCGAGCGTGCGGAGCGCGTCGGTGCACGCGGGGCTCGGGGTCACGGCGCTCGCCTCGGGCGGCGAGCGGCTCGTCGTGGGCAGCCGCGGGCTTCTCCTCGAGGAGCGCGTCAGCGTCGCCATCGCCGACACGCGCGTCGCCGAGCTCGAGGCCCAGGGCCGGAGCGTCCTTTTGATAGCGCTCGCGGGTAAGCTCATCGGCCTTCTCGGCCTCCAGGACGGTCTCCGTCCGGGCGCGCGGGCGGCCGTGCAGCGCCTGCTCGACGCGCGACTCGAGCCCGTCCTCCTGAGCGGCGAGGCTCGGGAGACGTGCGACACGATCGGGCGCGCGCTCGACATCGACCACGTGCGTCCCGAGGTCTTGCCGGCGGATCGCGGCGCCGAGGTTCGCGCCCTGGGCGAGGGGGGCCACGTCGTCGCCGTCATCGGCCATGCGGCTACCGACGACGGCGCGCTCGGCGCTGCGGACTTCTCGGTGGCCATGGGCGCGGCCGGCGGCGCCCCGGGCGAGTGGAGCGCGGCGCTCGCGTCCGACGACCTGCGAGACGCTGCGCGCGCGCTCTCCCTCGCACACGAGACCCGCGACAACGTGAAGATCGCCATCGTGCTGGGCGCTGCCCCTGGCGTGGCGGCCGTGCTGGCCCTCGCGTTCGGCGTGGCGCCCCTCATCGTGGCACCGCTCGCCGCGGTCGTGTCGACCGTCGCCGCGCTCGTTCACGCCAAGCGCTGACGAGACTCCGCGCGCGGGGCCTGTGGGCTTCGCGGGCGGCTTCGGTAGCTCGGAAGGCGACGTCCGAGGGTCGGAGGCCAACGTCCGAGGGTCGGAGGCCAACGTCCGAGGGTCGGAGGCCAACGTCCGAGGGTCGGAAGGCGACGTCCGAGGCTCGGAAGCCAACCTCCGAGGCTCGGAGGGCGACGTCCGAGGCTCGGAAGCCAACCTCCGAGGGTCGGAAGGCGACCTCCGAGGGTCGGAAGCCAACGTCCGAGCTTCGGAAGCCAACGTCCGAGGGCCCTCACGGCGGCGTTGCGGCTCAATTGCAGCCTGAGCAGAACTGGTGAGCCGTGCCCGCTCTTCGTTTTCGGCAGATCGAATCGCCTGCGCGCCCGTACGTCAGTACCTAGGCGGTCCCGCGCCCTTCGCTCACCTCGGACCGCGTCCCGGAGCCGCACCGATGACGTCCCTCCGTACCCTGTCCACCGTGCTCGGTGTCGCCGCGTTCACGTCCGCCGTCTCGCTCGCCACCGCATGGCCGCACGCGACCTTTGCGGACGGCCGCCGCGGCCTGATGGGCCGGCTCGATGCCCCCGGGACCAGGATCGACGACGTGGTGGTCTCCGGCGAGGTGAAGCGGGACCCGAAGTCGAAGAGCGGCTGGGTGGTCGAGGTCACCGCCAGGAACGACGGCGATCACGCAGAGACCTTCGAGCTGGAGACGGACCTCGAGCGCACCGTGAGAAACCCGATGTCCCGCTCCGGTGCCATGCCGACCGCCGTGTGGAAGCAGAACGAGACCCTCACGCTCGCCGCGGGCGAGTCCGTCGCGCGCCGCTACGACGTCCCCGCGGCGATCGGAACGCAGCTCGCCGCCAGCGCCCGCGCGGAGACCTCGGCCGCGGCACGCAATGCGAAGGGCATCCCGTCGCTGACGAGCCGCACGTCGTTCGCGGTAGGCTTCCAGAAGGCGCATGCATGACTCCCGAGGGAAGCGCGTAGGCCTAAGGTCGCCGGTCGCCGTTCTCGTCGGGATCGGTCTGGGCCTGCTCGTCACGGCCGTGGTGCTGAGGCTGTTGCCCAAGGTGGCGGTGCCGGCCCCGGTCGCAGCTCCCGAAGCTCTGGGAGGGACGTTGCTCGCGGAGGACGAAGGGCCCATCGCCGAGCTCCTTTTTCAGTATGTCCCGGAGCTCGAGCCGCTCACGGCCGACGCCTACGCCGACTTTCTGCCGGCCCTGGACCCGACGACCCGGCTCGTCGCGGTCGTGCCCGCGGGCGCATCGCAGGCTCTCCTCGCGTTCCTCGCGAAGATCGACCCAGGCGGCGCCGTGGCCCGCCGGACGCGCATCGTCGAGGTGAAGGCGCCCATCACCGTATGGTCCAAGGACCGGGCGCTCGTCATGGGCCCGGACGGACCCGCTCGAGGCCGGACGACGCTTCTCATCCCGGTGCCCCCGGATCCGCACTGGCACGAACGCACCAACGACTGGGCCACGCTCGCGCAGCTCGCGAGCAAGGAGCCCGATCACTACTTCGTGCGCGAGCTGCCCCTCGCGTTCGACGCGGGCGATTTCACCGTGACGAAGGACCGCGTGCTCGTCGACACGAACCTCTTCGCCAAGAACCGCGGACGCGGGCTTGCCTCGCCCGAAGCGCTCTCGGCCATCCTTCGAGGGTTGTTCGGCCGGGAGGTGCTTCTCCTCGGAACGACCGACGGGGACGTGCCCCGTCATCACATGTCGATGTACATGGCGTCGCTCGGCGATCACGTGATGCTCGTCGGTGACCCGCGGCTCGCGCTCCCGATCGTGGGGCCGTCGTGGACGCCGGGGGAGGCGAGCCCGGACACGGGCGACCCGCTCAAGGCCGATTTCGGGGACGTGATGGTGGCGCGGCACGACAGGGTCGCTCGCGACCTCGCGGCTGCCGGTTACCGCGTGGAGCGCATCCCTACGGTCGCCTTCGACGACAAGACCTACATGGCCTACACCAACGGCGTGTACGAGACCCGCGGTGGTCGCCGCATCGCGTACGTGCCGCAATACGGCGTCCCGGCCCTGGATGACGCTGCGCGCGGCGTCTATGTGCGACTGGGGTGGGAGGTTCACCCTATCCGGGTCAGGAGCGCGTACCCGTACCACGGGACGATCGGGTGCCTGGCCAACGTCCTTGCACGTGGAGCCTGAGCTCGTTGCGAATGGGCAGGTGCCTGGCCGACCGAAACGCGGGAAGGACTCGTCAACCGCGCTTGGGCTCGATATTCTGACCCGGCGGATGGTTCGTCTTTGCCCATATAGACGCGATGGTACGGCTCGTGCCGAAAGGCGTGGCCATGCCCGCTGAGGACGAGGGACCGCAGCGGCGGGTAGGGTCGGTCATCAAGGGGAAGTGGACCATCGACTCGCTGCTCGGCGTGGGCGGCATGGCGACCGTCTACGCGGCGAACCACCGGAACGGTCAACGCGCCGCCCTCAAGATCCTCCACCTCGACTTCGCCCGCGACAAGACCATCTGCGAGCGCTTCCTCCGGGAGGCGTACGTATCGAACAAGATTGGGCACAAGGCCACGGTCGCGGTGCTCGACGACGACCGGACGGAGGACGAGGCGCCGTTCCTGGTCATGGAGCTGCTCGTCGGCGACACGGTGCGCGACCTGTGGAAGAAGTGCGGGCGTCGCATGCCGGTTCCGCAGGCGCTCAAGATCTGCGACGACATCCTCGACTGCCTCATCTCTTGCCATGCGATCGGGGTCATCCACCGCGATCTCAAGCCCGCCAACATCTTCGTGACCAAGGAGGGGATCACGAAGGTGCTCGACTTCGGCGTCGCCCAGATGCGCAGCGCCACGTCCGAGCGCACCGCCACGGGAACCGCGCTGGGCACGCCCGCGTACATGTCGCCCGAGCAGGCGATGGGCCTCGTCGATCAGCTCGATGGGCGCGCCGATCTCTTCTCGGTCGGGGCCATGATCCACGCGCTGACCACCGGCCAGCGCATCAACACGGGCCGCACGGAGAACGAGGCGCTCGTCATGGCGGCGACGACGCCGGTTCCGTCGGTCGCGCGCATCGCGCCCGATCTGCCCGTCGAGCTCATCGCCCTCATCGACAAGTCGCTCGCATGGGACCGCCGCAACCGCTACGCCGACGCGAAGGAGATGCAGCAGGCCGTCCGCGACGTCTACGCGAGCGTCACCGGTGCGGCGGCTGCGCCCGAAGGCGCGCCGGTCGGGCGTCGCAGCATGCCCGAGGTCGAAATCCCGCCGATGGAGGGCGAGGCTCCTCCGCCTCCGCCGGTCGCCGCGCCTCCGCCGCCTGCCCGCCGCGCATCGATCGCCAACGTGCCCAGCCCTGCCCTTCCGCGCGCGACGGTCGGGCTGGGTGCCGGCTCCGGGATGATGCAGGGAGTCGCCGCGGCGCGGGCAGCCGCGCAGAACGCCCAGGCCAACCAGCCGGCGCCCGCCCAGGGGCCGGGAGGGCGGCCGATGCGGGCGCCGACGATGCCGTTCGGCGCGCGCACCTCGCTGCCGCCCGCCAACATGGCGATGCCTCCGGTCGCCGCTCCGTCGCCGGGCGAGCAGCGACTCGAGGCGCTGCGCGACGTCTTCAAGCGTCTCGATCGGCTGCTCCCGAGCGTGCGCCAGTTCGGCTGGCAGCATCCGGCAACCGAGCGCACGATGCACCAGACGTTCGACGGCATCGCGGAGGCTCTCGCGAAGGACCCGGACGTCCTAGCTTTCAACATCCGTCCGTACTCGATGCTGATGGGAGGCGAGACGGTGTGGGAGCCGCCGCCCCCCTTCGACTCGATCCCGTACAACCTCTTCGCGTGCGGGATGCGCTCGATGCGCATAACCGCCGGGCTCACGATGGAGGAGCTCAAGGAGACGCTCTCGCTCATGCTGCTCGACCCGGGGCGAGACCTACCCCCGGAAGACGACATCGTGGCGGCGCTGTGGGAGCGGGGGCTCGAGCACGTCAAGTACGAGGTCGTCGATGCCTTCGCCGACGGAGACGCCGCGGAGCGCGAGTCATTCTACAGCGAGGCCGACGAGCTCGAGCGGCTCGCTGCGGACAAGGCGACGCAGGCCGCGCGGCTCGAGGCGAAGGCCATGGCCGTGTCGACGGACAAGGCGGCGCTCAAGGCCGGCAAAGATCCCTCACCCATGGCGGTGGAGGAGGTCGTCCGCTCGGTCTTCGCGCAGCAGCTCGAGATGCCGCGAGAGCTGTGGGCCGAGCGCTACGTCGAGGCCATCATCGACGGGTACATCGACGCGGCGGTGAATCGGGATGCGCCGCTCGTGCTGGCATCGCTTCGCAGGTCGTCCGCCGACCTCGTCGTCGCGGGGCGCTTCGGCGTCATCGTCGTCCTCCACGACGCGCTCACCCAGAGGCTGGCGCAGAAGCTCTCCGGGCAGAACCTCGCGCGCCTCTCGGGGGCGCTGACGAACGCCATGTTCGGCGCCGAGACGCTCGAGCTCGTCATCAAGTTTCTCATCACTGCGCCCGATTACGTGCCGAAGTTCGAGGGCATCCTCTCCGTCCTCAACCCGACCGAGCTGCACACCGTCCTCGCCGGCCTTCGTGCGTCGCCGCCGGCGCCCTTGCGAGCCGTGCTCCTCGGTTTCATCGCCCGCGTTCTCCCGGGCAACGAGATGGAGATCGCGGTCGCTTCCGCCGGGCTCGAGCCGGATGCGGTGCACGAGCTGCTCTCGATGGTCGCGCACACCGGCACGGAGCAGGCTCAGGAAGCGCTGACCATGCTCGGACAGAGCGAGGACATGAACGTCCGCGTGGAGGCGAAGGTGCTGCTCGCCGGCTCGATCGAGGCCGCCGCGACCGATCTCACCGCCATGCTCGACGGAGGCCAACCGCTCGTCCGGATCGCCGCGCTGCGCGCGATCACTCGCTACGGGATCAAGGCAGCCTGGCCTCAGATCTCCCGCATCGTGAACAGCAAGGATCTCAACGAAAAGGGCAGCGATGAGCGGCGTGAGCTCCTGCGTGCCCTCGTCACGCTCGTTCCGGAGCGAGGCGAGCCGCAGGCGCTGGACCTCGCGAAGAAAGGCGGCGTCTTCGTCTCCGAATCGCGCGAGGCGACGCGCGTGGCGGCGCTCGAGGCTCTGGGCGAGTCCTCGAGGTCTGCTGCCGTGGTCGCTGCGGTGCGTGAGCTCGCCCAGTCCCGGTGGGGCACCTCGGACGAGACGAGGGCCGCCGCCTCGAAGGCCGCGGACGTCATCACGGCGCGTCTCCAGGAAGGGGCGCCCATTCAATGACGATGCGCCTCGACATCGTCACGAACGACGCCGGCGACCTCGTTCGCCGCGAGCACGCGCGCGACCTCGGCGCAAACGTCGTCATCGCCATCTACCGGCTCGCGAAGCTCGCGCAGATGCACGATCTCACGAACCAGGCGTTCACGCGGCAGCTCGAACAGACGCACCAGCAGATCGCCGAGTATGGCCTCCGTGCCGGGATGCACATCACGATCCTCTTCGCGCAGCGGGCGATCTTCGTCGCCGGCCAGCTCCTCAAGGGGAGCTTCAAGACCTACGAGAGCGCCCAGGAGCTCGGGGACATGCTCGAGTGGTGCGGCGGGCAGGAGCTCTCGATCCAGCGCGATCTCACCCTGGGCGAGCTGCACGCCTTCGCCGAAGCGCTGAGCACGGCCACGCGGGGAGAGAAGGGCAGGGGGCTGCGCCTCCAGTCGGACAAGATCCGTCTGCGCCCCGTCGCCGATGCCGCCCGGCTCCGAGGGCTCGAGATCGAGAACCTCACGCAGGAGCAACGGATCGTACGCAACTACGCGTCCGCGGTCGTGATCATGCGGCGCTTCTTCGAGGACCTGCAGAACAGCCGCTACATCCTGCCGCGCCGGATCAAGCGCGTCGCGCAGAACCTCGTCGACCTCTCCGAGGGCTCGACGCCGGCGTTCCTCGGCGTCACCGAGGTGCGCAACCAGAACCACGACGACGCCGGCCGCGCGGCCAACACGACGATCCTCGCCGTCGCGATGGCGCGGCAGCTCACGAACGACCGCGTCGTGCTGGCGCAGCTCGCGATGGCCGCCATGATGCACGACGTCGGGCGGCCGCGAGCCGCCTCGCTTGGCGGCACGGGCGGTGCACGAATCAGCGGCGTCATCGCCCGCATCTCCGAGGAGGCCGAGGACAAGCTCGCCCCGGGTACGGCGGCCGTTCTCACCGCGCTCGGTCGCGTGAACGAGCCGACGATCACCAGGACGGTCATCGCGTTCGAAGCTCTCTGGCTCCGCCGCCAGCAGTGGATTGGCCCCGTCTATCGCGGCGCCCGGCCGCCCACGCTGCAGTCGAAGATCCTCGCCATCGCGCGCCGCTACAACGACCTCTTGACGCCGGAGCCGGGGCTCATGCCGCCGCCGACGGACTTCGCGATCGCGACGCTCAACGAAGAACTGACCGATCCCGCGGACAAGACCGTCCTGCGTCTGCTCGTGTCGGCCCTCGGGCTCTTTCCGCTCGGCACGGCCGTGCAGCTGTCGACGGGCGAGGTCGGCGAGATCATCGCGCCGGGCGATCGCAGCGCTCCGGACCGACCTCTCCTCCGGCTCGTCATGGATGCGCACGGGGCTGTCTACCAGCAGCAGATCGAGTTCGATCTCGCGACGGATCCATCCCGGCGCATCGTCCGGGTCGTCAACGTCGATGGCTGGAGCAAGGGCCTGGCGCTCGGCGGCAAAGGCAACGGCGAGGATGGGCATGGAGCGGACGACGAGTTCGCGGAGCCGGAGCCGGAGCCGCAGGCGCAGGGGCGCGACATCTCGTCCGGCTCGGTGCCGTCCATCGACTCCATCAAGTCCATCTCGAGCGCCTCACGGAAGGCGCCGCCGGTCGGGAACGACGACGCGGGGCCGACGGGCGTGATCGAGGTAGGTCGAGCGTCGTACGCGTCGGTAGGAACAGGCACGAGCCCCTCGATGGTCGCCGAAGCGATGGGCCGCGTCATGCACTCCGCGCCCGCGATGCCGTCTCCCATCGATCAGCACCAGCGCACGGTGGTGGGCAAATCGCCGCTCGAAGACGCTGAGCGCAAGCGTGGGGAGACCGGGCGCCACCGTGGCGCGATGATCAACGGATCGTGGATGCCCGAGTCCGTCCGCGTCCCCATGGATCGCGCGCCGACGGCCCGTGGCACGCTCGCGTCGACTCCCATCGTTCACACGCTGGTCTATATGTGCGACCACGCGCTGTCCGGCAGCGTGCTCCTGCGGGAGACGGACGGCACCCAGCACGTCATCTACTTCCAGGAGGGCGCCCCGGCGAAGGTACGGACGGGCCGCCCGGTCGCGATGCTTGGTGGCGAGCTCGTCGCAGCGCAGCTCATCCTGCCCGAGATCGTGCCTCAGGCCGTCGATGCCGCCCGCAAGCTGGGGACTCTCTTCGGGGAGTACCTGGTGGGGGAGGGGCACCTCTCACGCGACCAGCTGACGAACGCGCTCCAGATGCAGGTGGTCTCTAAGGTCGCGGCGCTCGTGAATCTGCCGCCCGAGACGGACTACGCCTTCTACCAGGATCTCAACATGCTCGAGACCTGGGCCGGCGGCGAGCTGACGCCCTGCTACCCGCTCAACGCCATCCTCGCGAGCTCTCGAGCCTGGCACGACCTGGCGCGCATCCGGGCGACGCTGGGACGCATCGCGAAGCAGCCCCTCAGTCTCCACCCGCAGGCGGACCTCTCCCCCGTCTGGCTCACGGCGGAAGAGAGCGCCGTGATCGACGCGATTCGAACGGCACGCTCGACGATCACGACGCTCTACCAGCAGCAGATCGCCGACGAGGACACCGTCAGCTCGCTCGTCTACATGCTTGCGGTCACGCGCTGCTTCGCGTTCACGGCGTCGCGCGGCGCGCCCATGGGGGCGATCGCGCTCTCGCCGCTCACGTCCTTGCCGCCGCCGATGCCGCCGAGCGCGCCCCCGGAGTCGGGGATCCCCGTCGCTCCTCCCCCTCCGGTCGTCCAGCAGGCTCCCGTGTCTGCCCGCGCGCCCTTTGCGCTCGCCCAGCCGGACACGGTGCCGCTGTCGGTGAGAGGCGGTCGGCCCCCGCCGTCCGCGCCTGGCCCCGTCCCCACCTGGCGGCCCCCTCCGGGCGCTGCGGCGGTGCAGCCGCAGGGCCCGCCGCAGGACGAGGACATCGACGTCTCCGCCACCGTTCCCCCGCCGTCGGCAGCCGCGGCGGGCGACGATGACGGCACGTCCGAGGCGGAGATCGCCCTCCAGGCGATGACCGACTTCCGACTTGCCGAGACGGCGCTCCAGCGTAACGACGTCGAGAAGGCCGAGCGGCTGGCCCGCAAGGCCGTCGCGGCGGAGCCTTCGAACGGCGAATACGTCGCGCTCCTCGCGTGGATAGGATCGCTCGGAGGGAGCAGCCAGGCAGTCCTGGATGGCATCGAGAAGCTCGGTCAGGTCCTCAAGGACGACGCGCTCTGCGAGCGCGCGCTGCTCTACCGCGGCAAGCTCCTCAAGCGAGCGAACCGTACCGCGGAGGCGCTCCGCGACTTCCAGACGGTGCTCGACGTGAACCCCCGGAGCAGCGAGGCGGCGAGCGAAGCCCGCCTGCTCAGGATGCAGAAGAAGAAGAAGTAGCGCCGTCCTTGTCTGCGGAGACGCCGACGAAGGTGGGTGAAGGCAGGGCAATCTTCTCCTTGTGCACGCGCGACAGTAGCCGCTTGCGGAGCTCGCCCTGCACGAGGGCGGCGTCGGCCGATGGCTCGACGCTGTAGTAAAGGGTGAAGCCGAGGGCCCGCCTGGACACACCGGGCACGAAGCGGACGGTCGGCACCGGGTCGCGCCTTATGCCCTGGATGTCGATGGCGCCAAGGGCTTCGGCCAGGAGAGCGCGCTCGACCTTGTCCCGGTCGGAGTCCAGCGCGACGTCGACGCGGATCTCGAACGACAGACGCGGGTTGTTCAAACGGAAGTTCGTGAGCACGCTCTTCGCCATCGTCGCGTTGGGCACGATGATGACGCTCGGCGCGAGCGTCCGAAGGAGGGTCGCCCTCCAGCCGATGGCCTCCACGTAGCCCTCCTGCCCGGAGTCGAGCCGGACGAACTCGCCCGGGCGGACCGGCTTGTCGACCAGCAGGTAGATCCCCGAGAAGAAGTTCGAGAGCGTGTCCTGCAGCGCGAGAGCGACCGCGAGCGATCCGACGCCGAGCGCCGTGAGCGCGGGCGCGAGCGAGATGCCCAGCGCGTCGGAGCCGAGGATCGCCGTGGTGCACAGTCCAATCACCCAGATGATCGCCTTGCCGATACCCGACGAAGAGCGGAGCGCGGGATTCGAGCGACCGTAGCCGTCGATCGCCTTGCGGCCGAGGCGGGTGAGCGACAGCACCACCAGGATCCCGAGGCCGAAGCGCAAGAAACGGTGGGCGACGCCTTCTCCGGAGGCCCCGAGCGGGAGCCAGCGGAGCCCGACATCGATCGCGAGGAGGAATGCCGCGCCGCCAATGGGCCGCGGCAGGCTCGCGGCGAAGACGTCGTGCAGGTCGGAAGGCGAGCGCCGGGCGAGGGAACGCAGCCACGCCCGACTCAGGTTCCATGCAGCCGCCGCGAGCGCGAGCGCGAGGCCCGCGTACGCGAGGAGGATGAGGTAGAGGGGGCTCTCGCGGACGAAGGCGAACATGGTCGTGAGTGTTCCCACCTACGAGGGCCGCACGGTCAGAGGTACGGTGCGGTAGCGGGCCACGACGAACTCCCGCAGCGTCGCGAGCCGCTGCTCGCGGATCGTCTGCGCAGGCATGTCTTCGGGTAGCGGCTCCGGGGCCTGGCGCGCAATCTCCGCCTGCGCCTGCCACTCCGGCGTGTCGGCCAGACCGAGGCCCGTGCGGAACGCCTCGCCCATGTCGATCGCAGTGGCGAAGCGATGGGCAGGGTCCTTCGCCAGGGCGCGCGCGAAGAGGGCGTCGAGGATCGGCGGTGCCTGCGGGACGAGCGTGCGGACAGCGGGCGGCGCCGTCTCCACCTGGTCCTTGCGAAGGATGAACTCGCTCTTCTCATCGGGCGAGAAGGGAGGGCGGCCGGCGAGCATCTCGTAGAAGACGATGGCCGCGGAGTAGAGATCGCTCCGACCGTCGAGCGGAGCCGAGAGCACCTGCTCCGGTGACATGTACGCGCCCGTGCCTGGGGCGATGCCCTGGCTATGGTGCGAGGTTGGTGCGACGCCCGGGTCGAGCCGCGCGATGCCGAAGTCGGTCAGCTTGACCACGCCGTCCTTGCGCACGAGCACGTTGGACGGCTTCACGTCCCTGTGAACGAAGCCGAGCGCGTGGGTGGCCGCCAGGGCGCCGAGCAATTGCTGGAAATAGTACCAGGAGCGCCGGAACGGCATGGCGGGCAGCGCACCGGCACCGGCGAGGCGCGCGCGTGCCACGTGACGCGCGATGACGCTGTGGAGCGTCTCCCCGTCGACGAACTCCATGGCGAGCGCGAGGGAGGGGCCCCACTCGAAGAAGTCCTGAAAGCCCACGACATGGGGATGTGAGAGCCGGCGCAGGGCGTCGGCCTCGTTGAAGAAGAGCGTGCGGACCTCGGGGTGCATGCTTGCTTGCGGCCGGAGCACCTTCACGGCGACCGGCGCCGCGGGCTCGTTCGCCCGGGGGCCACCGGGCGCGTGGAACACCCAGCCTCGCCACACGACGCCCATCCCTCCGTCGCCGAGGCGCGAGTCGATGACGATCCGCCCGTAGCCGAGGTCGATCGTGGTCCCCTTCGCGATGGGGCTCTGCTGGGCCGTCAGCGGCTGGAGTGCCCGGCAGCGCGGGCACACCCGCGCCCCCCAGGCGAGCTCGTTCTTGCACTGGATGCAGGCAGGCACGACGGTCCCCCATCATCTCGCGCCGGACGGCCGTGATTGTCAAAGATTCCCTTCTTCACGGCCGCGGATGCGTCAGGCCGCGCGACGCCGTAAGCTACGGCGACGGGTGGTGCATTGAGACGATTTCCCGTACGGACCCCGCGTAGCACCCGTGAGGCGACCTCATGAGCGAAGCCGTCGGGCTCGCTCCGCTGTGGCCCGCGCCGCCCGAGGGGCGAGAGCGCGCCGCGGGTCAGCTCGCTCCGCCGCCTGATTTTCGGTACGTAGGGCTGTATCCGGGGCCCCGCCTCCGGCTCGGGATCCTCGCAGGTACGCTGGGGGCATGCGCCTCGCTCGGCGCCAGCTTGTGCCACGCGCCCGTCGGGCGTGGCGCACTCTTCTCCATCGCGGCTGCGTCCGTCGCCATCGTCTTCGCCGGCCTTGGCGGCCCCCGCGTTCCGCGCAACGGCAGGCAGGATGGGCCGGACGGCTTCGAGATGGCCATCGTGCCCTGGGGCATCCTCGTCGAGTCGGACCACGCCACGCGCGTGCTCCGCTGGGCGGCCATCAAGCGCGTTCAGCTGCGCATGATCCACGGAAGCGACCTCGGCACGCCGACGACGCGCTGGAGCCTCGTGACGGTCGACGCGCTCCACGAGCGGTTCTCGGGGCGCACCGCTGGCGCAGTCTCGCTCGATCGGCTGATGGTCTACCTGGGCGCGTACGCCGACGAGGCCTCCCACCGGGTCGCCCTCGATCTGGAGGGCACGAGCGCCGGTGAGGGGCCCACCGAGCCGGACTGCGAGTCGCTCCTCATGACGGCGCGAACGTGGATCGCGACCGCGGAGGCCTCGCATCTCCTCGACTTGCCTGCGTCCGGCTACCGGAGCCCTGCGGTGCGCGCGACGAGCAAGGGGGCCATCGAGGTGCTCGGCGCGGTGCTCCGCGACCGGACGGCGCGCGAGATCGATCCCCGGCCGTTCGCAGCCGTCGTCGCCGCCGAGCTCCACGCCGTGGAGCTGGTCGACGAGCTCGTGGCGCTGGTCCAGTCGCCCCACCCGATCATCGCGGCGGTGGCGAAGGTGGCGGCCCACAAGCTCGGCGTCCCCACCTCTCGCGTGGGCGCGCTCGACGAGGTGTCCCCGTTCCTGCTCGGCCGGGACGCCGAGGCCCTGAAGGACTGGGCCTCCGCACGGTAGAGCGGTACGGGCGCTCACGTCTCGTCGGTGCGCGCCTCTCCCTGCGGACCCTCGCGGCGCGTCGCCTCCGTCGAAGAAAGGATGCTCGTGGCGGACTCGGAGACCGTGACGAGCTCCGCCGCCTGCGGGCGCGCCTCTACCGGCATGTGCGCGACGAGGCCCGGCAGCTCGTCGTCGCGCGGCGGCCCGAGATCGAGCTGCAACGCCAGGAGCGCGTCGCACATCGCCCGCGCGCTCTCGTAGCGGGCGGACGGCACGCGCTCGAGGGCGCGGACGAAGAACGCATCCCAGCGCGCGAGCTCCGGCCGGACGGTGGACGGTGCAGGGATCGGGTCGTTCACGATCGCGAGCAGCGTGGCCGCCTCGTGGTCCCGTCGGAACAGCGGCGCTCCGCACAAGAGCTCCCACAGGATCGCGCCGATCGCGAAGAGATCCGAGCGCTCGTCGGTGACGTCGCCCGTCGCCTGCTCCGGTGCCATGTAGCTCATGTGCCCGACCACGCTCACGGTCGCGTACGCGGCCGCGCCCCGGAGCGCGCGCGCGATCCCGAAGTCCGAGATCTTCACCTGGCCGTTCTTCGAGACGAGGACGTTGGCCGGGCTGAGATCGCGGTGGACGATGCGCAAGAGGTGGCCTTGCTCGTCGGTCGCCGTCGTGTGCGAGTAGACGAGCCCCTCGAGCACCTGCCGGCCGATCCACGCGACGAGCGGCGGGGACAGGGAGACGGCGGCCGCGCGTCCGTACCGCATGAGCGCCCCGAGCGTGACGCCGTCCACGTACTCCATCGCGAGGAAATAGGTCTCCTCGACCCGGCCGAAGTCGAGCACCTGGACGATGTTGGGGTGGACGAGGCGGGCGCCGAGCTCCGCCTCGTTCCGGAAGGCGTCGACGAACGGCTGCTCGCGGGCGAGGTGCGGGTGGATCCGCTTGATGGCGACGGGCCGCGCGAAGCCGCCCTCGGGGCAGTAGGTGGCCGCGTACACGGTCGCCATGCCGCCTGACGCGATCCGGTGGTCGATGCGGTACTTGCCGAACAGGTCCTGCGAGCGCGCGGTCTTGGCGGCCTTGCTGATGGCTCGTCGCAGGCCGAACGACAGCGCGGACGCCGCGACGCCGCCGAAGACGATGCTGAGGCTCCGCACCGCCTGCATGCTGCGACCGAAGAGGGCCATGTGCAGCGCTGCGTCGGAGAGGTGGCCGCGCACGACGAGGAGGTAGACGAGCTGGTACTGCATGGCGCCCAGCACCGACCCGACGATGGGCATCAGGGGCCGCATCCGCAGGATGCCGACCGCGAGGACGCCCCCGTAGAGCATGG
>Ga0302279_10000357_pt1 | contig 66411 bp, 57 predicted proteins | sample III_Bog_N3_3_FD_194541 | JGI IMG/M metagenome (GOLD analysis project Ga0302279, IMG submission 194541) | Peat permafrost microbial communities from Stordalen Mire near Abisko, Sweden - III_Bog_N3_3 | ecosystem: Environmental > Terrestrial > Soil > Wetlands > Peat | place: Sweden: Abisko... | reverse complement strand
TACAAAAACGTACAGTTAACTGATCGGTAAACAAGAGCGGTGTTTTCTCCCCGTTTTTACCCCAATTTGAGCTCGATTTGAGCCCAAGAACCGCATTTCTCGCGCAAACGCGTGCACGCTATGCGCATTCAGCCGCGGCTGGGGGCTGCCCGTTCTGCGCGAGGCAAACCGGCAGTGGGTTGGCCAGCTGGCCAGAACAGCCGACCCTTCATTGATTGGGCATTGATCGGGATGTGCCGGCCCTGGGCCAGGGCGAACCGCCAGGGGCGCGGGCAAGTGGAGAAAGATACAATACGGGGATGGAGTTTTGCATCCAACGCCCGGGGCTGGTCCCGGAAATTTGCACCCCCAAGGCAGGCTGGCCGGCATGAAGAATTTCCTGCGCCTCCTGCGCTACGGGGTCCCCTACGTGCTGCAGGTGTTGCCCGGCGTCCTGCTGCTGGCCATGGTGGGCGTGCTCGACACCTTCCGCACCCTGCTCTTCCAGCCCATCTTCGACAAGGTCCTGAAGCCCGATGCGCCCGAAGGCCCCATCACTCTGGGTCTGCCCAACTCTCCCTGGCACTTTGACCTGAGAATGGCCGTTCCTCCGTTCCTGCACATGCACAATGCCTGGAACGTGGTGGCCTTTGCGCTGGTGGTCTCCACGGTTCTCAAAGGCCTGTGCGATTACATGGGCACCTACCTGGTGAACTATGCCGGTTTTGGCATGATCACCGACCTGCGCAATCATCTGTACGAAGCCACGCTGCGCCGCTCTTCCAGCTTCTTTCACAAGCACGCCACCGGCACCATCCTCTCCACTCTTATCAACGACGTGGATCGCGTGCAGAATGCGGTCAGCTCGGTCATCGGCGAGTTTCTGCAGCAATTCTTCACCTTCGTTGTGGGTCTGATCTTCGTCATCCGCCTGGGCGGCCAGCTCAGTTGGGCGCTGCTGTTGTTTATTCCCGTCGTGGTCACTTCCTCGCGCAAGATCGGCAGGGAAGTGCGCACTCGCACCCGCTCGGGGCAGGACAAGCTGGCCGAAATCCAGAACATCCTGCATGAAACGGTCACCGGCAACCGCATTGTGAAGGCCTTCAACACCGAGGTCTGGGAGATTCTGCGCTTCAAGAAGGCGGCCACGCGCCTGTTCCGCGCCAACCTGCGCAATGTGCGCATCCAGTCCATCAGTTCGCCGCTCATGGACACCATCGGCGCCATCGCCATCGCCATGCTTCTGTTTATCGGACGCAATGAAATTCTGCATGGCCGCATGAGCATGGGCCTGTTCGGCGCCTTCATCATCCTGCTCTTCAAGCTCTACGATCCGGTCCGCAAGTTCGCCTACTTCTACAACAGCTTCCAGCAGGCCATGGGCGCCTCGTCGTCCATCTTCGGCTTCTTCGACAGCAAGGACGATGTGAAGGAACGGCCGCACGCGGTGGCTTTGAAGACCTTTGCCAAGTCCGTCCAGTTTCAGAATGTGGGCTTCTCCTACAGCACCGAGGAGGGCGAGCACCAGATTCTGCACAACGTGGATCTGACCGTTCATGCCGGCGAAGTGCTGGCCCTGGTCGGCCCCAGCGGGGCCGGCAAGTCCACGCTGGTGAACCTGATTCCGCGCTTCTTCGACGTGACCTCGGGAGCCATTCTCATTGATGGCTACGACCTGCGCTATTTGACGCTGGGCTCGCTGCGCCGCCAGGTGGCCCAGGTGACGCAGGAGACCATCCTGTTCAACGACACGGTGCGCAACAACATTGCCTATGGCCAGCCCGAAGTGAAGACCGAAGTGGTGGAGCAGGCCGCCCGCAACGCCCTGGCCCACGACTTCATCATGGGCATGCCGCAGGGTTACGACACGGTGATCGGCGAAAAGGGCTTCCGCCTCTCTGGCGGCGAGCGCCAGCGCCTGGCCATTGCCCGCGCCATCCTCAAGAACTCGCCGATTCTGATCCTCGACGAGGCCACTTCCGCGCTGGACGCCGAGAGTGAATCGCTGGTCCAGGCCGCGCTGGCCAACCTGATGCAGGGGCGCACCGTCATCGTCATCGCCCACCGCCTGGGAACCATCCGCCGCGCCAACCGTATCGCCGTGCTCGAAGAGGGACGCATCACCGCCATCGGCCCCCACGAGGAACTCCTGGAGACTTCACCCACCTATCAGCGGCTCTACCAGTTGCAATTCATGGAAGTGCCCGAGCCTTTGGAGACCGACCCGCATACGCCGGACCCGCCAACGCTGGAACCGGCAATCACCGCCGCACGAGGGAAGTAGAAAGACATGCCGATTTATTCGATGACCGGATTTGCCCGCGCCCAGGTGCGCGTGCACGACGAACTCTGCTACACCCTGAGCGTGAAGAGCGTGAACCACCGCTTTCTCGACGTGCAGTTGCGCCTGCCTTCCGGGCTGGACGCGCTGGAGGCCGAGTTGCGCCGCGCGCTCAAGGAGAGCCTGGTTCGCGGCCATGTGGAACTGACCCTCTCTGTCGATCGCAGCAGCCAGCAGCAGGCCGGCTACAACCGCGAACTGGTGGCCGGCTATCTGGCCGCTTTTGCCGCGGCCCGCAAGGACTTCGAACTGGTGGGCGAAGCCGACCTCAACTGCATCCTGCGCCTCCCCGGCGCGCTGCAAAGCGACAATCGCGGCGATGGCGACCTGACCGCGCTGGCGGCCAGCGTGCAGCAGGAGATCATGCCCCTGCTGGATCAGTTGAAGATCATGCGGGCGCGGGAAGGCGAGGCCCTGGAGACGATTCTGCAGGCCACCATGGACCGGCTCGCGGAGGCGGTGGACGGCGTGGCCGTGCTGCGTCCCGAGGTCGAGCAGCGCTACCAGGACCGGCTCGCCCAGCGGCTCATCGCCGCCACCGGCCCCGAGTTCAACCGCCAACGCCTGCTGGAGGAAGTGGCGGTCATGGTGGAGCGCAGCGACATTGCCGAGGAACTGGCCCGCATGGTTACGCACATCGGTCATTTCCGCGAACTGCTGGCCGCGGGCGGCGAAATGGGCAAGAAACTGGACTTCCTGCTCCAGGAGATGAACCGCGAAGCCAACACCCTGCTTTCCAAGACCGGAAGCGTGGGCGGCAAAGGCACTCGCATTACCGAACTGGGTCTGTCCATGAAGGCAGAGATCGAAAAGGCCCGCGAACAGATTCAGAACGTGGAATAATGCATCCCTCCTTCAGCTCGACCGGGAGGAGGGATGCCGTGGAACCAACGCCGCAACGGCTTGAAGGGGAATCGCATCGTGGCAGGAATTCTATTTATTATTTCGGCGCCTTCGGGCTCGGGCAAAAGCACGCTGGTGAGCGAACTGCGCAAGCAGGTCAGCGGCATCGAGTTCGCCGTTTCGTGGACCACCCGCGCCCCGCGCGGCTCCGAAGAGAACGGGCGCGAATACAACTTCACTACCCGCGAAGAATTCCAGCGCATGATCGACGAGGGCATCTTCCTGGAGCATGCCGAGGTTTTCGGCAACTACTACGGCACCGCCCGCCACTCGCTGGATGAGGCGCGTGCAGAGGGCTACGATTTGCTTCTCGACATCGATGTCCAGGGAGCCGCGCAAGTGCGGGCCGCCATGCCGGAGGCGGTGAGCATCTTCATCATGCCGCCCAACCCCAGGATTCTGCGCACCCGCCTGCGCAACCGCAGCCGCGCCGAGGGTGTGGTGAACGAAGAGGAGGTGTTGCGCCGCCTGCGGGAGGCCAGCAAGGAGATTGAGAATTATCGCGAGTACGGCTATATTCTGGTCAACGATGTTCTCGACCGTGCGGTGGCGCAACTGGAGGCGATTGTCCTGGCCGAGCGCTTCTTCCGCAACGGGGAAGTCATCGCGTTCCGTTCGCGAAGGGTGTTGGAAGTGGCCACAGGGTGCCTGCAGGCCAACTCGCAGGAACGGCTCAAGCCGGTGCTGGAGGCCTTTGGTCTTCTCGGCACTTCGGGTCAGCAGGAACTGAACTTTGGGGAGGACTCCGATGACGATTGAAACCGGTTTCGACTCGAACTACAGAAAGGTGCTGGTGGCCGCCCGCCGCGCCCGTCAGTTGCAGAGCGGTTCCGGCGCGCTGGTTGCCAGCCAGTCCAACAAGCCCTGCCGCATTGCCCAGGAAGAGATCGACGCCGGCAAGATTGCCTACGTCAAGACGGATGTTCCGGTGGAGAAGCCTCTGGCCGGCGACACCGGCATCCCCATCCTCACCAGCTAGCCTTTCCCGGCTGAAAGTTGGGTGCCCCCACCTTCAGCGCGCACTTTGCGCCTAAGGCGGGATATGTATAGCGGCTTCTTGTGCTGTGGAGGTTCTTTATTGAGAGTTTCTTATAGCCTTTCGGCTGGTCCTGCCAGAAACCCCCTCTCTTCCCCCAGCCGCGTGAGCACCCCTGCACGTCCCGCGTGATCCACAATTGAAACGTTCTACAATCCAGATATGAGAGTAACGGTCGGGGTTTCCGGCGGAATCGCCGCCTACAAAGCAGCGGAACTGGTGCGCTCCCTGCAACGGCAGGCCCTTGAAGTCCATGTGGTCATGACCGAGGCGGCCAGCAAGTTCGTGCGGCCGCTCACCTTTGCCGCCCTCACCGGCCACAAGGTCATCACCAGCCTGTGGGACGACACGGGGAGCGGCGACACCGGGTACGATGCCACGGACGGACAGAGTGGCATCGAGCACATTGCCGAGGCGCAGTGGGCCGATGCGCTGGTGGTGGCTCCGGCTACAGCCAATATCCTGGCCAAGTTTGCCCACGGTATCGCCGACGATTTTCTCTCCACCCTGTATCTGGCCACCCAGGCGCCGGTGCTGGTGGCTCCGGCCATGAACGTGAACATGTGGGACCATCCGGCCACCCAGGCCAACCTGGAAATCCTGCGCCAGCGCGGGGTGCGGGTCATCGAGCCGGGCACAGGCGCACTGGCCTGCGGCACGGTGGGCACGGGGCGGATGGCCGAGCCCGAGACTATTGCCAAGGCAGTTCTCAATGCCCTGGGCCGCCGCCACGACCTGGCCGGCGAAGTGCTGATGGTGACCGCCGGAGGCACGCGCGAGGCCCTGGACCCGGTGCGCTTTCTGGGCAACCGCTCCAGCGGCAAGATGGGCTATGCCCTGGCTGAAGCCGCGCAGAGCCGCGGCGCCAAGGTCATTCTGGTGAGCGGACCGTCGGCCCTGCATCCGCCCGCCAACTGCGAACTGATCAAGGTCACCACCGCCGAGGAGATGCGCCTGGCCGTTTTGGAGCGCATGGCCGAGAGTACCCTGATTGTGAAAGCCGCCGCGGTGGCCGACTACCGGCCGCTGCTGGTGTCTGAACAGAAGCTGAAGCGCAGCGGGCCGCTGACCCTGGAACTGGCCCCGACGGAGGACATTCTGGCCGAAGTGGTGCGCCGCCGCCGCCCTGGGCAACTGATTGTGGGTTTTGCCGCGGAGACCGAGAACCGCATGGAAAACGGCCGCGCCAAACTGCTGCGCAAAGGCGCCGACGCCATTGTGGTCAACGATGTTTCCGGCGAGGGCGTGGGCTTTGACGTGGACAACAACGCGGCCACCTTCCTCACGCTGACCACCTCCATCGAAATGCCGGTGATGCCCAAGCGCGAACTGGCCGACCGCATCCTGGACGAGATTCTCACCCTGCGCCGGCCACAGTCGCTGGTGGTGGAACTGGGCGATCACGTGGATCTGAAATCGCGACAGGATCGGGTTCTGAATGAGGCCGTTCCACCCGCCGCCCGCCGGCAACTGATCGTGGAGTAAGAGACCTTGGCACGACAAATAGACTCCACCACCCGCGACGCTCTGCTGGCGCGCATCCGTTTCTACCGCGATCTGGGGCTGACGGAGTTTTACCGCCGCCCGGTCAGCGAGGAACTGCTGGCCCAGCTGGCTGCCGAGCCGGAAGCCCCGCCGTCTGTTCTCAAACAGAATCTGGGTGCCCCTGGTCTCGCTTCTGAGACCAGGGAGACCAACTCCGAGCCGGACGAGTCACAATCACTCCGTTCCCCCTCCCTTCCGCTTGTTTCCGCGGAGAGGGTGGAAAGCTACGAACCTCAACCGCCGTCCGACTATCAACCCGTCTACCCCCAGGAGGATCAGCCGATTCCGCCCCGCAAGCCTATCCAAGCCGCCCCGCAAATTGGCGCCGAAGTTCCGCCCGCCGGGCGCGCCGCCGCCCTCGAACTCATTCGCGAGGATATCGGCGACTGCACCCGCTGCGCGCTCCACACTGGCCGCCACAAGCTGGTCTTCGGCGATGGCGATGCCGCCGCCCGCCTGCTGTTTGTGGGCGAGGGGCCGGGCGCCGACGAGGATGCGCAGGGGATTCCTTTCGTCGGCAAGGCCGGCCAACTGCTCAATAACATGATCAACGCCATGGGGCTGAAGCGGGACGAAGTCTACATTGCCAACGTGGTCAAGTGCCGCCCGCCCGCCAACCGCACGCCGGAGCCGGAAGAGGCCAACACCTGTTCGCCGTTTCTCTTCCGCCAGATCGACGTGGTGCGGCCCGAGGTGATTGTGGCCCTGGGAGCCACCGCGGCCACCTATCTGCTGGGCGTGCGCCAGCCCCTGGCCGGGCTGCGCGGGCGGGTACATTCCTTCCGCGGCAGCAAACTAATCATTACCTACCATCCGGCCTATCTGCTGCGCGACCCGCGCCAGAAGAAGGAGGCCTGGGCCGACTTGCAAATCGCCATGCGGGAGCTGGGGCTGAAACCGCCGTCGAGAGGCTGAACCAATCGGCCGCAGACCCTTTTTTCAATCTTCTGACCCACAATCGCTCTGCGCCCCGTTTTTTCCGCCTTTTTATGCGGAAAGGGCGGGAAACCGCCGAGCAGCTGGGTACGTTCTTTCCCATCCTTCGCAAAATGCGCGAAGGATGGGGCACCTTGCATTGTGCCTGAGATAGAAAGCGCAAGAACTAAGGATAGGCCTCCCGGCAATTCCTCGAACCGCATGGGAGTCCTCTCACGGCCAGCGAACTTCGCTATTGTAAAATTGGTTACTTGCACGAATTCCGTGCGCCTCACGGGGGCCGATACTTGCCTGCAAGCCCGACTGTTACAGGGAATACCGAGCATACGAAACCAGAGAACCGCGCATTTTTCCCGGCGCTCGATGGCTTGCGCGCCGTTGCCTTCATGATGGTGTTTCTGCAGCACTACCTCCATTTGCCCTGGGGCTGGAGCGGAGTGGATCTTTTCTTCGTTCTTTCAGGTTTTCTTATTACCGGCATCCTGTTCGACACGCGCAACGACACGCATCGCATCAGAAACTTCTATATCCGCCGCACTCTGCGCATTTTTCCGCTGTATTACGGCATCATGCTCGCGCTGCTGCTGTCTACTCCCCTGTTCCACTGGCAGTGGTCCTGGGGCTGGATGGCATGGCCTGCCTACATGGGCAACTTCGCCCGGTTCGTCCATTCCTACCCGGTTATATCGCCTCTACAGCGGCTGGCCGACTTTCAACCGGCGGGGAATCTGGGGCGATTTCACTTTTCGCTCTACCTCGGGCATTTCTGGTCGCTGTGCGTGGAAGAGCAGTTTTATCTCATCTGGCCGTGGCTGGTTTTCGCCATTCGGGACCGCCGCAAACTCATGTGGGTCTGCGCCTCGACTCTGCCGGCTTGCCTGGCGATGCGCCTGATGGGACAACACTTGTTTCCGGATTGGATGCTGGACGGCGAGATTCTTTATCGCGCCACCCCCTTCCGCCTGGACGCGCTGCTCCTGGGCGGTCTGCTCGCATTGTGGCTCCGGGGCCCGCACGCAAAGGCCTTGCTTCGTTTTGCCCGCATTGCTTTTCCGATTGCGCTTGCCGTGACGCTCGCATGGTCCCTGGTTATCACGCAGGGACGCCTCTTCCTGTATCCCTACCCCTATCCCGACTGGAAGTTCACATGGGGACTCAGCGCGATTGATTTGCTGGGTGCGCTGGCCATCCTGGTGGCCATGCAGCCCGCGACCCTGGTCCACAAGGTGTTGAGCCTGCGCCCCTTGCGTTGGCTGGGGCGCATCAGCTACGGCGCTTATGTGCTGCACGATATTCCCCATCCGATCTATGCCTGGATCGCCGCCCGTTATGCGCCGGCTTACTACGTCCTTGTGGTGGCAGCCCTCGCTCTCTTTTTCACCATTCTTGCCTCGTGGTTGAGCTTCCGCTTCTTTGAGAGTCCGTTCCTGGAGCTGAAGGAACGCTGGACGGTTCGGGAGACAGCTTAGTTCTTTGGGCGCAGGCGCCCGCGGGAAAGCTGCGTGCGTCCCCCCCCTTCGCAAAATGCGCGAAGGATGGGGACCCAGTCTTGTGGTTGGGATAGAAGAAAGCAAGAGCAACCGCAGGCCCTTCGACTCGCCCCCGCTAGTGGTATCCGCCTCACAGATGGTCGTTTATGTTTTGAAAGGGCACGACTTCAGTCGTGCCGTAAACGGCCTAAAATGAGCCGGGCTTTAGCCCGTGAGGGAAGCCACTTCCACGAATTCAACCCACTCGCGGGCGTCCGTAAATGGCCCTATTTCCGGCGGCCGCCACTTGGCTCCGGGTCGCCCAGGATGATAGCCGGGTGGTGGTTCCATGCTCTTGGGGCGGACCAATAATTCCGCTGATTTCGCTAACTTCGCTGAGACCGCCAACTCCGCTCAAACCGCTAACTCCGCGCTACTTCCACTCCCGCCAGAGGGCCACGCCGCCCAGCAGGCCGGTTTCATTGGGGACGATGCGGACGTTGGGGCCGGGCTCGAAGTCGATCTTCTTGGTGTTGCCGCCGCCGATGTAGAGATGGTCCCAGTTGAAGGTGGCCAAGGTCTGGGCGATGGCGGCCTGGAGCAGCTTGTTCCAGGTCTTCTTGCCGTACTTATCCAGGCCGCGGCGGCCCAGGTAGTCCTCGTAGGTGAGGCCCTTCTTGCGCCAGGGATGGTGGGCCAGTTCCAGGCCGGGGCAGAGGCGGCCGTCGGTGAAGAGGGCCGAGCCCAAGCCGGTGCCCAGGGTCAGCGTCAGCTCCACGCCATCGCCCTGGACGGCTCCGTAGCCCTGTACGGCGGCGTCGTTGGCCACGCGGACGGGCTTCTTCCAGCGCATTTCCAGTTCGTCCTGGAGGGGAAAGCCCGCCCAGGAGGGATGCAGATTGAAGGCGCCGAGGGTGGTGCCGCGCTTGATGACGCCGGGAAAGCCGATGGAGACGCGGTCGAAGTTGGGCAGCAGCAGGCGCAGTTCGTCCAGACCGGCCAGTACCACATCCGGAGTGGGCACGGAGGGCGTGACCACGCGCTGGCGCTCGCTGACCGGCTTGCCGGTGAGATCCAGCAGCATGGCTTTCAGGCCTGAGCCGCCAATGTCGATGGACAGGGTGATGGGCGAAACGGCGATGGGCGAGGCGCTCGGCGAAGCGGCGGAGGGGGCAGCGGCGGTCTTGGCGGTTTTGGGAGTCATCAGCAATGAATTGTACTGCGCGGGGCATGGATTGTGCCGGGAGGATAAGGCGATATTTGCCGGGCCGCGCGCCGCCGCGCCTCATCCCCTAAACTGATGGTTGGTTCCCATGCCCTCCTATTGTGAAGTCGCGTTGCCCGTGCCGCTGGACCGCACCTTTACCTATGCGGTGCGGGAGGGGCAGCGTCCGCTGCGGGGGGCGCGGGTGATTGCTCCTTTTCGCAACGAGAAGCTGATCGGCGTAGTCACCGCGACCGGCGGCAAGGCTCCGGCGGATTTCGAGGTTCGCTTTCTGGAGGCGGTGCTGGACGAGGAACCGCTTTTGAGCGATCCTTTGCTGGCGCTGGCGGAGTGGATGGCGCAATACTACCTGGCCCCGCTGGGCGAGGTGCTGCGGGGCATGTTGCCGCTGATGGCTGAGGTGCGGCGCACCGTCTACTACCGCATTACCGACCTGGGGCGAGACGTGCTGGCGAATTGCGTGGATGGGGAGTCTGCTGAATCCCAGGTCTCAAAACTTAGACCTGGGGCACCCAATGAGGAGGTTACCTCAGAGGCTAAAGCCCGCGGTAATTTTGCAGCGTTTGATGCCTGGGCTAAAGCCCAGGCCTACCAGCCTGGATCTGACCTCGATGTGAGTGCCTCGGCAGCTTCTGAGGGCCAGGCCTACTCTGACGGACGGGCGCGTACTCCAGCGAGCCCGAACCGCAAGTCCAAGCGCCGCGGCAAGCTTTCGCCGGAAGAGCAGGATATGGAACGGCGGGTTCTGGAACGTCTAGCCGCGGGCGAAGCGGTGAAGGTGTCCACGCTGCGCACCGCGACGGCGGCCACGCTGCCGGTGCTGGCCGGGCTGTTGCGCAAGAAGTGGATTGCCCGCGAAACCGCCGCTGTGGAGCGCGATGCGCGGCGCATGGAGCGGTTTGCGGTGCTCATCCCTGAGACCCGCCTGCCCAAGCTTACCGAGAAGCAGCAGGCCATTCTGGCCGAACTGGCGGCCTGCGGCGGGGAGTTGTCCCTGGCCGAGCTGCGCAAAAAGGATCTGCCCACGTCCACGCTGCAAACCCTGGTGCGGCGCGAACTGGTGCGCATCGAGGAGCGGGCTGCGATCTTCCATCTGGGCGGCTTGCAGGCGGCCAACGGGCCCTTCCGGCTGAACGAACCGCAGATGGAGGCCCTGGCGTCGCTGGCGCCGGCGCTGGGGGGATTCCAGCCCTTTTTGTTGCACGGAGTAACGGGTTCCGGGAAGACGGCCGTCTACCTGGCCGCCATGCAGAGGGCGCTGGACCAGGGGCTTGCTTCGATTCTTCTGGTGCCGGAGATCGGTCTTACCCCGCAGACAGTGGGGCTGCTGGACGCGGCATTCGGGCAGAAGGTGGCGCTGCTGCACTCCGCGCTGACCCCGGAGGAGCGCAGCGAGCAGTGGCGGCGCATCCGCCGCGGCGATGCGCCCATCGTGGTGGGCACCCGCTCGGCCATCTTTGCGCCCGCGCCCAAACTGGGGCTGATCCTGGTGGACGAGGAACACGACCAGAGCTACAAGCAGGAGGAGACGCCGCGCTACAACGCGCGGGATGTGGCCGTGGTGCGGGCCAAGCTGGAGGGCGCGGTGGTGGTGCTGGGGTCGGCCACGCCGTCCCTGGAGAGCTGGCAGAATGCGGTGCAGGGCAAGTACAAGCTGATCGAGATGCAGGATCGGGTGATGGGCCGCCCGCTGCCGGAAGTGGAACTGGTGGACATGCGCCAGGAGTTTCAGGAAACCGGCCAGGAGCAGCTTTTTTCCCGTGCGCTGGTGGAGCAGACGCGCGAAGCCCTGGATCGCGGGGAGCAGGCGCTGATCCTGCTCAACCGGCGGGGCTACTCGTTTGCCGTGATCTGCCGGGCTTGCGGGGAGAAGCTGGAGTGCCAGAACTGCGCCATCTCGCTCACCCACCACAAGCCGCCGGCCGAGGATGCCGGCCAGGCCCGCGAAGGGCAGCGGCTGGAGTGCCACTATTGCGGCTACCGGCGGACGGTCCCGGCCAAGTGCCCCAAGTGCGCGAGCGAGCACCTCTACTACCTGGGGGCAGGTTCGGAACAGGGCGAGGAGCGGCTGGGGGAGATCTTTCCCGGCGCGCGCATCGGCCGCATGGATCGCGATACGGTGCGCGGCCGCTACGATCTGGAACGGCTGCTGGCTCGCCTGCACTCTGGCGAGATCAACCTGCTGGTGGGGACGCAGATGATCGCCAAGGGGCACGATATTCACGGGGTCACGCTGGTGGGCGTGGTGGGCTGCGACCACGCGCTCAGCATGCCCGACTTCCGCGCCGCCGAGCGGGTTTTCCAGCTAATGACCCAGGTTTCAGGGCGGGCCGGACGCGGCGAGCTGCCCGGCCGGGTGGTGGTGCAGACCTATTACCCCGATCACTACGCGATTTTGGCCGCCAAAACCCACGACTACGCCACGTTTGTGGAGCGGGAACTGAAATACCGCCGCTGGATGCACTATCCGCCCTTCGGGGTACTGGCCAACGTGCTGGTGCAGTCGCAAAAGTTGGAAGAAGCGCTGGCCTGGAGTTCGGAACTGGGCAGGTGGTTTCAAAAGGCGGCACCGGAGGGGGTGCGCGTGCTGGGCCCGTGCACGGCGCCCATTGCCCGCATCAAGGCCACCTACCGCTTCCACATGATTCTGAAGGCAGGATCGCGGCGGGCGCTGAATTCGGCGCTGCGCGGGATGCTGGCCCACGCGGATGCGGCCGGGGTTCCACGCCGCAACCTGGTGGTGGACGTGGATGCACTGCGGCTGATGTAGGAAGGGCGGAGCTGGCAAAGACAGCGGAGTAAGCGGTGTTAGCGCGAATGCAAGTGACCGGTAGCGCCTGCCCCGCCGTAGGCGGCTAGGGCGTGTTCTTGAACGGATTGGCGTGCAGAAAGTGCATCAGCGAGTTGTCGTAGAACGGGGTGGGGGTGAAGGTGAGCAGGAAGATCACCATCCCAAGAACGCCCAGAACCAGGCGTCCCCGGCTGAGGCCTGGTTTAACTGGAACGTTGGGGTGGCGCATGGCCGGAATCATCAGGAACAGGCCCCACAGCAGCCATCCCACCCAAAACACGGCCCCGGCCACAAACAGGATAAAAGGCAGCACGTTGGTGAAGATGCGGTGCACCCGCGGCGAAATGGCGTAGAGAACGTGGCCGCCGTCCAGTTGCCCGCCGGGGATGAGGTTCAGCGAGGTGATGAACAGCCCGATCCAGCCGGCCACCAGCACCGGGTGGGGGGTGATGTTGCCGAAAGAAGGGATCGAGGGATCCCACTGCACCAGCAGAGCGTGGAGCAGGCGGATGGTGAGCGGTTCCCCGCCAAAGCGCACAATGGCGGCGGGCGCGTCCGGGGGAGCGTCCACGCTGAGCGCAAAGCCCACGGCCACCGCCACCACGGAGGCGACATACCCCGCGACCGGGCCATAAGCGCCCACATCCATCAGGGCGTTGCGGCTGGGAATGCGGGAACGGATCTGGATGACGGCGCCGGCTGTGCCGCTGAGCGTGGGCGCGGGCAAAACCCAGGGCAGGGTGGCGCGGATCTTGTGCCAGCGGCAGGCAAAGTAGTGGCCGAACTCGTGGATCAGCAGGATGCCCAGCAGGGAGAAGGAAAAGGCCCAGCCGGTGAGGAAGAGATCGGGATGGTCGCCCAGCCAGCCCCATGGCCAAAGGTCGCTGTCGCGCACCACCGGTGGCATGCCCGCAAGAAAGTTCTGCATGAACCGGGCGCCGTTGGCGGTGGTGGTGACCGCGCTGACAGCCAGGAGCAGCAGAGGCATACCATACTGCCGGAAGGAAGAACGCACCGGACTCCTCTACAGAAACAGAAGGCAGAACTGCAGATGCCAGACCGATCCCCGCAGCAAAGGGCCCGGATCAGGTTTGGGAATTCAGGGTTCCCTGACCGCGCGAACGATCAACCCCAGGGGCCAATTCCCGGCCCCAAGGAGCGCGAGTGCAAGCCGCCCTGCTCAACCGGCGCCACGGCGCGTTGCCCAGGGATTCGCACTGGCCCGCTTGCAAAGTGTGGCCGATAGGCGCCTGGGCGGAACTGCCGCTCCTTCATTTGCCGGGGACTTCACCGTTGTCCAGCGTATGCAGTTCCTTGCCCGGCTTGAAGCGCACTGCCTTTCCCGGGGTTATGCTGACCTCGGTGCCGGTCCGTGGATTACGGCCGATCCCGGTCTTGCGGGCGCGTACGCTGAAGACGCCAAACCCGCGCAATTCGATGCGCTCTCCGGCGGTCAGGGCCTGTTTGAGGCCCTCGAAGACCGTATCCACCGCGGCTTCTGCCTTGGTGCGGGGCAGGCCCGTGCGCTCGATCACGTGATGGACGATGTCCTGTTTAATCAAAGGGGTAACCTCGCTGGCGCGACTGGAATGACTGTACTACGCCCTACCGAAATGATGCTACAGGTTTTATGACGATTGTGAAACAGGGTAAATGGCTCCCAGGGCGAAAGGCGGCACTTTTCCCTGGGCAGAATGCCTTTTTCCCCCCAGTCACAGCTTTTTGAGGACCGTGGGCCCAGAATCTTCAACAATCCGGTTGTCAAAGGGGAAGTCTTCCGGTAAATTAATCGATTAAGCAAAGCCAAATTCTCAGATATTCCATCTGGACCAGGCAGGATGGTTCGTTACGGGAGTCGCATGCCGATTCAAAGTGACCGTTGGATACGGGAACAGGCCCTCAGCCACCGGACGATCGAGCCTTTCCGCGAAAAGCAAGTGCCCGACGGCGTCAGCTCGCATGGGCTGTCGTTCTATGGGCACAACTTGCGGGTCTCCAGCGAATTGAAGATATTTACCAATGTAAACAGCGCTATGATCGATGCCAAAGCCTTCTGTGAGCGCTCCTTTGTCTCGGTGCAGGCGGACCTGGCGATTGTGCCTCCGAATTCGTTTGCATTGGCCCGCTCCGTGGAATATTTTCGTATCCCCAGGGATGTACTGACGATCTGCGTTGGAAAGTCGACCTACGCGCGTTACGGAATCACGTGTGAACGTAACGCCGTTCGAGCCGGAGTGGGAGGGATTTGTGACTCTTGAGATCTCCAATGCCACTTCCTTGCCGGCCAGGGTTTACGCCAACGAAGGGCTGTGCCAGATTCTGTTTTTCCGCTCCGATGAGGCCTGCGAGATCAGTTCCGCCGATCGCAAGGGTGAATACCAGAGCCATCAGGGGATCGTGCTTCCCAAGTTGTAGTCGGCTGGGGGCCGTCAACCCGGTTGGACTGGTTCGATCGGCGGTGCAGATCGTGCCATGAGGTGCTGCGGCTTGCGCCCCGCGCCTTGTGTGCGTCACAGCGCTCTTGCACGCATATTGGGGTGGCTGCATGTTCGCGAATCACAGTTCCCGCTCCACCAGAATCGGCTTGTTCACCAACGAACCCATCCGGGTCGAAGGTCTCACCACGATCTTTGAACGGAAGGCCCGGGATGTCGAATCCCTCTTGATTCCGGTCTCCGGATCCGCCGAGGAGTTGTTGGAAGACCCCGGCCTGAAGTACCTGGTGGTGGATCTCAACTCCTTGTGCTCCAGCCTCAAGACCCTCGAATTCATCCGCAACGTTCGCCCCGATATTCGCCTGATCGTGATTGGGCCCCAAGACGACCAAGTGGTGCTTGAATCCATCATTGCCGGCGCCAGGGCCTATCTGGATTCGTCGGCGGCGCCCGAGCTTGTGCGTCAAGCCATCGAGGTAGTTATCAGCGGTTCCATCTGGGCCCCGCGGCGGCTGCTCTGCAAGCTTATCGACCGTCTGCTTGCGGTCCCCGATTCCAGCGTCAGCAGTTCTTACCCCCGCCTTACCGGCCGTGAGCGGGAGGTGCTCGATCTAATACTCACAGCGCGTTCCAATCGTGAGATCGCGTGTGAGTTAGGTATCGAGGAGCGGACCGTCAAGGCGCACGTGGGCCGCCTCATGCGCAAGACCGGCGCCGACAATCGGATTGAGCTCTCAGTGCGCGCGCTGAACCATTCTCTGCTGCCTTTGGAGGGCGTTTTGCAGGGCCAGAGTCAGTAACTCTGGGTGGTTACCAAGTGTCATAATCCTTCCGTGCTCTTGTGTGAAACAAACGTTTTCCACAAACTCGTTTCCAGAAACAACGCAGATCTGGGGAAAGGAGTTCCCAGGCAGCATGTTTCTCGTGTTGCCTGGGAACTCCTCTTTTTTCGTGACTCGCTACGAAGACAGATCTGCGCGTCCGATTCGACCCTCCTTACCATTCATTCCTGCACCGCGGTTCTTGTCGCGGGTTCTCCGGGGCCGGCTCGCAAACCGGCTTGGCAGACAGACCGGAAGGCGGTCTCTCCGAAGCCTGGGGGAGCCGCGCCGTTGCCGACCCATGCTGTAGGCTGTTTTCAGGATGCCGCGAGGTTGCGGGCCGTGGGTGACGTCTGCCCCTTGAGACGCGCCTGGCCAATGTGCATGGCATCGGATTGTGTCTGTTTCCCTGAAACGCTCAACAATCCGCGCGGGTTACGGCGCGGGGAGAAAAGGATACCGATATGAAGAAGACGATTGCTTCCATCTGCCTCTGTTTCCTGGTCACCTGCACAGCCTATGCAAGTTCGACACGGGAAGATCTGCAGGCACGCATCGACGCCGCCAAGCTGGTTTTGAACGAGATCATGGGCGCCTCTGACAGCGGCATTCCCATGAATATCCTGGAGCAGGCTACCTGCGTGGGCGTGGTGCCTGGGTTGAAAAAGGGAGCCTTCATCTGGGGTGCGCAATATGGCCAGGGCGTGGTGACCTGCCGAACGGGGCACGGCTGGAGCGCCCCGGTTTTCTTCCGCATGGCGGGCGGGTCGTTTGGATTTCAAATCGGCGGCCAGTCCACCGACCTGGTGCTGGTGGCGGTGAATGATCGCGGCTTTCAGGACCTGCTGAAGAACAAGTTCAAGATTGGCGGCGATGCGGCTGCCTCGGCCGGCCCGGTGGGCCGCAACGGCCAGGCCGCCACCGACTGGAAGATGAACGCCGAGCTGCTGACCTACTCGCGCAGCAAGGGACTGTTTGCCGGAATCGACCTGGATGGCACCAGCGTGAGCCAGAACTCCGAGGACACCGAGCTTTACTTTGGCCAGGCGCACAGTTTCGAGTCCATCCTCAAGGGCAACGTGGATGTTCCCCCGGGGGCGGTACCGTTTGTGCGCACCGTTGCCCGCTACTTTGTCGAGGCAAAACGCCGCAGGTAAGCGCGCACACGAGGCGAGCTTCACAGAGGGGCAGTCCGGCAACGGGCTGCCCCTCCATGCAGGGCAATTGCATGAACAGCGTTCCTGTTCATCCTCAAGATTCGATCCGCCCCTCCGGGGCGGGTTCCTCTCCGCGTAACGCATTCCCAGGGCTTCGCCCTGGGCTATTCTCGCCGCCTCCCTACGGGAGCCGCGCCGAAGCAAGCTCGCTCACGAGCAATACTGAACCCGGTTCGGCAACAAAGAGCGTTTATGCAATTGCCCTGCCCTTCCGTTGTTTTGCGCGGTCGAATCGTCCCGGGAAGGCTAAACTGGTGTTTGCCTTCGACGATGCAGGAACGACTTGAATATGGTCTGGTGTTGGCCGTGGCGCGCAGCCTGGGCTGGATGCCGCGCGCCGTGGCGCGCCGCTTGGCGGACGCGCTCACCTGGGGCGTCTATCGCACCATGGGCCGGTTGCGCCGCGTGGGCTTGCGCAACCTGGAACTGGCGTTGCCCGAACTGAACGCAGCGGAGCGCGACCGCATTCTGCGCGGCGTCTTTCGCCATCTGGGCTGGCAACTGGTCGAGTTTTGCCGCATGACCCGCTATACCCCCGAAAACACCCGCAACTGGATTCGTACCGAGGGCCTGGAGCACTACCTGGCGGCGCAGGTGCGCGGCAAGGGGGTTCTGGTCCTGACCGGGCACCTGGGCGCCTGGGAACTCTCCAGCTTTTATCACTCCCTGATGGGCCATCCCATGGGCATGGTTATCCGCCGCCTGGATAACCGTCGCCTCGACGAGTTTGTGAACGGCATCCGCTGCTTTCACGGCAACCGGGTGCTGCACAAGGACGACTTCGCGCGCGGCCTGCTGACGGCCATGCGCGCCGGCCACACGGTGGGCATCCTCATGGACACCAACATGACCCCGCCGCAGGGCGCATTTGTGAAGTTCTTCGGCCTCGATGCCTGCACTGCGACCGGTCTGGCTCACGTGGCCCGCAAAACCGGGGCCGCGGTGCTGCCGGGGTTCATGCTGTGGGAGCCGGGCGAGCGCCGCTATGTGCTCCATTTCGGTCCTGAATTGGAGATCCCCCACACTGCCGATGTGGCCGCCGACATTCTGGCGGGCACCCAGTTGTGTGCCCAGGTCACTGAGAGCTGGATTCGGCGCTATCCTGACCAGTGGCTATGGATTCACCGCCGCTGGAAGACCCGGCCGGCGGGCGAGCCGGGGCTGTATTAGGCCTGTGGCCGCATGGCTTTGCATGCGGCAATGGAGCGCGGTGTTTCCCCATGCCTCAGAACCAGACTTGGGGGCGCCCGCTTCGTTCCATCCCACCCCGGCCGCAAAAACAAAGACGCGGTGTCCATAGGGCGCCCAGGTGGGTCACCCAGGATCTTGCATGATCCATCAGGATGTTCTGAACCACAGCCTTGGTTAGGGAGAGAAAGAATGACGCTGGGTGAATTGGTCAAGATGCTGGGCGGCACGCTGGCGCAAGGAAGTCATGAAACCATTCTTGCCGGGGTGAACACCTCTGCATTGGCGAACGGGCTGGACCTGGTATTTGCCGAGGATGCCGCCTCTGCGGCGGAAGCGCTGGCCGGGGACGCGGCAGCCGTGGTCCTCAAGTGCGGCTGCATTGAAGGCTATAGGCAGAATCCGACCATGGGAGTGGTGGAGGCCGACGAGCCGCGCTTGTGGTTTGCCCGTGCCGCGCAGTTGATCAAGCACCCTCTTCCGCCGGCGGGCGTGCATTCCAGCGCGGTGATTGGCGCGCTGGTGGAACTGGGCGAGGGCGTGACCATAGGCGCTGGCGCGGTGGTGGGAGAGTGCGCCAGCATCGGCGCGGGCAGCCGCATTGAGGCCGGGGCGGTGGTTGGCCCCTATGTGCACATCGGCGAGCACTGCCACATCTACCCGCGGGTGACCATCTACCGGGGAGCGAGCCTGGGCAGCCGGGTGGTGGTTCACGCCGGGGCGGTGCTGGGCGCGGACGGCTTTGGCTATGTGCGCGATCCGGCCAGCGGGGCCTACACCCAGTTTCCGCAGCAGGGCAGCCTGGTGATCGAGGACGACGTCGAGATCGGCGCCAACTCCACCATCGACCGCGGCGCGCTGGAGCGGACAATTATCCGGCGGGGAACCAAGATTGACAACCTGGTGCACATCGGCCACAACTGCGACATCGGGGAGAACGTGATTGTGGTGGCGCTGACCGGCATCTCCGGCTCCAGTTCGGTGGGCAAGGGCGCGGTCATCGCCGGACAGGTGGGCATCGGCGACCATGTACACATCGGCCCCGGCGTGATTCTGGGGGGGCAGGCCGGTGTCTTCAGCGGCAAGACGCTCACGAACGAGGGGCTAAGGCCCGGCACCGTTCTGTTCGGCACTCCGGCGCGGCCGCTGAAGCAGGTGCTGCGCGAACTGGCGGTTCTGGGCAGGCTGGCAAAAAAGGGAACAGGGAACAGGGAATAGGGAACAGGGAATAGGTACAGGCCGATGGCAATTATCGTCGTGGGCGGAAGCGGCCGGGGCGCAGGCAAGACCGCTCTGGTCTGCGAGTTGCTTGCCATGCTGCCTGAGTTCCGCTGGATGGCGGTCAAGATCACCAGCCACAGCCACGGGCAGGTTGAACCGGTTTGGGAAGAAATAGCGGCGGGGCAGGGAACGGATACTGCGCGCTACCTGGCCGCTGGAGCGGAACGGGCCTTTTTGGTGACGGCGCGGGCGGAGGAACTCGATGTCTTTCGGGGCTTCTGCGATTCAGGCCTGATGCCGGACCACCCTGGCCGCAAGAACAAGAACGCGGCGAGGGTGGGGCACCCGGCTGCTTCCGCGGTCCGTGAAAATGCTCTGGAGCAGGCCATGTATCGGTTGCTTCAGGGACAGCCCCAGCCTCATCTGATCTTCGAGTCGAACAGCATTCTGCGGTATTTGCGCCCTGATCTGTGCCTGGCTGTCGAGGGCGGCTCAGGGACGGAGCGCAAGGCTTCGTTTGCCCTGGCGATTGAACATGCGGATGCGTTGCTGCTTCATGCAGAGGCGGACCGGGCGCTCCTGGCAGGCGCGGGGCAGAAGCCGGTTTTCAGATTTGCGGGCGGGGAGTCTGGGTCGCCGGAGTTGCTGGCCTGGGTGCGCTCGCGGCTGCTGGCGGCGCCGCATTCCTGAGCAGGATGGCCAGCCCGCGGGGATCGTCCATGCGGCTGTCGACCAGGAGTTGATAGGCCATGTTCAGGAACTCCGGGTGATGCTCGAAGTGTTTGCTGGCGGACTGCACGGTATGAATCACGTGTTCGGTTGAAAACGCCTGGCCATGAAAGCCGGCCACGCCGATCAGCAATCCCTTGATGAGCGCGAACTGGGCGGTAAGCACCGCAAACTCGCGGGTCATCGAGGGCCGTGCAGATTTCTTCATTCCCTCTTTCCCAAAGGGGAATTGGCAGCGGTAAATGGTGTTGATCAGGTAGTTTTCCAGAATGAATGGGTGGCGCTCGAAGAACGGGGCGAAGGCGCGATCGTGCTCCAGGGTGTAGCGCGCGGCCAGCGACTCCAGGGTGACGCCGGGGCCGTTGCCAATGCCGGTGGTGAAAGCATGAATGCACTCGACGAAGCGCGGCCGAACGTTGGCCAGATGCAGCATCATCCCCGCCAGGCGCAGCATCACGTCAAGCTGGGCCTTGGCGTCGAAGGGCAGGTCTTCCATCGCCGCGCTCAGGGATTCTGAAGCAACCGCAGCTTGAAAGCCACGCAGATACGCCGCAACCCCTGGTTGCGGATCACCCTGGGCCATTGCATCCAATTCGCGGCAAAACACGCCCAGCAGAAACATTCTCTGCCATAGCGGGTAAGCGCGATTCCTGACCAACGCCAGCGCGGTCTGCCGGATTGGCCAAAAATAAGGGGGCAGCCAGGGCTGGCCTTGGTGCGCAGCGGCCTCCTCGACCGGGACGGCGAGCGGCTCCGCCGACTCCAATAACTGCGGCGTGAGCAGCACAAGGCGCGCGGCCTCGGGGCAGGAAAGCGCCAAGGCCGCTTCCTCGACGCCGCCGACGGAATGAAGAATGCGCGGATAGATGGCGCAGGCAGAGGGAAGAAACGCCTCGCCGCACTCTGCCTGGATGCGGCACAGGCGGTCTGCGGTAAACAGGGGGCACTGGTTGGATTCGGTCATGCGGAGCTTGGCGAAGCCGGCCGGTTCGGCGGAAGCCGCACCCTGGGGCGTCACCAGAATGCTGGCGTCGATAAGCGTGCGCAAAGGGCCCGCAGGGAGGCTTTGGAACCTCTCATAGGATGCCCGGTCGATGGGCACATTCCAGCCCCGGCAGCAGGTGTCTTCGCAGGCCGGTCCGGTGCAGCGGAAGCCTTCGGCGTAATTTGGGTGGAACAGCTTGGTTTGGGACAACCGGCGCTCCTGGCAGCGGGCCGGCGCGTACCGCTGCCGTCGGTAGGATACATCCAGGAGCGGCAAGCTTTTCAGTATGTATGCATTGAGGGGATTGCGCGGTGGGCTGTCCATGCGGGGTTGGGCCGTCCCACACTGGCCGCAAAGACAAAAACGCGGCGAGGGTGGGCACCCCGGCTGCGTTTGAGTCTGCCCCCTTGCCTTAAAACGGCTTTTCCGTCAGGAAGGGCTCCGCCTTGAGGGAGCCGTCGCGCTGCTTGACCAGCATCTGCACCTTGCCCTCGGCGGCGTCCAGCTCCTGCTTGCAGGCGGCGGAGAGACCGACGCCCTCCTCGAACAACTTGAGCGACTGTTCCAGGGCCAGGTCGCCCTTTTCCAGTTGATCGACGATGGTCTCCAGCTTCTTCAGCGATTCTTCAAACGACGGCATCCGATTTACTCCGTGGCACGGTCTTTGGGCTTGGGCAGCACGCTGGAGATGACCTCGGCGGCTGCAATGTAACGGCCGAAGGGGGCGCTGACCTGCACGCCCTGGACGAAGGGGCGCACCGCTTCGAGCATCTCCTGGGCGATCAGGATGCCTTCTTTGCGGGCGGCTTCGGGGGTGTCGGCCTGGGCCATGCGCAGCATGATTTCCTCGGGCATGGAGACGCGCAGGTCGTTCTTCATGAACTCCGCGTTGCGCAGGCTGGTGAGCGGCCAGATGCCGGCGATGATGGGAATGTGGAATTCCTTGATGCGTTCAAGAAAGCTCTCCAGCAGGCGCAAGTCGAAGACCGGCTGGGTGATGGCGTACTCCGCGCCGGCCTCAACTTTGTAGGCAAAGCGGCGCAGTTCGTTCTCAATGTCGGGCACCCCGGGGTTGGCGGCGATTCCGATGGTGAAGTTGGTGCTGGCGCCGATGGCGTTGGCGCCGACGTCGAGACCGTGATTGAGGCGGCGCACGATGTTGACCAGACCGATGGAGTCCACGTCAAACACTGCGGTGGCATCGGGATAGTTGCCCAGCTTGGGCGGGTCCCCGGTCAGGCAGAGGATATTGTGCAGCCCGATCGACGACGCCCCCAGCAGGTCCGATTGAATGGACAGAATATTGCGATCGCGGCAGGTGTAATGCAGGATGGTCTCTATCGAGGTGTGCTGCTGAATCTGGATGCAGAGGCTCTGCGCGCTCATGCGGGCCGAGGCGCGCGGCGAGTCGGGCACGTTGATGGCGTGCACCCCCAACTGGGAGAGCAGTTGCGCGCCCTCGATCTCCTGCACACAGTTGATGCCGCGGGGCGGAATGATCTCCACCAGGGTGATAAAGCTGCCTTCTTCTATCAGTGCGCCGATGCGGGAGCGCGCGCCCAGCGGGGCCGGTGGGGTCTCGGCGTTGAACGTGGGAGCCGTGCCGGGGACCGTGGCGCGGGCCTGGGCATCGATGGCGCGCATGGCCGAGCGCATGGCGCGGATATGGTTGGGGGTGGTGCCGCAGCAGCCGCCCACAAACTGCACCCCGGCGGCAATGGCCTTGCGGGCAAAGCTGGCCATGTACTCGGGAGAGCAGAGGTAGATGTTGCGCCCCTCGACAGCCCGCGGCATGCCGGCGTTGGGCATGGCGGCCAGGGGCAGCGTGGTGGCGGAGCGCATGGCCTCGATGGCGGTGAGCACGGTGGCCGGGCCGGTGGAGCAGTTGACGCCGATGGCACCGGCGCCCCACTCGGTGAGCAGAGCCGCGGCCTGCTCGGCGGAGGCGCCGTCCAGGCAATTGCCCTCGTCGTCGACCGTCACCATAATCAGTACGGGCAGGTCGGGCGCAACCTCGCGGGCCGCCGCCAGGGCTTCCCGAGCCTCGTTGAGAGCGGGCATGGTTTCGATGATCAGCAGGTCCACGCCGGCCACGACCAGGGCGCCGATCTGTTCGGCAAAGGCGGCGCGGGCTTCGTCCAACCCGGTTTTGCCCAAGGGCTCGAGACGAACGCCCAGCGGACCCACGGCTCCGGCCACCCAGGCCTCGCCGGCCTGCTTTTCTTTCAGATGATCGACCGCCTGGCGGGCCAGACGCACGCCGGCGGCATTGATTTCAGCCACTTTCGCGGCCAGGCCGTGGCGCCCCAGCCGGAAACGGTTGGCGCCAAAGGTGTTGCTCTCCAGAATTTCGGCGCCGGCCTGCAGGTACTCTTCATGCACAGCCAGAATGAGCCCTGGGTCGGAGAGGTTCAGCTCGTCGTAACAGCGGTTGATGAAGATGCCGCGGGCGTAGAGCACGGTGCCCATGGCGCCATCGGCGAGCACGGGACGGCTGGCGAAGATGTCGGCGAACTGGGTCATTCTTCTGCCATGCTAAGCCACCCGGCCTTGCCGCGCCAAAGCATTTCCGCTTCTGGCGGTAGCCCTGGCCGCCGTGCGGCGATGGAGATTTTGCCGGGGCCGGGGTCCGCAGCGCACGGTCATCGCCGCCAGAGTCAGAGCAATCGCCACCGTCCCTTTGCGCGCTGGCCGGCGCCGGAAGGGAAAAGCCACGGGCCGCCGGGCTGCTTTGTTATACTTCGGGAGTCATAAGCTGCGCAGAAACCGGTTCCGGGCCAGGGATATTTAACGATTTTCTGACCACCGGCAATCGCCGTCAATTCGTTCACGCTGCGGCCGCGGCCGCGGGCATAATCCGCGGTACGCTCCGCGCTTTCCGTCGAGGTAAGGGATTTTGAAGAACAGAAGTCTTTGGATGAGCGCCGCAGCCTCCCTGGTTGCTGCAGTTGCGCTGGCAGGTTGTGGCACTACCACCTATTTTGCGGGACGCAATCTGCCCCCCAGCGGCCTGACCAACCGCGTCATGATCGCGGTTCAGAACCCCAGCGCATTTGCCAAGGGCGCACTCGTGTTCGTGGATGCCTATTACGACCAGCGCTCCAGCTACGACAACAAGGTTGCCGGGTTCAGCATCGCGGGATATTCCGGAGCGCTGCCCAGCACCATCCAGAACATGCCCGAGGAACAGACGGGCGCGGTGTACGGCTCGGGCGACGGCGGCCTGACGCTGATCAACTATGGCAAAGAGAGCACCAGCGGCAGCCAGTCGGGGTTGAACGGGCTCTCCGCCAGCGTCTTTATCACGCGCAATCAGGACTATACCTTTGCCGCCAGCCAGTCGGCGCATGTGCTCACGGTCCTGGACAAGATTGCCGGTGGCAGCTATCCCCTCAGCCTGCCGGGGGTGTACCGCGTCAGCGTCAACTCCGGCGGCTCTTCGGCGCTGGCTTTTGTGCAGAACTCCGATTATGTCTACTATCCCCGCAAGCTGAGCGCGGCGCAGACCATTGCCTACTCCGGCGGCTCTGCCAACTGGCCCAAGGCGGCGGTAGACTGCGAACCGCAGAGCGCGCCGGGCTGGTGCCTCTTCCAGGCGCAAAGCCCCGACCATGTGGATGCCACCGGCAATGCCTATGGCGCGCCGCTGACTTTTGACCGGCCGGTCAAGGCCATATTCTCCGCCGATGGTGGAACCGCCTACGTGCTTAATTGCGGTCCGGAGTGCGGCGGGACCAAGGCTTCGGTATCGCAGATGCCCGTGGCCCCCATGATCTTTCTTGCCGGCCAGCAGTCAGGGTCGCTGCCCACCCAAAGCGCTCTGAACAACGCCAGCATCGCCACCCCCGGCGGCGCCAGCAATGCGCTGCTTGACACGTCCACGCTCTACGTCGTGGGCCAGCAGTTGAGCCCCGACGGCCTGTTTGCCGGAAACATGACGGTGGTGAACCTCACCACCAACACGGCTTCCAGCCCCACGGCCATCAGCGATGGCGCTCCCGGAGCCGTCAGCCGCATGTTGCTGGCCGACGACAACACGCTGTGGATCGGCATGACCAAGTGCAACAACGGCGAACGGGCGGCTCATGGCCAGCCCTACGGCTGCCTCACCATGGTGAATACCACCAACAACACGGTCACCATGCTGGAGCCGTATATCGGCGACCTCACCGGCATTGCCGCAGTGACCGGCCTGCACAAGATTTACGTCGCACAAGGCGGGCAGGTGTATATCTACCGCACCACAGACGGCTCGGCGATCGACAACCAGTATGTGACGGTAACCGGCACTGCCTACGATGTGGCCTACATGGACGCAACGACCGACGGCAACAACACCGTCTACTAGCCCCATGGCCGCCGCGTCTGTGTCTCCCATCCCGGCGGCCGATGTGCTGGCCATCGCCGCGCATCGCGACGATGTCGAACAGACCTGTGGCGGAACCCTTCTCCGCATGGCGGCGCGCGGCTTGCGCACCGCCATCCTGGACCTTACGCAAGGCGAAGCCGGAACCCGCGGCAGCGCCGAAGATCGCGCCCAGGAAGCAGCGGAAGCGGCGCGCATCCTGGGCGTTGGCTGGCGCCAGGCGCTCGACCTGCCCGACGGCGCTGTCCAGAACACCCTCGAAAACCGCATCAAGATTGCGAGCGTGCTGCGCCGGTTGCGCCCGCGCGTGGTTATTCTGCCCTATTGGCAGGCCCGTCACCCGGATCACGCCACGGTGGCTACCCTGGGCTATGAGGCCTGCTTTCTCTCCGGCCTGGCCAAGGCGCCTGTGGCACCTGCGGTGGGGCCAACTGCGCCTGCGGCGCCACCTGCGGTGGGGACCGCGGAGGAACCAGTTCCGCACCGGCCCTTCAAGATCGTCTACGCCAGTCTCTACGCGGATGTGCGTCCCAGTTTCATCGTGGACATCACGCCCTTCATCGAGCAGCGCCACCAGGCGCTGATGGCCTACCGCTCGCAATATGCCAACCAGGCTGCCGGGGGCGGACTCTTTGTGCCGGAAGAAGAGATTCGCGAGCGCACCTTTGCCGAGGCGCGCCACTACGGCCTGCTGGCCGGCGTGCGCTACGGCGAGCCCTTTGTGCAGAAGGAAGTGGGCCTGGTGGACGATCTGACGCTCATCCCCGTGCAATCGATTTGAGATTCAGGGATGACTGTCCTACGAAAGTCGGATAGCTGCGCCCAAAGAAGTTGCTATGATTCGCAATGACTCTTTACAGGAGGATTTATGCGTTTCTATGCATCTTACCCTGTGCTGGCCACGGGGTTGTTGTTATCAGCTCTGACTCTTTCTGCGCAGACGGCGGCTTCCTTCAATAATGTAGCCGCTCCAGTCATCGAGGGCATTCCCGGTCCATTGACGTGGCAGAACCCGCCTGCGCAGTGGAAGATCGAGGACGGGAAGACGCTGACGATAACAGGGGCCAAGGAGACCGACTGGTTTGTCTCTCCCATGGATGGCGCGCGGCGGGACAACACGCCCCGCCTGCTCTTCAAACCGGCCGAAGATTTCATGTTGAGCGCGAAGGTGACGGTGGGGTTCCATTCGCAATGGGACTCCGGCGTCCTGGTGTTGTATGTCAATAACTCGGTGTGGGCCAAGCTGTGTTTCGAGATGACCATCGAGAAGCATCCGGCGATTGTCTCGGTGGTGACCAGGGATCGCTCCGACGATAACAATTCCATCGCCATCAAGGGTCCATCGGTCTATCTGAAGGTGGCCAAGGCCGGGCAGGCAATCTTCTTCTATGCGTCGGAGGACGGACAGAACTGGTCGATCATCCGCGCCTTCAGCCTGGGAGACGCGCCGGATTTGCGCATCGGCTTTTCATCGCAGTCGCCCGCCGGTAATGGCTGCACAACGGTGTTCTCTCACATTGAATACCTGCCCAGGAAGGTGGATCTCTGGTCGGGGAAATAGCAGGCGGCGCAATTGAGTTCTTGCCTTTCCAGGTCCCAACAGCGGGACCTGGGGCATCCAAGACCGATGCAGATACAAGCGGCCAAAGTCCGGGCCTGCGGGGGGCGCCACCCGAATGGCCACGGGCTCTCGCATTATAAGTTCTCATTATGCAAGGCAAAGAATAAATAACTTTGCGTTATGTTCCTGGTGCGGCCAGACTGGGAGGGGAGGTCCCTTTTGACGCAGACCTGGGATACGCGGGCGTATGAGGAGAACGGCGCATTTGTGCATGGCCTGGCTGGCGGCGTGATCGAGTGGCTGGCAGCGCAGCCGGGCGAGCGCATCCTAGACCTGGGCTGCGGCGACGGGCAACTGACCCAGCGCATCGCCGCCAGTGGGGCCGCCGTGGTGGGCGTGGATGCTTCTCCGGAGATGCTTGCCGCGGCGCGCGCACGGGGAATCGAGGCCCATGAAGGCAGCGCCGAGCGGTTGCCGTTCGCGGACCGGTCGTTCGACGCGGTCTTCTCCAATGCGGCTCTGCACTGGGTGCGCGGCCAGGACGCCATGATGGTCGAGGTGGGGCGGGTGCTCAAGCCCGGCGGCCGTTTTGTGGCGGAGATGGGCGGCCATGGCAACATTGCGGCCATCCGCGTAGCGCTGATGGCGGTGCTGGCGCGGCACGGCTACGGCGATCGCGAAGACGGCGTCAATTACTATCCAACCCCGGAGAGCTATACGCGGCGTTTGCAGCGGCACGGGTTCCAGGTGCGGCAAATGGCGCTGATCCCGCGGCCTACGCCGCTGCCGGAGAGTGGCATGACCGGGTGGCTCCGGACGTTTCGGCGCGGCGTGCTCGACGGCCTGCCGGAAGCGCTGCGGGAGACGGTTGTCGAGGAGACGGCGGCGCTGCTGGCGCCTGCGCTCCGCGACGAGGAAGGGCACTGGACCGGGGACTATGTGCGGCTGCGGTTTATCGCCACCGACTGACCGGGTTTAACGGCCGAAGAGCATCTTCCCGCCGACCACGATGAGGGTGACGGCAAAGACGCGGCGCAGCCAGAGATCGGGGATCCATTGGGCGCCGGCCGCGCCGAAGTAGCCGCCGATGAAGAACCCCGCCGCCAGCAGCATGGCCACGCGCAGGTCGGCATTGCCCTTGCGGTAGTACTCCCAGAAGGCCAGGATGCCCACCGGGGCCAGCAGAGCTCCCAGGGAGGTGCCCTGGGCCTTGTGCTGGTCCATGCCCAGGAGCCAGATCAGGGCGGGGACAAAGAGGATGCCGCCGCCAATGCCCACCACTCCGGAAAGCATTCCCACCAACAGCCCTACCAGCAGCAACAACCAGGTCATTTCAGTCTCCCAGGGCGCGGGGAATTAACGGCATCCCTGCCCGCGCTTTCAGCGTAGAGCATTTTCGCCGTTTCTGTAATGCGGCTTGAATCTGTCCCGCCCTGGCCACAAAAACCAGGGCGCGGTGCCCTGAGGGCGTCCAGTCCGGGCACCCCGGGACTGCGGGACACCCAGGGGCAAGTTGCCTGCCGCCCGGCCAAATTTACACAACGTTTGCAATCTGTTTGCCTGACTGCATTACTCTGTTAATGGTTCCGTGCGGCCATCTCAATTGAAATCCAACGGCCGCAGGGCGAGGGCTGACCGGTTGAGCCAAACCGTATTTGTACTGGAAGACGACACCGATATCGCGCGGCTGGTGCAGCATCACCTGGAAGCTGCAGGGTTTGCGGCCCGCCTGTTCCATACCCCCACCAACCTGATTCCCGATGCCGAGCGCCAGGCGCCGGCCCTGTTTCTGCTGGACATCATGGTTCCAGGCGGAGATGGCCTGGACGTGTGCCGCAGGTTGCGCAGTCACCCCGCGCTCTCCACCATTCCCATCATCTTTTTGACCGCGCGCGCCGGCGAAAACGACCGCGTGCTAGGCCTGGAGCTGGGTGCGGACGACTACATCACCAAGCCGTTCGCCACGCGCGAACTGGTGGCCCGCGTCAAGGCCGTGCTGCGCCGGTTCGAGCGGCCCACCACGCCCTCGGTCATCAGTTTTGAAGAGGTGATTATCGACGCCAACGCCATGCAGTTGATGGTGCGCGGTGAACTGACGACGACCACAGCCACCGAGTTCCGGCTGCTCGATTACCTGGCGCGCCACCCCGGCCGGGTCTTCAGCCGCGACCACCTGCTGGATGCCGTGTGGGGCGATGCGCGTTTTGTCACCCCGCGTTCGGTGGATGTGTATGTGCGCCGCATCCGCGAGAAGATCGAGATTGATCCGGAGAACCCGCGCTATCTGAAAACTGTGCGCGGCGCCGGCTATCGCTTCGAACTTCCCAAGGGCGAGTAGGAGAACCGGGCAAGAGTTCGGTCCCAGAACATTCGTGCAATTCCTGGAATGCGGGCATCGTGCCATACCTCCCTGGCCGCAGTGAGTCAAAAGGCAGATCCTTCGACTCCGCTGCGCTTCGCTCAGGATGGCAGCGGCGAGGGTGGGCCACCCAGGCTTCTACGGCACGGCGGAAGCCGAGCCCTTTCAAAGCCGCAAACTTTTTTGCGAGCAATGTCCGGCCGCGCGCCGGACAGGCCGGATGGGAGCGGCTGCGATTGACCCCAAAAGTATTCAGCAAGCTGCTCGGGCTGTTCGTCCTGCTGCTGGTGTTTCACACCGTGGTGACGAATATCGTTTTCAGCCGCATGGTGGAGCACTCGGCAGGCGGAACGCTGCATAGGCTGGGCTGGGAGGCGCTGTGGTCCGGGCTCATAGCGCTGGCCGTGGCTGTGCCCCTGGCGGCCTGGGTGGCAGCGGTCGTCTCCGTGCGCTTCCGGCGCGTGGTGGGCTTTGCCCGGCGCATTGCCGACGGCGATTTAAGCGCCCGGCTGGAACAGGATGGCGGCGATGAAATCTCCGGCATGGAAGCGGCCCTCAACCAGACCGCCGAGCGGCTGGGCCAGAACTTTGCCGAGATTGAGAGCCGCCGCCAGGAACTCGCCGCCATGCTGGATTCCATGCAGGAGGCGGTGGTCGCCATCACCCCCGACGGGCTTGTGCGCTGGTCCAACGCCGTAATGCAGCGCATTGCCGGCACGCAGATTCGCCCCGGCCGGCCGCTGGTTCTCTCGGTGCGCGACCCGGAGGTGCTGGCCTGCGTGCGGGGCGCGCTGGAACAGCGCGAAGTGCGCTTCGGGCGGGCCAGTTCGCTGGCGCCGGGCCGCATCTTCGAGATCAACGCCGCGCCCCTGCCCAGCGGCGGCGCCTTGGCCGTGCTGCACGACGTTACCCGCGTCGAGGCCGCGGAAAAGTCCCGCCGCGACTTTATCGCCAATGTGAGCCATGAGCTGCGCACCCCGCTGACTTCCATCCAGGGCTATGTGGAGACGCTGTTCGACGCTCCGCTCCCGGATGCCGAGACCACCCACGAGTTTCTTGGCATCATCCTGAAGAACGCCACCCGCATGAACCGGCTCACCGAGGATCTGCTGGCGCTGGCCAGCGTGGAGAGCCCGGATTACATGCTCACGCTCCAGCCCATGCGGGCCTGCGCCCTGGTGCAGGACGCGATCGAGTCGATGGGCGGCATGGTGGTCGATTCCGGCGTGGAACTGGAGTCGGCGGGCGCCCCGGATTCCCTGGTGATGGCCGACGCCGATGCCATGAACCAGGTCTTTGGCAACCTGGTTGAAAATGCTCTCAAGTACGCCAAGGCCGGAAAACGAATTCGCGTGGGCGCACAACTGCTGGAATCCGAGGTCGAGTTCTACGTCCAGGACTTCGGCCCCGGCATCGCCTCCGAGCATCTGGGGCGCATCTTCGAGCGCTTTTACCGCGTGGACAAGGCGCGTTCGCGGGAGTCGGGCGGCACCGGCCTGGGTCTGGCCATTGTCAAGCACATTGTTCTGGCCCATGGTGGCCGCATCTGGGCGGAAAGCGAACTGGGCGCCGGGGCGGCCTTCCACTTCACGCTGCCGCTGACGCAAGCGGAGCAATGGACGGCCGGACCCGCTACATCGCCCGGCGCTTTGTAAAGCCAATGCCACACCATATTCAAACGCCCGTAACATTGGCCGTAGAGAATCGGAGGCGGCAGTAAAACTGCAAGGGAGCGAACTGTGAAAAAGACTTTGGTTGCCGTAGTGATGTTGATTTTGGCTTTGAGCACGGCTCAGGCCCAGAAGCTGACGGGGGCGGGCGCCACCTTCCCTTATCCCATCTACTCGAAGTGGTTCAGTGAGTACAGCGCGGCGCATCCTGGCGTCGAAATCAACTATCAGTCCATCGGTTCGGGCGGCGGCATTCGCCAGGTAACCGCAGGCCTGGTGGACTTTGGCGCCTCCGACGGCCCCATGACCGACGAGCAGTTGGCCGCTTCCAAGGTCAAGCTGATCCATATCCCCACCGTGCTCGGCGCCGTTGTGCCCATCTACAACGTTCCCGGCGCCGGCGACATCCGCTTCAGCCCCGAAGTGCTGGCCGACATCTTCCTGGGCAAGATCTCCACCTGGAACGACGCCCGCATCGCCAAGGACAACCCTGGCGTGAAACTGCCCGACCAGAAGATCATCGTGGTTCACCGTTCGGATGGCAGCGGCACCAGCTACATCTTCACCGACTACCTGAGCAAGGTGAGCAAAGAGTGGGCCGGCGGCCCCGGCAAGGGCACCTCGCCCAGCTGGCCGGTGGGCGTAGGCGGCAAGGGCAATGAAGGCGTTGCCGGTCTGGTTCGCCAGTTGCCCGGAGCCATCGGCTACGTGGAACTGATCTATGCCTTGCAGAACAAGATCAGCTACGGCGAAGTGAAGAACGCGGCCGGCACCTGGGTTCGGGCCTCGATCGCCGGCGTTACCGAGGCTGCCGCCAGCATCAAGCAGCTTCCCGCCGACTACCGCGTCTCCATCACCAATGCGCCAGGCAAGGAGGCGTACCCCATCTCCAGCTTTACCTGGCTGCTGATTCCCACCCACCCCACCGACGCCGCCAAGGAGAAGGTGATCAAGGATATGCTGAGCTGGATCGTCAATTCCGGCGAAAACGAAGTCGAGGCTCTCTCCTACGCTCCCCTGCCCAAGTCGGTCAAGGATAAGGTGCTGAAGACTATCTATTCGTTGCAGTAAATAGAACCAAGGGAAAGGGCCCGGCAGCCTTGCCGGGCCCTTTCTTGCGGATGGAAGCAGTATCTGTGGATATTCTCTAGCAGAGCAGGAAGTCCCGGATCAGGCGGTCGACCAGCGAGATGAGCACCTCGCCGCTGCGGGGCAGAATGAAAGCCTGTTCCAACTCATCCCAGTCCAGCTTGAAGCTTGTCGAGAGCGCGGAGATCCAGATCTGCCTCACAGGCGCGTTGGGCGTGATCACGAACTTGCCTTCAGGCTTCTCGAAAACAACGTTGAGCACACCGTTCTGCTCCTCGACCTCGAATCCGGCATTGTTGTCTTCTTCGAGGACATACAGATGCTGTTTGAGCGCTTCGAGAGCAATTTCGGCCAGACTGCGAAACTCCGCTTCATCCAACATGGCCTTAGTGTAGCAAGCCCAAGGGAAGTGCCGGGCGGCGAAGTCTCCCATATTTTTGCGGATAATCTTGGGTTTTGGGGCAATTTATCCTTGTTTTCACGGGATGCTTGCCGTTTCTTCACCGCCCCGCCGTCATACTCTCCTTGGGTCTCGATGCTCCGCCCGGAGGTGAAGGGATGCGTCTACGGTGGTGGATGGCCGGGATTTTGGCGGCGGCTCCTGGATTCGTGTGCGCCCAGGCCCAGCAGTTCCAGCAAACCATTCCGGCCGCGCAACTGGTGCGGGACGTGGTCTACAACGAACTCCACGATCACCAGGGCCACGGCTACTGGCGCTACTGGATCGAGCGCCACACCCAGAAGGAAATCCGCCTGGATGAGCAGGTGGAGACCGCCGAGGGCCCGATCACCCGGCTCTCCCTCAGCAATGGCCGCCCCCTCAGCCCGGAAAGCCGGCAGGTGGAGCAAGAGCGGCTGAACCAGCTGCTCAGCTCGCCCAAGGAACAGGCCCGCCACCGCCAGGAATATGCCGACGACGAGAAGCGCATCGGCCGCATTGTGGCCCTGCTGCCTGAGGCCTTCCTTTATCAGTACGAAGAAGAGGACAACGGCTGCTACCGGCTGAAGTTCCGCCCCAATCCCGATTATCCAGCCCATTCGATTGAGGCGCGCATCTTCCACGCCATGAGCGGGGAACTGTGGGTTGACGCCCGTTTCAAGCGGCTGGCCCGCCTGGACGGCCACCTGGAGGAGAATGTGGACTTCGGGTACGGCATTCTCGGCCGGCTCTACAAGGGCGGCTGGTTCCAGCTGGAGCGCACCCAGGTGAGCCCCACCGACTGGAAGACGGAGCGCCTGGAAGTTCACATGACCGGGCGCGCCTTGCTGTTCAAGACCATCGCCCGGGAAGCCAGCGAGGTCCGCGGGGGGTTTGCTGCGGTGCCGGGAGACCTGAGCCTGGCTGAGGGAATGGCGCTGCTGGAGCACGCCGAAGCCACCAATCTGCTGGCCAAGCCGGCGGCCTACGGCCTGCGGCAATAGTCTTTCCCGCAGGCTGTTCTTGGCATGTCGTTCTGACCAGCGCTGCACGCTGTCTGAAAATCGGACAGTTTCTTTGAAATATGCTAAAGTTCGCCTCTAGTCCGCCGATAGAGGAGATATGGGAAGCTCTTGATTCGGGTGCACGATGGGAATCGGTCCAGTCCTCAACCTCATCCCGCTGCCAGTCGCACAAGCCATTGAGACGGATTTTCAATTGAGTCCGATGGCCAGGGTGGAGAACTCGGCCAGAAACGGCGACGAGACCTATTCCCCCGGCGGAGGTGAATCCGCCGGCGGCTCCGACGACGGAGCGGAAGACGAGTTCGACGACGTTGAAGGCCAAAGCGACAGCGAAACCGAGTCCACCGCGCCCCCGCCCGCGCTTAGCGGCGACCAGCCAATCAGCTTTTTTGCCTGAGTTCCGGCGTTCGCCCGGCTGGCCGGCAAACGCGAGCGGCGTTCCTAGAAAAAACTAGATTGCAAGGCAAACAAAATAAAGACAAATCACAAGTTGCATGCAGGCGCACCCGAGCCACAAAAACAAGAACGTGGCGAGGGTGGGGCACCCGAGGTTTCATCCACTGGGGGTTGGCAGCGCCGGTGGACGACTGACAAAAGAAGCGGAAAGAGTGGCGCAAACCGGCGGGAAGGCTGCGATGGCAGCCAGCGCCTGGCCAGCAGCGCTCTTTTTCTCGAATATTTTCGGGGAAAGCCAAAATATCGATACCCTCCGGGCCGTCTTGAGAGTGTGGACGAGCCTGAAAGATCCTGAATTAAAAGGCAGACGATTCTGGCTGGATGGCCTTGCGCTCGGATTTGTTTTCGTTTAACTTACTAACCAGTTAGTCAAGAATGACAGCCAACCATCCAACCCGCACCCAGACCGAACGCGCCGACCAGACGCGGGCGCGCATCCTGGACGCCGCCATCCGCCAGTTCAGCGAGAACGGCCTGGCCGGGGCGCGCACCGAGCAGATTGCCGAGGAAGCCGGCGTGAACAAGGCGCTGCTTTACTACTACTACCGCAGCAAGGACGACCTGTATACGGCCGCCCTGGAGATGGTTGTGGAAGGAGTGCGAGCGACCAGTTTTGCGGTGCTGGAGGCGGATGCGTCTGCCGGAGAGAGATTTCTGCGGATGGTATTGAACCACTTTGACCGCATTCACTCCAACCGCGCGTTTCAGTCGCTGATGCAACAGGAGATGATCCGGCTGCACCGCGGCGAGGCCAACGCACTGGGGCCGATCGCCGAGAAGCTGATGCGGCCCTTGTGGAGCCGGGTGCAGGCGCTAGTGGAAGAGGGAATCGCGGCCGGCGAGCTGATTGCAGTCGACTGGACGCAGATGATTTATGCGGGCCTGGGGGCGAACGTCTTTTACTTTCTCTCCGCGCCCATGACCAGGATTTCACAGGGCTTCGATCCCCTGGAGCCGGCGGCGCTGGAGTTTCGCCGCCGGGCGGCGATCAAGTACCTGGGGTTGGCGGTCTTTGTGGACCGCGAGAAGGGGGCAGGAGTGGCCGCGCGGGTTTTGGCATCCACGCCCATGCCCCAGCCCAATGAGAATCGAAGCAAACCGGTCGACCCAGCGAAGGTCGCGATACACACAATGAATTCAGACCAAGTGAGGTGCAAGTGAACGCACGCAATCGAGTTTTTCTTATTTTGGCTTTGCTCACCGTGGGCTCGCTTATCTGGTACTTTGTCACGGTGCGGCCCACCGGCGACCTGCAACTGATTGGCACGGTCGATGCCAACGAGGTGGTGGTCAGCTCCAAGATTCCGGGCCGCATCCAGACGCTGACGGTCGACGAGGGTCAGGAAGTGAAGGCCGGGCAGCTCATCGCCGTCATCGAGAGCGAAGACCTGCAAGCTGCGCGCAAGGCCGCCGAGGCCACCGCCAGCAGCCAGAAGTTCAAGCTAGGCGAGACGGTGGAGACCGAGCGCCAGACGCGCGGTGAAGTCTCCAGCGCAGCGGTCAACGCCGACGCGCTCCTGAAGGCCTCCAGGGCGACGCTGGCCCAGGCGCAGGCCCAGTTTGAACACCAGCAGGCCGACACCAGCCGCACCGTGGCTCTGGCCCAGCAGGGCATCATGAGCGAGCAGGCCAAAGACGATGCCGCCACCAGCCTGCAGGCGGCCAAAGCGGCCGTCGATACCGGCAGGCAAAACGTCGCTGCCGCCGAGGCCTCGCTGCGCCAGGCCCGGGCCCACGAGCTGCTGGCCACCGTTGCCGCGCGCACCGTGGACTCCACCCGCGGCGAAGTGCAGAACGCCCGCGCCCTGGCCGACCAGGCCAAAATCGAAGTGGGCTACTCCCAGGTCTTTGCGCCGGTGAGCGGCCGGGTCAACGTCCGCGCCGCCCGCCAGGGCGAAGTGGTGGCTGCGGGCGCCCCCATTGTCACCATCATGGATCTGACGCAGACGTGGGTGTACGCGCCCCTGCCGGAGACCCAGGCCGATACGGTGAAACTGGGCGACAGCCTGCGGGTGGTGATGCCCGGCGGGGTCACCGTCCAGGGCAGGATCATCAACAAGGCCGCGGAGGCGGACTTCGCCACGCAGCGCGATGTCAGCGCCCGCAAGCGCGACATCAAGACCATCCAGTTGAAGCTGCTGATCGACAATCCCGGCGAGCGCTTTGTGCCTGGCATGACCGCCGAGGTCTACATCCCCAAGAACAAGCTGGTGAAGCAATGAGCGTTCACCCCACATCTCCGGCCGAAACGCAAAACGGCCCGCGCCAGGCTATCGCCGTGGAGCACATCGTCAAGCGTTACGGCGACTTTGAAGCCGTGAAGGACGTGAGCTTCTCGGTGGCCGATGGCGAAATCTTCGGCTTGCTGGGTCCTAACGGCGCGGGCAAGAGCACGCTCATCCGCATGATGACCACGCTGGTCCCCATCACCGCCGGCAAGGCCATTGTCGCCGGATACGATGTGGCCAGGGATCCCGATGCAGTGCGGCGCATGATCGGCGTGATTCCCCAGGCGCTGACCAGCGACCCCGATCTCACGGTCGAGGAGAACCTGAGCATTTACGCCAAGCTCTACAGCGTGCCCAGAGCCGAGCGCGAGAAGAATATAGCTGAAGTCCTAGAAGCGGTGGACCTGGTGAAGTGGCGCGGCGCGCAGGTGAAGACGCTCTCCGGCGGCATGAGGCGGCGCGTGGAAATTGCCCGCGGCCTGGTGCACAATCCCAGCATCTTCTTTCTCGACGAGCCCACCACCGGCCTCGATCCGGTCTCGCGCATCGCTGTCTACGAGATGCTCGACAACCTGAGAAAGACGCGCCACCTTACCATGCTGCTGACCACTCACTACATGGAAGAGGCCGACACACTCTGCGACCGCATCGCCATTGTCGATCATGGGACCCTGGTGGCCCTGGGCACGCCCGCGGAGCTGAAGCGCACGGTCCCCGGCGCCAACGTGGTCGAGGTCCATTTCGGTCACGACCTGCCGCAGTGGCAGACGCGGCTGGAAGGGCTGGATGGCGTGACCAGCGTGCAGGCCGAGAGCGCCGGCTTCTACCGCGTGCTTACCTCCTCCGGCTCCAAGACGACCATGCAGTTGGTGGAGATGGCCGCCAGCCTGGGCGAAACGCTCACTTCTCTCAGCGTGCAGAACACAACGCTCGACGATGTCTTTGTGCACTATACGGGCCGCCAACTGCGCGATGAACTGGTGAAGCCGCCCGCCTTCACCTTGCCGCCCCGCCCCGGAGCCCAGCCATGAACAGAATGTTCGCCATTGTCGAGCGCGAGATGCGCAAGTTCTTCCGTTCGCCCACGCTGATGATCATGTCGCTCATGATGCCGATTCTGCAGTTGCTTATCATGGGCAATGCTTTCGGCGGAAAAATCGTCGGCGCGCACGTCGCCGTGGTCGATTACGACCACGGTCCCGAGGCGGTCAAGATCCGCGAGGGCTTTGACTCGATTGCCGTGAACATCAAGACCTTCACCACGGTCGAGTACACCGACGAGAACAAGGCCCGCGAAGACGTGCGCACCGGCAAGATCGACGCCGCGGTCGTGATTCCCGCGCAATACTCGCGCCGCGTCTATGCGCAGGATGCTCCCCGCATCGGCTTCGTCGTGGATAACTCCGATCTGTTCACCTCTGGCAGCCTGGAGGCCGAAATGCAGTCGCTGGTGACCGCGCTCACCGCGCCTGTCATCCAGCCCCGCCTGGCCAGCGCCATCGCTCTGGAGATCGTCGAACTCTATCCCTACGTCAACTACATGAAGTTCCTGCTGCCCGCCTGTTGCGCGCTCGCCATGTATATCTCGGTCATGATCGGCGGCGGCATGCTGTACATCGACGACAAGGCGCGCGGCGTGCACGAGGGCTATCTGGTCACGCCCATCACCGGCCTGGAACTGGTGATGGGGCTGAACATGGCGGGAGCCATCAAGGCCGTGCTCTCCGGCATATGCCTGGTGGTCATAGGCTCGCTCATGGCCGGGCTGGGCGTCATCTTCAATCCTGTTGCCGACCTGGAATTGCTGGCCCTGATTGTGGTGACCGCCATCGCCTTCAACGGCATGATGTTCCTGATGATGGTTCGTGTGGACGACCCGCTGGTGCCGCGCGCCATGTTCGGAGTTCTCAACCTGCTGCTGTTCTATCCTTCCGGCGCCATGTATCCCATCGCGGCTTTCCCGCCGTGGCTTCGCGCCATCGCCGTTATTGACCCCTTCACCTACTGCGTGCACGGCTTCAAAGCCATTCTGTTGAAGGACGGCGGCTTCGTCGCCATCCAATACGATCTGCTCTTCCTGTTTGTCTTCGGGATCGGCACGTTGCTGATCGCCACTCCGCTGTTCAAACGCACGCTGTAAGACGGCTGACCCGAGGGCAGCGAGGTTGCAGGATCTGCCTTCAGGCTGTCAGAACGAATAAAAAGAATTTCCGGCGGACAAAGCTAGCAGGTCCGGAATGCAAACAGGCGGTCCATTCCTTGTGGGAGGATGGGCCGCCTGGCTGCGTCTGTGGGCAATGCATTGCGCTGCATGAGGTTCCAGTATTCCCACCCTTGCGACAGGAAAAAAGTCGCAACAATGGGGCACGGAGCAAGTTGGACGTTTTGTGCGACTCTCTGTGTCTGGCGGGCGCAGTTTATTTCGGCCATAACTCGCGGGCGTGAGTCATGCAGTTGACGATAACTGTTGTTGGGAGTGCGATCTTCAAGGCGGGAGTTACCCAAGCGAGACCGGATATTGGCATCTTGTGGGAACCGAAGCGAAATCGTTGCGTACCATGGATGCATGAGGCAAATAGGTCTAGCACTGGCTCTGTGTCTGGCGCTCGCTGGAGGAGCGGCTTTGCCGGCACAGAGCGGCAAGCCGGCAGTGGCCCAGGCGGCGGCCCCGAAAGCACAGCCGCGCAGCGACTACCGAGTCCCGTTGGTCACTGAAGGGCTGCGGCTCTCCGATTTCGCGGGCATGGAACCACGGGCCGAGTTGAAGAGCAAACTGCTTGAGATCAGCGGCTTTATCCAGAACACGCCGAGCGACGGGAAGCCCGCTACGGAGGAGACGGAGGTCTGGCTGGCGCATACCAAGAGCACCCTGTATTTCGTCTTCATTTGCCACGATCGTCAGCCTGGCCTGATTCGCGGGCACTTGGCGCGGCGAGAAAATGTGCTCAAGGACGACAACGTCTCCGTGCTTCTGGATCCGTTTCAGGACCGCCGGACCGGAGTCCTGTTCACGGTGAATCCGGTGGGCGTGCAGGCCGACGCGGCGTGGAGCGAGGCCAACGGGCCGGATTACAGCTATGACCAGGTATGGGACTCGGAAGGGCAGGTGACGCGCGAGGGCTGGATGGCGCTGATGGCGATTCCGTTTCGCAGCCTGCGCTTTCACGCCGATGGCGGGGACTGGGGGGTGGTGTTCATGCGCAACTTTCCCCGCAACAGCGAAAGCGACTTCTGGCCGCGCATTTCAGCCAACGTTACCGGCGTTCTGAGCCAGGAGGGAACTCTGCACGGCATCGAGGGCGTAACCGGGTCGCACAACGTGCAGATCAATCCGTATGTCCTGGGCCAGAACGAGCGCACGCTTGAGACCCTGGACCCGTTGAATCCCTATATCAGCTCACGTCACCTTGAAGGCACCGCCGGCGGCGAGGTCAAGGCCATTCTCAAGGACAGCATGGTGTTCGACGGGACCATCAACCCGGACTTCAGCGACGTGGAGTCGGACCAGCCGCAGTTTACCGTCGACCAGCGGTACCCGGTGTATTTTCCGGAACTGCGGCCCTTCTTTCTGGAGAATGCCAACTACTTTGGCACTCCCATCAACCTGGTGTATACGCGCAACATCGTGCATCCGGAATATGGCGTGCGCGCCACGGGAAAGATTCGTCACACCAACATCGGCATGATTGCCATCGACGATCGCGAACCGGGAGAGACGGTGTCTCCCGGCGATCCGCTTTACAAGAAGCGCGCCGCCATTGCGGTGGGGCGGGTCTCCCAGGACCTTGGAAAAGGATCCAGTATCGGCGTCATTTATGCCGACGAGGAGTTTGGTCAGGGGTGGAACCGCGTCGGGGGTATCGACTTCACTGCGCGCATAACCGACAGATGGACGGCGCTGGGCCAGTGGGTGGAGAGCTCGACCAAAGGCACAGTCGACAGCGGAACACCCGCGTCGTATGCGGCCGGGCCGGCGTCCAACTTTCAGGTGGTGCGCAACGGGCACGCGTTCAATCTCTATTCGGGGTACCAGGATTTCAGCGCCGGCTTTCAAACCCAGTTGGGCTTTATCCAGTCGTCGAATCTTCGCAGCGACCAGACGCACATCACCTACCAGTGGTTTCCCAAGCACAGCGTCATTCAGAGCTTCGGCCTGGAGACCAACCAGAACATCGCGTTCGACCATCAGGGCAACCGCGTCTATCACTACTCGACCTTCGATCCGTTCGTTCTTCTGCCGCGCAACATTGTCATTGCGCCCATTGGCGGCGAGAACTCTGACACGCTGGGCCCGCAGGACGGCTACTCGCTCACGCAGAACAGGAACTTTACCGAGAACTTCGGGGGCTTTGTGGTGCGCGGCGCGCCGTTCCCGCAGCTGAACTTCAATATCGTCGCCATTCGTGGCGGCAATGTGAACTACAACCCGGTGGCGGGGCAGGCGCCATCGCTCATGGATCAGCAGGACATGCAGGCGCTGATTACCGTGCAGCCGCTGCGTCAACTGACGATGGACAACACCTACCTGCTGGATCGCGACCACTCGGTTGCGGACGGCGCGCTGGTCTATGAAAGCCAGGTCTTCCGCACCAAGGTCAACTACCAGTTCACGCGGGCGTTCTCTGCGCGGGCCATTGTGGAGTACGACTCAACGCTGGCCAACCCGGCGGAGACTTCGCTGCTGCGGACCAAGCAGGTGCAGACACAGGCGCTGCTGACCTGGCTTCCGCATCCGGGCACGGCGGTCTATATCGGCTACAACAACGATCTGCAGAATCTGGACCGGTCGCTCTGCAACCGCCTGGCAAACGGAGTATGCGATCCGAACAATACGGTGGCGCCCAGGGCTGCGCCGTTCTTGAACGATGGGCGGCAGGTCTTCGTCAAGGCTTCGTATCTGTTCCGCTTCTAAGAACTACGCCGGGTGCCCCAGGTCCCGATTTTGGGACCTGGGATTGCACGCCACAAATACAAAGACGCGGTGAGGGCGGGGTACCCGGGATTTTGGGGTGAGAGGGCCGCGGTTCAGCAGTGCTGGCTAGGATTGCGGAACGTCTATCGCGCTGGTGAGGCTGGAGACTTTTTCCACCTGGTGGCTGCGGCACCAGGACTCGAGGCCCCGGGCCAGGCGCTCGGCGGCGCGCGGATCGGCGTAGCTGGCGGTTCCCACCTGAATGGCGGTGGCGCCGGCCAGCAGAAATTCGACGGCATCTTCCGGCGTGACAATCCCACCCATGCCGATGATGGGAATGCCTACGGCGCGGGCTGTCTCGTAGACCATGCGCAGGGCGATGGGCTTGATGGCCGGTCCGGAGAGGCCTCCGGTAACGTTGCTGAGGCGCGGCCTGCGGGTCTCCACGTCGATGGACATGGCCAGGAAGGTGTTGACCAGGCTGACCGCGTCGGCGCCTGCTCCGGCGGCGATCTTGGCCATGTGGGCGATGGAGGTCACGTTGGGCGAGAGCTTGACGATGAGCGGGCGCGTAGAAGCAGATTTGGCGCGGCCCACCAGGTACTCCAGGGAACCGGGATCGGCGCCGAAGGCCATGCCGCCGGCGTGGACATTGGGGCAGGAGACGTTGAGCTCATAGGCCGCGATACCCTCGGCCTGGTTGAGCCGCTCGATGACCGCGATGTACTCGCCTACCGTGTAGCCGAAGACGTTGACGATGACCTTGCACTGGGGATAGCGGGCCAGCGGCGGCAACTTGCGCTCCAGGTAGTCTTCGACGCCCACATTCTGCAGGCCGATGGCGTTGAGCATGCCGGCGGCTGTCTGCACAATGCGCGGCGCGGGGTGGCCGGCCATGGGCTCCAGCGAGATGCCCTTGGTGACAAAGCCGCCAATCCGGTCCAGCGCGACGATCTCTTCAAACTCGATGCCGTAGCCAAAGGTGCCGCTGGCGGCGATGACCGGGTTGACCAGTTCCAGGCCAGCCAATCGCACTTTCATGTCAGGTTTCACGCGCGGCAATCTTCCTTTGTCAGAGATCAGGGGTCAGTCTGCGGCAAGCAAGCTGACCATCTAGACGATGAAATCCCTACTGTACGGGCCCAACGTGGATGGGCTTGAGCGCCTCAGTGAGCACGCGGCCCACTGCCGCAGAGGGCTGATTGATGCCGGCAAGCGAGGCCAGCGTGACCGCCATATCAACCGGGGCCACCTTCTCATGATACTCGCCGGGCAGGAAGGGCGCACCGTAGAAGGCCAGGGGCACATGGCGGTCATAGGACCAGGGGCTGAAGTGGGTGGTTCCTCCCCAGCCGGGGCTTCCTCCCATCTGATAGGCGCCCAGGGCCAGGAAGACGTACCAGTTGCCGTGCTCGGTGTAGCTGTGGGCCAGCAGACGGCCCCACTCGGAGGGCGGCAACTGGCCGTTGGCCAGAGCCAGGCGCGTGTAGGCTCCCACAAACTGGGGCGCAGGCGGCAGCCGGTGCTGCAGGGCTAGAGGGCCATCGGGCTGTGGGGCCTGGGCGGCCACGGCTGCCGGCAACAGCGCGGCCACGGCGTCCTCGGCGGCCTGTTCGCTCACTCCGGCCTTCTCGAAAGCACGGTGGTCCAGCACGATGTAGGGGAGATCGGGACCGGGCATGAGGTACTTTACCTGTTGGCCGGGCGAGTAGCGCGCGTTCAAATCCGCATTGAGGCTGGTATAGAGCTTGCTGGTGTTCAGGAGCGCTGCGTGGATGCCCAGTTTGGCGGCGTCGGCGGGAATGGGTGCGATGCCGTGGTCGGCGGAGAGCGCAAGCCAGACGTTCTTCAGGCCCACGGTCTGGTCGAGCCAGCCAAAAAAGCTGTCCAGGTCGCGATCCAGGCTCAGAATCATGCGCTCCTCGGAGTCCGAGTCGGGACCGAACTGATGGCCCTGGAGGTCGTTGGCGGAAAGCGAGACGACCACCAGATCGGTGACACCGTTCTGGCCCAGTTTTTCGCCGTTGATGAGAGCCATGGCAAAGTCCAGCTCGTACCGGTTGGCGGCGGGCATCCGTCCCACCAGTTCGAAGAACTGGGTGGTATCTGGAACCAGGGCCTCGCGGGCAGCCTCTTCGGGGCGGCCGCTGGCGTTGAAGGCAGTGGCCCAGGCGGGCAAGTGCTCCATGTAGTAGGTGGAGGTGGTGAAATGGCCGCTGGAGTTGTCGATCCAGAAGGCGCCATTGGCGGCCTGGCCGGCGGGCAGAATGGCGGCGCGGTCCTTGAGCGAGATGCCGTAGACGCGGGAGCGGCCTTGAGTGGCAAGGCGCAGTTCGTCGCCCAACGTGGTGGCGCGCAGATTGCGAGGCGAGGAGCCAATGAGGTATTTGGGTGCGTCGGCTTGCGCGCCAGGCTGGTTGGCGGGAATGGAGGCTGGGGGCAGATCGACCAGTTGGTAGCGCTCGTCTTCCACCGAAGAGACCTTGTGGTCGTAGGAACGGGAAGCGTCCCACCACTCGTTGGTTTCGATGCCGTGGCCATCGGTGTAGGCGCCGGTGCCGATGGTGGCGTGGCCGGGCGCGGTTTTGGTGTTGGCGTAGTCGAAGTAGCAATCGGTGAACCAGGCGCCCTGGTCCATGAACAGGCGGAAGCCGCGGCCCTTGAACTCGGCGCGATCGCGATTCAGGTAGTCGCCGCGGAACTGGTCGATGACTACGATCACGATCAGCTTGGGGTGGCCAACGTAGGCCTGGGCCGGCGCCGGCACGGGCACAAGGACGGCCAGAAGGACTGCAACGAAGGAAGCAAGCAGGGCAGGGAGAAGACGAGGACGCGATTGCATGATTGGATGATAAACAACCAATCGTTACAGTTTCGCCTATCCGGGAAAATTGGATGAGCTCACCCGGTGCAAGCCTCACAAAAACAGCGGGCGGCCCGATGCAGGCCGCCCGCTGGCTCATGACGCGATGGAGACAGGCTACGCCGTGACCGGCTCGTGGGCGCTGACCTTGACCGGGGTGAGCCAGCCGAAGCGGTCAGGCTTGAGGCCGTTGGCGATACCGAAGAACTCGTCGGCAATCTTCTTGGTGATTTCGCCGGGCTTTCCATCCCCAACCAGGATGCGGTCGATGGAGCGGATGGGCGAGACCTCGGCGGCGGTGCCGGTGAAGAAGACCTCGTCGGCGATGTACAGCAGCTCGCGGGGCAGGGACTGCTCGGTGACCGGCAGGCCGAGATGGCGGGCGATGGTGAGCACGCTGTCGCGGGTGATGCCGGAGAGGGCGGAGTTGGCCAGAGGCGGGGTATAGAGAACGCCGTTGCGGACCACAAAGACGTTTTCGCCGGAGCCTTCGCTGACCAGGCCGTTCACATCCAGGGCGATGCCCTCGGCGTAGCCGTTGGTCTCAGCTTCCATGTGGATGAGCTGGGAGTTCATGTAGTTGGCGCCGGCCTTGGCCAGCGAGGGCAGGGTGTTGGGGGCCAGCCGGTTCCAACTGGAGATGCACACGTCCGCGCCGCCTTGGGCTTCGATGTATTTGCCCCAGGGGAAGTTGGCGATGTAGACCTCGATGGGCGAGCCCTTGGGGCTGACGCCGATCTCGCCATAGCCGCGCAGCACGATGGGCCGGATGTAGCAAGGCGCGACCCCGTTGGCCTCGATGACATCCACGACTGCGGCGCAGAGCTCTTCCAGGTTGAAATCCAGCTCCATGCGGTAGATCTTGGCCGAGTCCAGCAGCCGCTGCATGTGCTCCGGCAGCCGGAAGACCGCCGATCCCTGGGGCTGCTTGTAGCAGCGAATCCCTTCAAAGACGCAGGACCCATAGTGGATCACATGGCTCATCACATGGATCGTGGCCTGCTCCCAGGGGATGAGCTTGCCGTTGTGCCAGATATTGGGGGTGGTTTGGATAGGCATGGGGGTCGAATTGCTCCTTGGCGCGCCCGGCGCGAATACCCATCAGGGTATCGCGGAACGGGGCAGGATGTCACGGAAGGGGGTGGTTTGCCCGGTGCGGGGTTCCCGGATTGACACCCCGATTGGCGCCTGTGAGCCACTTTCAGATGAATCTGCTGGGGTTGCACGCTCATTGGTCCGACCGCTTGAGAATGCAATGCGAAGACCCACCCTAGCCACAAGAACAAGAACGTGGCGAGGGTGGGGCATCCGGCTCAGCGGCCGGGCTGGAGCTGAATCGCGTAGTCCCGGTAGTCGATGGTCACGACGGTCTGGCCAAACAACGGGCTGATGGACACGGCCCTGGCATGGGTGGCTTGCGCAAAGCCGCGCACCCTCGTGTATTGGCGCATCACCTGCGCTGGTCCGGTCAGCAGGGACGGGCTTTTGGACGCGGTTCCCTCCAGCTGAACGATGGAGTAGTCGCGGGCGTCCACCCACAGGGTTCCCTGGATGAGGTTGGGCGCTTTATGTTTGGGATTGATGGACAGCGCGAGGCATTCGCGCCCATCGATCTGCTGGATTCCGCCGGGCTTCAATTGCATCTCATAATTGTCGGAAATGAAGAAAGCCGCCTCGCGCGTGCCCGGCTGGTTGATCTGCTTTTCATGGTCCAGCAGCGGGCTCAACACGAAGTTGCGCAGAATCGAAGAGCCGGACTGCGAGAGGATGGCGTAACTCTTGCCGGATTCTTTGCGGTAGGTGGTTTTCACCGTCATTTCGGCGGCGGGATGGATCTCGTCGTTGTTCCGGTAGACGGCGTAGTGCTCGGTGACGGTGTAACTGGCAATCCGAGCCACGCGGGCCTTGACCGCTGCGTCGACGCCGCGAATGACCGCTGCGGCATCGGGCTGCTGGGCAGGCAAGGCCAGGGGCGCCAGGCAAGCGAAGAGGAAGGCAGCCAGAACTTGGAGCTGAAGATTGTGATGGCGCCGAACGATCATGCAAAGCCCCTTGAATTTCTGGAGACATCACACAGGGGCTAATGCCCCGTTGAAGCTGCCAGCTCTATGTACGGGCTGAAGGCCGTACTCTTCAACGCATCAGGCTTGGACCCAATAAACAGGGACCAAGTTCATCCAGAGGCTCAAAGTTCCCGGGCGCGCTCGATGGCACGGATGACGGCCTGGGCCTTGTTGAGCGACTCCTGATGCTCGAGCTCGGGAACGGAGTCGGCCACGATGCCGGCGCCGGACTGCACATAGCCCTTGCCGCCGGTGGCCAGCATGGAGCGGATGGCGATGCAGGAGTCCAGGTTGCCGGAGAAGTCGGCATAGAGCACCGCGCCGCCGTAGGTTCCGCGGCGGGCCGGTTCCAGTTCCTCCAGAATCTCCATGGCGCGGACCTTGGGCGCGCCGGAGAGGGTGCCGGCCGGGAAGCAGGCGCGCAGGGCGTCGACGGCGGTCAGCTCAGGCTTGAGGCGGCCCTCAATGGAACTGACGATGTGCATCACGTGGGAATAGCGCTCGATGAACATGAGCTTCTCCACCTTGACCGAGCCGAACTCGCTCACCCGGCCCACATCGTTGCGGCCCAGGTCCACCAGCATCACGTGCTCGGCGCGCTCCTTCTGGTCGTGGATCATCTCGTCGGCCAGGGCCTGGTCCTCGGCCTCGGTGGCGCCGCGGGGGCGGGTGCCGGCGATGGGCCGGTACTCGACCTTGCCGTCGTGGACGCGGACCAGCAGTTCCGGCGAGGAGCCAGCCAGCTCCACCACTCCCAGTTGCAGCGCGGTGGGGGCTTTTCTCGTTTTTGAAGACTTTTTGGCAGGCTCTGGCTGCCCGCCCAGCGGTCCCTCCGGCGAGAAGCGCAGGAAGTACATATAGGGGCTGGGGTTGACGGTGCGCAGGGCGCGATAGACCTGAAAGCTGTCGGCGTCGGGCTCCACGTCGAAGCGCTGGGAGAGTACGGCCTGGAAGATGTCGCCGGCGGCGATATACTCCTTGATGCGTTCCACGCCGGCGAGGAAGCTTTTTTTGGGAGTGCGGTGCTTGACCTTGAGCTTGCCGTGGCCGGTCTGTGCGGGCAGCCTGGGCAGCGGCTGCCCGAGGCGCTTCTCCAGCTTGTCGAGGCGGCCGACGGCCTTCTCATAGGCGTCGGCAGGCTTGCCGCGGGTGAGGTCGGCGGTGACCACTAGCCAGATTTCCTTGCGCACATGGTCGAAGGCCAGCACCTCGTCAAAGAAGAGCAGGCAGGCGTCGGGAACGCCCAGCTCGTCTTTGGCCAACTGGGGCAGGCGCTCGATCTGGCGGACGGCGTCGTAGGAAAAGAAGCCCACGGCTCCGGCGGTGAAGGGTGGCAGGCCAGGCAGGCGGGCCGGCTTGTGGCCGGCCAGGGCGCGGCGCAGCACGCCAAAGATGTCGTCCTCGATCTGGACGACGCGTTTGCCTTCGGTGATGGTGATTTCGCGGCCGCGGGCCACAATGCGCTTGAACGGGGCCAGCCCGATGAAGGTGTAGCGGCCCACCTGTTCGCCATTCTCGACTGACTCCAGCAGAAAGCACTCGCGTTCCGGCCAGGCGGCGCGCAGGAAGGCCGACACCGGGGTTTCCAGGTCGGCGGTCAAGGTGCGGCAGACGGGGACGAGGGTGTGCTCCCTGGCGAGCGCCAGGAACTCCTTGCGGCTGGGCTGGGCGAGACGGGCAGAGGGCTTCACAGAGACCAGTGTAATTGCTTCGGGTTCGCGTGCAGACTTGCGGGCAGCGCTCACTGGCTCTGGAGACACTGAGCCGGCGGGGAGCGGTATGCCTGAAGCCAGCTCACCATCTCACTGGCAGGCAGAGGACGGCTGAAGAAATTGCCTTGCGCGGAATCGCAGCCTTTCAAGCGCAGAAAGTCCAACTGCTCTTTGGTTTCCACGCCTTCCGCAATCACGTTCATGCCGAGTTCGTGACCGATCTCGATGGTCTTCTGCACCATCACACGATCGCTGCCATTCAAGTTCATATTCATGACAAAGATCTTGTCGATCTTCAGTTCCGTTGCAGGTATGTTGACCAGCTGCTGCATCATGGCATAGCCCGTGCCGAAGTCGTCGATGGACAACTGCATATGCTTCAATCGCAGCCGGGTCAAAACGTCCAAGGTGTACGATAGCTGGTCAATCAGGCCGCTCTCGGTGATTTCGACAATGATGTTGTCCACGGACACTCCATGCTTCCTGGTAACAGACAGGAGCTTATCCGGGAAACCGAGATTCCGGAGCGAATGCACCGACACATTCAGGGCCAGGCGGGGCAAAGCCTGGGTGCAATCCGCGAACAGCTTGAGATCGGACAGTCCGCGCTCCGCAACCAGCCAGCCAAGCTCGTCGATCAGTCCGACTGACTCGGCATGGGGGATGAATTCGTCGGGAAAGGTGAGGCCGTTTTCCGGATGCTGCCAGCGGACCAGGGACTCCAGCCCGAAGACTCTTCCGGTGGCAATTTCGATTTGGGGCTGATAGTGAAGCACGAACTCGTTGCGGTCGATGGCGGTTCGCAATCGACCTTCGGGAATCACGATGCTGGGATGCTTCAGGGCCGCGACCGAGCTTTCCCTGCTGGCGTAGGTCTTCAGCACCACCTCCAATTCGGCCAGCCGGAAGGGCTTTACGAGATGGCCGACGATAGCGAGGTCGAGCGCCTGCGCCAGCTTTTCAGCCGTCTCAAGCACGCGTTTGCTGATGCCGCTCATCAGCACGATGCGGGCCTTGCACTGGAGCGCGCTGAGCAGCCGGAGCACCTCGATGCCGTCCGTGTCCGGCATCATCAAATCGAGCAGAATCAAGGTCGTGTCGGGGGTGCAGAGCTTGCGGGCGGCCGCCGCGTCGGTGCTCGCCACACAGTGCAGACCCAGTTCGGCCGCCGCAATGCAAACAAACTCACCAACGTCGGCCTCATCGTCGATGACCAGGATACTGCCAGCATTTGTCATCTTGTTTCCCCGCGCGGCCGGTTAATCATCCGCAAAAGTTTCTCCGGGCGAGACCGGGAGATTGTTGCCCCCGTCCGGTCCGGTCTCTTCCATGGTGCGATGAACGATAGCCGTGAATTCATTCCGTTGATACGGTTTGCGCAGCAGAGGGCCGTCAACCTGCATTCCGCTTCTCTCCGTCAGAGCATCCGCCGGGAAGCCGGAAGAGTAGATGATCTTGAGTCTGGGGTTGAGTTGGCGGGCCTTTTGCGCCAGCTCGACGCCATTCATGCCGCCCGGCATGATGATGTCGGTGATTATCAGATCGATTTCCTTGAAGCGCGCGACGGCTTCCAGCGCGCTGGCGCCGTTCTGAGCCTGCAGCGCGGAGTAGCCCATGTCGGCGAGGTAGGCTTGCGCGATCTCCAGTAGCTCCTCCTCGTCGTCCACCACCAGCACCGTACCGCCCAGCCGGGCCGGGAGTCGCGCGGGCGGAGCATCGCTGGAAGCCTGGGAGGCTTCGCCCGCCAGAGGCAGATAGAGCGAAACGGTGGTGCCGTAGCCCAGTTCACTGTAGAGGCGGACGGTTCCCCCCGACTGCTTGGCAAAGCCGTAGACCATGGCCAGGCCAAGGCCGGTGCCCTTGTTGCGGGCCTTGGTGGTAAAGAAGGGCTCAAGGGCGCGGTCCAGCGTCTCTCTGGACATTCCGCAGCCGGTATCGGTGACCGAGACGCGCGCATACCACCCTGGCTTCAAATCCCCTGTCTGCACCGAGGGAAAAGATTCATCCAGGTGGGTCAACTGCGTGCTGATGGTCAAGGTGCCGCCCTTGGGCATGGCGTCGCGGGAATTGACGGCAAGGTTGAGCAAGGCGCTTTCCAGGCCGGTTCCATCCACGTAAATCGGGGGCACAGATCTGTCGAAGTTGGTCGAGATTCTGATCTCCGGGCCGAGCGCGCGGCCCGCCAATTCGATCGTTTCTTGCACCACATCTTCCAATCGCAGGTTGGCGGGGCTCAGGTCTTCTTTACTGGCCAGGGCGAGCAGGCGCCGGGTAAGATCGGCGCCGCGTGCGGCCGCCTTTTGCGCGGTCTGCACCCGCTTCAGCGCTGGCAGGTTGGCGGTGACCAGCCGCTCCAGCAGATCGAGGTTGCCGACCATGACGCCGAGCAGATTGTTGAAGTCATGGGCAATGCCGCCGGTCAACTGGCCGATTGCCTCCATCTTGCGGCTCTGCCGCAACTGGCGCTCCAGCATTCTTTGGCTGGTGATGTCGCGGGCTATCTTCGATGCGCCCACGATGCGATTGTTGGCGTCAAGAATGGGAGAGATGGTGAGCGAAACCTGGATGGTCTGGCCATCCTTTCGCGTGCGAACCGAGTCTCTGTGCTCGACAGTTTCTCCTCGCCGGATGCAGTCCAATATCTGCTGCTCCTCCTGTTCGCTGCCTGGCGCCAGAAGGCGCTGAATCGACTGGCCGATCATCTCCTCCGCCGTGTACCCGAAGATCTTTTCCGCCCCCTTGTTCCAACTGGTCACCGTGCCCAGCAAATCCTTGCCAATTATGGCGTCTTCTGAGGATTCAACAATGGCCGCCAGGCGCGATTGGTTTTCAGTGGTCAGTTTCCGCTCGGTGATGTCGCGAACGATGCCGGAGTAGTGCCGCCCGTCTTCAAGCTGGAAGGCGCTGACCGACAGGTCCATGGGGAAGATGGTGCCATCCTTGCGTTTGCCTCTCACCTCGCGCCCCGCCGTGCCGATGATGTGGGCTTCGCCGGTGGCTGCGTAATGGGCCAGATACTTGTCGTGCTCGCTGAAATACGGCTCGGGCATGAGCATCTTGATGTCCCTGCCGATGACCTCCGCAATCGAGTAGCCGAAGATGCGTTCGCAGGCGGGGTTGTAGCTTTCCACGTGGCCGCGCTCATCGATGGTGATGAGGCCGTCGACAGCATAATCAACCACCGCGCGCAACTTGGCCTCCGCCCGCTTGCTCTCTGTGACGTCGCGATAGGTGATGATGACCTGCGCTGGTTCGCCCGCCGCATTGACGATAGGCGCGGTGCTGACTTCGGCGATGACGCTGCCGCCCGTGAATCTGGAGTGCAGCTTCAGTTCGCAGTTCCGTACAAAGTCGCCGCGGAGGGCGCGCGCGCCCGGCCACTGCGCGGGCGGAACCAACTCGCCGTCGAGCGTGTAGAACTGAAGCACTTCGCTGACGATTTCCTTGCTCAGCTTTCCAGGCGGGAAGCCGAGCAGGCGGGTGGCAGCGGGATTGATCTGGACCGGATTGAGCCTCTTGTCGAGGACGACGATTCCTTCCGTCAGGCTGAAGAAGATGGTCTTGAGCTGAATTTCGCTCGCTGCCAGTTGCTGATTTTGCAGAGCGAAGCGCCTGTCGATGGACGAAATGATGCAGACATGCGCCAGGCCGACGATGGTTGCGATGGAGATGGCTGCCAGGCCGAGGGAGGTGATGGCCACGGCATGGGCCAGGTCAAGGCGCATGGTTAGGTTCGAGATGAAACTGGCAGCCGCCATGCCCACGTAGTGCATGATGGGAATGGCCAGGCCCATGATGAGGCCGCTCAGAAGTTTGCGCCGGCCCCAGCGGCTGCCATCCTGGCGGTGTGCGAACGCCAGTTGCAGCGCAACAAAGGAAATGGCGATGGACAGGACAACGGAGAGAGCCACCAGCCATGGGGAATAGAGGCACGTGGCCGGGAGCCGCATGGCGTCCATGCCGATGTAATGCATGGCGGAGATGCCCGTTCCCATCATGACGCTGCCGGCAAGGGTGCGCGACCACCCCATGGTCGGGCGGCTCACGATGAAAAGGGCCACGCCCGAGGCTACGATCGCAATGAAAAGGGACAATAGAACGGTGGGCCAGTCGTACAGGATCTGCACAGGTAGGTGAAAGGCAACCAGGCCCACCCAGTGCATGGCCCAGATGCCGCCGCCCATGGCCATGGCGCCGCCCCATAGCCACATGAAGCGCTTACCGCCGCGGGCCGTGGTGGTTCGCTCGGCCAAGTCGAGCGCGGCATAGCCAGCCAATATGGAAATAGCCACCGACAGCGCAACCAGCCTGTAGTCGTAGTGGCCCGAAAGAACAGTTCCGCTGGTCATGAGTTCACCAACTGGGGAATATGTCTATCTCTGGTGAACTTGCGCATCGAGACATAGCTTCTGTCGGACGCACAGCGGGCTCCCGCCGGGCGCCAATGCATGCGACCGAGATGTCGTTTGAATCTACGTCGAACTGCCCGTGGTCTGGGGAAACGGACACCCACTGTAGATGCTCCCTTATTTAACTCCGGCAGAAAATGGATGTCAATGTATTGGGGTGATCGAAACGCCGGCCTCCGAGACCCAAGAGCGGACATCGATCCGAGCGGGGCAGGCTCAAGGGAAGCAATCGACGGGTTTTCCTTGGGATGGCGGCTTTCCAGCAGCCGTTGGGGCGCAGCAGCCGGGAGCTGCCAGGGAGCGCGGTCTTGCGATAGATTCAGAGGCAAGGCCGGGCTTGCCGGCGATTGCAAGTGGAATCTGTTGTTCGTGGGCCGATACTGTACGGGAAGCCCGAGCTGGGAAGGGATTTGCCGGCCGGCTCCGGATGGCTTGACGGAGTTGGCTGGCGGGCCTAGACTCACTGGGGTTTGGGCATGCGGGGTGGACTCCGCAGTCCGAAACCGGCGGCTGAAAACATTCCCGGCTCGGTAGAGCCTGGCGGCAGCCAGATTGGAATTGGAGAAATCTATGTCAACGGTAAACCCGGCAGTAACTTTGGACCAGGAGATTAATCCCTGGGAAGCGCAAAGCGCGCGGTTTGAGTTTGCGGCGCGGAAGTTGAACCTGGACCCTGGCTTGTGGAAGGTGCTCAGTTCCCCAGCGCGGGAGATCATCGTGCATTTCCCGGTGAGCATGGATGACGGCCGTATCGAGATGTTCACCGGCTTTCGGGTGCAACACTCGATCGCCCGCGGACCGGCCAAGGGCGGCATCCGTTTTTCGCCGGATGTGAATCTGGATGAAGTGCGCGCCCTGGCCAGTTGGATGACCTGGAAGTGCGCGGTGGTCAACATCCCCTTCGGGGGCGCCAAGGGCGGCGTGATCTGCGACCCGAAAACCATGAGCAGGGGCGAGCTGGAGCGCATGACGCGCCGCTATACCTCGGAGATTATCGATTTCATCGGACCGGAGAAGGACGTTCCTGCGCCGGACGTGAACACCAACGAGCAGACCATGGCCTGGATCATGGATACCTACTCGATGCACATGGGGCACACGGTGACCAGCGTGGTGACCGGCAAGCCGCTGAACATCGGCGGGTCGCGCGGGAGGCTTGAAGCCACCGGGCGCGGCGTGCTGGTGGTGTGCGGAGAGAGTCTGCGCTACCTGAACATGCCCATCGAGGGATGCCGGGTGGTGATTCAGGGATTCGGCAACGTGGGCTCGAATGCTGCGCGGCTGATGATGGAGCAGGGCTACAAGATCGTGGGCATCTCGGAGAAGGATGGAGGCCTGTCGAATCCCAGCGGCATCGACATTCATCAGTTGATCGCCTACAAGCAGCGCAATGGGACGACGCTGGGTTTCAACGGCGCCGAGGCCACGCCAAGCGAGGAGCTGATCGTTTCCGACTGCGACATCCTGATTCCTGCGGCCACCGAGAACGTAATTACCAGCCGCAATGTCGACAAGATCAAGGCGCGCATCGTGGTGGAGGGCGCCAACGGCCCCACCACCGCGGTGGCGGACGAGGTCCTGTCGGAGAAGCGCATCTTTGTGGTGCCCGACATTCTGGCCAACGCCGGGGGCGTGACCGCCAGCTATTTCGAGTGGGTGCAGGACCGGCAGGGGTACTTCTGGAAAGAAGCCATCGTCAACGATCAACTGGAAACCATCCTGCGCGACAGTTTTGACGATGTGGTGCGCTATGCCGAGGCGCATAACGTGAACAATCGCATCGCCGCGTACATGCTGGCCATCGATCGCGTGGCGTTCACCATCAAGCAGCGCGGCATCTACGCCTAGAACGCCGCTTTTCCGATTGACCATCACCGGCGGGACGGGCCAAAAGCTCATCCCGCCGGCTTTTGCGCATCGCGCGCCAGGACGGTGAAGTGTGCGCCGTTTGCCAGTGCAATAATGAAGCAAGGCCGGAGGCGTTTTCTCCAGGCGCCGCGCAACCGACATGAATCTGCCCAACTCCATCACGATGAGCCGCATTGTCATGATTCCACTGCTGCTGTGGATTCTGACGCCGCATTTTCCGTGGCAAGGGCACGGCCAGCAGGAGATCGCGGCGTCGGTGCTGTTTGTTTTGGCCTCCATTACCGACGGCCTGGACGGCTATCTGGCGCGCAAGCGCAAGCAGATCACCACCATGGGGATGCTGCTGGACCCGATCGCCGACAAGATCATGGTGACCGGCGCGCTGATCGCCCTGGTGGCCTATATTCCGCAGATCGTGAAGGTGTGGATTGTGGTGGTGATCATCGGCCGCGAGTTTCTGGTCTCCGGCCTGCGCTCCATCGCCTCATCGGAGGGCTTTACCATCCAGGCCAGCGACCTGGGCAAGCTGAAGACGGTGATCCAGATCATTGCCGTGGTGTCGGCGATTCTGGCGCATCACTGGGACCAGTGGCAGTTTGGGGTGCTCATCGTTCCCGTCCGGTGGATCGCCATTGCCGCCATCTACTTCGCGGTGCTGGTCTCCAGCATCTCCGCCATCGACTACTTTGTAGGCTTCTGGAAGCAGATCGACCACGCCTCCAACGACCGCCGCAAGTCCTTTGTGCTCACGCGGCGCAAGAGCGCCAAAACACCTTGACGAATGGGTGCTGAGGGAACCAGCAAGAAAGCCCCGGCCATGGCCGGGGCTTTCTTGTTGTACGCGGGTGGTTTGCCGCTGACTTAGATCAGGACGGTGACCGGCTCCAGAATCGGGACCATGGGGGCTGCATCGGGAACGACGGGCAGGCCCGGCGCAGCTGCTGCAGGCTGTGCCTGCTGATGAGCCCCGCGGGTGAGTTTGTGGACGAAGTGGTAGGGCGGCCAGGGGCCGGAGAGTTGCATCTGGCACTCGCGCATGGTGGCGCTGGTGGTGATGAACTTGTTCTGGTAGCGCTCGACGCATTTGCGATCAATGAGGTGAGCGATGTCCAGCACCATCTTGCCGCTTTCAGAAAGGCGGCAACTGACCTCTTCATCCAGCGGCAGGAAAAGGCGGTGCATCTGGAAGCTGACCGCGCGCGCGCGGGTTTGCCGCTCGCGCTGGCGGGAGGCGCTTTCCCGCAGGTTGGTGAGATACTCCCGGCCCGCGTTCTCGGCCGGCAGATGCCGGTCGACGGTGCGGCCGCAGCAGTCATCGACAAAGACCTTGAGGTGCATTTCGGTCTTGCCGCGCAGTTTGTCGATGTTCCCGAGGAACTGGCGCTGGTTGGAGCGGATGGACTTGCGCAGGCTCTCGTCGTCGTTGAAGACGGTCCCGAAGCGGAAAGGCAGAACGGTGGAATGCTGGAAGCAGTCGGCGATGACCCGGGCATGGTCCACGCCGGATTTCTGGTTCAGGGTATCCCCGGGATTGTGTTCGCTGACGACTACGGCCAAGTCACTGGCGGGGTAAAGGAAGACTTGGTTACCGCTAACTCCGAGGACGGATTCCATGGGAACGGGTTTGCGGTGGCGGGCAATTTCAGGAAAAGCTTGTTTTTCACCGATGCAGTAGGCATACCACGCCATAACGAGACACTCCGTAGGCGGGCGCCGGTAAGCGCCGCTCGTTGGTGAAACTCTGAAAACCTGGGAACAACTGCACAGTGGACATGAAAGCGGATTTTAAACTCGAAATCCGGTGGAACTACCCCGAATAGTAGCCCCCTGAAAACACGACTGGCAATATGTCCTGCCGCCAACTCTTGAAAAGGTAGCAGAATTCGCGAAACAAGTATTTGCATCATCAATGCGGGAGTTGATTGCGTGAAAGGGAGTTTCTTTGGGGACAGCCGGTCTGTATTCCATTGTGTTAGGGGAGTAACGCAGTCGGCGACTCGATGCTGGCGGGGTGGATTTGCGACTTTTAATGCGGCGTGAGATGGACTCCGGCGGCGGAGGAGGAACCAGGGAACCTCTGATCAAGTGAATGCTTTGAAAGGGCGCGGCTTCACCGGCTGCGGAAAAGCCCGTTCCCGAGGTAGGTCCGGGCTTCAGCCCGGACATAATTCACGCAGAATCAACGTGGGCTTTAGCCCTTGAGGGAATGTTCGCCCGGAGAATCGACTTTTTCAGAGCTTCCCTGGTGTGGTGTCCCAGATGTTCTTTGAAAAACAACTGCAGATCCCCTTCGGCTTCGCTCAGGGCAGGCTTTCGACTCACCACCCCCAAGCTGAAAAGCGCTTGGGGCCCCGTTCGCTCAGGATGACAACCCTTGTTTTGTTGCGAACTTCAGGGACAGGACACTAGGGCAGAACGCGCTGGATGTGGAGATACAGGACCAGATTCAGCAGGATGGAGATGGCCAGCAGACCCAGCGCAAGCAGGGCAAACAGGTTGACCTTGTTGCCCACGGTCTTCAGGTCTTCAAGCAGTTCCTGCTGCTCAAGCGTGTTGCGGTCGGTAGCTTCGCGAACCATCTCCAACTGGTCTTCGACCCGCTTGAGCGAAGAGTTCTGATCCATGATCTGGTTGCGCAGATCGCGGTGCTGGGTGCGTAGATCGGCCAGGCTGTCCTCGAGGGGCTCCAGGTTGACTGGCGGCGCCGGGGGAGGGGCTGGCGGGTGAGAGGCGATGAGATTGCCGACCGTAGCCGCGATATTGCCGTCGAGCAGGGGGAAAATCCGTTGCACAAAGGGCAGAGCCATGCGCAGGGCGGTGAAGGCGCGCTGCAGGCTGGGAGAAAGATCGAAGGGAGGCTGACCTGCCTGGAGGTTGGGCAGCGAGCGTCCGGGAGGCGAAGTGGACGCGTGTTGGCGGGCATCGCCCTGGAGCGGGGATTGTGGCCCGGTTCCCACCGGCAGCGGGGCTCCGACGGGGCGCGGACGCGGTTCGCCGGAGCCCCGCGTCCCGCGGCCCAGATCGTTCAAGCCAAAACCCTCTGAATCGCTCATAAACATCCTTCTTTCTCCACTATATAAGGGATTCTCCCAGGGTTAAGGAATTTCCCCATCGGACGGAAAGCGGGGTGCGATTTTCGAGCAGAATCCGCAACGGCGGGAGCGGCTTGCCGCTTTGGGCCGCGTATTCTCGTTGATAGGAGAGGCGCGTGAAACCAGTCCTTGTCCATAGCCTGCGCAGTCTGCAACGCAACATTCTAGCCGGTATCATCACCATTGGGCCGCTGTTTGTCACCTATCTGATCTTCAGCTTCGTCTTTCGCTCTCTGGCCAAGGCCGGATTGCCGGCGGTGCAGTTCGTTGCCGGCATCTTCCCCAGGGCATGGCTGAGCCAGCCATGGTTGCAGCCGCTGCTGGCGGTTCTGCTTACCCTGGTGGTGCTCTACGTCGCGGGCCGGGTTACCTCGCAGGTCATCGGCCGCCAGGCGTTCGAGCTCTTTGAAGCGGTGCTGGAGCGTCTGCCTTTTGTGGCCAAAGTGTACACCTCGGTGCGCCAACTGCTGGACACCATGATGGCCAAGAAGGAGACCAGCCAGCGCGTGGTGCTGGTTGACTTTCCCATTGTGGGGCAAAAGAGCATCGGGTTTTTGACCCGCACCATGAACGACTCGACCACCGGAGAGGCGCTCGGGGCTGTGCTGCTGCCCAACGCCATCAATCCGACCTCGGCGTTTCTTCAGGTGCTGCCGCTGGACCGGGTGACGGAAACGGATCTGACCATGGAACAGGCGATGAGCATGCTGCTGACCGGCGGAGCCGTGGGGCCGGATACAATCCGCTACTCCAAGCCGGCATTGGCCACGGAACCGGTCGAGCCGCCAGAGGTTCTTTAGGGGATCTTGGGCTTGCCCGCTGGCGGGATAAATCTGGCTTGAAAAAGGGCACGGCTGAAGCCGCGCCCTTTCAAAACAACAGCGTTTGCTGCTTGGAGCTATCTTCCTAGCTGCCGCAATTGGTCGCTTCGGCGGGTTCGCTCGCGGGAAGTTCCTCGCTAGCGTGCTCGCTTTCGACGGTGATCTTGCGCAGGCTGACATGCTCGAACTGGGCCCAGATGAGGCCGATGGGGACGACCCCCAGGAAGGTGACCAGCAGGAGGGTGGCGGCGCAGGCGGTGGCCGGCTCCAAGGCCACACCGAAGAAGTTGGAAAGCGCCGCGGCCACAATGCCGATTTGTGTGAACCAGCCCAGTACGGGCAGTTGGAAGATGCTGGCGCCGCCGCTGACCACCATCAGCAACACGCATTTGGCCGCGGTCATGGAGGCCAGTTGCGGGCTGGCGACAAAGGCCAGGGTGGTTTCCAGGTAGGCAAGGGCAATCAGCACCCACATGCCCAGCGAGAGCGAGATGACCGCGAGAAAATCGGTGAACGAGCGCATGGTGTCGAGGCCGGTGCGGAAGGCGCGGATTTTGTGGCCCACAGCATCGCCCAGCTTCTTGGAGACGAGGCCAAACGTTCGTTCGAGAAAGGACGCCACCACGCCGCCGGCCAGGCGCACGGCTACCAGGAAGAGCGCACCCAGGACAGTCAAAAGCAGTCCCCAGTAGCCCGTTCTTTTCACCAACTCGGGATGGGGCATGGCGCCGGGCGGAGCCAGCAGAATGGCCAGGCAGAAGATCAGGGCCATGGCGCCTGCGTCGAAGAGCCGTTCGACGATGTAAACGGCAACCTGGTTGCTGAGCGGCAGGCCGGTCTTCTTGGAGACCAGGTAAGGACGCACCGGGTCGGCGATGCGGCCGATGAGCGCCACAGCGGTGAAGCCGATCACCTGGGTTCCCAGCAGCGAGAACAGTCCCACTTTCTTGTTGTGCCGGAGCAGCAGAGACCAGCGAGCGGCGCGGAAGACGTATCCCAGGTAAATGCATCCAGCGCCGATGGCGATCTTCCACCAGTTGGCCAGGGCCAGCTGGGAGCGGAAGAGGGCAAAGTCGAAATGAATTCTATCGCGGCCCCATACCACCAGGGCCACCAGGGCCGCCAGGACGACCAAACCCAGGATCAGCTGTTTCTTCTTCAAGTGTTCTCCGTTCCGCCTGTTTTAGTAACACTTAATTCTATGGCTTCACCGTGAATGGGAGGAGAAAGCCCGCATCTTCAATTCTGGATGGCGGCGGAAGCCACGGTCTGGCGGGCCAGTGCCTGGCGGGCCAGGACGCGGCGGTTGAACTCGTGAATGACGCGGGCAACGTAGGCCCTGGTCTCGTGGTAGGGAGGGATGCCGCGGTAGCGGTCCACGGCTGCCGGGCCGGCGTTGTAGGCGGCCAGCGCCAGGGCCATGTTGTCGTGATAGCGGGTGAGCAGCGCGTCCAGGTAGGCGGAGCCGCCGCGCACGTTCTGCTGCGGGGCAAAGCTGTCGGCGACGCCCAGCCCGGCGGCGGTGGAGGGCATCAACTGCATCAGCCCGCGGGCGCCGGTGCGGCTCACGGCGCGGGCGTTTCCGCCGCTCTCGGCCTTGACCAGGCTGGCCAGCAGGTCCACGTCCAGGTTGTGTTCATGGCCGGCCCTGGCCAGCATCTCGCCCAGGTCGGCAGGGGAGAGCTTGGCGCCCTGTTTGGCCTGGGGTGCGGCGGGGGGCTCGGAAAGAGCCGGGGGATCGGGATGCTGCTCAAACGCGGTCACATCCTGCGGCTGGAACTCGATGTAGTTGTCTTCGCCGGGGTTGAGGAAAAGGCGAACCCGGCCTTCGACCAAGGCGTGGTGGTCGCATTTCATCTGGAAGCCGTTGCGCAGGGTGACGCTCTCTGCGGCCCAAGACGCCGGGGCAAGCGCCGCCGAGACTGCCATCGTGATAAAAAGATTCCTGCGCATCGGTTGTAGAGATATCCCTCAGGGGCTAAAGCCCGCCATCATTTTGCAACTGCTTTCGGCACGACTAAAGTCGTGCCCTGACACTTCTTGCCCTCCGGATCGAGTTTTTCCGCAGCCTGTTTAGCTTTTCCCCTTCAACAAGGATCGATTCGCGTTCCCAGCAACCATCAAACTTCAACCGCGGCGCGTTTGGCCAGGGCTTTCTCCAGCACCACGGCCACGCCGTCCTGGTCGTTGGGCGGGGCCTGCTTCCAGCCGCGCATCTTGGCCAGGGTGCGCAACTCGGCGGCGGCATTGCCCATGATCACCGCCTGACCGGCCCACTCCAGCATATCGACATCGTTCCAATTATCTCCAATGGCCATGATCTGCTTGCGATCCACTCCCAGGCGGCGGGCCAGCCGCTCCAGGGCCCAACCCTTGGAGACGCCGGGCGGCAGCAGGTCAAGAATCGACAGGTCGCGGCCCGGATACTCGGTCTTGACGCACTCGCACAGGCCGTTCCACTCGCTGGCCCTGAAGGCCCGCTCGGCCTGGCGCATCTGGTCCACGCTTCCTGCCACCATGCCCTGGATGGGGTCCTCGCCGTCGCGCAGAGCCAGTTCCAGGGGCTTGATCACCTCAATGGCGTTGCGGTTGGCCTCCACCCACAGGGCAATGCGGGCATTGGCCACTTCCATGTCTTCGATGGCCAACTCGCCGCGTCCCGGCCGGTCAAAGGTGAAGACCATAGCGCCGAAGGACCGCAGCAGGCCGCACAACCCGCGCGCCACCCGCGATTCGAGCTGGCAGCGGTCAATGGGCTCGCCTCCCAGGGTTCGGATCACTGCACCATTGGACGTAATGAGGGGCATATCCGCTCGCAGGCCCAGGCCCTCGAGCAAGGGCGCGGTGTAAGCGGTGCGGCGTCCGGTGGCGATGGCCACGGTGATGCCGGCCTGCTGCGCGGCCCGGAGTGCCTGGACATTGCGAGGGCTGACCACCCGCCCCAGGGTCGTCAGCAGAGTGCCATCCATATCGATTGCCACCAGGCGAACGGGAGGGTGCATATCTCAAGTGTACCGGGCGCTGCATGAGGGCATTCTTGCAGTTCATGGAAGACGGGTTCATGCCAGCCACCGACGAAGACCTGTCCGTGGGGGCCCCCGGTCCTGTTCCGGGCGCTGGGGCGATCCGTTACTCTTTTGTGTATGGAACGTATTTGCAGCCAATGTCATGCCGTGCTGGAGCAAGGGAATCCTGCGGACTGGTGTCCGGCTTGCGGCGGGGCACTGCTGGAGCGGGCCAGCCTGCCTGCTTCCGCCCCGTCCGCGGTCGAGGTGGATCATCGCGGCGTTCTTCTGCCCCGGCGTCATGCGCTGGGCGGGATCATCACTCCGCAGTGAGCCGATGCGGCTTCGCGAATTCCGCGCTGCCGCCGGCGAACTGAAGATCCGCGGCCAGGGGGCAACCGGCGCAGTGGGCGATGCGCCCGCAGTGGGCCTTCCCGACGGCCACGGTGAGGGCGTGAAACTCATTGAAAAGGTGGATCTGGCCGATGGCTGGGTCGGCGGCGAAGGCCTGGCGCGTGAGCGCGGCCAGGCCTTCGTATGCCTTGCGGTCGCGGCGGAGAGGAGGCGCGACAAGCTGGTGGCGCTCGGCGATGCGGCGCAGGTACTCGTCGGCCACCGGAACGGGATGGTCGAGGGCATAGAGCAGGATGGCGTCGGCAGTCTCCGGGCCGACTCCGGGCAGAGCCAGCAGGCGGCGCCGCAATGCGGGGGTGGGGATGGCCGCCAGCACTTCAAGTGAAGCGTCGAACTCCACATCCAGCATGGCTAGAAAAGCCTTCAACGCGGGCGCCTTGCGGGTGGCAAAGCCGGAGGGGCGGATGAGCGTTTGCAAATCGTCGAGTGGGAGCGCGCGCAGGCCATCGATGGTGAGTGCGCCGGCCTGGCGCAGGTTGCCCAGGGAGCGCTCGACGGCCTTCCAGGCAGTGTTCTGGGTAAGGTAAGCGCCCAGAATGACTTCAAAAGGAGTCTGCGCCGGCCACCAGTGCTGGGGGCCATAAGCGGCGGCGAGTTGATCGTGCATCTGGCGCAGCCGTTCAGCGGGCGCGGGTGGGCGGCGGGCGCTCAAGGCAAGGATTCCGGGGATTGCAACTGAATCTTCCACTCCAGCACGCGGGCGCGGGCGGCGGCGGCTTCAGCCTGGGGCACATGGCCGGCGTGTTGCAGGGAGATGGAGAGCGCGGCGTGCGCCAGCGGATCGCCGGGGGTGAGGGCGGTCAGCGCCAGGGCCGCGGCAACGGATTGTTCAAAGCGGCCGGCATCGCGCAGGGCGCGGACCAGGCCGTGGTGCGCTTCGACGTGAGCGGGATCGGCGGCGATGGCGGCACGGAAGGCCTGGGCGGCAAGCGCGGGCGAGCCGGCGGCGAGCAGGTCAAGGCCGTGCTGGGAGAGCGAGTCGGCGGTGGGGGCGTTGGTTGAGGTCACGGCTGATCTGAGAATACTAGGATGGGCCGCACTGCTGAAATCACTGAAACGGGCCATTGCCATGCGAATGCGCGGGCAGAGCATGCATCCATTGCTGTGGTATAGTTTGCCTCATCGCTCCTGCCGGTAAGGTCGGCAATCAGAGAATATGACCACTTCTGTGCTCGAAGCCACCGTACGAATAGCGCTGACGAAGGAAATGCCGGTGCTGACGGTCGGGGGCCGCATGGAGGCTTTGCTGGGATTCAAAGCGAAGGAATTTCTCACTTCGCGAGTGACCCTGAGAGACCTGATTCACCCCGACGACGCCGATATTGCCGACGATCTTTTTGCTCCCCAGATTCAGGAGGAAGAGACCGCGTTCAACATCCGGCTCAGACATGCCGACGGCCGGATTCGGTGTCTCAAAGGGCATTACACCAAGAAGGCGGACTCGGACGGCAGATTCGTTCTGAAGCTGCGCTTGCAGGATGCGAAAAGTCTGAGGCAGGGCGCGGACGGCGAAACCATGACAGCCAACTTCCGGGCCATGATGGAGAACAGCGACGATTTCATCTTCTTCAAGGATCGCAATCATGTGCTCACCGCGGCAAGCCGGAACATATTGACTAGCCTGGACCTGGTTCGGCACCCCGAGGGCTTGCTCGGGCTGACCGATTACGACGTGTTTCCGGAAGAATATGCCGACATCTATTACCGGCTGGAGAAGCAGGTGTTCGCCGGCAAAGCGGTTGCCCAGGAGATACAGGACTCTCTGACCATTGATGGCAAGCAAGCCTGGATCGACAACCGCAAATATCCGATCCGGAACGACGACGGGCAGATTGTGGGGCTGTTCGGCGTGGCGCGCAACATCACCCTGCGCATGCAAGCGACGGACAATCTGCGGGAGAGCGAAATCCGGTACCGTACGCTGGTGGAATCCGCATCGGATGGCATCTTTGTGGCCGATGCGGATTTCCGGTATGTCGAGGTGAATGCCGCCGCGTGCCGGATGCTGGGCTACACAAGGGAAGAACTGCTCACCAGGAGCATCGCGGACATTGTCGTCAGCGGAGAAGCGGCCCGTATTGCGCCGGAAACTGGGCGCTTGAACGCCAGCGGGCCCTTGCGCAGCGAGTGGAACTTCCGCCGCAAGGATGGCACGAGCTTTCTGGGCGAAGTGAGCGCCAACCGTTTGCCGGATGGCCGCTTCCTGGCCATAGTGCACGATGTCACCGAGCGGCGGCGCATCGAGGATGCACTGCGCGCGAGCGAAGAATCGCTGCGGGAGGCGCAGAGAATCGCGGGCCTGGGCAGCTATGTGCTGGATGCGCGCACGGGGGTGTGGACAAGTTCAAAAGTGCTGGATGGCCTGTTCGGAATCGACGAAGCCTACGAGCGCACCGTGGATGGATGGACGGAGATCATCCACCCCGGCGACCGGGCCATGATGGCCGCCTATCTTGCGGACGAAGTGATCGGCCGGGGAGAGACCTTCGACAAGGAATACCGCATCGTCCGGCGCACCGACCAGGCCGTGCGCTGGGTGCATGGGATGGGCTGGCTGGAGTTCGATGCGCAGGGCAAGCCTCTCATGATGCGGGGCACCATCCAGGACATCACCAAGCGCAAGCAGACAGAGGGAAAACTGCGGGAGAGCCAGGAACTGCTGCTGCAGTTTATTGAATACGCGCCGGCCGCCCTGGCCATGTTTGACCGGCAAATGCGCTATCTGGCGGTGAGCCGCCGCTGGCAGGAGGACTATGCCGTCCGCGATGAGGAGATCATCGGACGCTGTCACTATGACGTGGTTCCGGATATTCCGGAACGCTGGAAGGAAGAGCACCGCCGCGGAATGGCGGGCGAAACCCTGAAGGTCGAAGAAGACCGCTTCGAGAGGGCGGACGGCACTGTGAACTGGATACGGTGGGAGGTGCGTCCCTGGCGCCTGGCCGATGGCACGGTGGGCGGCATCATCCTCTTTGCGGAGGACATTACTCAGAAGAAGGAGACGGAAGAACGGCTACGGCTGGCGGCCAGCGTTTTCACCCATGCGCGCGAAGGAATCTTGATCACCAATGCGGCGGGGACGATCATCGAAGTCAACGATACCTTCAGCCGGGTTACCGGCTACAGCCGCGAAGAGGTATTGGGCCGCAACCCGCGCCTGCTCAAGTCTGGCCTGCAGGGCCCGGAGTTCTACGCCGAAATGTGGCGGACGCTGGCTCAGAAAGGCCAGTGGTCCGGAGAGGTTTGGAACCGGGGCAAGAGCGGCAATATCTTCCCCGAGATGCTCACCATCAGCGCGGTGAATGACGAGAACGGCCAAGTGCAGCAGTACGTGGCGCTGTTCTCCGATATATCGATCCTCAAGGAGCACGAGCGGCAGCTTGAGCACATTGCCCACTTCGATGTGCTGACCGGGCTGCCGAACCGGGTTCTGTTCGCCGACAGGTTGCGGCAGGCGATGGCGCAGGCGCACCGCCAGGGCCGCTTGCTGGCGGTGGCGTACCTTGATCTGGATGGCTTCAAGGCGGTGAACGATCATCATGGCCATGAGGCGGGCGACATGCTGCTGGCCGAGGTGGCGCACAGCATGAAGCAGACACTGCGCGAAGGCGACACCCTGGCCCGGCTGGGTGGGGACGAGTTTGTGGCGGTGCTGCTGGACCTGGCCGACCTGGCCGCGAGCGAGCCGGTGTTGAGCCGGCTGCTGGAGGCCGCGTCGAAGCCGCTGCATGTGGGTGGATTGACTCTGCAGGTGTCGGCCAGCGTGGGCGTGGCCTTCTATCCGCAAGCGGAAGACGTGGATGCGGATCAATTGCTGCGCCAGTCAGATCAGGCCATGTACCAGGCCAAGCAGGCCGGGAGGAACCGCTACCAGGTCTTCGATTCCCGCCAGGACTTGAGCGTGCGCGGGCATCATGAAGACCTGGCGCACATCGGCAAGGCGCTGGCGGCGCGCGAGTTTGTGCTGTATTACCAGCCCAAGGTGAACATGCGCACGGGCGCGGTGATTGGCGCCGAGGCCCTGATCCGCTGGCAGCACCCGGAACGGGGACAACTGCCGCCGGCCATGTTTCTGCCGGTGATCGAAGACCATCTTCTGGCCGTCGAGGTGGGCGAGTGGGTGATCGATGCCGCCCTGACCCAGATGGAACGCTGGCTGGAGGGCGGGCTGGACCTTGCGGTGAGCGTGAATGTGGGCGCGCAGCAGTTGCAGCAGGCGAACTTTGTGAATCGCCTGCGCGCACTGCTGGCGGCGCATCCGGCGATCAAGCCGTCCAGTCTGCAACTCGAGGTGCTGGAAACCAGCGCACTGCAGGACGTGGTGCAGGTGTCGAAGGTGATCAACGCCTGCCGCGAGATCGGGGTTTCGTTTGCCCTGGACGACTTTGGCACCGGATATGCGTCGCTGACCTATCTGAAGCATCTGCCGGCGCACGTACTGAAGATCGATCAGAGCTTTGTGCGCGAGATGCTCGACGACGCGGAGAGCCTGAGCATTCTGGAGGGTGTTCTGGGGCTAGCCTCGGCCTTTCGCCGGCAAGTGATTGCCGAGGGCGTGGAGACCGTGGAGCATGGCTTGCTTCTGCTGCAACTGGACTGCAAGCTGGCCCAAGGATACGGCATTGCCCGGCCGATGCCGGCAGACAAGATTGCCGCATGGATGGCGTCCTGGCGTCCCGATCCGCGTTGGAAGAAGGCGACGGCGGTAAGCCTGGAGGGCCGGCCGGCGCTCTATGCCGGGGTGGAACACCGGGCCTGGATCGCGGCCATCGATGCCTTTCTGAAGGGCGAGCGCCACCTGGCGCCGGGGCTGGATCACCGCGAATGCCGATTCTGCGCCTGGCTGGATGGAGAAGGCCGCGCCGGGCGCGGCGGGCTGCCGGCGCTTCAGGCCATCGATGCGATGCACCGCCATATTCACGGCTTGGCCGCCGAACTGCTTGACCTGAAATTGCAGAACTGGGACGCCGAGGTCCTGGCCGGCCTGGGCGAGCTGCATGGCTTGCAGACCGCGCTGCTGGGACAACTGGAGATTCTGATGCAGAAGGCCTGAGGGACTGTAAAGGGAAAAAGTTCTGCAACAAGCATTGCCAGAGACTTTACATGCTTCGGAAAAGCGTGGCTCTGTGTCAGGGCACGACTTTAGAGTGTTTCTCTCATAGGTGTACTCCGTATCCGGAAAACCGGAACCAAGCTTGTGCATTGTCGGGAGTGATCTGTGGAAGCAGTTCAGTGATCGCCTGATCGAGAATCTCTCA